>Ga0075368_10000521_pt1 | contig 11499 bp, 9 predicted proteins | sample EndMethybrTD3033_FD_71518 | JGI IMG/M metagenome (GOLD analysis project Ga0075368, IMG submission 71518) | Populus endosphere microbial communities from Tennessee, USA - Endosphere MetaG P. TD hybrid TD303-3 | ecosystem: Host-associated > Plants > Roots > Endosphere | place: USA: Tennessee... | reverse complement strand
CGCCGCGCGCGGCGACCTGGCGGCGGCGCGCCACTGCGCGCACACCCTCAAATCGAGCAACGCCAACGTCGGCGCGCTCGCCGTGTCCAGGCTGTTCGCGCAGATCGAGGCCGATGCGCGCAGCGGCGCAGCCGTCATGCCTCCCGATACCACCATGCGCATCGCCGCCGCCGAACACGAATTCGGCCGCGTGGTCGAAGCCCTCAAAAACCTCACCCCCGCCTGACAAAGGAGCACACCATGCCCTCCATCAAACCCGCCGATCTGGTGCTGCTGGTCGATGACGATCCGGTAGCCCGCCTGCTCACTGCATCGGTACTGCTGCAGCATGGCTTCGTCGTGCATGAGGCCGGCAGCGGTGCGGAAGCGCTCGATTCGTTCCGCAAGCACCTGCCCGATTGCGTCCTGCTCGACGCCCTGATGCCCGGCATGGACGGCTTTGCGGCCTGCGAGGAATTGCGCCGCATCGAAGGTGGCGCGCAGGTGCCGGTGCTGATGCTGACCGGGCTGGACGACGAGGAATCGGTGGCACGCGCCTACGAGGTCGGCGCCACCGACTTCTTCGTCAAATCGACCCAGTGGACGCTGCTGGCGCAGCGCACCCGCTACCTGCTGCGCGCTTCGCGCCTGCGCCAGGAACTCGAGCAAAGCCGCGCCAAGCTGGCCAAGGCGCAGCGCATCGCGCGCCTGGGCACCTGGGAATGGCGCCTGGCCGACGACGTGATCTCCGCCTGCGCCACCTGCCTGGCGGTGCTGGGCCTGCCGCCGGCGGGCGCGGTGATGCCCGCCGGCGCCTTCCTTGACCGCGTCGACGGCACCGACCTGGCACGGGTGCGCGAGGCGCTGCATTGCCTGTCGACCCACGGCACCCAGGTGGATATGGAATTTCGCGCCCGCGGCCCGGACAATGTGGACTGCTACGTGCACCTCGAGGCGGAGCTGGAGTGCGACAGCGCCGGCCAGCCGCTGCAGATCGTCGGCACCATCCAGGACATCACCCAGCGCAAGCGCGCCGAGCAGCAGATCAAGGCGCTGGCCGACTACGATAACCTGACCAAGCTGCCGAACCGGCGCCTGTTCACCGAGCGTTTTGATGCCGCGATCTGCCAAGCGCGGCAGTTCAACAGCAAGCTGGCCGCGCTGTTCGTCGACCTGGACCGCTTCAAGCAGATCAACGACACCCAGGGCCACAGCGCCGGCGATGCGCTGCTGTGCGAGGTGGCCGAGCGCCTGAACCGCTGCGTGCGCAGCGGCGAGGGCAGCGGCGACATGGTGGCGCGGCTGGGCGGCGACGAGTTCGTGGTCCTGCTCACCCAGGTCAGCGACGCGCAGCAATCCTACGCGGTGGCCGAGCGCATCCTGGTGGCGCTGCGCAAGCCCTTCATGCTCGCCGGCCACGAGAATTTCATCAGCGCCTCGGTCGGCGTGGCGCAGTATCCCGAGGACGGCGACGACACCGACAGCCTGCTGCGCAACGCCGACGCGGCGATGTACTCGGTCAAGGCACAGGGCCGCAACGACGTGCGCGGCTACCGCCCGGAACTGAACCTGGCGGACCGCCAGCGCTGGGAACTGGAGCGCGAGCTGCACAAGGCGCTGGAGCGCGGCGAGCTGGAACTGCACTACCAGCCGCAGGTCGATGCGCGCACCGGGCTGATCCCCGGGGTGGAGGCGCTGATGCGCTGGAACCACGGCGGGCGCACCATCCCGCCCAGCGAGTTCATCCCGATCGCCGAGGAGAACGGCCTGATCGCCTCGTTCGGCGAGTGGGCGCTGGCCACCGCGGCCAATCAGGCCGCCGCCTGGATCCGCCTGGGCCTGGGGCCGGTGCGGGTGGCGGTGAACATTCCCGGCGCGCATTTCCAGAAGCCCGGCTTCGTGGAACTGGTGCGGCAGGTGCTGGAACATTCCGCGCTGCCCGGCCACCTGCTGGAAATCGAGATCACCGAAACCATGCTGGTGCAGGACATCTCCACCACCCTGGCGACCCTCAAGGGCCTGCAGGACCTGGACGTGCGCCTGTCGATCGACGACTTCGGCACCGGCTACTCATCGCTGTCCTATCTGCAGCGCTTCGACATCGACCAGCTCAAGATCGACCGTTCGTTCGTCGCCGACATCCAGCCCGACAGCGACAACGAGACCATCACCGCGGCCATCATCGCGATGGCGTCCGCGCTCAAGCTCGAAGTGATTGCCGAAGGCGTGGAAACTTCGGAGCAGGCGCAGTTGCTGCAGCGGCGCGGCTGCTACCTGATGCAGGGCTACTACTTCAGCCGGCCGCTGCCCGCGCCGAAGCTGACCGCCCTGCTCGCCAAGGTGGCGAGCCAGGGGCCGAACCCGGATTGGCGCTTCTCCGATGCCAGCAAGGTGCTGACCCTGACCTCCGGGGTGCGGCTGGCGCAAGTCGGCTGAAAACCGGCGTGGGCCGCGCGGGCGCCGGCGCCGCGCGCGGTGGCACGCCTCTTAAGCGAGGAAGTTGAACAGGCTGAGCTGGCTGACCTTGGAGAAGGTCTGCTGGGCGGCCTGCAGCGAGACCTGCTGCGAGGCCAGCTGGGTAGCGGCCGCCGTGTAGTCGAGGTCGACGATGCCTGACAAGCGGGTCTGCTGGCTTACATTGGCGGCGCTGGCGGCGCTGCCCAGCACGGCCAGTTCGCTCAGGTTCGAGCCCAGGCTGGAACGCGCCAGCCCGATCGCGTCCTGCGCCTGGTACAGGTTGGCCACCGCGGTGTTGACTTGCGAGTAGCGGGTGCCCGTGCTGGCCGTGGAGCGCAGCGCGGCGATGCCGTCGGCCAGGCTCTGGAACACGCTCTGGTTGGCCGAGGGCTTGGCGTCGAAACTGTCGCCATTGGCCGGCGCGCCGGTCACATTGAGCTGCATGCCCGCAACGCTGATGGCGTTGCCGGAGGTAAAGGCGTTGCCGGTCGATACCGTGCTGCCGGCGGTGACATCCAACACGTCGTAGGTGGTGACCCCGGCGCTGACGGTGAAGGCCAGGCGGTAGGCGTGCCCGTCCAGCGCCGCCGGATTGGCGACGCTGCCGCTGTCGATGATGCCGGTGCCGGTATTGGCGCCGTTCGCGGTGGAGGTGAACACGCCGTTGCCGGTCTTGATACGCATGAAGGCGTCGCTGCCGCTGACCGAGACCGCCAGCTGGCGGCCCGCCGCGACATCGAGCTGGCGCACGCCGTCGTCGCCGCTGTAGACAACGCCGCCGGCGCCCGCCGCGAACGGCTGCGCGGTTTCGGAATAACCCGCGAACAGGTAGCCGCCGGCGCCGTCGCGCGAATTGGCCAGGCCGATCAGCTGGTGCAGCATGCCTTCGAGCTGGCTGGCCACCGCATTGCGCTCGCCGGCGCCAAAGGTGGCGTTCTGGGTCGACATCAGCAGCGTGGTGGCGCTTTGCAGCAGGTCGCCCACCGAGCCCAGGGTCGATTCGGACTGCTGCAGGGTGCTGGTCGCGGCCTGCTGGTTGGCCTGCTGCTGCGCGGTCAGGGCCAGGCCCTGGCTGACGCGCAATGCCGCCGAGGCACCGGCCGGATCATCGGCGGCGGTGAGGATGCGGCGGTTGCTGCTCATCTGCTGCTGCGTCTTGTAGAGCGCGCTTTGCTGATCGAGCATGCCGGCGGTGCCCGATTCGTAGATCATGGAGGTGCTGATGCGCATGATGGCTATCTCATCAAACCAAGAATGGTGTCGAACAATGTGCTGGCGGTGGCGATCACCTTGCCGGCCGCCTGGTAGGCCTGCTGGTACTTGAGCAGGTTGGCGGCCTCTTCGTCGAGGTTCACGCCGGAGACCGCCTGCTGCGCCGCATCCGCATTGGCCAGCACGGTCTTTTGCGCGGTGGCGCCGGTCTGCGCGGCGCGCGTCTGGTTGCCGATGTCGCTGACCAGCTGCGCATAGGCCTCGTTCAGGCTGGTGGTGCCACCGGCCAGCAGCTTGCCCATCTGCAGCCCGGCCAGCGCGTTGGCGTTGCCGTTGTCGCCCTTGCCGTTGCTGTTGGGGCCGACCGCGAAGGTATCGCCGGATGCCGGCGTGCCGTTCAGGGTGGCGTTCCAGCCGTTGTAGCTGATCTTCATCCCCGGCGTGTAGGTCAGGCCGGTGGGATTGCCGGTGCCCGTGCCGGTGACGTTGAAGGTATTGGGACCGGTGAAGGTGATGGTGACGGCCTGGCTCAGGTTGGCGCCCGCCGGCGGGGTCACCCCGTCCACGCGGAAGGTGCCGGTGCCGGTGTTGGTGCCGGGCGCCGCCCCGCGCACCGGCAGCGCGGCAGCCACCCGGGTCGGGTCGGAAATCAGCGCGCTGAACGCGCTGGCGCCGGCCTTGGTGGGCTGGATCAGAAAGCTGTCGCCGGCGGCCGGCGCACCGCTGGCCAGGGAGATGGTCACGCCGTCGACGGTCTGCGGCAGGGTCGCGAAACTCTGCTGGGTGTTGTCGGACAGGCGCGTCAGGTTGTAGTTGGTGCCGTCGTAGGCCAGGCGGTAGTCGCTGGTGGTCAGCACCCCGGGATTGGTGATGGCGGCGCCCAGCACGGCGTTGCCGGTATTGTTGGCGTTGCCCAGGGATTGCGGCGTGCCGGCAGCGAAAAAATCGGTGCCCATGTTGCCATTCAGGTCCTGGCCGACGTCGTGCTGGGCATTGAAGCTGGCGGCCAGGGTGATGGCCAGCCGGCCGATCGAATTCTCGGCGCTCTCCAGGCTCTGGCGGAAACTCAAGGTAGCCCCGAGCTCACCGCCGGTCAGGGTGGACTGCGGGAAGGGCTGGAACTTGGTCCCCGCCATCATCCCGACCACCATGTTCTTCGGGTTGGCCGGATCAGTCTGCGCCGCCAGCGGGTAGGACTGCGTGCCCAGCACCAGCGCCTGGCCGTTGCCGAGAAACACGTTGATGCCGCCATCGGCCAGCGAAACGGCGGAGATGCGCGTTTCCTTGGCCATGTCGCGCAGCAGCGCATCGCGCTGGTCCATCAGGTCGTTGGGCGTGTCGCCGCCGTTGCCGATCGCCGCGGCGATGCGGTCGTTGAGCGCGGCGATCTGCCGGGCGCCGGCGTTCAGGTTGCTGACCGACTGCGTGACCGCGGCATTGGCCTGGTCGCGCAAGGCGGAAATCTGGCCCGACAGGTCGCGAAAGCGCGAGGCGAGGATCTGCCCGCCGGAGATCAGGCTCTGGCGCGCCGCGGTGTCGCCCGGGTTGGCCGCCACGGTATTGACGCCGCTGAAAAAGCTGTCCAGCACCGGGCTCAAGCCGGCGCTGGTATCGCCGAGCAGGTTGTCGATATTGCGCAACTGGCCGTACAGGCTCTGCAACTGGCTGGACTGCGCCTGCGCCTCGCGCGTCTGCGTGGCCAGGAAATCGTTGTAGTTGCGCCGGATGGTGTCGATGTTGGCGCCCTGGCCGATATAGCCGGCGCCGGTGAACTGCGGCTGGTTGGTGCTTTGCACCACCTGCTGGCGCGAGTAGCCCGCGGTGTTGACGTTGCTGATGTTGTGCGAGGTGGTCGCGATGCCCGCCTGGGCCGCGTTCAGGCCCGACAGGCCGATGTTGAGCATGCCCATGGTGTTATTCCGTTCAGGCGACCGCGCGCAGGGTCTGGTTGATCACGCTGGTCAGCTTGGCTGCGTAATTGGGGTCGGTGGCGTAGCCGGCGCGCTGCAGGTTGGTGGCGAACTGCGCGGCGTTGTTGCCGGCCTTGAGCGTGTCCGCATAGCGCGGGCTGGTGGTGAGCAGCTTGGCGTAGTCGGCAAAACTCTCGGCGTAGGACGAATAGGCGCGGAATTTTTCGGTCACCTTGCGCGCCACCCCGCCGATGTATTCGGTGGTGGTGGCATCGACGGTGGCGCCCTTCCAGTTGCCGGTGGCCTTGATGCCGAACAGGTTGTGGCTGGTGGAACCGTCGGCAAACTTGATATCACGCTTGCCCCAGCCCGATTCGAGCGCCGCCTGGCCGAGGATAAACTGCGCCGGTACGCCGGTGGCCTGCTCGGCGGCCTGGGCATCGGCCCAGCGCGCCTGCACGAATTCCTTGGGCGCGCCGCTGAGCGGCGCCGCATTATTGCCGGCGGTGGCGGCAGCGGCAGAGTTGGCGGCCTTGAGCTTGGCCAGGGTGCTGGCGGCTTCCGCCTTCATGCCGCTGATGGTCTGGGTGGCTTGCCCGGCCTTGGTGCCCAGGGTGGACGGATCGACGGTGCGCTTGTCGAGCTGCTTGACGATCATGTCGGCCAGGCCCACGCCCTTGTCGGAGAGCTTTTGCGCCATCTGCTGATCGAGCATGCTGGTGTAGGTGCGGCTGGTGTCGCTATCGAGGGCGCCGTCCTTGGGCAGGCTGTCGCGCATGCTTTTCATCAGCATGTTCATGAACACGGCTTCGAACTGGTGCGCGGCCTGCTTGAGCGCCTGCTTCTGGCCGTCGCCGCCGACTTCGCGCGACTTGCGCTTGAGCGCTTCCAGCCCGCTGGAATCGAGTGCGAACGACGAACTGGCGGAGTCGGTGACCAGGGTGGCGGCGCTCATGCTTAAATGATCTCCAGTTCGGCGCGCAGCGCGCCGGAGGCCTGCATCGCCTGCAGGATCGCCAGCAGGTCCTGCGGGGTCGCGCCCAGGGTGTTGAGCGCCTTGACCACGTCGGCGAGCTTGACGCCGCCTTCGAGCATGACGATCTTGCCGTCGCCCTGCTTGATCTGGATGTCGGCCTTTTCGGTCACCACGGTCTGCCCGCCGGTGGAAAGCGGTGAAGGCTGGCTGATCACCGGGGTCGAATTGATGGTCACCGACAGGTTGCCATGCGCCACCGCGCAGGCTTCCAAGGTGACGGACTGGTTCATCACCACCGAACCGGTGCGCGCGTTGACGATGATCTTGGCAGCGCCCGCCACCACCTTGACCTGGAGGTTCTCCAGCTGCGCCATGAAGGCGACGCGGTTGTCCGCCGATTGCGGCGCGCGCACCTGGATCACGCGGCCGTCGAGCGCCTGCGCGGTGCCGCTGCCCATGCGTTCGTTGACCGCATCGGCGACGCGGCGCGCGGTGCCGAAATCGGTGGTGTGCAATTCCAGGCGCAGCGTGTCGCCGGCCCCGAACGAACTGGCGACCGCGCGTTCCACGGTGGCGCCGGCGGGGATCCGCCCGGCGCTCAAGTGATTGATCTGCGCCTTGCTGCCGCCGGCCGATTCACCGGCGCCGGCGACCACCACGTTGCCTTGCGCCATCGCGTAGATCTGCCCGTCCGCGCCCTTCAAGGGCGTGAGCAGCAGGGTGCCGCCGCGCAGGCTCTTGGCATTGCCCATCGAGGAAACGGTGATGTCGAGCGCCTGGCCGGGCTGGGCGAAAGCCGGCAGCTGCGCGGTGACCATCACCGCGGCGACGTTTTTCAGCTGCAGGTTGGTGCCGGGCGGCAGGTTGACGCCCAGCTGCTGCAGCATGGTGGTGATGCTCTGCACCGTGAACGGGGTCTGGGTGGTCTGGTCGCCCGTGCCGTCCAGGCCGACCGCCAGGCCGTAGCCGATCAGCTGGTTGTTGCGCACCCCCTGGACCGAGGCGACGTCCTTGATGCGTTCGGCGCGCGCTTCCCCGGCCATGAACATGCCCATGCCGCAAACCAGCATCAGCCAGAGCAAACCTTTTTGCAGGGTAGCGTGCATCGCGTAACTCCGGATCAGAACGGCAGGAAACTCAGGAAGAAGCGGCCCAGCCAGCCCATCACGGCCGCTTCGTCCACTTGTCCCTGGCCGCGCAGCTCGATGCGCGCGTCGGCGACCTGGGTGGAAGCGACGATGTTGCCGGTCATGATCTGCGCCGGGTTGACGACGCCGGAGAAGCGGATGAACTCGACTTCGCGATTGGTGCCCAGCTGTTTCTCGCCGGCCACCACCAGGTTGCCGTTGCCCAGCACCTCGATGACGGTGACGGTGATGGTGCCGATGAAGCTGTTGTTGGCGTTCGAATCGCCCTTGCCGCTAAAGGTATTCGAGGAACTGCCGTTGACAGACATACTGTTCAAGCCCTGCAGCACGCCGACGGGCAGCTGGATGTTCGGGGCGGCGGCGGCGACGGTGCCGGACTTGGCGACGCTCGAATCCTTCTTGCTGGAAGCGGCGAATTTTTCGTTGATGTTGATGGTCAGGATGTCGCCGACATAACGCGGGCGGTTGTCCTCGAACATCGGGCGGTAGCCGGCGGCGTTGAAGATCGCGCCATTGGCCTGGGCCACCACGGGAGCGACGACCGGCTTGGCGGTGGTCGGGTGCGTGATGTCGACCTTGGGCAGCGGCGCGCAGGCGGTGATCGACAAGGCGGCCAGCAGGGCCAGCGGCAAGAGGTTGCGTTTGAGGATACGGTTGCTTGCTTGCATGGCTCTACCCCGAAAAATTGAAAAGAGAAAAAGGAATTACAGTTGTGACAGACGCTGGAGCATCTGGTCGGAAGTCTGGATCGCCTTGGAATTGATCTCGTAGGCGCGCTGGGTCTGGATCATCGACACCAGTTCCTCGACGACGTTGACGTTCGAGGTTTCCACGTAGTTCTGGTTCAGCACGCCGGTGCCGTTGGTGCCCGGCGTGGAGGCCTGCGGCGCGCCCGAGGCGGCCGTTTCGGTGAACAGGTTCTGGCCGTGCGGCTGCAGGCCGCCCGGATTCACAAAATTGGCCAGTTGCAGGGTGCCGACGGTCTGCACCGCCGCGCTGCCGGGGACGGTGACGCCGACCGTGCCGTCGCTGCCGATGGTGATGGTCAGCGCGTTGGGCGGCAGGGTGATGGCGGGCTGCAACTGGTAGCCGTTGGAGGTGACCATCGCGCCGTTGGCGTCGCGGTGAAAGCTGCCGTCGCGGGTGTAGCCGACCGTGCCGTCAGGCATCTGCACCTGGAAAAAGCCCTGGCCGTTGATCGCCACGTCGAGGTTGTTGCCGGTCTGCTGCAGGTTGCCCTGGGTGAACATGCGCGCGGTGGCGACCGGGCGCACGCCGGTGCCGACCTGCAGGCCGGTGGGCACGGTGGTGGTCTGCGAGGACTGCGCGCCGGGCTGGCGCAGGTTCTGGTACAGCAGGTCCTCGAACACGGCGCGCGAGCGCTTGAAGCCGTTGGTGCTGACGTTGGCCAGGTTGTTGGAGATGACGTCGAGCTGGGTCTGCTGCGCATCCAGGCCGGTCTTGGCGATCCAAAGTGAACGTATCATGATGGGCTCTACCTTATCGTCGGTGGGTCCCCGAACTTGAGGGGAATAAAGGGGGGTTTTGCCCCCTGTTTCGCCGTTTCGGGCCGGCTGGGACAATCCGGCCCCGCGCCCGCCGGAACCGCCCGGCGGTGGGTCAAAGAACCGTTTAGCCGTTGGTGGCGAGCACCTGCGCGCCCTTGCGCGCGTTGCTTTCGGCCGTTTGCAACAGCTTCATCTGCATCTCGAACTGGCGCGCCAGCGAAATCATCCCGGTCATCGCCTCGACCGCGTTGACGTTGCTGCTCTCGATGGCGCCGGAAGCGACGCGCACATTGGTATCGACCTCGGCAGCGGCGCCGCTTTTCATGCGGAACAGGCCGTCGCCGCCGCGGGTGATGTCGGTGGTCGGCGGGTTGACCAGTTTCAGGCGGCCCAGCGAGACGGTGTTCTTGCCGCCGTTGGCAGGGGTCGCCGTCACGGTGCCGTCGGCGGCGATGCTCACGGTGCTGTTGGGCGGCACGCTGATCGGTCCGCCGTCGCCCAGCACGGGCAGGCCGTTCTGGGTTTGCAGCAGGCCCTGGTCGTTCATGGTCAGGCCGCCGTTGCGCGTGTAGGCCTCGGTGCCGTCGGCCGCCTGCACCGCCAGCCAGCCCTGCCCCATCACCGACACATCCAGCGGGCGGCCGGTGGTGGTGATGACGCCGGGGGAGAAGTCGGCACCGGGGGTCGATTCGGCCGAGAAGGCGCGCGTGGGCAAGCCTTCGCCCTGCACCGGGGCGACGCGGAAGGCGACGGTCTCGGCGCGAAAGCCCGGAGTGTTGACGTTGGCCAGGTTGTTGGCGAGCACGTCCTGGCGCTGCATCATGCTCCGGGCGCCGCTCATCGCGGTGTAGATCATGCGGTCCATGGCGTGCTCCTTTTCTCTCTATCGATCAGCGCAGGTTGACCAGGGTCTGCATGACCGAGTCCTGGGTCTTGATGGTCTGCGCATTGGCCTGGTAGACGCGCTGCGCGGTGATCATGTTGACCAGCTCGGCGGTCAGGTCGATGTTCGGGTCTTCGGTGGCGCCGGACTGCAGCACGCCGAAGGTGCCGCTATTGGGGGAGCCGGTCAGGGCCGGACCCGAGGCGGTGGTCTCACCCCACTGGTTGTTGCCCAGGCTGGTCAGGCCCTGCGGATTGTTGAACGAGGTCAGCGCGACCTGGCCCTGGGCGCGGGTCTGGCCGTTCGAATAGCGGCCGGTCACCATGCCGTCGGCGCTGACGGAGAAGCCGGTCAGCTTGCCGGAGGCATAGCCGTCCTGCGCCAGGCTGTTGACGCCGAACGAGCTGCCGAACTGGGTGCTGCCGGTCATGTCCAGGGTCATGGTGACCGGCTGCGCGCCGGTGGAAACCGGCAGGTTCAGCGCGATCGGCATGGTGGTGGTGGCGGTGTCGATCGCGCCGCTGGACAGGAAGTTGACCTGGCCGATCGGCGTGGTGCCGATCTGCGTGCCGTCGTTGGCGCCGTACACGTCCCAGGAGTTGGCGGCGGTCTTGACGAAATACATCGACAGGCTGTGCGAGTTGCCCAGGCTGTCGAACACCGAGGTCGAGGTGGCGCCCTGGTAGGTGGTCGAATCGTTCAGGTCGAAGGCGGCCGAGGACAGCGCGGTGGCGCGCGAATCCAGGTTGACGTTCACCGACGCTTCGGTGGTGGTCGAAGGCGGCAGGTCGGCCGACGAGACCTGCAGCGGGATCGGCGCCGCGGTGGTGACCCCGCCCGAGCTGTTGGGCGGGTAGCCGGTGACGTTCTGGCCGGACGCGTTGACCAGGTAGCCGTCCTTGTCGAGACGGAACTGGCCGTTGCGCGAATAGGTGATGGTGCCGTTGGTGTCGAGGCGGAAAAAGCCGTTGCCGTTGATCGCCACGTCCAGCGGGTTGTTGGTGACGGTGATGTTGCCCTGGGAGAACTGCTGGGCCACCGACGCCACCGTGGTGCCGATGCCGATGTTCGAGCCGCCCGCGCCCGACAGCGACGTGGCGTACACGTCGGCGAACTCGGCGCGCGAACCCTTGAAACCCACGGTGCTGGCGTTGGCAACGTTGTTGCCGATCACGTCCAGGCTCTTGGAAGCGGCGTTCAGGCCGCTCAAACCTTGCTGAAAACTCATCGCACTGCTCTCCTGTCGGTTTGGTTACATCACTTGCTTGACTTGGCCCCACGCCACCGATCCGGTGGCGGTATTGAGCATGGTTCCGGACGCGCCGTTGCTGACCGAATCGACGCGGCTGATGGTCATCGGGCTGGCGGCGACGGCCTGGTTGGCCGCAACCGCCTTGACCGCGAAGGTGTAGCGGCCGGCGGCGGC
>Ga0075368_10000520_pt1 | contig 11505 bp, 8 predicted proteins | sample EndMethybrTD3033_FD_71518 | JGI IMG/M metagenome (GOLD analysis project Ga0075368, IMG submission 71518) | Populus endosphere microbial communities from Tennessee, USA - Endosphere MetaG P. TD hybrid TD303-3 | ecosystem: Host-associated > Plants > Roots > Endosphere | place: USA: Tennessee... | reverse complement strand
GACGACGTAGACCGCGATCGAGACGACGAGCTGCACCTGGGTGATTCTGCACCACCTTCGCGTCTCCGGGCCGAGATCGTGGGGAGCACGGCGATGCGACCGATGCCCCGCATCGTGCGGGTCGCGGCTCCTTGATCGGGCGTCTGGCGAGCGGTCTCGATCGCGTCTTGAGGTGCGCGCTCCAGTCAGGGCACTGGCGTGTGCTTCGGTGGCTCGGTGTACTCGCCGAGCACATAGCGCAGCCGATGATTGAGATCTTTGAGCGACTGGCGCAGCTCCCTTCTTCCCGACCTCGGCGACAGCAGCTCGTCGCGACTCAGCCGACTGGCGAATCCATGTGCCCATAACTTCCAACGACCGCCGACGTCGTCGCTGGGTGCAAGGGTGAGCGCATGACCCGGGTCCGGCTCTCGCGCCTGCCGGGCGATCGTGTCCGGGTCGTCGATGACGAGGGCGAGCACGAGGTCGCGCAGGCCGAGCTGGCGGCCTACGTGCGTGCGCGCGAGGCCGACGCGCCGCGCTGGGTCTGGGACGACACGGCGCGGTGGTACCCGCCGTTGCTGGCCGCCGGCGTGCGGGTCGAGCGCTGCCACGACCTGCGACTGGGCCACCACCTGCTGCGGCGGGCGCCCGCGGTGGACGTCTCGCTGCTGGCGGGCGAAGAGTCGGAGCAGTGGGACCGGCTCGGGCCGAGCACGCCGTCCCACCCCGCCCTGTTCTCCATCGACGACTCGGCCGAGCACCTGCGCGCTGACCTCGAGGACGCGCGGCAGCTGGCGGCCGTGGCTGGCTCGATCGGGGGTCCGACCGAGGCCGCCCGTCTCCGGCTGCTGCTCGCGGCCGAGTCGTCGAGCGCGCTGGCCGCGGCCGAGATGACGTACGCCGGGCTGCCGTGGCGGGTCGACGTCCACGAGCGGCTGCTTGCCGAGCTGCTCGGGCCACGGCCGCCGCGCGGCGCCAGGCCCCAGAAGCTCGAGGCACTGGTGGACGACGTGCGCGGCGCGTTCGGCGCACCGGGCCTCAACCCCGACTCACGGCCCGAGCTGCTCGAGGCGCTGCGCCGGGCAGGGTTGGAGGTGACGGATGTCCGCGCCTCCACGCTGCGTGCCCTCGAGCACCCGGGCATCGCTCCGCTCCTGCTCTACAAGCAGCTCGCCCACCTGTTCCAGACCCATGGGTGGGCCTGGATCGACCAGTGGGTGAGCGACGGCAGGTTCCGGCCGTCGTACCAGCCGGCCGGCTCCACCACCGGCCGGTGGTCGTCGAACGGTGGTGGCGCGCTGTCCGTCCCGGTGCAGGTGCGGCCGGCCTCCGTGGCCGATGCCGGCTGGGTGTTCGTGGTGGCCGACGTCGCGCAGCTCGAGCCGCGCGTGCTGGCCGGGATGAGTGGCGATCGGGCGCTGGCCAGGTCGGCACGCGGTGCCGACCTCTACCAAGGAATGGTCGACGACGGTGCGGTAGCCAGCCGCAAGGACGCCAAGCTCGGTCTGCTCGGGGCGATGTACGGCGCCACCAGCGGCGAGAGTGGTCGCCTGGTCGCCGGGCTCACCCGGCGCTACCCGGACGCTTTCGGCCTCGTCGAAGAGGCGGCTCGGGCCGGTGAGCGGGCGCAGGTGGTGCGCACGCTGCTGGGGCGCGGGTCGCCGACCCTGGGTGACGCGTGGGACCGCGATCCGGACGACCCGCCCCCCGATCCCGACCACCAGGACCGCCGCAGGCGGGCCTACGGCCGGTTCACCCGCAACTTCGTCGTGCAGGGCACGGGCGCCGAGTGGGCACTGTGCTGGATCGCCGAGCTGCGCAACCGGCTCTGGCGCCTCGGTGACAAGGGGTCTCTCGTCTCTCGCCCGCACCTCGTCTTCTTCCTCCACGACGAGGTCGTCGTGCACACGCCGACCGAGCTCGCCGATGCGGTCACCGAGCAGGTCACCCAAGCTGCTGCCTCGGCAGCAGGTCTGCTGTTTCGCGACCTCACCATCGACTTTCCGCTGAGCATCTCGGTCGTGGCGTCCTACGCCGACGCGGGCAAGCCCGGCGCCGACTCCTAGGAGTCCGACGCCCAGCCCTTCGACCGCTCGACGGCGTCGATCCAGCGGGCGTGGGCGGCGTCGGCGGTGGTGCGGTCGGCGGCCGGCGTGAATGCCCGGTCCAGCTGCCAGGTCTCGCGGAGGTCGTCCGTGGACGCCCAGACGCCGGTGCCGAGGCCGGCGAGGAACGCCGCCCCGAGCGCGGTCGTCTCGACCAGCTTCGGCCGCCGGACCTCGACGCCGACCTGGTCGGCCTGGATCTGGCAGAGCAGGTCATTGGCCGAGGCGCCGCCGTCGACGCGCAGCGGTGCGCCGTGGTTGGGCATGGTCTCCAGCACGTCGCGGACCTCGAACGCGATCGCCTCCAGCGTGGCGCGCACGACGTGCGCCCTCGTCGTGCCCCGGGTGATGCCGATGATCAGGCCGCGCGCGTGCGGGTCCCAGTGCGGGGCGCCGAGCCCGGTCAACGCCGGCACGAACACCACACCCTCGGTGTCGTCGACGGTCGCAGCGATGGCTTCGGTCTCGGCGGCCGAGCCGACGATCTGCAGCCCGTCGCGGAGCCACTGCACGGCCGCCCCGGTCACGAAGATCGCGCCCTCGAGCGCGTAGGTCAGCTCACCGGACGGCGAGCGCCACGCCGCGGTCGACAGCAGCCCCGTGTCCGAGCGTTCCAGCGTGGTTCCGGTGTTGGTGAGGATGAACGAACCGGTGCCGTAGGTGCACTTCGCGTCGCCCGGGTCGAAGCAGGTCTGCCCGAACAGCGCGGACTGCTGGTCGCCCGCGATCCCCGCGATCGGCAGCGACAGGTCGAGGAACGTCGACGGGTCGGTCGTCGCGACCTCGCCCCAGTTGGGGACCAGCTCCGGCAGCGCGTCGCGGGGGACGCCGAACAGCGCGCACAGCTCGTCGGACCAGTCGCCGGTGTTGAGGTCGAAGAGCAGTGTGCGGCAGGCGTTGGAGACGTCGGTGACGTGGTAGGTCCCGCGGGTCATCCGGGCGATCAGGTAGGAGTCGACGGTGCCGACGGCGTACCGCCCCGACTCGACGAGCGCCCAGGTGTGCGGCTCCTGCTCGGCCAGCCACATCAGCTTGGTGCCCGAGAAGTAGGGGTCCAGCCGCAGCCCGGTCAGCTCGATGACCCGCTCCTCGTGGCCGGCGTCCTTGAGCCGGGTGCAGATGTCGGCGGTACGCCGGTCCTGCCAGACGATCGCGCGCCGTGGAGACCCGAGCGTCTCACGGTCCCAGAGCAGGATCGTCTCGCGCTGGTTGGTGATGCCGATCGCCGTCAGCTCGGAGGCGTCCACCTGCCGCATGGCCTCGCGGGTCGCCGCGAGGGTGGCCTGCCAGATCTCCTCCGGCGCGTGCTCCACCCAGCCCGGTTGGGGGAAGTGCTGGCGGAACTCCTCGTAGCCCTTGGCCGCGATGCCGCCGTCCTCGGTGACCACGACCGCAGTGACGCCGGTCGTCCCGGCGTCGATGGCGAGGACGCTCATGGGTTGTTCTGGGGGGTCGCCCGCACGATGTCGAGGATCTTCTGGTCGATCCAGGCCAGGTCAGGGGCGACCCGCATCTCGTAGTTCTGGGTGCCGACCCAGGCCTGGAAGTCGCGGGCGCCGTGCGCCTGCGCGAAGGCCTCGAGCTCCTCCTCGAGCTCCTGGGTGACCGGCACCTTCTCTTCCTCGGTGGACGCCTGGAGATAGAGCTCGCTCAGGGTGAGCAGCCGGGCCAGCTCGGGGATCGGAGCCTCGTGGTCGTCGACCCGGAGGTCGACCGCGATGTCGTCGAGGCCGCCGTAGCCGGCGCCCTCCTTGACCACCAGCAGTGCCGCGGACTGCCGGCCGCGGGAGTCGCCGCCGGCCAGGTCACCCGCGGTCAGCGTCTCCAGCAACCGACGGGCCAGAGGCGCCTCCGGATCGGAGGTCTCCCAGGCGGTCTGCATGGCCTCCACGACGTCCTCGCCCGTGAGGATGTTGCCCTGGATGGCGTAGCCGTCGCCAGTGATGCTGCCCGCCCAGTCGAGACAGGCGTGCCCGGTGTGCGAGGCGGAGCCGCCGTCGACGTCGACGATGCCGACCTGCCGCTCCTCGCGCTTGTCGTCCTCCTCGAGCAGCCGGATCAGGGCCACCGACGCGGTCGCGCCGTCGTCGAGGTGGGCCAGGGCCAGCCCCTTGTAGGCCACGTTGGCATCGGCCTGGGTCGCGATCGCGCCGACACCGGCCACCGCGGCCGGGACGGCCGACCCCACGGCCAGGAACTTCGACGCCACGGCCACCCCCCACGACTCTCCGTCTTCGGACCTGGCCACGATCGAGAACGTCATGGCTCGCACGATAGCGAGCCGCAACCGGCGCGCACCTGAGCGTGTCCCAAGAGGATGGACCGTCGCTTCCTGACCCTGCTGGCCACCCTCGCCGTCCTCACCTGCGGGTGCCAGGGAGACCGCTCCGCAGCCTCGGCGGCGGGCGAGGTCGAGACCACGACCGCCGCACCCACCACCGCGGCAGCCGGTGGCCCCACCGCACAGCCCACCCCTGCGGTCGGGACCGGCCCCGTCCTCGACGCAGCCGCGCTGCCGACCGGCGCACCACCCAAGGTCGCCTACGCGTTCGCCCGGCACCCCACCTTCGGCGGCGGCCACTGGGAGCTGGTCCGCCCCGATGGCAGCCGCCACCCCTTCACCGAGAATCCCGCCCTCTTCGCGGCGTACGACGATGTGGTGGTCAACGGCTACGGCACGGAGGGCGGCTTCGTGGTCGAGCTGTTCGACGGCCGGGCCCGGCTCCAGCACGAGCAGCGCGAGCTGTGCAGCTACGCGCTGGTGACCACCCCGGACCGAGGCATCGCGGCGTGGCTCCAGAACGACGGCAGCCTGGTCGAGCAGTACGCGGACGGCAGCCTGAGCACCCGGCCGATCGAGCTGCCCGGTGGGCCGTGCGGTGGCGTCGACCCGGTGGCGCTGAACGGACCCATCCTCTACGTCGACGGGCCGGAGCTGGTGCCGATGATGATCAGCGGCCCGCAGCAGGGCGTCCGCATCCCGCAGCTGAGCGATCTCGTCGACGTCTCGCGGCGCGGCAACCTGATCGGTCGACTGCGCGACGAGGACCGCTGCTTCGGGCTGCTGCGCGACGACGGGCATCGGCGCTGGCGCACCTGCGCCGACCGACTCGTCTCGTTCGCACCCGACGGCCGGCACGTGCTCGGCACCAAGGGAAGCGTCGAGCTCGCCGGCTTCCGCGGCATCGTCGTCCACGGGCCGCGCAACGGCCGGGTCGAGGCCGAGTGGGCCAACACCCGGCGCCAGCGGGTCAGCCAGATCGAGTGGGAGGACGCGGAGCACCTGCTCGTGGTGGTCCGGAACTCCGCCGTCGGGTGGTCCGTGGTGCGGCTCGGCCTGGATGGCAGTGCCGAGTACGCCGCTACCCCGGTCCGCACCGGTGACGGTGAGCTCGCACCGTTCCGGCTCCCGATGGGCTGACGCGGGGACCACAGCCGGCACTGGCACTCCGGGGCGAACGTCACTAGGGTCGTCCGCGACTTGAACGATCCAATTCCAGGAGAAACCATGCGTGTCGGAGTCCTCACCGGCGGCGGCGACTGCCCCGGTCTCAACGCGGTCATCCGGGCGGTCGTGCGCCGCGGTGTCCTCGGCCACTCCTTCGAGTTCGTCGGGTTCCGCGACGGCTGGCGGGGTCCGCTCGAGGGGCTGACCATGCCGCTCGGCATCGCGCAGTGCCGCGGCATCCTGCCGCGCGGCGGCACCATCCTCGGCTCGTCGCGGACCAACCCGTTCAAGATCGACGGCGGCGTCGAGCAGATCCAGGAAAACCTGGCCGCCAACGGGGTCGACGCGCTGGTCGCGATCGGCGGCGAGGACACCCTCGGGGTGGCGACGAAGCTCTCCGAGCTGGGCGTCAACGTGGTCGGCGTACCGAAGACCATCGACAACGACCTCTCCGGCACCGACTTCACCTTCGGGTTCGACACCGCGGTCAACATCGCGACCGAGGCGATCGACCGGCTGCACACCACGGCCGAGTCGCACCACCGGGTCCTCGTCGTCGAGGTGATGGGCCGGCACGCCGGCTGGATCGCGCTGCACGCGGGCATCGCCGGCGGTGCCACCGAGGTGCTGATCCCCGAGCAGCCCTTCGACATCCAGGCGATCTGCGACCGGGTCGAGACCCGGTTCCAGACCCACTACGCGCCGATCATCGTCGTGTCCGAGGGGGCGATGCCGGCGGAGGGTGCCACGGGCGAGGAGGGCATGACCCTGGTGTCCGGCGAGAAGGACGCTTTCGGCCACGTCCGGCTCGGCGGCATCGGCGACCGGCTGGCCCACGAGATCGAGACCCGCACCGGCAAGGAGGCCCGCGCCGTCGTGTTGGGCCACATCCAGCGCGGCGGCACGCCGACGGCGTTCGACCGCTGGCTCGCCACCCGGTTCGGGTTGCACGCGATCGACGCGGTGGCCGACAAGGACTTCGGGAAGATGGTCGCCCTGCGTGGCACGAACATCATCCGCGTCCCGCTGAGCGAGGGCACCGCCGAGCTCAAGCTGGTCAGCCCCGAGGAGTACGCCGAGGCGGCCGTGTTCTTCGGATGACCCGCGGGGCAAGGCGTCCTTCTCGACTTCGTTGACGGCGCAGGCTCATCGTCACTGGCGCGAACCCGAGTCGCTGAGGCACGGTTGGGGTACACCAACTGTGACTCGGAGCAGGAGGGACACCATGACGGCGACCGCGCAGGAAGAGGTCGACTACAACGGACCGGAGCCCGATCTCAAACGGGTGATGGGGCCGAAGCTGCTGCTGCTGTTCATCGTCGGCGACATCCTGGGCGCTGGGGTCTACGCCGTCACCGGGCAGCTGGCTGGCCTGGTCGGCGGGATCGCCTGGGTGCCGTTCCTGGCGGCGTTCGTGGTGGCCAGCCTGACCGCGCTGTCCTACCTCGAGCTGGTCACCAAGTATCCGCAGGCCGCCGGCGCCGCGCTCTACACGCACAAGGCCTTCGGTGTGCACTTCGTGACGTTCCTGGTCGCCTTCGCGGTGATCTGCTCGGGCATCACGAGCGCGTCGACCTCTGCCAACGTGCTTGCCCAGAACCTCACCGGCGGCCTGGTGGTGAACAACTGGCTCGACGAGCTCCCGGGCACCGGCACGGTGACCTTGGTCGCGCTGGGGTTCATGGTGCTGCTCGCCCTCATCAACCTGCGCGGCGTCGGCGAGTCGGTGAAGTTCAACGTGATCCTCACCCTGGTCGAGATCACCGCGCTCGCGATCGTCATCGGCATCGGGTTCTATGCGATGGCCCAGGGCGACGGCGACTTCAACCGGATCACGACCTTCGAGGACAGCGGCGACAAGGGCATGTTCCTGGCCGTGACCGCGGCGACCTCCATCGCGTTCTTCGCGATGGTCGGCTTCGAGGACTCGGTGAACATGGTCGAGGAGACCAAGGACCCGGAGCGGATCTTCCCGCGGGTGATGCTCACCGGCCTCGGCATCGCGGTCCTCATCTACATGCTGGTCGCGATCTCGGTGGTCGCTGTCCTCAGCTCCGACCAGATCGCGGAGGTCAACGAGGCCCAGGGCCGCACGCTCCTCGAGGTCGTCCACGTCGGGGCACCGGACTTCCCGATCGACAAGATCTTCCCGTTCCTGGCGTGCTTCGCGGTCGCGAACACCTCGTTGATCAACATGATGATGGCCAGTCGGCTCCTCTACGGCCTGGCCAACCAGGACGTGCTGCCACGGACGCTCGGCAAGGTCTCGCCCAACACCCGCGCGCCCTGGGTCGGCATCGTCTTCTCCACCGTCCTGTCGCTGGGCCTGATCGTCTACGTCGCCGAGCGGGCCGAGTCCGACGTGGTCGTCAACCTGTCCAGCGTGACGTCACTGCTCCTCCTGTGCGTCTTCACGATCGTCAACGTCGCCTGCCTGATCCTGCGCCGCGACCGTGAGCACGAGAGCCGTTTCCGGTCTCCGGGGATCACGCCGGCCCTCGCCGCGATCCTGTGCGCCTTCCTGGTCGGTCCGTGGACGGACCGGGACGGGCTGATCTACCAGATCGCCGGGATCCTGATGCTGATCGGTGTGGGGCTCTGGGCGCTCACCTGGGCCACCAACCGCGGGATCCGCGCCAAGAAGACCGGGTTCCGCGACATCGACCACCTCGAGTAGCCGGCGCCCGGGAGGCGGCCGGGTCGTGAGAACGATTGAGGGCGGGACCCTGCTCGCCCGTACCCTTGACAGGTGAACAGCCCCATCCCTGATCTCGAGGCCCTGCGCGCCCTCGGGCCGGCCCAGCAGCCGGCGTACCCCGACCGTGCGGCCGTCGACGCAGCCGTCGCCCGGCTCCGGACGATGCCTCCGCTGGTCTTTGCGGGTGAGTGCGACGAGCTGAAGGACAAGGTGGCCGCGGTCTCGCGCGGCGAGGCGTTCATGCTCATGGGCGGTGACTGCGCCGAGACGTTCGCCGGTGTGACCGCCGACAACGTCCGCAACAAGCTGCGGGTGCTGCTCCAGATGGCGGTCGTGCTGACCTACGCCGCCTCCGTGCCGGTCGTGAAGGTGGGCCGGATCGCCGGCCAGTACGCCAAGCCGCGCTCCTCCGACTTCGAGACCCGCGAGGGCGTGACCCTGCCGGCCTACCGCGGCGACGCGGTCAACGGCTACGACTTCACCGCCGAGTCCCGGGTCCCCGACCCGCAGCGCCTGGTCGACGTCTACAACTCCTCGGCCGCGACCCTCAACCTGGTCCGCGCGTTCGTCACCGGCGGCTACGCCGACCTCCGCCAGGTGCACACCTGGAACACCGACTTCGTCCGCGAGTCGTCGGTCGGCCAGCGCTACGAGCTGGTGGCCGCCGAGATCGAGCGGGCGCTGACCTTCATGAAGGCGATCGGCGCCGACCCCGACGAGTTCCACCGGGTCGACTTCCACACCTGCCACGAGGGCCTCGTGCTCGACTACGAGCACGCGATGACCCGCATCGACTCGCGCACCGAGACGCCGTACGACGTCTCGGCGCACTTCGTCTGGATCGGTGAGCGGACCCGGCAGCTCGACGGTGCCCACGTGGAGCTCTTCCGCCACATCCGCAACCCGATCGGGGTGAAGCTCGGCCCGTCGACCAGCGCCGACGACGCGCTGGCGCTGGCGGCGAGGCTGAACCCGGACAACGAGCCCGGCCGGCTGACCTTCATCACCCGCTTCGGTGCGGGCAAGATCCGCGACGGCCTGCCCGACCTGGTCGAGAAGGTCACGGCCTCGGGTGTCGAGGTGGCCTGGGTCTGCGACCCGATGCACGGCAACACCTTCGAGGCGTCCTCGGGCTACAAGACCCGGCGCTTCGACGACGTCATCGACGAGGTGCAGGGCTTCTTCGACGTGCACCGCTCGCTCGGCACCTGGCCCGGCGGCGTCCACGTCGAGCTCACGGGTGACGACGTGACCGAGTGCGTCGGCGGCGGCGAGGAGCTGGCCGAGATCGACCTCGGCTCGCGCTACGAGTCGGTCTGCGACCCGCGGCTCAACCGGGTCCAGTCGCTGGAGCTGGCCTTCCTCGTCGCGAAGATGCTGCGAGCCCGGACCGACTGAGCTTGCTCAGGCGGTCCGTCGGCGAGCAGGGTTGAGGAGCGTCGGCGGGGACACCGAGCTTGCGAGGTGGCGCCGCGACGCGTCTCGAAACCCAGAGCCCGCTCGGACTGAGCTTGCTCAGGCGGTCCGTAGGCGCGTCTCGAAACCCAGAGCCCGCTCGGACTGCGCACAAGACGCTCAACGCCTGAACCGGAACGGCTTGCTGGCCGTTCCCCAGTCATGACCGACGCCATGATCCCCCGCAGGCTCCTCGCTCCTCTTGCCGCGGCCGCAGCCGCCGCCGCACTGCTCGTCCCGTCCGGTGCCGCCGAGGCGCGCGCCGGAGCGTCGGTGACCGTCGCCGACATGGCCTTCAGCCCCGCCTCGGTCACGGTCGGGCTCGGCGAGCGGGTGACCTGGACGTTCCGGGACTCGGTGGCCCACACGACCACGTCCGACCAGGGCTTCTGGGACAGCGGCACGAAGTCCGGCGGCGCGACGTACTCCCGCGCCTTCACCTCCGCGGGGACCTTCGCCTACCACTGCACGATCCACTCGATGATGCGCGGCAAGGTTGCCGTGCCGCTGTCGGTCAGCGGGTCACCGAACGCCGGCTGGACGCTGCGCTGGTCGACGAAGAAGGGCAAGGGCGGTGTCACGTTCGACGTCCAGGCCCGGCGTGGGTCGGGGAAGTGGAAGACGCTCGTCTCCGGCGCGACCGCGGCCAGCAAGGAGTTCGACCCCACCAGGGCCGGCAACTACTCGGTGCGGGCGCGCACCGTGAAGGGTGGATCGCGGTCGGGCTGGTCGCCGACGACTACAGTCCCCATTTCGTGACCGCTGGTGTGAACACCCCACGGAATCCTGGGCTCCGCCCGCTTCGCTCCGCCCACCCACGATTCCGAGGGGACCCCGAAGACGCATGATCGACCTCCGTTCCGACACCCTGACCCGCCCCACCGAGGCGATGCGCGCCGCGATCGCGCGCGCGGAGGTCGGCGACGACGTCTACGGCGAGGACCCGACGGTCCTCGCCCTCGAGGAGCGGGTGGCCGGGCTGTTCGGCCACGAGGCCGCGCTCTTCACGCCCACCGGGTCGATGGCCAACGTGCTGGCCGTCGGCTCGCTGGTCGCCCCCGGTCAGGAGGTGCTCTGCGAGGCGTCCGCGCACATCGCCCGGGCCGAGCTCGGCGCGCACGGCGCGATCGGCGGGACCACGATGCGCACCTGGACCGATCCCCGTGGCCGCGCCGACCTGGCCGCGATCCGGTCGATGTTCGCGCCGGACATGGGGCCGTTCTTCGTGCGGACCGCGGCGATCTCGGTCGAGAACACCCACAACTTCGCCGGCGGCGCCGTGCTGCCGCTGGCGGAGCTGCAGGAGCTGCGCGCCTGGGCGACGGAAGTCGGCGTCGGCGTGCATCTCGACGGCGCGCGGATCTGGAACGCGCACGTCGCCACCGGCGTACCTTTCGCCGACTACGGCGCGATCGCCTCGGTCATCTCCGTCTGCCTGTCCAAGGGGCTGGGCGCGCCGGTCGGCTCGCTCATGGTGGGGTCGCGGGACGCGATCGACGAAGCGCGGGTGCGCCGCAAGCGGATGGGTGGCGGCATGCGCCAGGTGGGCATCCTCGCGGCGGCCGGACTGCACGCCCTCGACCACCACGTCGAGAGGCTGGCCGACGACCACGCGCACGCGCGGCTGCTCGCCGAGGCCTGTGGCCTCGACCCGGCCAGCGTGGACACCAACATCGTCGTGGTCGAGCGCAGCGACGCGGCGGCCTTCGTCGCACGGGCAGCCGAGGCCGGGGTCCGGGTCGCGACCGTCGGCCCGACCGCCGTACGGATGGTGACGCACCTCGACGTGTCGCGTGCGGACGCGGAGGCCGCCGCCG
>Ga0075368_10000515_pt1 | contig 11534 bp, 11 predicted proteins | sample EndMethybrTD3033_FD_71518 | JGI IMG/M metagenome (GOLD analysis project Ga0075368, IMG submission 71518) | Populus endosphere microbial communities from Tennessee, USA - Endosphere MetaG P. TD hybrid TD303-3 | ecosystem: Host-associated > Plants > Roots > Endosphere | place: USA: Tennessee... | reverse complement strand
CGGCCGTGCACGGCCGGCTCAGCACGGTCACGGTGACCGGCTCGGACGAGGCGGGCAGCATCGTCGGCGCGATCTCCGGCGACGGCGGGCTCTGGACCACCGAGCAGCGGCTCGAGCCGAGCACGACGTACGCCGTGTCCGCCACGGTGCGCGGCGAGGACGGCGAGCTGGTGACTCGCAGGTCGCGCTTCAGCACCCAGGCGCTCACCCTCGACCAGCAGACCTACCCGTCGGTCACGCCGCTCGCCGGCCAGACGGTGGGTGTCGGCATGCCGGTCATCGTGAGCTTCGACGTCCCGGTCACCGACCGTGCGTCGTTCGAGAAGCACATGAAGGTCACGACCACGCCCAAGCAGCAGGGCAGCTGGTACTGGCTCAGTGACAACCTCGCGCACTGGCGGCCCAAGAACTACTGGAAGGCCGGCACCAAGGTCGACGTCGACGTCGACGTCAACAGCGTCCCGGCCGGCAACGGCATCTACGGCCAGGAGGACCGGCACGTCTCGTTCGAGATCGGCGACGCGCACGTCTACAAGGTCGACATGAACACCCACCAGATGCGGGTGTTCTCCAACGGCAAGCTGCTGCGCAGCCTGCCGATCACGACCGGCGAGCAACCGAAGTTCACCACCCGCTCGGGGGTCAAGGTGATCATCGAGAAGTTCGACGCCAAGCGGATGAACTCCGAGACCGTGGGCATCGACCCCAACGGTCCGGACGGCTACGACATCGACAACGTCCAGTGGGCGATGCGGGTGACCTACTCCGGCGAGTTCATCCACGCCGCGCCGTGGTCGGTCGGCTCCCAGGGCTACGCCAACGTCTCCCACGGCTGCACCGGCATGAGCACAGCCAACGCCGACTGGCTCTACCACATGACGAACATCGGCGACGTCGTCGAGTACGTCGGCACCGACCGCGAGATCGAGCCGGGCAACGGCTACTCCGACTGGAACCTCAGCTGGGCCGACTACCAGCAGGGCTCAGCCCTCAAGTAGCAGCTCCCGGACCCGCGGCACCACCTCGGTGCCGTACAGCTCGATCGCGCCCATCAGGTGCTCGTGCGGCATCGTGCCGTTGCTGTACTTGAGGTCGAAGCGGGACAGCCCGAGCGCCTCGATCGTGCGGGCGATCCGCTGGGCGACCGTCGCCGGGGACCCGACCATCAGGGCGCCGTGGGTCGCCTCCGCGTCGTACTGGTCGCGGGTCGCCGGTGGCCAGCCGCGGTCACGCCCGATCCGGTCGCGCATCGTCCGGTAGTGGGGCCACAGCAGGTCGCGCGCCTCGGCGTCGGTCGCGGCGACGAACCCCGGGGAGTGCACCCCGATCGGCTGCTTCTCGCGGCCGAGCTCCTCGAGGGCGCGGTGGTAGAGCTCGGTGTACGGCGCGAACCGCGCCGGGTCGCCGCCGATGATCGCGAGCATGAGGGGCAGCCCATAGCGCGCCGCCCGGACCACGGACTCGGGTGACCCACCCACGCCGACCCAGGTCGGGATCGTGCCGCGCTCGGTCTTGGGACGGACGTCCGCGTCCACCAGCGGTCGCCTGGTGGTGCCCTCCCACGTCACCGGCTGCTCGCGGAGCAGGTGGCTGAACAGGTCGAGCTTCTCGGCGAACAGGACCTCGTAGTCGGCCAGGTCGTACCCGAACAGCGGGAACGACTCGGTGAACGAGCCGCGGCCCAGCGTGATCTCGGCGCGGCCGCCGGACACGGCGTCCAGGGTGGCGAACCGCTCGTACACGCGGACCGGGTCGTCCGAGCTCAGCACCGTGACCGCCGTACCCAGCGTGACCCGTTCGGTGCGCGACGCGATCGCCGCCAGCACCATGTCGGGGGAGGACACCGCGAAGTCGTCGCGGTGGTGCTCCCCGATGCTCACGTGGTCGAGCCCGACCCGCTCCGCCAGCACCGCCTCCTCCACGACGTTCCTCAGGACCTCCGCGTCGCTCAGCCGCTGCCCGTCCGCGTCGACGGTCACGTCACCGAACGTGTCGATCCCGAACGTCACATCCCGCCCCAGCGCCATTTGCCAGTCCCCCTGAACTCGTTGACGCCTCAACAACCTAGGCCGTGTCACCTGTTCCCTGCCGTTGACCCGCCCGTAAGTAACAGGCGGGTCAACCTCTGGCGCTCCCTGAGCGCTGTGGAGGAAGCCCGACGGTCAAAGCTTGGTTCGCCGACCGTCAGGGCCATGCACACCACCGCCAATGACGATGACCGCGAGCTGGCTCTGATCCTGCCCATCGGTCGACCGGTCCTGACGAACGAGCTGTTCGACTTGGGGATGACGGCGCGCCAGCTCGCGCGACTTGTGCAGGTGGGTCTGATCAGGCGTCCGTTCAGGGGCGTCTACCTCTCCGGACTGACGGATGACGACCTCGAGATGCGGATGCACGTCCTGCGCCTGGTGGTGCCTGACGGTTGCGTCGTGACCGATCGGTCCGCTGGCTGGGTCTGGGCCGGCGACCGGATCCTGGCCCCGAACGCGCATCTTGCGACGCCGCCGCTGTCTGTGTTCTGCAAGCCGGGCCATCGGTTGCGCAGCAAGCTCACCGACAGTGGTGAGCGACGGTTCCTGTCTCAAGACCTCACCGTGGTCGATGGTCTGACGCTCAGCACGCCACTGCGCACTGCCTGCGACCTGGGCCGCCTGCTCCACCGCGATCAAGCGTTCGCTGCGCTGGACACCATGGCGGCGACAGGCATGTTGTCCGCCGAGGAGCTGATCCTGGAGGCACAGCGCTTCAGGCGGTACCGCGGCGTCATCCAGCTGCGCACGTTCGTGGTGCTCGTCGATCCTCGCTCGGAGTCGCAGGGCGAGAGCATCCTCCGTCTGCGCTGGTACGACACGGGCCTGCCGGCTCCCGAGTGTCAGGTCGAGGTCGAGACGCCATGGGGCGCGACGTACCGCGTGGACATCGGACTCGAGGAACTGCTCCTGGCCGCGGAGTACGACGGCGAGCAGTTCCACGGCGACGAGACGACCGACCACGACGAGGACCGTCGCGGGTGGCTGAGGGAAGAGCGCGGTTGGGAGATCGTCGTCGCGCGCAGGAAGAACGTGCACGGGGCCGCTGCTGACATCCACGGCCTCTTGTGGAACGCCTGGAAGGCCGCCGAGCAACGCGCACGGTTGACCCGCCCGTAAGTAACCGGCGGGTCAACCTCCGCCCGGCCACCGACAGTTGACCCGCCCGTAAGTAACCGGCGGGTCAACCTCCGCCCGGCCACCGACAGTTGACCCGCCCGTAAGTAACCGGCGGGTCAACCTCTCGTCGAGCGATCGGGTGACTAGTGGTCGGGGCGGAGGGTCTCGTCGTCGACCAGGTGGTGGCCGTCGAACTGGTGGCCGTCGGCCGAGACGCCGTCCATCGCGGCCTGGAGCTCGTGCTCGTGCTCCGCGTGGTGGTGCCCCTCCTCGAGCTCCTCGAGCGTCGGCTTCTGGATGTTGTCCGCGTACATCGTGGTGCGCAGCCGCCGGCGGATGCCCTCGAGCGGGTTGCTCTTGGGCTCGAGCCCGTTGGCGTCGGTGCCCGACTCGACCACGGTGACGTCGGGGTCGCGGTCGCGGGCGGTCAGCGTGAACGCACGGTCCGCGCTGACCGGTAGGTGCTTCTCGGAGTAGCCGCCCTCGGGGGAGCGCATGATGATGCCGGTCTCGTAGCCGTGCAGCAGCGTCTCGTTGTCCTTGCGCTGGAGCGAGATGCACCAGCGCTTGGTGATGAGGAACGCGATGATCGGCCCGAGGAAGATCGCCACACGCATGAAGTAGGTGATCTGGTTGATCGACAGCCCGAACGTGATCGCGATCAGGTCGTTGCCGCCGGCCGCCCAGGCGAGCCCGTAGAACGTCATCAGGGCGACCATCACCGCGGTGCGGGTCGGCGCGTTGCGCGGCCGCTGCAGCAGGTGGTGGTTCCGCTTGTCACCGGTGATCCAGGACTCGAGGAACGGCAGCATCATCAGCAGGGTCAGCATCAGCGGCGGCATGATCAGGATCGGGATCATGATGTTCCACGAGATCGGGTGGCCGAAGACCGTGCTCTCCCACCCGGGCATGATGCGGAGCAGGCCGTCGGGCCAGCCCATGTACCAGTCCGGCTGGGAGCCGGCCGTCACCTTGGACGGGTCGTACGGTCCGAACAGCCAGACCGGGTTGATCGACAGCAGGCCGCCCATCAGCGCGGTGACGCCGAAGACGATGAAGAAGAACCCGCCCGCCTTGGCCATGTAGACCGGCAGCATCGGGTAGCCCACCACGTTGTGCTCGGTGCGGCCGGGGCCGGGCCACTGCGTGTGCTTGTGGTAGACGAGCAGGAGCATGTGGGCGCTGATCAGGGCGAGCAGCAGGCCCGGGATCAGCAGCACGTGGACGGTGAAGAGCCGCGGGATGATCTGGTCACCCGGGAACTCGCCGCCGAACAGGAAGAACGACATGTACGACCCGATGACCGGCGAGGCCTTCATGAACCCGTCCGCGGCCCGGATGCCGGTGCCGGAGAGCAGGTCGTCGGGCAGCGAGTAGCCGGTGAAGCCCTCGAGCGTGCCCAGGAACAGCAGCAGGCAGCCGATCACCCAGTTGAGCTCGCGCGGCTTGCGGTGCGCTCCCGTGAAGTAGACGCGCAGCAGGTGGATCATCATCGCCGCGATGAAGATCATCGCCGACCAGTGGTGCATCTGCCGCATGAGCAGGCCGCCACGGACGTCGAAGGAGAGCCGCAGGGACGAGGCGTAGGCCTCGGACATCTCGACGCCGCGGAGCGGGTCGTAGGAGCCCTGGTAGCTGACCTCGCCCATGCTCGGGACGTACCAGAACGTGAGGAACACGCCCGAGAGGAGCAGGACGACGAAGCTCCAGAGGGCGACCTCGCCCAGCATGAAGGACCAGTGGTCCGGGAAGACCTTGCGCAGGTTCTTCTTCATCATGGTCGCGAGGCCGAGGCGGTCGTCGGCCCACTCGGCCACCGCGCCCACGGGCAGCTTCTTCTTGGCGGTCGCGGCCGTCTTGTTGCTGTCTGCGACCTTGCTGGTGTCGATGCTCATCTAGGAGTCCCGGTCACTCGGTGGTGCTGCCGTTGTTGTCGCGCTCCCAGAAGCTGGGGCCGACTGGTTCCTTGAAGTCGCTCTGGGCCACGAGGTACCCCTCGTCGTCCACCATCAGCGGCAGCTGGGGGAGCGGACGTGCGGCGGGACCGAAGATCACCTTCGCGGAGTCCGCGAGGTCGAACGTCGACTGGTGGCACGGGCAGAGCAGGTGCTGGGTCTTGCGCTCGTTCAGCGAGATCGGGCACCCGACGTGAGTGCAGATCTTGGAGTAGCAGAGGATCCCGTCGACGGCCCAGTCCTCGCGGCCCTTGCCGGGGGTGTTGTCCTTCGGGTCCATCCGGGTGAGGACGACCGCACCCTTGGACTTGGCGATCTGGAGCGGCACCCCCTCGAGGATGGGCTCGCCCTCGTCGTCCAGGGCGAACACGGTCTCGGGCTCGGCGTTGACGAGGTCGCCGATCTCCAGGTCGGACGGCCGGATCGGGGTGCCGACGACGTCGCGGACGACGCGCACGCCCTTGTCCCAGACCGTGTGCTCGAGGCCGGCGCCGGGGTAGTCCTGGTCGTCCTCGACCTGGCTGGGCGTCGGACCGAGGTCGCGGAACAGGACCACGGCCGGGGCCAGGAGGAAGGTCATCGCCCCGCCGAGCGAGAACAGCACCAGCGGGCGGCGGAAGACGCCCGACTCCTCGGCACCCTGGGACAGGATCCCGAGGGTGGCTTCGCGGTCGTCGTCGGACGACCGGGCGGGGTGCCGCATCTCGACGATCTCGTGGTCGCCCATCAGCTTGCGGGCCCACTGGATGATGCCGATGCCGATGAGCAGCAGCGCGAAACCGAGCGACGATCCGAGGGCGACGGTCGAGGCGCCGAGGTCGAGGACGGTGTCGTGGGTGTCGCCGGTCTGCAGCGTGAAGTAGGCGACGACGAAGAGCACCGCGCAGATGGAGGACAGCCCGAAGATGGCGGCGATCTGGCGCTCCGCGCGCTTCTCCGAGGCCGGGTCGACGTCGGTCGGGCGCCAGACGTGCGCGGGCAGGCCCGGGTTCTGGATCGGCTCGTCCGGTTCCAGCGGGTCCAGACCGTGGTGCTCGTCCTCGGCCGGGTGGCCGTTGAGGCTGTGCCCCTTCTCCGGGAGGTGGTCGCTCATGCGGCCGTACCGTCCTTCTGCTTCGTGGAGCGGGTGGTGTGTGCAGCGATCCAGATCGCGAAGCCGACCATCACCCCGATGCCGGCCACCCAGGCGAACAGGCCCTCGCTCACCGGGCCCAGGCCGCCGAGGGTGAAGCCGCCGTAGGCCGGCTGGTCACGCAGCGTGTAGAGGTAGGCGATGACGTCGCGCTTCTCCTCGGGGGAGAGGTTGCCGTCGGAGAAGTTGTCCATGTTGCCCGGACCGGTCAGCATCGCCTCGTAGATGTAGCGGGCCTCGGTGTCGCTCAGGTTGGCGGCGTAGCCGCCTCGCGGCATCGCGCCGCCCTTGCCGGCGAAGTTGTGGCAGGCCGTGCAGTTGGTCCGGAAGATCAGGCCGCCGCGGGCGACCGCCTCGGTCCGCTCCTCCTCGGTCAGTCCGGCGAGGGAGAAGTCGCCCTCCTCGGGGACGGCCGGGCCGGGAGCGAGGCTGGCGACGTACGCCGCGAGCGCGTCGATCTCGTCCTGCGTGTAGGACTCGGGCTTGGTCGGGTTCTGCTGGCCCGGCTGCACCATGGGCATCCGGCCGGTGCCGACCTGGAAGTCGACGGCGGCCGCACCGACACCGACGAGTGCCGGACCGTAGTGGTTGCCGTTGGCGGTGCCGACGCCCTCGCCGTTCTGGCCGTGGCAGAAGGAGCAGCCGACCAGGAACAGCTGGCGGCCCTCGGCGACCAGCTCCTCGTTGTTCTCCGCGGAGCCGGCCGAGGCCGGGGAGAACGCGGAGTACAGGGTGCCGGTCAGCACCAGGCCGAGCAGCAGCAGCAGCGCGCCCGCGACGGGGCGGCGGCGGTGACGAGAGAGTCGCCCGGCCAGGGAATTGGCACTGCGGTTGAGGTGCCTCATGCCGGTGTTCTGCTCCCTCACTTGATCAGGTAGATCGTGGCGAACAGCCCGATCCACACGACGTCGACGAAGTGCCAGTAGTACGAGACCACGATGGCGCTGACGGCCTGCTCGTGCGTGAACCGCCTGGCGATGTAGGTGCGGCCCAGGACCAGCAGGAACGCCACTAGACCTCCGGTGACGTGGATGCCGTGGAAGCCGGTCGTCAGGTAGAACATCGAGCCGTAGGCCGAGCTCGAGATCGTGGTGCCCTCCTGGACGAGCGAGGCGTACTCGGTGGCCTGGCCGGCGATGAAGATCGCGCCCATGACGTAGGTGAGGATGAACCACTCACGCAGGCCCCAGTTGCGGGGGTTGAAGACCGTCCCGACGCGCCCGACCTGGCCGCGCTCGGCGGCGAAGACGCCCAGCTGGCAGGTGAGCGACGAGAGCACCAGGATCGTGGTGTTGACCGAGGCGAACGGGATGTTGAGCTTCTCGGTGTTCTGGGCCCACAGCTCTGGACTGACAGAGCGGATCGTGAAGTACGACGCGAACAGCGCCGCGAAGAACATCAGCTCGCTGGAGAGCCAGATGATCGTCCCGACGCTGACCATGCTCGGCCGGTCGTGGTGCCCGTGCAGCCGGGAGGCCGGGATGGTCGTCGTCGCCGCTGTCGCCACGCGGTCATTATGTCGTGAGGCGACCCCAGGGCCACCCCCGGGGGAGGTGTTTCGTCCACCTACCCTGAATGGGTGCCGCCGTTCGACCTGAGCAGGGTCCTGACCGAGTGGGGACTGGCCCCCGTGCCGCTCGTGCTGAGCGTGTGGGCGGCCGGCCTCTACCTGGTCGGCGTGCGCACGCTCAACCGCCGCGGGGACGCCTGGCCGGTCGGCCGGACGGTGCTGTTCGTGGGCGTCGGGATGGGTCTGTTCTACGTCGCGACGTCGTCCGGGCTGGCGGCCTACGACACCACGCTGCTGAGCGTGCACATGGCCCAGCACATGGTGCTGTCGATGCTCGTGCCGCTGGCGCTGGCGCTCGGAGCCCCCGTGACGCTGGCGCTGCGCACGCTGCCGCGGCGCCCGCGCCGCTGGTTGCTCGCGGTGCTGCACTCGCGGGTGGCGACGGTGCTCTCGTTCCCCCCGCTGACCCTGCTCCTGTACGTCGTCTCGCCGTGGGCGCTCTACTTCTCCGGCTGGTACGCCGCCTCGCTGGACTCGGCGGCCCTCCACGAGCTCATGCACGTCCACCTGGTGACCGTCGGGGCGCTGTTCTTCTGGCCGCTGGTCGGGGTCGACCCGGTGCCCGGCCGGGTCGGGCACCCGTTCCGGGTGCTGCTCGCCGTCCTCACGCTGCCGTTCCACGCGTTCCTGGGCGTGACGATCATGGGCCAGGAGACGCTGCTGGGCGGCGACCACTACCTGGCGCTGCGCGAGCAGCCCGGCTACGGCTGGCTGCCCGACGCGCTGGACGACCAGCACCTCGCCGGCGGCATCCTCTGGGCGAGCGGCGACCTGATCGGCCTGGTCCTGTTCGGGGTCCTCTTCACCCAGTGGGTGCGGGCCTCCATGAAGGAGGCCGAGCGCGAGGACCGTCGCCTCGATCTGCTCGAGGCCCGGGGCGATCGGTAGGCTGCCGCCGTGGCCGATGAGAAGCAGCTCCGCGTGCTCGTCTACAGCGACGACGTGAACACCCGCCAGCAGGTGATCCTCGCGCTCGGCCGCCGGCCGCACCCCGACCTGCCCGAGCTCACGTACGTCGAGGTGGCGACCGAGCCGGTCGTCATCCAGAACATGGACGCCGGCGGCATCGACCTGGCCGTCCTCGACGGCGAGGCCGTCCCCGCAGGTGGCATGGGGATCGCCAAGCAGCTCAAGGACGAGATCTACCAGTGCCCGCCGCTGCTGGTGCTGACCGGGCGGCCCCAGGACGCGTGGCTGGCGACCTGGTCACGCGCCGACGCGGCCGTGCCGCACCCGATCGACCCGATCCAGCTCGCCGAGGCCGTGGTCGCGCTCCTGCGCGCGCGGACCCCCGCCACCGCCTGACCCTCCAGCGCCCGAGGAGCCTCATGTCCAGCTGGCCCGAGGTCCTCAGTGCGCTCGTCGCCCGCACCGACCTGACCTCGGAGCAGACCACCTGGGCGATGGGCGAGATCCTGTCCGGCGAGGCGACCCCGGCGCAGATCGCCGGCTTCGCGGTCTCGCTGCGCGCCAAGGGCGAGACCATCGAGGAGGTCTCCGGCCTCGTCGACGCGATGGCTCAGGTGGCCACGCCGATCTCGGTCGAGGGCCGGTTGCTCGACGTGGTCGGCACCGGCGGTGACCGGTCGATGTCGGTGAACATCTCGACGATGGCGGCCATCGTGGCGGCCGGCGCCGGTGCCCGCGTCGTCAAGCACGGCAACCGGTCCGCCTCGTCCCAGTCCGGGTCGGCCGACGTGCTCGAGGCGCTCGGCGTGCGGCTCGACCTCTCGACCGAGCGGGTGGCCGCGCTGGCCACCGAGGCCGGGATCACCTTCCTGTTCGCGGCCGCGTTCAACCCGGCGATGCGGCACACCGCGGTCCCGCGCCGCGAGCTCGGCATCGGTACGACGTTCAACTTCCTCGGCCCGCTCGCCAACCCGGCCCGTCCGCAGGCCAACGCGATCGGCTGCGCCGACCCGCGGATGGCGCCGGTGATGGCCGGCGTGTTCGCCCGTCGCGGCGCGGACGCGTGGGTGTTCCGCGGCGACGACGGCCTGGACGAGCTGACGACCACGACGACCTCGTCGGTGTGGGTGGTCAAGGACGGCGAGGTCGGCACCGCGACCGTGGACCCGGCGGAGCTCGGGGTCGCGCCCGCGACCACCGAGGACCTGCGCGGCGGGGACGCCGCGCACAACGCGGACGTCGCCCGGCGCCTGCTCGACGGCGAACCCGGGCCGGTCCGCGACGCGGTCCTGCTCAACGCTGGTGCCGCCCTCGCGGTGCACGAGGCGGCCTACACCCTGGACCAGGCGTCGCTCACCGAGCACCTCGCGGCAGGCCTGGCTCGCGCGGCCGAGGCCGTCGACACCGGAGCGGCCCGGGCGACCCTCGACCGGTGGGTCGCGGCGAGCGGGAGCTGAGATGGGCTCGCTGCTGTACGACGGCGACTGCGGGTTCTGCACGCGCTCGGCGACCTGGATCGCCAAGCGCGGCAACGTGCCCATCGAGCCGTGGCAACGCCGCAAGGAGCTGCCGGCAGGCCTGACCGAGGAGGACGTGAACGCACGGGCCTACTGGCTGGAGGACGACCGTCCGGTGGCCGGCGGGGCGGAGGCGATCGCCCGGGCGCTGCAGGCCCGCGGTGGCCTCTACGGACCGTACGGGCGGCTGCTGCGGACCCGCGTGCTGCGCGGTGTCGCGGAGGCGTCGTACCAGCGGATCGCCCACCACCGGCACCAGCTGCCCGGTGGCAGCGACGCCTGCAGGATCGACTAGGTCAGCTCGGCCCGGTCCTGCCGGTGCGCGTCCTCGTCGGCCTCGTGGAGAGCCAGGCGACGGGCGAGCTCGACGTAGCGGTCGTGCATCTCCGAGAGCCGGAGGTAGAGGCCGATCGTGGTGAACAGGAACGTCACCACGAGCAGGTAGAGCACGAGGTCGGTGCCGCGACCGACGCCGACGAGCTGGGCGACGTCGGTGACCGTGTCGGGGACCAGCACGGCGACGACGCCGGCGGCGATCGCGGCCAGCATCATGGCCCGTCGCACGAGCAGGTTGAGAGCGGTGCGCCGACCGCGCACCAGGACCACTGCCGCCGCGGCGAGCGCCGCGATCAGCAGGATCTTGATGATCACGCCGCAGCCCTCAGCCGGTTCACCATGAGGTCGAAGATGATGTTGAGCGCGTTGTAGCTGCGCTGGCCCTTGGCCATCGAGTAGTCGCTGTAGCTGATCGTGACCGGGTGCTCGGCGTAGCTGAAGCCGCGGCTCGCGATGATCGAGAGGATCTCGCTGGCATGCGACATGCCGTGCAGCCGCAGCCGGACCTGGTCGGCCGCGTCGCGGCGCAGCACCCGGAGGCCGTTGTGCGCGTCGGTGACCTCGAGGCCGGTGGTCGAGCGGGTGAACCGGACGGCGGCGCGGAGGACCGCGCGGCGCGAACCCGTGATGCCCTCGGCGGCGCCGAGGAAGCGTGAGCCGAGGACGACCTGGACGCCGGACGTGCGGGCCAGCTCGACCATGTCGGCGGCGTCGTCGACGCCGTGCTGGCCGTCGGCGTCGAAGGTGACGACGTAGTCGACGTCGAGGCGGGCCAGCGCGTGCCGGATGCCGGTCTCGAGGGCTGCCCCCTGGCCGAGGTTCTGCGGGTGCCGGACCACGTGGGCCCCGGCCGCGCGGGCGATCGCCGCGCAGTCGTCCCGGCTGCCGTCGTCGACGCAGACGACGTGCGTGAAGCGGCGGTGGACGTCGGCCAGCACGTCGGCGATCACGGTCGCCTCGTTGTGC
>Ga0075368_10000510_pt1 | contig 11558 bp, 16 predicted proteins | sample EndMethybrTD3033_FD_71518 | JGI IMG/M metagenome (GOLD analysis project Ga0075368, IMG submission 71518) | Populus endosphere microbial communities from Tennessee, USA - Endosphere MetaG P. TD hybrid TD303-3 | ecosystem: Host-associated > Plants > Roots > Endosphere | place: USA: Tennessee... | reverse complement strand
GACCAGTGACTCGACGCCTGCGGCGACACCGGCGGAATCTCCAGTCGAGACGGGCCGACGCAAGCGGGACCGGAAGAGGCTTCGACGCGATCTGGTCGCAGCGCGGGCAAGGGCCAAGGCCTCGTAACGGAGCCGTGCTCCCGGCCGTCCGGTGCTCGGCGGGCGGCAGCATTGCAGTAGCCCAACGGTGGGTCGGACGACTCGGAGGAACGAGCCCGTTAGGATCGGGTTGATTCCTCGGGTCCGCGCGCAATTCGCGGCCTGCGTGGCTGCGCCCTCAAGAAACCCAAGGCGGGGCTGCGCCCACGCAACGCGTGCGACGATCTCATGATGGGAGGGCTGAGTCACGGCCCGTCGGGAGGGGTTTTCAAGAAATCCGCTCCGTGTGCTCCTTGCCTCGACCCGCCACGAAGCCCGACGGAAGCGATCGGTCCCGGCAGCGAAGAGCACGCCGAGGCTATGCTGATATAATACATCCGGAGCTGTAGATCCGAACACACCAAGTCTCGTTCCGCGGCCCTTTTGCCTCCCAAGGCGGAACGTCGTGCGAACCGGTCGGTTTCAGGTACATGCATAGACTCTATCCGCTAATTCTGGAGCACCGGCTTCCCGCCGTCGTCCGCTACTGCATCTCAGCCTGCATCATGGTGGTCTGCTCGGTGCTGCAGATGGGATTGCAGATGCAGACCGGTTCCTCCGGCTACTTCCTGCTGCTGCCGGGCGTGTTCCTCTCGGGCCTTATCTTCGACCGCGGCTCCGGAATCTTCGCGGCGGTGATCGCCGTCGGCGTGGGAGTCTACCTCAGCTACGCAGGCACCTACGGCGTGAACTATTTCGCGCCGAACGTTCTGTTCGCGATCACGGCCGCAGGCACCGCGGCCGTCGCCGAATTCCAGCGCGCCGAGCTTGAGCGCGTCATGCAGGCGGACAAGACGAAGACCGTCCTGCTGCAGGAATTGGCGCACCGGACGAAAAACAACCTGGCAGTGCTCAGCGCGATGATCCGGCTGGAGGCGAGGAATGGGGGCCCCGAGGCCGCCTCCGCGCTGGAGGCTACGGCGCGCCGCCTGCACGTCATGGCGGAGGTCTACGATCATCTTTCCCTCAAGCAGGACTCACGCTTCGTCAACATGCGGTACTTTCTCAACAACGTCGTCGAAAAAGTCTTCGAATCCTTGGCGCCCTCCGGGCCCGTCGCGTTTCAAGTGGTCTGCGACGAGGTATATCTGCCGAGCCAACAGGCGCTCGCCGTCGGCATCATTACGAACGAGCTCGTCACGAATACGCTGAAGTATGCCTTTCCCGGCGACAAGCCAGGGCAGGTCGCGGTCACACTCTCGACCAGTGACGGCATCGAGCTATCCGTCTGCGACAACGGCGTCGGACTCCGCAGCGACGCCGATCCCGGCGGCATGGGCTCGCGGATCGTCCTGCTGCTGACTCAGCAGCTCGACGGGCAGCTCACGTACGAACGGCTCGAATCCGGCCTGCGCGTGCGGCTGCGCGCGCAGCCTCGTTAGCTACCGGAAGCCATGTGTTCCACCGCGTACATGACTGGCGGTCATGCGGAGGCTTGGAAGTCGCAAGAATTGCGCACCGATCCTCATCGAGACGCCGTTCGCGCCCGCGCAACTGCGGCAATCTCGCAGCTTCCGAACATCGGTGCGCGGCCCGGCGAACACCAGGCGAGTGCAAGGATCTCACTCAAGGCGATCAGTGCAGGGCGAAAATCGCGATCATCACCAGGCCTGCCCCGGTCACGCACCAGCAGGACAGTTCAAGTATGCGCATGAAACGGCCCCCAAGGGCCCTGCCCGAGACTAGGATACATCGGGAACCCGGCCCGGAAACATTTTCCGCCCCTCGTGAATTGAGGATGGGGCTGCGTTGGACGCGGGTCTTGTCATGCCCCTGATGCCGATAGGCGACGTCTTTCTCACGGTCGTGATCATGACCACCGCCTTCATAGCCGAGGTCGTTTTTTTTACCCTTCGCGGGATGTTCTGATGCCGAAGCCGCTGGCGCGAACTCCGGCCGCACCGATTTCCCCGACATCGCCGGCGGTGTAGCGCGGATCAAATCCGAGGGAGCAACGAAGGCGACTATGCGGTCGACACCGTCCCGCGCTCGCGCGGGCCAGAACGCTCGGACGGATCGCGGCCGATCTTGGAACGGAGCTCGACGAGGTCGGTGAAGACATCCGCCTGGCGGCGCAGTTCGTCGGCGATCATCGGCGGCTGGCTGGCGATGGTCGAGACCACTGTGATGCGGACGCCGCGCCGCTGCAGCGCCTCGACCAACGGTCGGAAATCGCCGTCGCCCGAGAACAGTACAATCTGGTCTACATGCCCGGCGAGCTCCATGGCATCGACCGCCAGTTCGATGTCCATGTTGCCCTTCACCTTGCGGCGGCCGTAGGCGTCAACGAATTCCTTCGTAGCCTTGGTGACCACGGTGTAGCCGTTGTAGTCGAGCCAGTCGATCAGCGGTCGGATCGAGGAATATTCCTGATCCTCGATGACCGCCGTGTAGTAGAAGGCGCGCAGCAGCGTGGCGCGGCCCTGGAATTCCTGCAGAAGGCGCTTGTAGTCGATGTCGAATCCCAGTGTCTTGGCGGTGGCGTACAGATTGGCGCCATCGATGAAAAGCGCGATCTTGTCAGGGGCGGATGACATTCGGGCGCCGCCGTAAATTTGAGCGATGCGGAGGATGCGCTTCCGCACAAGCTCAGGTCACCGAAATGGCTTATGGTGAGCTGGCTAGGCTCACAATATTGCTTTCGTCCGGAAACTCGAGCCTCAACTCTAGAGTTACCTCCAATTATTTCAGCGTCCAAATCTTTTCCTCTGAGCGGTCTCTGTGCAGCTCACTGCGGATTGAACCTGCGGCCAGATGGCAAGACAGATTACAATGGAAGTCCCCCTGACGGTTTGAGAGTGGCGATGGCAGACCACTTCGCTGTTTTCGAGACCCACTTGAGAAAGCGCGGCCGAAGATGGACGTGGTACTTGTGCACGGCCGACGGCCGCTTGCTGATCCAGAGTTCGGAGGCCAGCCGGCCTGCCGCCAGATACAGGGCCAACCGGGCACTGTTTCAGATGCTGCTCGGCGCCGGTGCCGGATCGGTCCGGCTTTGCGAATCGGAAAAGAGCCGGCGTCGCTTGGGTCGCAGTCGTTCAGATAGCTGAGTAGAGCCAGCCTTAACTGGCCGAATTGCGGTTACGCGGCCGCCGCTCGGCCCGTGTCAGTGATCCGGTATTCGATATCGCCGGATGGAAGCGGTTCGGTTTCGACGAGACCCAGCTCCACCAGCCGAGCCACAATCTCATGGTCGAACATCGGCGGGCTGACCCAGGATTCGCCGAGAAGCTTCCTCAAAAATTCGCGCTCCAGATCGGTTAGTTCCATCCCGAACTCCGCTCGCCCAGAACAATGCCACCGAGGCTTTGCCAGGAACGGAGCCATCGTCCTCCCGTTGACTCCAGAAGACAACATCCGGGAGATCAACATGGCCATGGAAGATCGCGAGACCTTCAGCCTGATCGGAAGCGACAAGGTCGAGGGCACGAATGTCTACGGGGCCGACGGGGAAAAGGTCGGCTACATCGAGCGCGTCATGATCGACAAGGTCAGCGGCAAGGTATCGTACGCGGTGCTTAGCTTCGGCGGCCTGCTGGGCATCGGCGACGATCACTATCCGCTGCCCTGGCAAGCGCTGAAGTACGACACCAACCTGGGCGGCTACGTCACCGGCATCACCCAGGACCAGCTCCGCAGCGCTCCCAAATACGCCGACGAGAGCAGTTGGAATTGGAGCGATCCCGCGACCGCACGCTCCGTGAATGCCTATTACGGTGTGCCGGTGGCTTGAGGCGGCCAGGGCACTCGCGGGACAACGTGCCCGCAGTCACGCCAGACGATCCGCATCGGTTGTCGAGGAGACTTGAAAAGTGAGCAATGCCCTTCGTGTTCTCGTGGTCGAGGATGAAGCTCTGATCTGCAGCTTCATCGAGGGCGCCTTGTCGGACGGCGGCTTCGAGGCCTGCTCGGTCCATTCGGGAGAGGCGGCGATGTCCACCTTTCGGGACGGCCGGAAGCAGTGTCGGGCGCTGCTGACGGACGTCAACCTGGGTGATGGCATCAGCGGATGGGAGCTGGCGCGGAAGATCAGGGAAATCACGCCTGACTTTCCGGTGGTCTACATGACGAGCGCCAGCGCGCCAGACTGGAAATCGCAGGGCGTCGATGGCAGCCTCCTGATTGAGAAGCCCTTTGCGCCGGCGCAATTGGCTGCCGCCGTCTCGCAGCTACTGGATACCCGGGCCTAGCCGGGTCGAACCGGGATCGTTGTGAGACCCCGATCCTTCGAGCAAGCCCGCAACGGTCGGCGGCGGATCCGCAGATCGTCAGCGTGGTGGCGATGCCTTGGCCGTGCATGCGGCCGCAGCGCGAGCCACCGCCATCCAATCCCGAAGCAGGCCTTTGTCCTCCTTAGAAAAAGACGCGCGCCGCTTGAGATCCTCCAGCGTCTCGCCGGGATGGCATCGCTCGAAATCCGCGCGGATCAGGGACTCGAGATAGGTCCGGTCCCAAGCGCCGCCTGAATCGAGATTTTGGCGTGAATCGGTCCTCATGATTGTCTCTCGGCGCACGCAGTCGAAGGCGTCCGGATGCGACACAACGGCAAGAGCGATTGTTTGCTTCACGAAGGGGCCTGCCCGTGTCGACGGTGACGGACGGCGTCAAGGCGGATCGGGCCAAGTGAGAGGCGCGCTCAAGCCGCCAAGGACGAGGAGGAGTGAGGCTCTCAAGCACTCGCCCGGTCCGGGTATGGCGGTGGCCGGCGAGACGATGCGGAGCGGCGGCAACGGATGCTCGGCGGAGCGGGACACCGGAGAAGGCTTGCCACCCTTGGCTTCGTATCGCTCCGCCAGCCCCAGCAATCGCCGCCTGATGAAGGGGGCGGCTCCGCCGGCCAACTCGCGCACGCGATAGGCCATCGCCCGGTAGAATCCCTGCTCCAGCGCCATGACGCGTCACCCCATCAACATCAACGCTACTGACGGATGAAGTTGATGACATCTGCGGCGGCAGCGTCAAGTGGCGTCGTTCGCCGTTGCGTGCTCCGCGATTTCCCTTGAGCGGGCGCTCGTTGCGGCACTAAGCTGGTCGCGGCAGGAAAATTCAGATGTCCGAGCCGCACCTGATCCGGAAGCGGTGTCCGCACTGCGGGAAGGCGATGAATCTTGTCCCCGACGAGACGGGCCGAGGCGGCGAGCGATACATCTGCCCCGCCTGCGAGGAGGATCCGCTGCACGACTCCGCTGCCCAAAAATGGGCGGACAGCCCGCTGCGCCCGCCGGCTAGGTAGCTTCCGAAGAAACCGGCCCTTGCACCGAGGCCGGTTGTCCATCCGTCTTCCATTCAGGGTCTGTGGCGGTATCCGTTGCCGGCGACGGGACTGGCGGATCGTCGCCGGCGCACCAACTTCTTTGAAGGATGCCGCTGCAGAATATGGGGAGGGCGCGATGTCGACCGTCGCGAAGTTGCTTGAGCGGAAGGAACGGCTCCTGGCGCAACTGGAGAGCGGTCCCGGGCCGAACGAGCGCGAGGAAATCGAAAGGCAGCTTGCGCAGATCGAGACCGCACTGAGCTTGCTCGAACCGGGAGATGCCGTCGGTCGGGTGGACGAGTGACTCGGCTTTTGCCGTCGGTCAAAGTGCGCTCAGATCGTCCGGCACGTCCCCGAACTTCCGGATCAGCTTCGCGTCGCCGAAGTCCCCGGTTGCGGGCTCCCCGCTGCGGCTGAACGCGACGGCACCGGCGTGTCCGGGCTTGCGCGCCAGCGCCTCGGCCTGCATGACCGCGGCATTGGCGTCCGATCTGGCGCAGATTGCGCCGTACAAAGCTTTCAAGTCTGAACAAAAAGAAAGCCGCCAGGAATCGACCCTATAAGGCGGAACAACACTGTGGCCTCGAAATTAAGCCCCCATGGGAGCTGTAAAGGACATCCGCAAGCAGGCTGAGGTGGCTGAAAAGGCAGCCGCACGCGCTGCTGACGCCTTTGTGGCAAATCAGATGAAGACCTTGGCCGAGGCCTTCCGGGCCCAGGCCGAGACCATGAAAAAGAACAAAAAGAAGAAGAAATGAGCTTCACCGTCAAGGGCATGTGCAGGCACGGCGAGCTGGCGCACCGGAGGAAGACCGCCGAAGCGGCACTTACGAAAGCCAGGGAGCTTGCCAAGATAGGCTGTTACGACGTCCATATCATTACCCCAGAAGGTCGGGACTACGCCTCGTCCGAGTTCGGAGACCTTCCACGATCGGCCGTCGCATGGCGACCTATTCAGAAAACGAACACCCACCCGTGAGCTGGGCCTCGACAGTATTCGGGGCGACGCCAGGCAACGAGGTGTGTCGATGGACTTTTCCTGAACGTCCGCCGGCTGCTTGACGCACTGCCACTTGTCGTAAGGCTGGGCGAGGGTATCCTGGCGACGGCGCCGCTTAGGCTTGGGGATCATTGATTGCGCTGACGCCGCGGCGGCAGAGGCTCGCTCGCGGTAGGCCGCCGTTGAAACGAAGTCTTGAAAGTTCGTGACTTCGGCCAGATACTTGATTGAGATCCTTGGCCACCAGCAATCCGAGGAGGACGATCATGGCAATCCAGATCGTGATGGATCGCAGCGGCGACAGCCGACATCATTTCAATGCCAACGACGCACAAGATCTGGCAAGAGCGGAGCAGCGGTTCTACGAGCTCACCGATGCCGGCTTCACCGCGTCGGTCCGGACGGGTCCAGGTCAGGTCTCGCAGATCCGATCGTTCGACCCAACTGCGAAGGAAACCGTCTTCTTCCCCAGATTGGTCGGTGGATAACCGAGACGGTCATGTTCGGATTTCGACCTTCGCGGGGCGGCCGCTGCCGAATGAAGGCGGCGAGAGCGCTCTTCATCCGGCACGGCGCCGAGGGCACGCCGGAGGGCCGATCGCTGCAACTCTTGCGGGAATGGCTGTCGCCAGCCCAGCGTGAACAGCTCGCCAGGAAGGGCTATTTCGAGGTGATCGGGAGCGACAGCGGCATTCGATACAGGATCCACGCCGGGGCCTCGGTCAACGTGTGCGAGATCGACGAGAGAGGTCGCCTACAGGTGGGACTGTGTTTCATGCCGATCGGCGCCCTGCCGATCGGAGACGTCATGCTCGCCCAAAAGATCGCGCTGGAAACATGCGAAGGCGAGGCTCGCACTGTGGCCCGGAGGTTCGCACCCAACCGTTTCCATTTCAGGCAAGCACGGCCTCTCGGGTAAGCCTAACCTCGCCCAGACCGCAGCGGAGCCGTTCTAGCTAGGCTGCTTTCTGCGGCGGCTTGGCCGCTGGCTTCTTGCTGCCGCTTGGCCGTGACCTGGCTCGCTATGCGGCCTAAATTCAGCCGACGCGGTGGATTCATTTTGATCCGGCCCGAATTCAGAGCCGCCGATAGAAAGCACGATCTATTTCTGGCCGGCATGCGTTGGCAACGGCGGATGGGGTCGAGCCAAACCTATCGTGCCCGGAGCTTCCGTGCTGGCGCTGCGAGTGTCGACATTGTGCAAGATCGTCAAAAAAGCTGTGACAACTGCAATAACGAAAGCTGCAGCAAAGATAGCTAATACTGTACGGTGAGTATTCATCGCTGACCCTTCTGCACCCCTAACCGATGAGCTGCCGCGGCAACTGAATTTTCTCGCACCCATTATGCCTAAGGCGATAATCGCTGTGTAAGGCGAACCCGTCTTCGGTGTGCTCATCCTTGAACAGGGTGTCGGCCATCACATCGAAGCCAATGCAGCAAGCAGACGGTCGAACGTGCTTGCGTCGACGATAAGCACCATGCCTGCGAGGTGCATGTGAGCAGACATTTCGCTGGTCAATTCGGATGGCGGCTGAGGCCGACCGCCTGACGCTGCTCATTGGCACTTCGAGATCATTCCTCAAGAACGCTATCATTTCCCTTCGGTTCACGGGCTGCAATTGCGCCGCGGATTGACGCGCCTCACGTTCGCGCGGGGGGCGCGTTCAGAGGCGGGCCGCTCGATCTTGGATCGCAGCTCGACGAGGTCGGTGAACAAGTCCGCCTGGCGGCGGAGTTCGTCCGCGATCATCGGTGGCTGGCTGGCGATGGTCGAGACGACTGTGATGCGGACACCGCGGCGCTGCAGCGCCTCGACCAACGGTCGGAAATCGCCGGCGCCCGAGAACAGTACAATTTGGTCTACATGCCCGGCGAGCTCCATGGCATCGACCGCCAGTTCGATGTCCATGTTGCCCTTCACCTTGCGGCGACGGCGCGCCGCCGCATCGACTGGGTCGTTGATATTCTGAAGTTTCCTCTGATCCACCTGGACAGCCGATCCGACTGGACGAATTGGCTGCATGGCGTTGGCATCGACGCCGATGTCACACACGGTCCCGTGCTCAATCGTGCGAGCATGGTTATCGATGCCGCGATCAACGGGCAGGGTATCGCTCTTGCTCGCACGACACTGGCGGCTTGGGATCTGATCAACGGTCGGCTGGTGTTGCCTGTCCTGGAGTCGTTGCCGCTGTCCAAGAGCTATTGGATAGTCGCCCTAAAGCGTCCGCGTCGCTGCCAAAGATTGACACCTTTCGCGACTGGCTGCTCGCGGAGGCGCCGAACGACCTACGCCAGCTCAAATCGCTCGGGACCTCGAAGCAAAAGGGGCGGTAAAGCCGTCGTACCGCTTCTGCGCGATGACGCGCGGTACGATCTTGAGCAGGGGAACTCAGTCACTCGTCCAATGTTGGCGCGCTCTCACAGCGTCAGGAACAGTAGGCCCCATACTTTTGTTCTATCGTTCAGATTCAACGATGGAGAGGGCTATGACTACTACCAGGCTTATGATCTTGGGCGCGGTGCTCGCCTTCAGCACCAGCTCGGTGCTTGCCGGCCCCTGCAACACGGCAAGTCGCGATGCAGGATCAGGGAGCGTCCCGGGCTATACCGGACAAACCACCGGATCCACGGCAACTGATTCCAAGGAACATCCGCCGACATCTTCGATGAGCAAAGTCACGGAGCATACCGCAACATCGTCGGAAGACGCGCAGCGCCAGATGCAGAGCCAGCCTACCGCTGCCGAGCAATCAACGGCGACCCAACCCGCACCCTCTGCGCAGTCACCGGATAGGACGGCAGGCACGATCGAGCAGACACGCCCCGCGCCCACTGAACAATCAAAGAAGGCAACGGCTGGCGCGGCCGAGCCGGCACCGTCCCAGAAAAAGGCGGCGGACTGCTAGAAGCCCGGGAATAATACTTTGAATGGCGAGCGTACCGAGGGCTGGCCGAACGCTTAGCCCTCGACTAGCCCCGTCCCAAATCGAGCATGAACAATTCGACAAAGTTCATGCACTCGAGAGAGCTTCATCTGCGCTGGTTGTCTGGGCCAGTGTCGATGCTTTCCACCCATGGCCCCGAGCAGGTGCTGTCACCATGTCGGCTGTCTGCGGGAGACCGGACATCGTGTGATGTCGGGGAACGATCGCTGTCTGTCTGCTTTCGGGGGCGGACCAGATGTAGCAAAGGGAGGCCGTCAATTCCGCTAATGAGACCCATTGCAGACGTTAGCTGCTTCGCCGACCGCCTTTCCGCGAAAAGAGTATCAGTAGAGGATATGCCAGCGCGAGAATGAAGATCGCGTCGAACAAGTAGATCGTGAATCCTCGACCGAACGACGCTCGGGCCCCGAAGGTAAACTCTCGCGCGTTGGAGAACAGCATTGGCAGGTTGAGAAGGGGCGAGATGAAGAGACCGACCCAACTATCTCCGCAGGTGAAGCTTTGATGCTCCTCGGTCAAACTGCACCCGATAGTTTCCAGTATGGGATAAGCGATAAGCTCCAAGGGGCTACAACAACGGCAACTCCCACGATGCATAAGCAAAGCAGGCTTAGCCGAGGCGAATGCTGGCTTAACAGCGGCGAGCTGAGAAGGGATGACTGGCCTGTAGGTGTTCCTCATTTCGAGCCTTCCAAAGCAGAAGGCCGGCTCAAAGAGCCGGCCTTTACTTTTATTGATGAAGCTTATCAGTACCTAGCGACCCCAACGGTAGTTCACGCGGACGAGGGCCATATCGACGTCCTGGCTGACGCGTTCGGTCTGAACGAACGCGCCGGCGAAGTTGAAGTCGACGTTACGATCGCCAAGGAAGATGTGATTGTACTCGACGCCCACCGACCAGTTCGGGGCGAAGCCAAATTCGACACCCGCGCCGACCGTTCCACCCCAGCGGGTGTCGCGGGCCGAACCGAAGACAGTGCCTGCACCCACGAATCCTGGCGCGACGATGAGGTCGTATTTGTCGTCGACTACGGCGGCACCACCCTTCACGTAGAACAAAACGTTATTCCAGGCATAGCCGATCTGGCCGGTAATCAGGCCGAACGCATCGATCCGCGTACGGTTTTGCTGACCTGGAGCAGTCGGGCTGATGTTGTTTCCGCTGAAGTCAGCCCAGTTGCCTTGGCCTTCCACGCCAAACACCCAATTGCTGGACTGCCAGCGGTAGCCGACCTGACCACCGATCGTGCCGCCCGATGAGTCATGACAGCCGTCGTCAACCAGCGTGCCGACGACCGGCGTGACGAAGTCCCAGCAATTGCGGCTCGTACCCCAGCCGCCGTTGATGCCGATGTAGAAGCCGCTCCAGTCGTAGATGGCGGCGACCATCGGCGGCGGAGCCTTGGTATAGGGACGTGCAGCGAGATCCGCCGCACTGGCGGGAGCCAGACCCAGAGCTAATGTTCCGGCCGCGGCCGCGATAAGTTTCTTCATTCCATTCTCCCCAGAGATAACGAGTTCATTGAATCGGCGTGTTTGCCCACCTGCCGATCAACGGTACGTCGGTCACGCGTACGTTGCTGTAGCTGGCTTGCCACACCGGGGGTCAAAGGCGGGATGGAGATTCTTCATTTTCATTAAGTCTGGAACTAAAATCCCGTTGGCGTGCACATCGAGCGAATGCGGCGCCAAATCTTTCCTTCAATATCAAAACCTAGCCTGCTCGCTCTTCACATCCAATACAACGGCCTCGTCAATGGCTCGCCTATTCCCGAATTACCGCAGAGGGCCGCATTGCTTGGAGCGGATAACGGTACAACTCACGAGCAACATGCGCTCTCCCTCGCAGAAGCTTGGGGACATTCTGCCGTTAGGTCAGCGCGCCTGTATTTTCCGAATCGACAGTTCATGGTCGCTCAGCCACGCGCCACGTTCAGGGGTGTAGGAGTGAGCCAGTTTCTATCGACGCTTCTGCTAGTTACCGCGGTAGTTTTGACCGTCTGCTTTGGAGTGGCGGCGTGGCGCCTCTCTGACGAGAAGGACATCGACGTCACTGGCCAAATTCCGCGCCAGTCCTATGGCTGGAAACCGACGTCGAGGAATTGAGCGGGCCGCACCGCGATCTGCTCTGGAGCAAGCCACTTTCGGAGTACGCCCTCCGTCAGATGTGCAAGCGTCTCTTGATCCCGCTGCCGACCCGCGAGCATTTCAAGAA
>Ga0075368_10000509_pt1 | contig 11570 bp, 11 predicted proteins | sample EndMethybrTD3033_FD_71518 | JGI IMG/M metagenome (GOLD analysis project Ga0075368, IMG submission 71518) | Populus endosphere microbial communities from Tennessee, USA - Endosphere MetaG P. TD hybrid TD303-3 | ecosystem: Host-associated > Plants > Roots > Endosphere | place: USA: Tennessee... | reverse complement strand
CGTCGACATCTACCCCGGCCAGCTCACCGACAATATCAAGCCGATCGCGCGGGTCAAAAGCGGCTCGATGCCCAGCCACCTGGCGTTCTCGCCGGACAGCCGCTATGTCTACATCACCGAGCAGGGCAGCAATTCGCTGTCGAAAATCGACCTGACCACCAACAAGGTCGTGACGCGTATTCCGGTCGGCGTCGCGCCCGCCGGGGTGTGGCTCACGCCCGACGGCACAAAACTGCTGGTCGGCATCATGGGCCAGGATTTCGTCGCCATCGTCGACCGCGCCACCGACAAGGTGGTCGGCAAGATCGTTACCGGCCGGGGCGCGCACAACTTTCTCGCCAAGGGCGACAAGCGCCACCTCTACGTCTCGAACCGCGTCGACGACACCATCTCGGTGCTGGACATGCAGACCCTCAAGGTCATCGAGCAGATCAAGGTGCCGGGCTCGCCGGACTGCATGGAACTGTCGGCCGACGGCAAGACCATGTGGGTGACCGCGCGCGTGCGCAACGAAGTGGTGGTGGTGAACATGGAAACCAGACTGGTGGAAAAGCGCATCCGCGTGGGCAACTCGCCGCACGGCATCTACTATTTCGACCATGCGCCGCGCCAGTAGGGCCGCTGCCCTCCTCACCCTTTCCCTGTTTGCCGCACAAGCCGCGGCAGCGGACGCCTGCAAGGGCACGGTCTATTTGACCATCGATACCGGCACCATGTCGCAGGCCACGCTGATCGCCGACACCCTGCACAAGCACCAGGTCAAGGCGACCTTCTTTCTCGCCAACGAACCGACCGTCAAGGGCGACCACTCGCTGGACCCGGGCTGGGCCGCCTACTGGAAGGCGCGCGCCGCCGAGGGCCACCGTTTTGGGTCCCACACCTTCGACCACGTCTATTTCCGCGGCGGCGACACCGCCGAAGGCAAGGTGCGCGCGCGCCCGCAGTTCGGCGGCGAGGCCGGCCATGCGCAGGTCTGGGACGCCGCGCAGGTCTGCGGCGAACTGGACCGCGTCAAGACCCGCTTCATGGAAATGACCGGCGCCAAACTCGCGCCGCTGTGGCGCGCCCCCGGCGGCTTCGTTACGCCGAACACCCGCAAGTGGGCGGCCGCGTGCGGCTATACCCACGTGGGCTGGAGCGCGGCGGGCTTTCTCGGCGACGAGCTGCCGTCTGACAAATACCCCAACCAGGCCCTGCTCAAGCGCGCGCTGGCCAATATCAAGGACGGCGACGTGCTGATGATGCACACCGGCATCCGCTCGCGGCAGGACGCGTTTGCACCGATGCTCGACCCCTTGATCACCGGGCTGAAAAAGCGCGGCCTGTGTTTCGCGGTGATCCCGGACGCAGGGGCGCCCAAGTAGCCGCCTGCCCTTGCGGCCCGCGGCGCAGCGCGCCGCCCCGCGTATAGAATAGTCCCATGTCCGCGATTTTCGACGCCATTTCCGCGCAGTACAACGCCGCGTTCGCCTGGCTGTTTTCCGAGCTGATGCAGCCCGCGCTGTACAGCCTGGGCCTGATGAACTACTGGGACGAAGCCTACGCGGGCACCGAGATTGTCCTGCTCGGCGTGCTGGAAATCGCGCTGCTCGCGCTGATCGTCGTGCCGCTGCAGCGCCTGGTCCCGGCCGAGGCGCAACAGGAGCGTGCCGCGGTGCGCACCGACTTCATCTACACCCTGGTCAACCGCCTGGGCTTGCTGCCGCTGATCAGCTTCGCGCTGCTGTTTCCGCTAGAGGGCGAACTGGACAGCCTGAGCCACGAGATGGGCTGGCCGCGCCTGACGCTCGAGGGGTTGATGCCCTGGTTCGTCGAGCACCAGTTCGCCGCCTTTTGCGTCTACCTGCTGGTGTTCGACCTGGTCGGCTACTGGATCCACCGCGCCCAGCACGGCTTCAATTGGTGGTGGGAACTGCACGCGGTGCACCACAGCCAGCAATCGATGACGGTGTGGACCGACAGCCGCAACCACTTTCTCGATGATCTGCTCACCGCGCTGGTGATCGCCCTGGTGGCGCGCGCCATCGGCACGCCGGGCATGCAGTTCGTCTGGCTGGTATTCATCAGCCGGGTGATCGAGAGCCTGTCGCACGCCAACGTGCGCTACGGGTATGGAAAAATCCTCGGCCGATTGATCGTCGATCCGCTGTTCCACCGCACCCACCACGCCATCGGCCTGGGGCATGAAGGGCCGCGGCGCGGCTGCAATTTCAGCGTGCTGTTCCCGGTCTGGGACGTGCTGTTCCGCAGCGCCAACTTCGTGCCGCGCGTCGAGCCCACCGGCATCCGCGACCAGTTGCAGGGCCGCGACTACGGCGCCGGCCTGTGGGCACAGCAGGGCCTGGCGCTACAGCGCCTGTGGCGCAGGCTCGCCCGCGCGCCGGTCGGCGCGCCAGGCGGCAAACGCGCATAGCACCGCGCCGGCCACCCACAGCAAGGCCGGCAGCCACACCAGCACGATCGTTGCCTCAGGCGTCTTGTTCAGCTCGGCGGCCACCAGCGAGAGGCGCACGAAGGCCGCCACCGCCAGCATGCTGAACACCAGACCCGTATTGCGCCCTTCGCGGCCGGTGCGGCCGGCCGCCATCGCCGCCGGCACCGCGCAACCCACCACCAGCGCCCAGGCAATCCCGGCGGCCAGCTGCGCGGCGATCAGCAGCGGCAATTGCGTGGCCCAGCCGGCCACGGCGAGAGCCGCCGCGCCCAGCAGGGCGCCGAACACCAGCACCCGCGCGGCGGTCAGGCGCCGCGCCAGCCAGGATACGCAGACGATCGCCAGGGAAAATCCCACCCAGAACAGCGGCATCAGCCAGCCCATCAGGTCCGGCGTCGCCAGGCGCGCGTAGGCCGGCGCGGAGTTGAGGCTGGTGTGGATCTGGAAACCCAGCGCCAGCAGGGCCACCGCGGTGACCAGCCCGGCGCCCCAGGCGCGCGCCTCGTTGGCGGGCGTGGCGGCGGCAGGCTGCGCGGCATTGTCGGCCAGCGCGCGCTCGCACCACTTCAGGCCCAGCACCGCGACCAACAGGCCGATGCTGGCCACCGCGAAGGGCGCGCGCGGGTCCAGGCCGCGCAGGCTGGTGGTGAGCAGCGGGGCAAACGCGCCCGCCACCCCCAGGCCGAGCAGAGCCAGCTGGGCCAGCCAGGGGGTGGCCGCCGGCGGCGCGTATTTGGACAGCAGCACCATCGGCGGGGCGCGCAGCACCGAAGAGGTGATCGACCAGATAATCACCAGCGCGGTGAACAGCACCGCCGAGCCGCCGATCTGCGGCAGCAGCAGGAAGGCAATGCACGAGATGGCGGTAATCATCACGATCCAGCCGGAGAGGCGGCGCATGCCGGCGGCCACCTTGTCGGCCGCCACCCCCATCGCCAGGTCCATCACCGCGAACAGCAGCTGGTCGAGCAGCAGCAGCCAGATCACATACTTGCGCTCGATGCCGGCGGCGGCGGCCAGTTGCGGCAAAAAGGCCACGTAAATGGTCCAGGTGGCCGCGAACAGCCATTGCACCAGCCCGAGATACAGTCCTGCGCGCATCAACTTCTCCCCGTCACCCGCGTTGCCTGCCCCACTATTCGCCGCCCGATCACAGGCGATGCGCTATGATTGGCCGTCATCCCGGTCCATCCGGTGCGCCACCCCGGCCGGTCCGGGGCCATGCTCACGCGGTAAAATGCCGTTCTGCTTCCCAGGAAACCCTTTTCGCGCCCCCATGCAAATCAGCCCACCCTTTGGTTACCAGGAGATTGCCCCGTTTTTGCGGACCCAGCGGGTCAAGCTGCCGCCAGCCGGGACATTGCCTGAATTCACCCGCGAACTCAATGCCATCCCGGTAAGCTACACCGAATTCAACGTCGCCTACCGTGATTATCCGCTGGTATTTTCCTCCGGCGACGGCGGCAAGACCTTCGCCCCGGTGGCGGTGCTGGGCCTGGAAGCGCGCCAGAACCTGTTCGCCCTGAACGGCGGCGGCTGGGCGCCGGGCACCTACGTGCCGGCCTACGTGCGGCGCTATCCCTTCTGCATGGCGCGCGTCACCCTGGACCAGGTGGAACAGAGCGAGCGCCTGATCTGCGTTGAAAAGGCTTACGTGGCCGGCGAAGGCGCCGATGCCGGCGGCGAGCCGATGTTCGACGGCCAGGCCAAGGCCCTGCCGCGCTGGACCGAGATCGAAAAGCTGCTGCAGGAATACGAAGCCGACCTGGAGCGCACCCGCGAGATGTGCGGCATCCTCGCCGACTACGGCCTGCTCGAGCCTTTCTCCATGCAGGCGACCATGAACAGCGGCGGCGGCCCGATGCAGCTGACCGGCATGTTCCGCGTCGATGAAAAAAAGCTCGAATTCCTCAACGCCAACCAGCACAAGAACCTGATCAAAAAGGGCGTGATGGGTAAAATCTATACCCATCTGCTGTCGCTGGACAATTTCGGCCGGCTGCTGGACCGCAAGGCCAACGCCCAGGCTTGAGCATCGCGAAAGGCCTTACCCCGTGCCCCTGATCAAACCGGTTGAGTATGCCGACGCCCCGCCCGCGGTCAAGGCGGTGTACGACGACATCATGGCCACGCGCAAGGTTAGCGCGGTGAACAATTTCTGGAAGGCCCTGGCCCACGACCCGGACACGCTCAAGCGCACCTGGGAAGAGGTCAGGGACGTGATGGCGCCGGGCGCGCTCGACCCGCTGGTCAAGGAAATGATCTACGTCGCCGTCTCGGCCACCAACGGCTGCGAGTACTGCACCTATTCGCACACCGCCTCGGCGCGCAAGCAGGGCATGAGCGACGCGATGCTCGCCGAAGTGATGGCGGTGACCGCGCTGGCCAACAAGACCAACCGTCTGGCCAACGGCTACCGCGTCGAAGTCGACCCTGCTTTCAAACCCAATTTCTGAGTTCATGGCAGACACCATCTACAGCCGCACCGAAACCGGCGAACGCGCGATGCGCGGCCAGGCCGGGCAGATCGCGCCCGACCTGGTGCGCGTGCTCGCGCTGGTGTCCGGCGACACCCATTTCGACCTGGTGAAAAAGCGCGCCATCCGCATGCCCGAGGCCGAACTGCTGGGCGTGCTGGACCGCCTGGTGGCCCAGGGCCTGATCGCCGCGCGCGGCACCGGCGACGAGCACAACCTGGACTTCACCGCCCATTTCACCGGCCCGGCGCCGACCGAGCCGAGCCTGTCGGACGGCGACAAGAAAATGGTGTCGATGCAGGCCACCGACGGCCACGACATCCTCACCAAGACCGGCTCGTTCACCCAGCTCACCGCCTCCACGCCGCTCACTTCGCTGGGCAAGGCCTGGACCGACATCATCGTGCTGATCATCGAGGACGACGAGATCCAGGCGCGCTTCGCGCAGAACATCATCATGAAGGCCGGCTTCAAGCAGCGCCACGCCGCCACCCGCGAGGAGATCGTCGGCGAACTGAACAAGGCGCCGATCCCGGACTGCATGCTGCTCGACATCGAGCTGCCCGGCACCAACGGCTTCGACATCCTGGCGCGGATGCGCCAGCACCCCAAACTCAAGCACGTGCCGGTGATCATGCTGACCGCGCTGGCCTCCCAGCAGGATGTCTTCAAGGGCCTCTCGCTGGGCGCCAATGCCTATATTTCCAAACCCTACAAGAAGCAGACCCTGGTCGACACCATCGTCAAGACCCTGGGCCTGAAACCGTATGCCGACAAGCCGGCCGGCGTAGGCCCTTCGTCCTGACGGCCCGGCCTCACGCAGCAAGCGCCCTACCGCGTTCCGATGCTCCACCTGCAACACCGGAGGACAGCATGCAATACAGCGAAGAATTCTGCGAACGCGAGTACAACGCCCGCGCCATGGTGCCCAACCATACGGAGCACTTCCGGCGCTGGGCCGACGACTCGCGCCGCGCGCGGCAAAGCGAACCCTGTTTTCTGGACATCGCCTACGGCGAACTGCCCGGCCAGACCCTGGATTTTTTCCCGGTGCGCGGCGGCGCCGCCGTATCTGAAAAAGCGGACGTGCCGCTGCTGGTGTTTATCCACGGCGGCTACTGGCGCTCGCTGGACAAGTCGGACTTTTCATACGTCGCGCCGCCGCTGACCCACGCGGGCGCCGACGTGGCGGTGATCAACTACCGCCTGATCCCCGGCGTGCCGCTGGAAGAGACGGTGCGCGACGTGCTGGCGGCAGTGACCTGGTGCTATCTGCACGCCGGACACTACGGCGCCAACCCGCACCACCTGTATGTCGCCGGCCACTCCGCCGGCGGGCACCTGGCGGCGATGATGCTGGCCGCGCAATGGCCGCGCTGGCACGGCGCGCTGCCGCCCGAGGTGGTGCGCGGCGCGCTGGCCGTCAGCGGCCTCTTCGACCTCGAGCCGCTGCGCCATGCGCCGTTCATCAGCGGCGACCTCAAACTGGACGACCAGCGCGTGCTGGCCCTGAGCCCGGCGCTGATGCGGCCGGCCACCCACGCGCCGCTGCTCACCGCGGTGGGCGGCAACGAAAGCAGCGAGTTCCGGCGCCAGAGCGCCATGCTGGCGGCGCAGTGGCGCGGCGTATTCGCCAGGGATGTGCCGATGCCGGGCCACGACCACTTCAGCATTTGCACGGATTTCGGCAACCCGGCCAGCCCGCTGGTGCACGCCGCGCGCGAAATGATGGGTCTGAGATAGGCCTGAAATGAAACGCGGCCCATGACGGGCCGCTTGCGGAACACCAGGCGCCGGGCGGATGCCCGTGCGATCTGCCGCGCGAATTACTCGATACGCCGCACCGGCATCGCAAACCCGCCAGAGACCAGCGGGCCGGGCAGGCCCGAGGGGCGCGCGCGCACCAGTTCCTCCGGTTGCCAGCGCACCGGGCTGGCCAGCACCGGCGCGGCGGCGGCGGACTGCGCCAGCGGCTGGCGGACCAGCGCGGGCTGCGCGGCCGCGACCGGCGCCGTCAACGGTTCCTGCGCCACCTGGATCGCCTGGGCCGCCTGCGGCCCCTGCACGCTGGTTACCAGCTGCTGCGCGGAGGCCTTGAAGCCGGTCACCCACCGGGAGCTGCCGGCGGCTTCGTTCAGCGGATTCAGGCGCAGGTTGAGCGCCACCGCCTTGGCCGTATAGCCGGCTGCCTCGAGCAGCTTGAGCGCGGCCTCGTCGGCCTCGCGCAGCTGCTTGTCGCGGCCGCTTTCGGAAGCCATCTGCGAGCCGGCGAAGGAGATGGCACTCTTGATCAGCCCGCTGCCCGGGATGATGATGTTCATGATGATGGACACCGCCAGCGACGCGCCGGCATTGCTGTCGTGGTGGCCGGACACCACGTGGCCCATTTCGCGGGCGATCACGAAGGCGAGCCAGTCGTCGGTGGGCTTGAGCTTGGCGAAGCCCGCATTGATCGCGATCTTGCCGGTGCCACTGGACATGGCGCCCAGTTCGTCCGCGCCGGCCACATACACGTCGAAGGCGCCGATGCGCTGCACGCGCTCGGCATACAGTCCTTGCGCGGCCACCTGCAGGCCGGCGGAGATGCGCTTGACCTGCTCGGCAAACGCGACGGCCTCGGCGTCGGCTTCGGCCGCCGCGTCGAGCGCCTTGCGCGGCGCCGACAGCACGCTGAAGGTCAGGTCGGAATGCAGGCCGAGTATGCCGGTGGAGCCGCCTTGCGGGGCTGCGGCGGGCGTTTCGACCGGCACGCTGGCCGGGATCACCGCATTGGCGGGAATGGCGGCCTGCAGCGCGGCCGTGGGGGCGACCGGCGTCTCATCAGCCGGTCTGACTTCATTGACGATGATGGACTGGGCACTGACGGGCGCGCTGGCCAGCTGCGTGTTGGCGGCAACCTGTATTTCGGCCTGGGCGGGCAGCCCGGTCAACCCGCCCGGAACGGCGTCCTGACCATCCGCGGCGGCGCTGCCGACCGACATGCCCGCCATCAGGCCCGCGAGCGCGGTCATCGCGATGCCGCGACGAATCCCGATGGAAGACCCCTTGCGTCCCCTCTTCTCCCCTTGCCGCATGGTCGTGCCCGCCTTAATGCTGCTGGAATATCAGTCTACCTAAGCAGGCGGCAAAACACCAACAGATTTGTTAAACAAATTCCTGTTGAATCAATGACTTATGGGGGTTTTTTTGAGCAATAACAAGGATTTTTACGACAAACCTAAAGTTGAATAGTTAAAGTAATTTATTAAGTTGATGTTGTATTGCGGCGCAGCCCGTCATTTGATCCAGACCAGCTGGCGTGGGCGCGCAAAAGCCCATGCCAATGGCATGAAAACGCAATCCAATCAAGCTGTTATAGGCGAGCGGCGAGCGCGCCGGTGCCCGCTCGTGCCCCTGGATTCCCGGTTCAGATGTCCAGGTACACCGCGCCGTCCTCGACCTTGACGGCATAGGACTTGGTGCAGCCCTGGTCGGGCGCGACGGCGCAACCGTCGGCCAGCTCGATGTTCCAGTTGTGCAGGGGGCAGGCGACGCGCTTGCCGTAGACGATGCCCTGCGACAGCGGACCGCCCTTGTGCGGGCACTTGTCCTGCAGGGCGAAGACTTCGTCGTCGGCATTGCGGAACACGGCGATGTCGCCGTGCGCGGCCGACTTGACCACCCGCGCGCCCTGGCGCGGGATTTCAGTGAGGATGCAGATTTTTTTCATCTTGCCTGTTACCGGAGTGTCGAGTTCTGCAGTGGTCATGGTCGGGCTCACGCGGAGATCATTTCAAAATCGCTCTTGGCCACCTTGCCCTCGGCGCGCTCGCGCCACGGGTCGGCGTAGTCCTTGACGGCGAACTTCAGGCGCGCGTACAGGGCCTTGCGGTTCTCGGCGTCCTCGACGACGTGCTTTTTCACGTAGTCCATGCCGACGCGCGAGACCCAGTGGATGGTGCGGTCCAGGTAGCGCGCCTCTTCGCGGTAAATCTGCAGGAAGGCACCGCTGTACTCCAGCACTTCTTCATGCGTCTTCACCTTGACCAGGAACTGCGCGACCTCGGTCTTGATGCCGCCGTTGCCGGCGACGTAGATTTCCCAGCCCGAATCGACGCCGATCACGCCGACGTCCTTGATGCCGGCCTCGGCGCAATTGCGCGGGCAGCCCGACACCGCGAGTTTCACCTTATGCGGCGACCACATGCCGAACAGGTCGTGCTCCAGCTCGATGCCCATGCGCGTCGAATCCTGGGTGCCGAAGCGGCACCACTCGGAGCCCACGCAGGTCTTCACCGTGCGCAGCGACTTGCCGTAGGCGTGGCCGGAAGGCATGTCGAGGTCCTTCCACACGCCGGGCAGGTCTTCTTTTTTCACGCCGAGCAGATCGATGCGCTGGCCGCCCGTCACCTTCACCGTCGGGATCTTGTACTTGTCGACCACGTCGGCGATCTTGCGCAGCTCGTGCGCGGTGGTCACCCCGCCCCACATGCGCGGCACCACGCTGTAGGTGCCGTCCTTCTGGATATTGGCGTGGGCGCGCTCGTTGATGAAGCGCGATTGCGAATCGTCCACCGCCTCGTGCGGCCAGGTCGAGAGCATGTAGTAGTTGACCGCCGGGCGGCAACTGGCGCAACCGTTCGGGGTGCGCCATTCCATGAACTTGTAGACCGCGTCGTGGGTGAGCAGCTTGTTCTGGCGGATGGTGGCGCGCACGTCCTCGTGCGTATGGTCGGTGCAGCCGCACATCGGCTTGGCCTTGGTGTCGGCCGGCTGGTAGGCGCCGCCGACCGTCGAAGCAAGAATCTGCTCGACCAGGCCGGTGCACGAACCGCAGGAGCTCGACGCCTTGGTGTGCTTGCGCACGTCCTCCAGTGAAAACAGGCCCTGTTCCTTGATCGCCTTGACGATCACGCCCTTGCACACGCCGTTGCAACCGCACACCTCGGCGGTATCGGCCATCTGCGCGGCGCTGTTCTGCCCCTGGTGGCCGACATTGCCCAGGTGGTTCTGGCCGAACATCAGGTGGTCGCGGATTTCGTGGATGTCCTGGCCGTCCTTGAGCAGCTGGAAGTACCAGGAGCCGTCGACGGTATCGCCGTACATCACGCCGCCGACGATCTTGTTGTTCTTGAGCACCAGCTTCTTGTAGACCCCGCCGATCGGGTCGTTGAGGGTGATCTCCTCGCAGTCCTCGCCGCCGGTGAAATTGCCGGCCGAGAACAGGTCCACGCCCGTGACCTTGAGCTTGGTCGAGGTGACGGAACCCTGGTAGCGGCCGATGCCCATGTGCGCCAGATGGTTCGCGCACACCTTGGCCATCTCGAACAGCGGCGCCACCAGGCCGTAGGCGATGCCGCGGTGCGCGACGCATTCGCCGACCGCGTAGATCTTCGGGTCATAGGTCTGCATCGTGTCGTTGACGACGATGCCGCGATTGACATAGATGCCGGCCGATTCGGCCAACGCGGTGTTGGGGCGGATGCCGACGGCCATTACCACCAGGTCGGCGGGCAGTTCGCTGCCGTCCTTGAACTTGATACCGGCGACGCGCCCGTCCGGCCCGGCGGTGAGTTCGGCGGTGTGCTTTTCCAGCGCGAACTTCAGGCCCTTGGCCTCCAGCGATTTCTTCAGCATGTCGGCGGCGACGCGGTCGAGCTGGCGCTCCATCAGCCAGGGCATGATGTGCACCACGGTGACGTCCATGCCGCGCAGTTTCAGGCCGTTGGCCGCCTCCAGCCCGAGCAGGCCGCCGCCGATCACGATGGCATGCTTGTGGGTCTTGGCCGCTTCGATCATCGCGTCGGTGTCGGCGATGTCGCGGTACGAAATCACGCCCGGCAGATCCTTGCCCGGCACCGGCAGCATGAAGGGGTTCGAGCCGGTGGCCAGCAGCAACCGGTCATAGGGCTCGACGGTGCCGTCCTCGGCCTCGACCTGGCGCTTGACGCGGTCGATCTTGACCACCTTCTTGCCCAGGTGCAGCTTGATGCCGTTCTCCGCGTACCAGTCGACATCATTGAGCATGATGTCCTTGATCGTCATTTCGCCGGCCAGCACCGGCGAGAGCAGGATGCGGTTGTAATTGGCGTGCGGTTCGGCGCCGAACACGGCGATCTCATAGAGATCCGGGGCGATCTTGAGGATTTCTTCCAGGGTGCGCACGCCGGCCATGCCGTTGCCCACCATCACCAGTTTCATCTTTTTCATTGCAATACTCGCTTACAGGCAGAACAGTTTGGTCAGGATCAGGGCGGCGCCGGAGCCACCACCGGCCACGCAGGCGGCCAGCGCGACGCGCTCGACGTTGCGCAGGCCGCGCGCCGGCACCACCACCTCGCGGGTGAACGGCGCGGCCGGCAGGTGCGGCGACGGATTTTCAAGCGGCTTCATAGAGGGCATCGCGGACTCCGTGGACTGATGGTTCGATGAATTGGGCCAGGCCCGGGCGGGCCATGTCCGCGGCGCGCGCCATGCGCACCACCTCGCCGACCACCACGATGGCGGGACTGGCGAGCCGGGCGGCGGCAACCTGATCGTGCAACGACTCGAGGGTGGCGATGACTGCGCGCTGGCCGGTCAGGGTGCCGGACTGGATCGCCGCGGCCGGCATGTCGGCGCGCATGCCCGCCGCGCGCAACGCCGCGCAGATGGCCGGCAGCCGGCTGATGCCCATATAG
>Ga0075368_10000507_pt1 | contig 11578 bp, 9 predicted proteins | sample EndMethybrTD3033_FD_71518 | JGI IMG/M metagenome (GOLD analysis project Ga0075368, IMG submission 71518) | Populus endosphere microbial communities from Tennessee, USA - Endosphere MetaG P. TD hybrid TD303-3 | ecosystem: Host-associated > Plants > Roots > Endosphere | place: USA: Tennessee... | reverse complement strand
CTGAAGGCCGAGCTCGCCGCCGGGGACACGGAGAAGGCCCGGCAGGAGATGGGCGACGTCCTCTTCGTGGTCGCCAACCTGGCCCGCGCCCTGGACGTCGATCCCGAGGATGCGCTGCGGGGGACGAACGCCAAGTTCACCCGCAGATTCCGCTACATAGAAGAGAAACTTGCGGAGCGTGGCAAGACACCCGACCAGTCGGACCTGGCCGAGATGGACGCGCTTTGGGACGAGGTGCGCAGGGCGGACAAGGGGTAGACGCCGCAGGCGCGAGACGGAGGGGGCGTGCGACCTAGTGCGCCCGCACCCAGACATTGGGGAACGTCTGCTCAAATTGCCCCAGCGCCTGGGCCGAGAGCCTGACCTCCAGGCGCTCGCCGCCGTCGTCCTGGGGCATGCGCTCCAGCACCCGGCCATTCCGATAGAGCCAGGCGGCGGCGGCGCCTTCGCCGGCGGGAATGCGGATCTCCACCGGGGGCGCTTCGTCGACCAGGGCCGCCACGGCCTGCAGCAGGGCCTCGCAGCCCTCCCCGGTCACCGCCGAGACCGGCGCGGCCGGGGGATGGGCGCGGCGGGCGTCGCCCACCAGGTTCGCGCGGGTCTCGGCGTCCACAAGGTCGATCTTGTTCCAGACCTCCAGGATTCGCCGCTCGTCCATGTCGATGCCGAGCTTGGCCAGCACGCCCCGCACGTCGGCGGCCTGGGCGTCGGTCTCCTCGGAAGCAATGTCTCGCACGTGCAGGACGACGTCGGCCTCGCGGACCTCCTCGAGGGTGGCGCGGAAGGCCTCCACCAGCTCGTGCGGCAGGTCGGAGATGAATCCCACGGTGTCGGAGAGGATCGCCGGGCGCCCGTCCGGCAGCTTGAGGCTGCGCAGGGTCGGGTCGAGGGTGGCGAACAGCAGGTCCTCGGCCACCACCTCCGACTGGGTGAGGCGGTTGAAGAGGGTCGACTTGCCGGCGTTGGTGTAGCCCACCAGCGCCACCACCGGGTACGGGACGCGGCGGCGGGCGGAGCGCTGCAGGGTGCGGGTGCGGCGCACCTCGATGAGCTCGCGCTTGAGCTTGCCGATCTTCTCGGCCAGCAGCCGGCGGTCGGTCTCGATCTGGGTCTCGCCCGGCCCGCCCATGACGCCAAAGCCGCCGCGCTGGCGCTCCAGGTGGGTCCAGGTGCGCACCAGGCGCGAGCGCTCGTAGGTCAGGCGGGCGAGTTCCACCTGCAGGCGGCCCTCGCGGGTGCGGGCGCGACGGGCGAAAATCTCCAGGATCAGGCCTGTGCGGTCGATAACCTTGGCCTGCCAGGCCTTCTCCAGGTTGCGCTGCTGCACGGGGCTGAGGGAATCGTCGACCACCACGACGTCGGCCTCGCGGTCATGCACCAGGGCGGCGATCTCCTCCACCTTGCCCTTGCCGAAGAGGGTGGCGGGGGTGCGCTTGCGCAAGGTCACGACGAAGGCCTCGCGCACCTCCAGGTCGAGCGCCAGCGCCAGGCCGCAGGCTTCCTCCAGGCGCGCCTCAGCGCTCCGGGCGGACCCACGGCCTTCACGGTCTGGATGGATGACGAGGGCGCCCTGGACGGGCGCCCGGCGATCAACGACGGCGGACGTGGCCAATCTCTATTCGTCTTCGGCCGGCTCGTAGAGCTGCACAGGCTGGGCCGGCATGATGGTGGAGATGGCGTGCTTGTAGACCAGTTGCGACTGGCCGTCCCGGCGCAGCAGGACGCAGAAATTGTCGAACCAGCTCACGACGCCCTGCAGCTTCACCCCGTTCACGAGGAAGATGGTGAGCGGCGTCTTGGCCTTGCGCACGCTGTTCAGGAAGGTGTCCTGCAGGTTCTGTTTCTTCTCGCTCATTGGCTTTTCCGCCTGTTCTGGATCGAGCGGCCAAAGCGCCGCCCACACACGCAAGTTCAACGCTAAGCCGGGTTTCGACGGACGCGCAATCGCGCAGGTCGATTCTAAAGGGCCCCTTCCCGCGCCCGCTCGATATAGAGGCGGCGCAGGCGCATCGCCAGGGGTCCGGGCCGCCCGTCGCCCACCGGCTTGCCATCCACCGCCACCACGGGAAGCACCAGGGCGCCGGCGCCGGTGACGAAGGCCTCCTTGGCCGCCACCGCCTCGTCCGGGGTGAAGGGCCGCTCGTCCACCGAGAGACCTTCGGCGGCCAGCACGTCCATCAGGGTGCGCCGGGTGATCCCGCGCAGGATGTTGGCGTTGGTGTCGCGGGTGCGCAGGCGGCCCTCCGCATCCAGGATCCAGGCGTTGGAGGCCGCGCCCTCGGTGACAAAGCCAAGCTCGTCGACGAACCAGGCCTCGCCCGCGCCCGCCTCCTTGGCCTTCTGCTTGGCGAGCGCATTGGGCAGCAGGCCGACGGTCTTGATATCGCAGCGGCCCCAGCGGTTCTCCGGAGTGGTGACGACGGCGATCCCCTTGGCCGCGCGGGCCTCCACGGCGGCGCGGTCCACCTGCTTGACGGTGATGACCACGGCCGGGCGCACCTCGCCCTCGGGGAAGGCGTGGTCGCGGGGGGCGACGCCGCGGCTGACCTGCAGATAGACCGTGCCCTCGCGCACGCGGTTGCGGCGCACCGCCTCGCGCAGCACCAGGGTGAGCGCCCGGCGGCTCATGGGCATGGGGATGGAGAGCTCGGAGAGGCTGCGCTCCAGCCGGGCGAAATGGCCCTCGGCGTCGGCGAGCTTGCCGCCAAACAGCGCCCAGACCTCATAGACGGCGTCGGCCAGCTGGTAGCCGCGGTCCTCGATGTGGACCATGGCCTCGCCCTGCGGCACGAAGCGCCCGTTCACATAGGCGATGCGACCCATCCTACTTCGCTCTCTTCGGGAGCTTCGAAGGCTTGGCGGCGACGCGCAGCGAAGGCATCAGCCGACCTCCTCCTCGACCGGCCGGCCGCTGGTCAGGCCCAGGGACTTCAGCTTGCGGTGCAGGGCCGAGCGCTCCATGCCGATGAAGGCGGCGGTGCGGGAGATGTTGCCGGAGAAGCGCAGCATCTGGGCGTTGAGGTACTCGCGCTCGAAGACCTCTCGCGCCTCGCGCAGCGGCAGGGCGATGATCCGCTCGGCGCCCAGCGCCGAGCCCGCCTGGTTCACCGCCGCCTCGGCCGGCAGCATCTCGGCGGTGATCGGCTCGGCGGGGGCGCCGGAGGCCAGGATCAGCAGGCGCTCCACATTGTTGCGCAGCTGGCGGATGTTGCCCGGCCAGGCGCGGACCTGCAGGGCGGCCAGGGCGTCGTCGGCAAGGGTGCGGCTGGCCATGCCCGTCGCCTCGCAGATGCGGGTGATGAAGTAGTCCACCAGCTCGGGGATGTCCTCGCGCCGCTCGGTGAGGCCCGGCACGTTCACCGGCACCACGTTGAGACGATGGAAGAGGTCCTCGCGGAAGCGGCCGGCGGCGATCTCCTCGCGCAGGTCGCGGGAGGTGGAGGAGACCACGCGCACGTCCACCTGCACGTCGCTATCGCCGCCCACCCGCCGGAACCGCTGCTCGACCAGGACTCGCAGGATCCGGCTCTGGGTCTCGCGCGGCATGTCGGCGACTTCGTCGAGGTAGAGGGTGCCGGCGTGGGCCCGCTCGAAGACGCCGATCTTGGCCGGGCGACCGCCCTCGCCTTCCTGGCCGAAGAGCTCGACGTCCATGCGCTCGGGCGCCATGCCGGCCGCGCCAATGGCGACGAACTCGCCCCGGGCGCGGGAAGAGCCGCCGTGGATCAGCCTGGCCACCGTCTCCTTGCCCGAGCCCGGCGGGCCGGAGATCAGCACCCGGCTGTTGGCCTGGGCGAGCTTGGCGATCATCTGCCGAAGCTGCTGGGCGACGGCCGAGCGGCCAATCAGCCCGTCCGGGGTGATCGCCTGGGCGCGCAGGCGGCGGTTCTCGCGGCGAAGGCCGGTGGCCTCCAGGGCGCGCTCCACCACCAGCAGCAGGCGGTCGGACTTGAAGGGCTTTTCCAGGAACTCGTAGGCGCCGCGCTTGATGGCGGAGACGGCGGTCTCGATGTTGCCGTGGCCGGAGATCATGATGACCGGCATGTCGGCGTCGAGGGCCTTGACCATGTCGAGCAATTCCAGCCCGTCCATCCCCCCGCCGGCCATCCAGATGTCCAGGATCAGGAGCGCGGGCCGGCGGGCGCGGATCGCCGCCAGGGCTTCCTCCGAACTGGCCGCGGTGCGGACCGAATAGCCCTCGTCGGCGAGAATGCCGGCGACCAGGTCGCGGATGTCGGCCTCGTCGTCGACCACAAGTACGTCAGACGCCATGCAACAGGTCCTCTACGCGTTCACGGCCTTGGCGGCCGCCTGGGAGCCGACGCGCGCACCGGCAGGCAGGCGCAGCATGGCCAACGCTCCCTGTCCGTCGCGGGCGTCGGCCAAGACGAGCTCACCGCCGTGGTCTTCCAAAATGCGTTTGACGATGGCGAGGCCAAGCCCCGTCCCCTTCTCCCGCGTCGTCACATAGGGCTCGGTCAGCCGGTCGCGATCCTTGGCCGGCAGGCCCACGCCATTGTCCTCGACCTCGAAGGCCACGCCGGCCTCGTCGCAGACCAGGCGCGCGCGGATCTTGCCCTTCAGCTTGGGCTCGACGGCGCGGCGCGCCTCCACCGCCTCGATGGCGTTCTTCAGCACATTGGTCAGCGCCTGGGCGAGCATCCGGCCGTCCGCCATCAGGGCGATCGCCGGGGGGTCCTCAAGCTCCATCTCGATGTCGGGATTGGCCACCCGCTGGGCGAAGACGGCGGCGCGCAGGAGTTCGGCGGCGTCATGCTCGGAGAACTTGGGCGCCGGCATGCGGGCGAAGGCGGAGAACTCGTCGACCATCCGGCCGATGTCGCCCACCTGGCGCACGATGGTGTCGGTGCAGCGGTCGAAGATCTCCAGCTCTTCGGCCGGCGCCAGCTTGCGGAACTTCTTGCGCAGCCGCTCCGCCGACAACTGGATGGGGGTCAGGGGGTTCTTGATCTCATGGGCGATGCGCCGGGCGACATCGCGCCAGGCGGCGTTGCGCTGGGCGGTCACCAGGCGGGTGATGTCGTCGAAGGTCAGCACCAAGCCGGCCTCGGAGCGGCTGGCGCGGATCCGCAGGCGCCGGTTTTCCCGCCCGCGCTCCACGTCCACCTCGTGCTCGCCGTCTACGCCCCGGGCCGCTTCCTCAAGCACCGGCAGGAACTCCGGCGCGAGGCGCGCAAGCTTGCGGCCCCGCCCGCCGTCCGGCGGAAGGCCGAGCAGCAGGACCGCCTGCTGATTGGCGGCGGAGACCCGGCCCTGGCGGTCCAGTCCGATGACCCCGGCGCTGACCCCGGCCAGCACGGTCTCCATGAAGTCCCGGCCCCGCTCGGCCTGGACGCGGGCGCGTCGCAAGGCCTCCTGCTGGGCCTGGAGATCGTGGGTCATGCTGTTGAAGGCGCGCGAGAGGACGGCGATCTCCTCGGGGTCGGCCTCGGCGTCCACCCGGGCGGACAGATCGCCCGCGGCCACCAGGCCGGCGGCCTGCACCAGCCGCGCCACCGGGGCGGAGATGGCGCTCGCCGCGCCCATGCCGAGCCACACCGCGCCAAGCAGCACCAGCAGCGCGGTCTCGACGTAGCTGAGGGCGAAGATGGTCTGGATGCGCACCCGGCTGGCGGCGGCTTCGCGATAGGCGACCAGCGAGCCCTCGGCCTCGCGCAGGTGGTTGAGGATGCCCTTCTCCACCGGCCGCACCACATAGAGGTAGGCGTCGTGGTAGCCGGCCAGGCGGTAGACCGCGCGCATCAGGTCGGCCTTCTCCACCGGCCGCACCGAGATGTCCCCCTCGTCCGCCGCCTTGAAGGTGGAGGCTGGCGGGACGACGTAGGGCGGCGCGTCCGCGCTCTCCGCCCGCGCCAGGATGCGTCCCTCGTGGTCGACCAGATAGGCCGCCGGGAAGGCGTGGTAGGAGGCCAGCGCCGCCAGGTAGTGGCTGTAGCTGATCGGGCTGGACCGCAGCAGCGAGGACTCGCGGTTGAGGTCGGCGCCCATCAGGTTCACGTGGTCGCCGATGTAGCGCGTCTGGTCGTCCAGATAGGAGCGGAAGACCGTGGCGGAGTTCTCGACCACGCTCTGCACGCGGCCCCCCAGCCAGCGGTCGACGCCCTGGTTGACCAGGACGCCCATGAACAGCGCCACCACCACGGCCGGCGCCACCGCGGCCATGGCGAACAGGGTGACGAAGCGCAGGTGCAGCTTGGCGCCGGCGTCGCGCGAGCGGGCCCGCACGAGCTGGGCGAACTGCACCGCGACCACGGCGCTGAGCGCCAGGATGAGCGCCAGGTTGAAGCCCAGCACGGTGAGGATGAACTGGCTGAACGGGCCGATCGGCCCGCTGGCCGGGGGCGAGGCGGCCAGCATCACCGACAGCGCCGTGAGCGCCACGGCCAGGCCATAGCCGACGCTCAGCACCAAGCGGGACTGCAACAGCCGCCAGGCCCGCTGGGCGCCGTCGCTGTTCCAGATGCGGTCAAGCCACGCCATCGTCCCAAGCCTAGGGCGGTGTGTGGTCAAAATTCAACAGCGTTGTTGCCGCAAAGCGTCAGTATGCCGGCGCGCGCTGGGGATCTTCCTCCGAAACCGGCCGCCTCGCCGATCGCCGCGAGGGCGAGGCAGGCGGCCGGGCGTCGAATCAGCGGCGGCCCCGAGCCATCTCGACTCCGAGATCCTGGATCTTCTTGCGCAGGGTGTTGCGGTTGAGGCCGAGGATCTCGGCGGCCCGCAACTGATTGCCGCGGGTGGCCGCCAGGGTGAGCTGGATCAGCGGACGCTCCACCTCCTCCAGCACCCGATCGTAGAGGCCGGCCGGCGGCAGACCGTCCGGCTCCTCGGCGAAATAGGTGGCGAGCTTGCGCTCGACGAGCTGGGAGAGCGTCTCGGGGCCCTGCTGACCTTCGGCCACCGGCGTGTGGTCGGCCAGTTCGCGCTCGATGATCCGCGCGGTGATCAGATCCTCGCCATAGAGGGCGCAGACCCGCCGCACCAGGTTCTCGAGCTCGCGCACATTGCCCGGCCAGCGGTGCAGCTTGAGCCGGTCGAGGGCCGCCGCGTCGATGGTCTTGGACGGCAGGCCCTCGCGGTTGGCGCGCAGCAGGAAGGCGCGGGCGAGATCGGGGATGTCCTCGGCCCGGTCGCGCAGCGGCGGGAGCCGCAACGGCGCCACGTTGAGGCGGAAGAACAGGTCCTCGCGGAACAGGCCCTGATGGATCAGGCCGCGCAGGTCGCGGTTGGTGGCGGCGATGATGCGCAGGTTGGGCCGGCGGCCGGTCTTGGGGTTGATCGCCGGCTCGGAGCCGTCGATCACCCGCAGCAGGCGCGTCTGGGCGTCCAGCGGCATGTCGCCGACCTCGTCCAGGAACAGGGTGCCGCCGTCGGCCTCCACCAGCTTGCCGAAGTCGCCGTCCTCCTTGCCGAATAGCTCGGTCTCGACCCGCTCGCGCGGGGTGGCGGCGAGGTTGACCACCACGAACTTGCCGTCGCGCCGGCGGCCCATGTCGTGCAGGGCGCGGGCGACCAGCTCCTTGCCGGTGCCGCTCTCGCCGGTGATCAGCACCGTGAGGTCCGCGCCCACCAGGCGGGCGATGGTGCGATAGACCTCCTGCATGGGGGCCGAGCGGCCGATCAGCGGCAGGCGGTCGTCGCGCACGGCCCGGGCCTGGGCCTTGGCCGCCTCGGCGTCGGCGGGGCGGGAGAGCGCCCGCTTGGCCGCCGAGGTCATGTCGTCCAGGTCGAAGGGCTTGGGCACATAGTCGAAGGCGCCCACCTCGGCCGCGTTGACCGCGGTGACCAGATTGTTCTGCGCGCTCATGACGATGATCGGCAGCTTGGGGCGCTCCTTGCGGATGCGCGGCAGGACGTCGAAGACGTTCTCGTCGGGCATCACCACGTCGGTGACGACCAGGTCCCCGTCCCCATCGGAGACCCACTTCAGCAGGGTGGTGGCGTTACCGGTGGCGCGCACCTGGTAGCCCAGTCGGGTGAAGGCCTGGCTGAGCACGAGGCGGATCGAAGCGTCGTCGTCGGCGATCAGGATTTTCTTCGGGACGGCGTTCATTGGGCGAGATCCCCTTCAGAGGCGATCGGCAGGAGCACACGGAAAACGGTGCGGCCCGGCTCGGATTCGAAGTCGATGAGACCGCCATGGGCGGTGACGAGTTTGGCCACCAGCGCCAGGCCGAGGCCCGCGCCGTTGGCCTTGGAGGTGACGAAGGGCTGGAACAGATGTTCGCGCAGGTGGTCGGGGACCCCCGGCCCGTTGTCCTGGATGCGGATCTCCAGCGGCGCGCCGCGCAGGGTCTGGCCCTTGACCGCGCGGACGCGGACGCCGTGGCGATAGGCGCTGGTGATGGCGATCTCCCCGCGGCCGTCGCCCCTGGCGTGGGCGGCCTCGGCGGCGTTCTTCACCAGGTTGAGGAAGATCTGGATCAACAGGTCCTCGTCCCCCAGCGCCGGCGGCAGCGAGGGATCGTAGGTCTCCTTCAGCAGCAGGCCGTCAGCGACGCCGTTGGCGGCCAGGGCGCGCACGCGGTCCAGCACCTGGTGGATGTTGATGGCCCGGCGATCGGGGATCTGGTCGTCGGAGAAGGCTTCCATGCGGTCGACCAGCCGGCGGATGCGGTCGGTCTCATCGACGATGAGCTGGGCGAGCGGGGCGTCTTCCGCCTTGGCGCCCATCTTCAGGAGCTGGGCGGCGCCGCGGATGCCGGCCAGGGGGTTCTTGATCTCGTGGGCCAGCATGCGCCCAAGGCCCACCACGGAGCGAAGGCCCGCCGCATCCGCGACGGCGCGGTCGGGCCCCAGGTTGTTGCGCATGGAGAGCGTGAGCAGCACCGAGCCGTCGCCCAGGGGCGCTGCGGCGCCGTCGGCCTCGAACGGCGGCAGGCCGAAGAGGGCCAGGTGGATGCCGCGCTCACGGACGCGGGAGCCCTCCTCCAGCGCGCGGTTGAGCAGCGACACCAGGGCTGAGCCCGGCGGCAGGGCGGCGCGGAAGCGGCCGCGGGCGAGGAGCCCCAGGCCCTGGCCGAACAGGGCCTCGGCGGCTTCGTTCACCGCCACCAGGGCCCCGTCGCCGTCGACGACGAAGGCTGGATCGGGGAAGAGGTCGAAGGCGGCCCCCTTGAGCGCGTCGGCGCCCACCCCCGGGGGTTGCTTCTTGGTCTGGCTTGTCATGCTGCGAGCCTGGTCTGATGGGTTTCCCATAGCTCCTGCAAACCGCTTTCGACGGCGGCGGCGTCCTCCAGTCGGCATAGGCGACTGCGCGCCTTTCGCCGGTCATCCGCGCTCGCCGGCCAGGGCGCCTCTTCGACGTAGGCGGCCAGGTGCTTGCGGAAGATCTTCAGTCCCAGCCGCTCGCCATAGAAGGCGAGGCTGTCGCGGAAATGCTCGATGGCGATGGCCAGGCGCGCGGCTCGGTCCGGCGGCGTGAAATCACGGCCCTCCAGCTCGGCGTCGATCTGGGCGGCGATCCAGGGGCGGCCGTAGACGCCGCGGCCGATCATCACCGCGTCCGCGCCGGAGGCCGCAAGGGCCGCGCGGGCGCTCGCGCCGTCGCGGATGTCGCCGTTGACGACCACGGGGATGTTCACCGCCTGCTTGACCGCGGCCACGGCGAACCAGTCGGCGAAGCCCTTGTAGAACTGGCTGCGGGTGCGGCCGTGCACCGTCACCCCCGCGACGCCCAGGGCCTGCGCGCGCGCGGCGAACTCCGGCGCGTTCCTGGAGGTCTCGTCCCAGCCCAGGCGCATCTTCACCGTGACCGGGACATCGACCGCCTCGACGGCGGCGGACATCAGTCGCGAGGCCAGCTCCGGCTCGCGCATCAGGGCCGAGCCGCACAGGGCGCCGGTGACTTCCTTGGCCGGGCAGCCGAAGTTGAGGTCGATGATCTGCGCCCCGGCGGCGCGGGCCATGCGCGCGCCCTGGGCGATGTGCTCCGGATCGCGGCCGACGAGCTGGACCACCATCAACGGCAGGCCCTCCCCCACCGCGGCGCGGCGGACCACGTCTGGGCGGCCGCGGGAGAGTTCGGCGCAGGCGACCATCTCGGTGGCGACGTAGGCCGCGCCCAGGCGGCTGGCGGCGCGACGGAACGGCAGGTCGGACACCCCGGTCATCGGGGCGATCCAAGCTCTTCCGCCGATTTCGACGGAGCCGATCCGAACCGCAATGCTCATTTTGTAATCACCATCGGAGCCGCGTTTTTAGGCAAATATTGCGACTGCGTAAAGCTGGAACATGCAAGGCCCTGGCCCTAAAGAGGAACCATGGGGTTCTCGGCGGTGATCGTGGCGGCCGGCGAAGGCTCGCGGGCCGGGCCTGGCGAGCCGAAGACATGGCGCATGCTGGGCGGGCGGCCCCTGGTGCGGTGGTCCGTGGAGGGCCTGCTGTCGGCCGGGGCGTCCGAGGTGGTGGTGGTGGTCGCCCACGACCGACTGGCGCAGATCGACGGGGCGCTGGAAGGCCTGGCAGGCTGGAGGGCTGTGACTGGAGGCCGCACCCGAGCGGAATCCGTACAGGCGGGCCTCGCCGCGCTGAAATGCAGCCGCAACGAGATCGTCCTGATCCACGACGCGGCGCGGCCCTTCGTCGCCCAGCCCCATGTGGATCGGCTGCTCAAGGCGCTGGACGTCTCCGACGGCGCGGTGCCGGCCCTGCCCGTTCCGGACACGCTCAAGCGCGGCGACGGCCTGGTCGACGAGACCGTCCCCCGCGAGGGATTGTGGCGGGCCCAGACGCCGCAGGCGTTCCGGTTCGGTCGGCTGAAGGCGGCCTATCGGCGCTGGCCCACGACCGAGGAGCCCACCGACGACGCCTCGGTGATGGAGCGCGCGGGCGGCCATGTGGCGATGGTCCCGGGCGATCCGATGCTGATGAAGCTGACCTACCCCGAAGACTTCCTGATGGCCGAGCAGCTCGCCGCCTCCCGGCGGATCGTGCGCATGGGCCAGGGGATCGACGCCCATCGCTTCGGCCCGGGCGACGTGGTCTGGCTCTGCGGCATCCGCATCGAGCACGACCTGGGCCTCGTCGGTCACTCCGACGCCGATTGCGGGCTGCACGCCCTGACCGACGCGGTGCTGGGCGCCATCGCCGACGGCGACATCGGCGAGCATTTCCCTCCTGGCGATCCGCGGTGGAAAGGCGCCTCCTCCGACCAGTTCCTGAGCTTCGCGGTCGGGCGGGTGGCCCAACTTGGCGGGCGCATCCTCAACGCGGACGTGACGCTGGTGTGCGAGCGGCCCAAGATCAAGCCGCACCGGGACGGCATGCGCCAGCGCATCGCCGAGCTGCTGCAGATCCCCCTGTCCCGCGTCAGCGTGAAGGCCACAACGACCGAGGGCATGGGCTTCACCGGTCGCGAGGAAGGTCTGATGGCCCAGGCGATCGTCGCCATCGAGACGCCGCTCTAAGGCTCCCTGGAGTTAAGCCGATGTTCCCGCTGGAGATCACCACCCTCGCCCGCCTCCTGGTGGATGAGGCCCGCGAGCGGCAGTTGCGCATCGTCACGGCGGAAAGCTGCACGGGCGGGCTGGTGGCCGGCGCGATCTGCATGGTCTCGGGG
>Ga0075368_10000501_pt1 | contig 11630 bp, 8 predicted proteins | sample EndMethybrTD3033_FD_71518 | JGI IMG/M metagenome (GOLD analysis project Ga0075368, IMG submission 71518) | Populus endosphere microbial communities from Tennessee, USA - Endosphere MetaG P. TD hybrid TD303-3 | ecosystem: Host-associated > Plants > Roots > Endosphere | place: USA: Tennessee... | reverse complement strand
CCTCGAGACGGGCCAGATGCAGGCCTGCGACACGTTCGGGGCAGGCGCGCTCTGACGCGTTGGTGTACCCCGCGCTAGGGCTTCCATCCCTTGGTGCCGAGCAGCAGGCCGTGATTGTGGGCTGTGGTCGCGCGGCATGTAGTAGGTGCCGAACAGCATATCTCACAGCGGCATAGGGCCGGCGAAATTCTTGTCGCGCGCGTGTGTCTTGTCGGTGTGCTGCCAGCGGTGGAAGCGCGGCGAGGCGATCGGCGCGGTCCTCAGCCCTTGCTCTGCGGGAGCATCGGCTTCAGCACGGCGCCGAGGATGTCGCGCACGCGTGGCGGCTTGGCTACGAGGAAGGGTAGCGGGCGGATTACCTCGATCGCCGCCACGCCCATGCGCGCCGTCAGCGCGCCGTTGAACGCGCCCTCGCCCAGCCGGCGCGACAGACGCCGCAGGATGTCCTGGCCGAGGAACTGGCCGAGCAGATCGTCGGTGAGCGCGATGCCGCCGGTGGCGATGATGTGCCCGAGCACCATGCGGCTTAGGCGCAGCGAGCCGAGCAACCCCGGCCGGCCGCCGTACAGCGCGGCGAGGCCGCGCAGCAGCCGCACGTTCTCGATCAGCACGTAGCCGACCGAGATCAACACCATCGGCGACATGGCCGTGACGGTGGCGACGCGCTTGGCCGAGCGCGTGATCAGCCCGCGCGCCTCCGCGTCGAGCAAGGCGACGATGTCGCGGTCGGCCAGCGCCAGCAGATCACCCGGATCGTGCACGTCGCGGGTGTACTGGCGAAAGCGGCGTACGGCAGGCGCGAGCGGCAGCCGGCCGGCATAGAGATCGGCGAGGCGGCGCGCGGCCTTGCGCTCGCGGCTCTGGTCGCGGTCGCGCATCGCAGCGGCCGCCTCGGTCTTCAGGCGATGCAGGCGGGCGAGCCGCGAGAAGCCGATCACCTCGCGCAGCACCAGCATGACCGCGGCGAGGGCAGCGACGGCCAGCAGCGCCAGCGTGGTCCAGCCCAGCCAGTCGTCGCGCAGCAGCGCGGCCGACACCAGGCGCGCGAACCAGGCGCCGGCGCCGAGCAGGGCCGCACCCGCCAGCGCCGAGACCAGCAGGCTGCCCCAGCGAAGGCCGCGTTCGCCGAGGTCGGCGAGCGTCGGGCGGGCGAGCGAGGCGTCGGGCGCCGCGACGCCGGCCGCCGCATCGGGCGGCGCGTCGACCTCGGGCAGCGGCTCGCTGACGAGGGAGGGATCATCGGCGGCGAAGGCCTGCGGGCGGCGCGGCTCGGAGGTGTACGTCATGCTAGTGTCCCGATTGCGAAGTTCGCCAAGCCGCACCGCCAGCATCCCGAGCGAGCTTCGCAATCATAGGGAACACCAGGTGCATGGTTGTTGCTAGCGTGCTTCAGATCGAGAAATTCGCTCCGAACCACGCCGCGAACGCAGGCGAATTTCTCGATCATCACGCTAGTCGGTCTCCAATGAGATAGTCGATGGCGCGGTCGAGGCGGATGTGCGGCAGCGCCGGCGCATCTCCGGACGGCGCCTCTAGGCTGATGCGTGGCGGCCGGAAGCGCAAGAACTGCACGCTGTCGGGCGTCGCTGCGGGCAGCGCCGTGCTCAGCAGGCTTTGCGGATCCTCGGGCAGGTCGCCGGGGAACACGGCGGCCTCCATGCGGCCGTCGAACGTTTTCCGGCCCAGCCGTTCGCCGGGTAGCGGCACGCCGACGATGCACGGCAGCCGCTGGCGGCCCGAACGTGCTTCGGCTTCGCGCGTCGCCCGCAGCGCGGCGAGCGGCATCACCTTCACCTCGGCGCCGGCGAACGAGGCACGCGCGATGGCCTGATCGGCCAGCAGGCCCAGGATCGCCTCGAGGCGATCGTGGCTGGTGTGATGCAGATGGTCGGCCTTGGTGGCTGCAAATAGCAGGCGGTCGATGCGCGGCGCGACCAGGCTCGACAACAGCGTGTTGGCGCCGGGACGGAAGCAACGCAATACGCCCTCCATGGTCCGCTGCAGGTCGAGCAGGGCGACCGGCCCTGAATTAATGGCTGACAAAGCATCGATCAGCACGATCTGCCGGTCGAGGCGGGCGAAGTGATCGCGGAAGAACGGCTGCACGACGTGGCTCTTGTAGCTCTCGAAGCGGCGCGCCAGCATGGCGGCCAGCGTGCCGCGCGGGGGGCTGGCGTCACCCGGCATCGGCAGCGGAAAGAACGTCAGCAGCGGCGAGCCGGCGAGGTCACCTGGCAGCAGGAAGCGGCCCGGACCCGGCGCCGTCAGCGGCGCGTCGGGTGCGCGCGCCGACTGCAGATAGCCCGTGAAGAGCTGGGCCCCGGTCAGCGCTTTCTGCTCATCGGCTGGACCTGTCGTATCGAGCGTGGTCAGGAACGACAGCCACTCGCGCGCCGCATCCGCGCGCAGCGGCGATCTTGCCTCGGCGAGTGCGAACGCCGACCATTCGGCAAAGTCGAGCTCGAGCAGCGGCAGGTCGAGCAGCCATTCGCCGGGATAGTCGACCACGTCGACATGCAACCGGCCGGTGCCGAGCGTGCGCTTGATGAGAGTGTCGGAACTGTACTCGACTGTGACGCGCAGCTGGCTGATGCGCCGCGTGCTCTCGGGCCATTGTGGCGGATCGGCGGCCAGCGCCGCCAGATGCTCCTCGTAGGCAAAGCGCGGCAGGGTGTCGTCGGGCTGCGGTTCGAGATAGGCGCGGGCGATGCGACCTTCCGACATGGCCGTGAAGTAGGGCAGGCGACCGCCCGACACCAGGCTGCGCACCAGGGCGGTAATGAAGACGGTCTTGCCGGAGCGCGCCAGGCCCGTGACGCCGAGGCGCAAGGTCGGCGTCATCAGGTCGCTGACATAGGCGCCGGCGCTCCTGAGGACGTCCACGGCCTTTTCGCTCAGGTCCGACAGCTGCAAAGATGACCGCCTTCCATCGCCCATCTGCCTAGCTAAGGCGCGGCGGCCCCGGCGGCAAGTCTGGCGAAGTTCCACTTGGGAACGTTCTGTCGCGGGCCTCACGTGGGAGGCAGCTTTCCGCCAAAGCCCGAGCAAGCGACATAATACATCCCGGTGACGCGCACCGGGATGACAGCAATCAGGTCGTGCTATCTGTGTCTACAGCGGCTCGCCGCCGAAGTCGGTGGTGTTGCAGAACGGCAGCTGGGCACGCAGCTCGCCGCAAATTTCGCGGGCGGCCGTGGTGCTGGTCAGGGGACCGGCCAGCAAACGGTAGGGTCCGCCCTTGTTGGACGGCGCTATGTAGCGGGGCTGCAAAGTGGCAAGCGTCGAGCCGTGGCGCTCGACCAGCAGACCCCAGCGCATGCGTAGCGCGTCGAGCGAGGTGGCCGTATCGAGCTGTACTGCAAACAGCTCCTCTGCCTTGGTGACGATCGCTTCACCGAACACGATCTCCGGCTGGGTGATGCTGCCGGTTTCGATCGACGTCTTGCTGCCGTTCGTCGAGCCGGCCTTTTGCGCGGCGCCCTTGCCCGGCGCCTTGGCTTGAGCTTTGTCGACGGTTTTCGGTTCGGCCTTCTCCACCGCCTTCGGCTCAGCCTTCTCCACTGCTTTCGGCTCGGCTTTCTCGGCCACCTTCGGTTCGGAGCCCTTCGGCTTGACGGCCGAGACGTTGGCGGGCGTCGTGGTGGTCACGCTGCTCGGCAGGGACGCCACTCGTTCCTCCAGCGCGGCAACGCGCGACTGCAGCGTCTTGTCGTGATCGCTGCGCTGCTCGACGCTGTCCTTGAGGTCGCCGACGTCTCTTTGCAGGCTGTCGACGGCCTGACGCACCGTGCCGACTTCGGCCAGCGCCTTGACCCCGGCTCTGATGCCGGGCTCCGGTTCCGCCACCTTGGGTTGGGTCGGAGCCAGTTGGTCCGGCTGCCAGGCGAGCGTGCCGAGATAGCCCACCGCCACGATGGCCGCCATTCCCCACATTGCCATGTAGGCGCGAAACAGGCGCCGCGACGGGGTCTCGTTCAGTTCCATTACCGCCATGACCAACGCGTCCTCGTGCTGACTAATTTTCGGCGGGTTGCGCGAGACGCAGGACGGGCGCGATCCGAATCGTCCACAAACCGTGTCAAAACGTGGGGGGGCCGGTCAACCGGGCGCTCCGGCCCGGCCACACGGGTTGTGGACGTGTGTTTGAAGTGCCATAGGTTTGCCGGGAGCGGGCCGGCGGGCTCCGTTGCAGGGTTTATCGTTTGCATGACAAGGCATTGTCCGGTTTCTGCCAACCCGCGATCCGCCAACGAATCCGCAGGGTTGAGTAGCTGCAACACTGGCAACACGACGGCCGCGCGATGAGCATCCAACCGCACCTGATCATCGTTCTCGCAGCGGGCAAGGGCGTGCGCATGCGCTCGGACCTGCCCAAGGTGCTGCACCGCATCGGCGGCCGATCGATGCTGGCGCACGTGCTGGCAACCGCGCTGGAGGCTGGCGCCGCGCGGCTGGCGCTGGTCGTGGCGCCGGGCATGGAGGCGGTGCGCGCCGAGGCCAAGGCGGTGGCGCCCGGCATCGAAATCTTCGAGCAGACCAGCCAGGCCGGCACGGCCAATGCCGTGCTGGCGGCGCGCCCGGCGATCGAGGCGCACCGGGGCGACGTCACCGTTCTGTTCGCCGATACGGCATTGATTGAGGTGGCGACGCTGCGCAAGCTGACGGCCGCGCTGGAGGCCGGCGCTGGCATCGCCGCGCTGGGCTTCGAGCCGGCTGATGCCACCGGCTACGGCCGCCTGATCGTCGATGGCGAGGGGCGCGTCACGGCAATCCGCGAGCACGCCGATGCGAGCGAGGCCGAGCGCCGCGTCCAGCTATGCAATGCGGGGGCGATGGCCTTCCGCGTCGCCGATCTGGCTGGCCTGCTGGCGCGCATCGCCAATGCCAACACCAAAGGTGAGTATTACCTCACCGACGCGATTTCCCTGGCGGCGGGGCAAGGGCTGATCACCCGACCCGTCGTGTGCACCGCGGACGAGGCGATGGGCGTCAACTCGCGCGAGCAGTTGGCTGCGGCCGAGGCGGTGTTCCAGCGCCGCGCGCGCTCCCGCGCCATGCAGGCAGGCGTCACCCTGACCGCGCCGGATACGGTTTGGTTCAGCTTCGACACCAGCATCGGCCGCGACGTGACCATCGAGCCCAACGTGTTCTTCGGCACCGGCGTGGCGATCGAGGACAACGTCGAGATCCTGGCCAATTGCCATATGGTCGGCGTGCGCATCCGCAAGGGCGCGCGCATCGGACCGTTCGCGCGCTTCCGTCCGGGAGCGGACATCGGTGCGGGCGCCCACGTCGGTAACTTCGTGGAAATCAAGAACGCCAAGCTGGAGGAAGGCGCGAAGGCCAATCACCTCGCCTACATCGGCGATGCCCGGGTAGGCGGAGGGTCCAACATCGGCGCCGGGGCCATCTTCTGCAACTACGACGGCTTCAACAAACACTTCACCGATGTCGGTGCGGGCGTGTTCGTCGGCTCCAATGTGTCGCTGGTTGCACCGATCAAGATCGGCGATGGCGCCTACATCGGCTCGGGCAGCGTCATCAGCAAGAACGTCGACCCCGACGCGCTGGCCTTGGAGCGCGCGCCGCAAGAGCAGCGGCCGGGCTGGGCCGCCAAATTCCGCACAATGATGGGCCGGCGCAAGAAACAACGTTAACCATAGGAAAAACCAGGCAACAGAGATTGAGTTGAACCATTAAGGATACCGGGACTAGTAAAGTCCCAGGCGATTTGCAGCTGGCGGACGGCAGGGCTTAAGCATGTGCGGCATCGTTGGCATTCTTGGACAGAAGGCCGTGGCGGGCGACCTCGTCGAGGCGCTGCGGCGGCTGGAATACCGCGGCTATGACTCGGCCGGTGTTGCCACCGTCGAGAACGGCCACCTGGACCGCCGGCGCGCCGAGGGCAAGCTGAAGAACCTCGAGCTGCGCCTATCCAACCACCCCCTGCAGGGTCATGCCGGCATCGGCCACACGCGCTGGGCCACCCACGGCAAGCCGGTCGAGCGCAACGCCCACCCGCATATGAACGAGCGGGTCGCGGTGGTCCACAACGGCATCATCGAGAACTTCCAGGAACTGCGCGACGAACTCACCGCCAAGGGCCACGACTTCCAGACCGAGACCGACACCGAGACGGTGCTGCATCTCGTCACCGATTACCTGGACCAGGGCAAGTCGCCGGTCGAGGCTGCCAAGGCGGCTCTGCAGCGCCTGCGCGGTGCGTTCGCGCTCGCCATCATCTTCGCCGGCCAGGACAACCTGATGATCGGCGCCCGCAACGGGCCGCCGCTCGCCATCGGCCACGGCCAGGGCGAGATGTACCTGGGCTCGGATGCGATTGCGCTCGCCCCCTTCACCGACACCATCACCTACCTGGAGGACGGCGACTGGGCGGTGCTGACGCGCGACAAGGCCGAGATCTTCGGCCTCGACGGACGCAAGTTCAACCGGCCCGCCATCAAGTCGGTCGCCAGCTCGCTGCTGGTCGACAAGGGCAACTACCGCCATTTCATGGCCAAGGAGATTCACGAGCAGCCGGAGGTGATCAGCCACACGCTGGCGAGCTTCATCGACTTTGCCGAGGCACAGGCCGTGCTGCCGGACCTGGGGCTCGATCCGGCCCGTGTGACGCAAGTATCGATCTCGGCGTGCGGGACGGCCTACTACGCCGGCCTGGTCGGCAAATACTGGCTCGAGCGCTACGCGCGCATTCCCGTGGAGATCGACGTCGCCTCCGAGTTCCGATATCGCGAGCCGCCGCTGCCCAAGGGCGGGCTGTCGCTGTTCGTGTCGCAATCGGGCGAGACGGCCGACACGCTGGCGACGCTGCGCTACTGCAAGTCGCAGGGCCAGCGCATCGCCTCGATCGTCAACGTGCGCACTTCGTCCATCGCGCGCGAGTCCGATGTGGTGCTGCCGACGCTGGCCGGCCCCGAGATCGGCGTTGCCTCCACCAAGGCTTTCACCTGCCAGCTCTCGGCGCTGGCCTGCCTGACCATCGCACTCGGTCGCGCACGCGGCACCATCAGCCGAGAGCAGGAGAAGGAGCTGGCGCACGCGCTGGCCGAGGTGCCGCGGCACGTATCGACGCTGCTGCACAACGAGCCGACCTATGAGCGCCTGGCGCACGAGCTGTCGAAGGCCAAGGACGTGCTCTACCTCGGACGCGGCCTCAGCTACCCGATCGCGCTCGAGGGTGCGCTCAAGCTCAAGGAGATCTCCTACATCCACGCCGAGGGCTATGCGGCGGGCGAGCTGAAGCACGGACCGATCGCCTTGATCGATGAGAATGTGCCCGTCATCGTGGTGGCGCCGGAGGACGAGCTGTTCGAGAAGACGGTGTCCAACATGCAGGAGGTGGCCGCCCGCGGCGGCAAGATCATCCTGGTGTCGGATGCCCCCGCACATAAGGCTGGCTGCGCGCTGGAGGCGCACATTCCGGTGCCCAAGGTACACGGCTTCGCCAGCCCCCTGCTGTACGCCGTGCCGGTGCAACTGCTGGCCTATCATACGGCCGTCTTCATGGGCACGGACGTGGACCAGCCGCGCAATCTCGCCAAGTCCGTCACGGTGGAATAAGCGGGCAGAATCTCATAGGAATTTGCCGGGAGCCCGCGAATTGGCGTAATTTCGGCCTAGCAGGTGCCTGGGGTCTGGGCAGTTGTCTGGCAATTGTACGGGGAAAGTGACGCAATGGCTCCGGACTGGCGCAGTCTCGCTCTGGCGGCGCTGACGGCAGCGGCCCTGGCGCTGACCGGGATCGTTGGCGCGCAGGCACAAACTTCCGCCAAGACTGCAAAGGCCGCCAAGGCTGCGCCCAAAGAGGCACCGAAGGCCGCTGAGCCTGCCGACGATGATGAGCCGGAAGAGCTGAAGCCGGAAACCAAACCCAAAGCCAAGAAGCAGGATCCTGCCGAAGCTCAGCGTGCCATCGAGGGCGCACTGAAGCTGCTCGAGAACGGCAAGGCCGATCAGGCCGTGCAGACGCTTACCAGCACCATTTCCGGCGGTAACCTGCCGCCCGCCACCATGGCCAAAGCGTTGCTCTACCGCGGCATGGCCTACCGCCAGCAGCAGAGGCCGGCGCAGGCGATCTCCGACATCTCCGGGGCGCTTTGGCTGAAGGGCGGCCTGTCGCCGACCGATCGCACCAACGCCTTGCAGCAGCGCGCGGCGGCCTACCAGGAAGCCGGGCTGACCGAGAAGGGCGAGCCGCTGGCGGCTGCGCGTCCGAGCACCAGCGGCGCTACGCAGGCGAAGGAGCGCCCGGCGGCGACTTCATCGATTTGGGGGACCAGCACCGCTGGCACCGAGACGGCTTCCTCCTCGCAAACGAGCCAATCCAGCAGCGGCTGGGGCAACTGGTTCGGTGGCGGTGGATCGTCGTCGCAGACCACGCAGGTGCAGCCCAAGCAGGAGGTGGCGCCGTTCGCGACCTCGGTGAAGGCCGCACCCGAGGCCAAGTCGTCCTCGACCTCGAGCTGGTCGAGCGGCACCGAGGTGCGCAGCGCGCCGGCCCAGACGCAGACAGAAACGCAATCACAGATACAGGCGCAGCGCACGGAGACACGGGCGCAGCGGATGGAGACTGCCGCAATCACGTCCGCCCGGCCCGAGGGCCGGTTCAGCGTGCAGGTCGCCATGGCGCGCTCGCAGGATGAAGCCATGGCGATCGCGGCCAAGATCAAGCGTGGCTACGCTGCGGCGCTGGCCTCGCGCGAGCCCGAGATCGACGAGACCGTGGTCGGCAACATGGGCACGTTCTATCGCGTGCGCGTCGGGCCCTTCGCGACCCAGAACGAGGGCCAGGCTGCCTGTGCAAGACTGAAGGGCAGCGGCCTCGATTGTCTGGTTGTTACCCAATAGTCGGCAATTGCCGCCCGTCTTCACGCAAAATACCGTATAATCCGCCGCTTCGGCGTGGTGTGGGGTGCCGCCGAACGGCCTTGCCTCGACTCAAACGCATGTGACAATGGCGCCGGATACATTCGCGCCCCGCGCGGGACATCAAACACGCAAAGCGGGTGAGTCGTCTTGATGCATGAGCAGCAAGGCCCGACCGGCAAGACCAGCGCGGGGGGGCCGGCAGAGGGCGAGGCGCACGACCTCAAGGCGGAGCTGGCGAAACTGGCGCTTGAGGCAGCGCCCGAGCCACGTCATCTCGGCTGGCGCCTGCGCAATTACTTCCTGACCGGCCTGGTGGTGGTCGGCCCCGTCACCATCACCCTCTACATCGCCTGGTACTTCATCAACATCGTCGATGCGTGGATCAAGCCGTACATCCCGCGCTTCTACAACCCCGACACGTACGTTCCCTTTCCCATACCGGGCGTGGGGCTGATCTTCGCCATCATCGGCCTGACGCTGATCGGTGCACTGGCCGCCAACCTGCTGGGCCGCTCGCTGATCAGCGCCGGCGAGATGATGCTGGGGCGTACGCCGATCGTGCGCAACGTCTACCGCGGCCTAAAGCAGATCTTCGAGTCGGTGGTGACGGCTTCGGCGCCAGGGCAGGACTTCCAGAAGGTCGGGCTGATCGAGTTCCCCTCCAAGGGAATCTGGTCGATCGTGTTCGTGACGGGCGAGGCCACCACCGAGATTACCGCGGGTATCGGCGAGGACGATTTTGTCAGCGTATTCATGCCGACCGGAATGCTGCCGCCGACCGGCTTCGTGTGCTTCGTGCCGCGCAAGACGGTGGTACCAGTGCGCATGAGTGTGGAGGACGCCGCCAAGATCATCATCTCGGCCGGCATGATCAACCCCGAGACGCAGGCGCGGCTGCGCGATCTGGCGGCGAAGCCGAACGGCGCACCCAAGCCAGGGTGAGATGACTTCCATTGTGGCCAGCGGCGCAGCCATCGGCGGCGGTCAGCCGATCGGTTGACGTCGCGCAGGTGTCGGGGCAAGCTCTGGCCAGGTCGATCAGGCGACCGACGGTCCGCGTGAAGGGTTGAACCCACCTCGAAGCAGTATGCCTCGCCATCATCTTCTTTCTTGCCCGAGAGCTGCGGACGCCGGGCCTCACGAGAAAGAAGGTGTTCCATGGCAAAATCCCTGCCTCCACGTCCCGATCTCGAGTGGCTGAAGAAAACTGCCAAGCAGCGGCTGGCGGACCTGCGCGCCGATGATGCAGGCGCCAAGCTGCATCATGCCCAGCACGCCATCGCCGAGGAGTACGGGTTCAAGAACTGGCGTGTGCTGAAGGCACACGTCGATTCGGCGAGCCTGGATGGAGAGATCATCGCAGCGATGATTGCCGGCAAGGCGGATGAGTTGGCGGCGCTGCTGGACAGGCATCCGGCCAAGCTGCGCGTCACCGGCGGCGCGTGGGACCGGCCGCTGCTACATCTGGCCGCCGAGGGCGGGCATCTCGCCTGTGTCGAGGTGCTGTTGCAGCGGGGATTCAGCATCAACCTGCGGGATCGCTGGGACAACGCCACTGCGCTGCACTGGGCCGCGCAAGGCGGGCATCTCGCCGTCACGGAGCGTCTGCTGGCGGCCGGCGCCGATATCGATGGCACAGGCGACGTGCACGAGGTCGGCGTGATCGGCTGGGCCACCTGCTTCCGCGATGTGCGCGCCGATGCAGCCGAGTTTCTGCTGGCACGTGGCGCCAAGCCCACCATCTTTTCAGCCGTCGCGCTCGACCGTGCCGACTTGGTGCGGCAGCTCTTCCAGGGCGACCGATCGCTGGTAGCGGCGAAGATGAGCCGCTTCGAGCAGCACCGCACGCCGCTGCATCTCGCCGTGCTCAAGAACCGGCCGAAGATGGTGGCACTGTTGCTGGAGCTCGGCGCCGACCCATCGGCGAAGGACGATAGCGGGAGCACGCCGCTCAACCTGGTTGCCGCGCCGACCGACAAATCCATTGCCGGCCTGCTGATCGCGGCGGGCGCCAATCCCGAGGAGCGAGGTGTCAGTCGCTTCCTGTCGTCGGTGCCGATCTTGAACGTCCGGAACGTGCCGGCCTCGATCGACTACTACGTGCACAAGCTCGGCTTCGAGAAAGAATGGGATTGGGGCGACCCACCCACCTTCGGCTGCGTCTGGCGCGATCAGGTGCGCATCTTCCTGTGCGAGGGCGGCCAGGGCGCACCGGGAACCTGGATCTCGATCTTCGTGCAGAACGTCGATGCCCTGCACGAGGATTACCGGCGGCGCGGAGCCATCATTCGCCAGGCGCCCGCCAACTTTCCCTGGGGCGTGCGCGAGATGAACGTGCAGGATCTGGACGGGCACCGCCTCCGCATGGGCAGTGACGCAACGGGTCCTTCCGACGAGGTCGACTTGGCGGAGGAGCCGTGAGCAAACGCGTGGGGACCGCCGTGCACGCCGCGTCGCTTTACGCGACCTTAACCGGCGTGCCCGTAAAACACTGAGGTGTCCCCGTTGGACGCCACTCAGGTCTCGCGTCACATCTTCGTATGATCGGCGCAGCGGCCGGCCCCCGACAGATCCCCGGTCTCGCATTTCTGTCGTTAAGCGTCAGCCAGTTCCGCCATCCTTGCATACTTGATCGCCGCGGCTTCGAGGCTTGCCCGAGACTGGTCGAAAGCTCCATTTTGTTGGAGTGCATATCGGGCGCTTCGAGGCCGCGCATCTGCTTCTGATGCCGATCCAACCAT
>Ga0075368_10000499_pt1 | contig 11642 bp, 10 predicted proteins | sample EndMethybrTD3033_FD_71518 | JGI IMG/M metagenome (GOLD analysis project Ga0075368, IMG submission 71518) | Populus endosphere microbial communities from Tennessee, USA - Endosphere MetaG P. TD hybrid TD303-3 | ecosystem: Host-associated > Plants > Roots > Endosphere | place: USA: Tennessee... | reverse complement strand
GTACTCCATGGCGTTGTTTCGTATGACGATTTTATCTTGGCTTCCGCCTTGTTTAGTAGCACTTCGTCGCCTGCGTATTTGGCTATTTTTTCCATGCATTCGCGCGCATCGAAGGGTGAGAAGTAATCGATCATTTTACCAGCGATCTCGGTCATCGACGATGTCGACGAAGCAAGACATAGCTTCCCGTACGCAAGTGATTCCGCGATTGGCAATCCCCATCCTTCGTACATGCTTGGATAGACGGTAAACTGACAGTGCTCGTACAACCATGCCAAACCATCGTCCTCCAGCCCGTGGACGATTTTTATTTTTTCTTGCATTTCCGGGTCGGTTGTCATGAGGTATTGAACGTCACCGCTATACCAGCCGCTCCCGCCCACGATAACAAGTTGCGGCAACGTGACGCCACGGCTCGCTGCAAGCTTGTAGGCATAGTAGAGCAACGTGTGGTTTTTCCGCACTTCAACCGTTCCGACGCACAAAATAAACTCTTTGCCCAGGCCTTCGATAGCAGGTTTTTTCAACTCCCGTTTTTCTTTTAGGAGCTCGTCACCCAGACGCACCACTTCGACGAGTGGCGGCTTGATATGTTCGCGTTTGGCAAACGTCAGGACGTCTCTTTTGGTTGACTCAGAAATCGCCAGCAGCAAGTCGGAGTCGGCAACCACTCCTTTCATATGCGCCGTATACGGAGCGTAGTTGGATGGGTGGTGAAGGTGGGGATAAAGACAAATGATCAAATCGTACACTAACTGAGCCAGCCGAAATCCCACTTGGGCGCGCTGTTCGCCAAGGACGCGCTGAATGTTCAAGTTCTCCCATGCCATCCCTAGTACGAGGACGGTATCGTCCTTTTCAAACTCGACCCAGTCCTTGCTTGGCGGCAGTTCATCTTGGCCTTTTTTTAAAATCGCCTTTGCCGGGCGGGCAGCAGCTCGCAACAGCCGGTAACGCTTTGCACGTTCGTACAAGCGTTCGGCAATGGTCTTTCGAACAACACCAGGAGCAACTTCTTGCTTGGCCTGCCGTACGCGCTCGACCCGATCATAAATGACCTGAAAATCAGTAATGTAAAACCTATTCTCGGCAGCATCAAAAGCAATAAAGCTAACCGGGCGATCCAGCAAGAATAGCTGCTTCGTGACGGCATATACCACCCGTTGCACGCCGCCATGAGTACCGCTCCACGTCTCTAGGTCAGTAGCGTCAACCAGCAGCCGCCCCATTGTCCTACGCGTCCGTCCTGAGCTTGATATGCGGCGATACGGGGTACGGCGCACTGAACTCATTGATGACACGGAAAGAAACCGCCTCGTCCCACCACTGCAACGTATCAGTCGTCGTCCCTGAAAGTACAGCTGGATCAACCGTGTATCTTCCCTGGTTGAACACGTTGGGAACTTCCCAGGTGAACGTCAGCTTTTCTTGGTTTTTGCCAATACGAATCTTGTCTTGCGGCGCCAGGATAGTACTGTTCGTCCCGCAAATTGGCTGCCCGCGCTCATCCTTGATAGTAATACCAGGAATAAGTTCGTCTTCAAAACCCTCTGCGGCCGAGACCGTATAGCTAATAGAAATCATCTTGTCGGTAACTTCATAAACGCTTTTTTTCGATGTGGCGTTACTGATATCAACGCCACCAGCGCCCCACTTGCCCAGCTCATCGGATCCTTTTTGCGCGGCCTTGTGCTTTTTCGCCCGCTCTTCGTCACGCTGCGCCTTGTAGATATGCGGCAAGAACAGCTTGGTGTATTCTTTTGACGTTTCTTGTGCCGTACCCTTAAAAATAACCTCGCTCTTATCAATCAATATAGCGTTGTCGCAGTATTCGCGAACGGCCGCCATGTCGTGACTGACGAAAATAACCGTCTTTTTGTCTTTTTTGAGTTTCTTGAAATATTCAAAACATTTGCGCTGGAAATCTGCATCACCGACTGCCAGCACCTCGTCGATAAGCAAGATGTCTGATTGTGCCAAGATAGTTGCCACCGAAAAGGCAAGCCGCACCTGCATGCCCGACGAATAGTTCTTGAGTTTTTGGTCCATGAACCGTTCTAGCTCCGCAAAATCCACGATCGCATTGTACTTTTCGTCGACCTCCTCGCTCGAAAATCCCATCAGCGCACCGTTCAAATAGACGTTCTCGCGTCCTGTGAGTTCAGGGTTAAACCCAACGCCCAGCTCGATGAACGGCACCAATCGGCCGGACACCTGGATATTGCCGTTGTTCGGCCTATAAATACCAGCGATTATTTTCAGGAGCGTGCTTTTGCCGCTTCCGTTGCGGCCGACGATCCCAAAAAACTCACCTTTTTTGACTTCGAATGAAATACCCTGGAGTGCTTGCTGGATTTCGTACGAGGCTTTCTTGCCTTTGCCAATGCTAGTAAAAACAGACTTGACCGAGCTCTTTTTCTCGTGCGGCAGACGGAAAATCTTGTCTACGTCCTGAACTCGGATCGCAATATCATCACCCATTTTATACTTCCTCCGCAAAATTAGGTGACTGACGGCGGAAATACCACGCAGCCACGATAGTGATAATAATCGTCAGCGCGATAGGGATCAAACGGTACCATCCCGTACTGAAAAGATCCTCGAAAGTAACAGTCTTCGAGGTGATCAAAACGTCTCGTGTATCCTGGATAATTTGGGCAACCGGGTTCAAAAGCAGCAGTTTTGCCGCCAGTTCCGACTTCTCTACCACGAGCGACAGAGGGTAGAGGATAGGGGTCGCATAAAACGCTGCCTGAAGGAATATCTCCCAAATATAATTCAGGTCCCGTAACTTGACGAAGATAGCGCTCAGGAAAAAAGCAGCCCCAAGCGAAAGCAAGAACAGTTCGAGTACTAGCGGGATAAGCAGTACGGCCGAGACGTGTAGCTCGACACCATTAAGCATCATGAAAATCGCGATCACGACAAAGTTGATCAAGAGGTTGATAAACGCCGAGAACGACCCGGAAAGCACGATGACATACTTTGGAAAGTTCAGCTTACGAATAAGGTCGCCTTTGGAAACGATCGCCGAGATGCCAAGGTTCGTCACCTCGGTAAAGTAACTCCAAAAAACAATTCCTAACAAAAGGTACACGGGGTAATGCGGAATCGACGAGCCAAGCCGCAGGAACTTGTCGAATACGATATAAAGGATGACGAACAGGAACAGCGGTCGCAAAAGCGACCACACGTACCCAAGCGCGGACCCTTGGTACCGAAGTTTGAAATCTGTAACGACCAACTGCTTGAGCAAGATTAACGAATATCTGTATTTATTGGCGAGTCGCCGAAAAGTCTCTTTCATTAGGGTTATTATACTGTATTCTGGGCCCCATTACCACAATATCCCGCCCATGCTTACAACTACTCTGCTATAATTGGTCCATGAATAAACGCGTTGTTATTACCGGTATAAACGGGTTCGTCGGCCATCACCTTGCGCGCGAACTGCACAGTCAAAATGTCGAAGTCGTTGGCGTATCGCAAGATCCCGAAGTATCTGAAAGTATCAAGGATATCGTAAGCGAATACCATGGAGCCGACCTTATTGCCTCGTGGCCAGCAATCGAAAACGTCGATGCTATCATCCACCTGGCCGGCCTCGCTGCCGTCGGCCCGTCATTCGACAAACCGCAGTTTTATATCAACGCCAATAGCGCCATGCTCACCAATCTTTGCGAGTTTTATCTTACGCAAGATAAAAAACCACGTATCATCTCGGTCAGCAGTGGCGCCATCTACGATTCCAACCAGCCGATGCCTATAACGGAAGAGTCGAAAGTCGGCTTTTCATCACCATACGCCGTCAGTAAGATCCTCACCGAAAACCAGTGTAACTACTACCGCAACCGCGGGCTGGAATGTATCGTTGTCCGACCATTCAACCACATCGGCCCGGGCCAGGCACCAGGATTCATCCTCCCGGACTTCTTCAAGCGCCTGTCGGAAACAGAGGCTGGATCGGTCATTAAAGTAGGGAACATCAACACCAAGCGAGACTACACCGACGTCCGCGATATCGTTGGCGCCTACACCAAACTGGCAATCGCCCCAACGCTTTCTCATACCCTCTACAACGTCTGCTCAGGCAAGAGCATCGCAGGAAGCGAGATTCTCGACATGCTAAAAGCCGCCATGAACAAGCAAGACGTCCAGTTCGAAGTCGACCCTAGCCTTGTCCGCCCAACCGATATCATGGATATCTACGGCGATTCGTCGCGCCTACGCGACGAGCTTGGATGGCAACCAGCCCATGCCATAGACCAAACAGTAAAAGATTTCGTTGCGGATGCCCAAGCCAACTAAACTGGTTGCTTGGAAAAAACTTCACTCTACGCTGCTTTTACGACATGCCCGCATGAGCATTATTGAAGATGACGTCGAACTTCCCGACGGCAATACCATGAAATACATTTACCAAGAAGGAATCCGCGACGGCGTAAGCGTTATTGCCGTGCGTGGCGACGAGGTACTTATCCAGCAAGAATATTCCTATCCTCCGAACATGGTCATGCACCAATTTCCTGGTGGCGGCATCGAACAAGGCGAGTCCCCGGAGCAAGCAGCCGTCAGGGAACTGAAAGAGGAGTCAGGCTACGTTGGAAAAACGACATATCTTGGCTTTTACTTCCCTCGCAACCGACTGAGCAGCAGCAAAATGCATGTCGTCTTGGTATCTGAGGTATCCCCCAGCAAAAAAGAGGGCGGCGATGCCGAAGAGTTCATCACCTCTGAATGGGTAACGTTCCAGGCGCTTCGTTCGATGATTGCCGACGGGGAAATCGTTAATTTTTCCATTCTGGCAGGCATGTCGTTTTACAATGCAAAAAATACAACACAATAAGAAAGTCTGGTCGTGCTCCGAGCGCATATTTATAGCACGATAGGGCATGTCAAAAATTTAACATGCCCTACCCTACTATTTGCAAAAAATCTATTTTTATTGTATTAAGAAGTACGCTGTAGATATTCGAGCGTTCCATCACTAAACCCAGGAACCTCACGTACCGGATAGTCGGCACGGCGCTCTACGGATTCGGGCTTGTTCCCTACGTACACGAATTCTACATCTTGACCTCGACGGGCAAGTTCATCTGCCATTGCCGCATCAGACGCGCTATCACCGAATGTCTTGAATTTCTTTACTTTGATACCGCGGTTCTTTAGGAATTCCAAGAACCTGTCCGAGCCAAGAGCTTTGCCTACGTATGGACTTTCCACATCAGTCGCAATGGTCGTTGGATCGATTCGATACGTCGTATCTGTACCCGTTTCTTTCAAAAGGAGCTCTACATCTTTTACGAATTGTTTCTGGCGCTTCGTGAATTCATCCAGGTCGTACCCATCGACCATCTCTACGGAAAGCATGGTTTCTTTCGATTCATCAAAGAACATAACATCGCTATATTTTTCGTCTATCAGGGTACGGACACCATCTTTCAGTTCGTTCGGCACGGAAATAGTTTCGACGGCACAGTGAACTGGCTCACCTGCCTCGGTGAATGTCGTCCATGTACCACCTTTCTCTCCTACGATGATCAAGTTCCTCAAGATAGCTGGGTCTGAAACCCTTTCGGTAATGGTTGCGATAACTCGTTCCATCACCCACTTGTCGGAACGTCCTGTATTAAAGCAAACCGGCTCACCTGCCTCGAGACGAGCCAAGAACTCATCATATATTTCTTGGTTGGTAACAGCTTTTTCTTGGGGATCGGTAACGACACCGTCCACGTCAAGCTCTTGCGCTTCTTCGACTTCCCTGCGAGTTTCAGGCATCAAGCCAACGCGCACCATTTCATCCTGAAGCGTCGGGAGGCCTTGTTCCTCTGGGGTGTAGGCTGGTGAATAGCCTTCGAGGCTGCGCGTAGGCGGTTTTTGACTCCAATAGCGTTCGGGTACGTGATCGAGCATTTCAGGATATGTATCGTAATACGTAGCTACCGTCGCGTCGATATCCTCGTAGTTGCGGCGAACTTCTTCCTGCATGCGCTGGCGCCATGCGTGCGCGGCATCAGCACCGCTTTCGCGAACCACCATGGAATAGCCCGCGGCAACCATTGCAGCCGCATGCGTTGGTGGAAGTGGACATTTCACTTCCGTAAGCAATGTCTCGATTGCTCGAGGAGATGCTTCGATATCAAAGAACTTTTCCTCAAAATCGGCATCAGCGAGGTTTTTGTTGCGATTCGACGTACGCGAAGCTTCGCGGAGTTCATCCGCTGTGAGACCTAGCGTGGCCAGGAATAATACTTCGTCGTGCGGTTTGTAGTGATCTTGCGCCAGGCCAACAATACGTAGACCTTCGACATTATTCGGAGCTACACCTAGCTCTTCGCCTGTTTCTTTTAGAATATTCGCCTTCAAAAAGTCTGTATCCACTGGGTCGGGCGTACCCGGCTGCCGGTCGGAATCCATACTAAGCGTTGCATCTACCATGCCTGCAACGCTAGCGCCTGGAATATCGGCATAAGTACCGTTGCCACGTGTCATACCGGGTTCGGTAATTTTTTGCTTTTTCACGCCCCTGTGTTGAATAACCAGGCGATGATCGCTCGTTTCTACCACCATAGCCACACCGGTCGCTGCACTGAGTTTTTCAACTTCAGGGCTGGCGCTCGGATCGGATAATGCATTGTAAACAGGATACGGAACAAGCTGCACGTCGGCAGTCAGCGTATTATCTCCCGCCAGCTCGACAGCACGCAGGCCAATCTTTTTGCCACGGCCAATGTAACTATTGCGAATTTCCATATACGCATCCAAAAACTGCTCTACCTTCGGATCTCTTCGTTCATGTGCACCCAACCAAGCGGCTCGCGCCTCAGAAACCATACTCGCACCGCCGTGGCTCATCTCCCGACCCATTGCCGCCTTCAGTGCGTCTCGTTGCGACTCATCAAGAACAAGCTGTTCGCCTTCACTAAACGAACCCGTGCGGCCAATGGCTTCTTTCGTTGCAAACTCAAACCCTGCAGGATCGTCTGAAAAATGCGAGATAGTAAATGTTCCGGCATTAAATTCTGAGCTACGTGGTGTGTTTGTTTCAGGTGTTGCCATTTATTTTACGATACCATAAATACACTAAAAATTCAATACGCTTATGGCTACTTGCCGAACAACTCGGGCAACGCTCGTACGAGCACGGCTACGGCGCTCGTCGTCTTCCATTCGCCCGCTTGTAGTTGGCGACGTAGTTCGTCTATCGTCACCCATTGCGGTGCGCTAATGACTTCTGTTTCTTCGTGCGCGACATCTTTTTGGCGTGTCACATCCTTTGCCCGAACCACCGTAATCGTATGAGCGTCTTTGGTTGGATATTCGTAGAATGTATCCACGTATTCAAAGGTGCCGCCGCCAAAGCCCGTCTCTTCCAGCAGCTCACGCGCGGCCGTTTCTTCCAGGTGTTCGCCACCATCAACCTGGCCGCCGGGAAGCGACAGCAAGGTTTCGTTGACCGCATAGCGATATTCTTTTTGTGTCAGCACCCGACCTTTCGTATCGGTTGCTACTACCACGACGATATCGCGTTTTTTAACAACCGTATAATCAATCAGGCCTCCATTCGGAAGCCTGACTTTATCTGAATATACCTTGAGGAACGGCGTATCGACGAGTGTTTCCCTGTCGACGCGCTCCCACGATGTCATCTACTTATTTTCACCTTCGACGGCAAGATCGTGTTCGACCATCAGCTTTACGAGGCCCGGGAAGTCAACTTTTCGCTGCCAGCCCAGTACGGTCTCGGCTTTGGTTGGGTTGCCAAGCAGCAAGTCTACTTCTGATGGCCGGAAAAACTCTGGGTTGATCTGAACCAGCACTTTGCCGGTTGCTGCGTCGACACCAGTTTCGTCAGTACCTTCGCCCTGCCATTTCAGTTCGACGCCGATTTCTTTGAAGGCTAGTTCACAAAATTCGCGGATAGAGTGCGTTTCGCCCGTAGCCAACACGAAGTCGCCTGGTTGGTCCTGCTGCAGCATGCGCCACATACCTTCGACATAGTCACCGGCATAGCCCCAGTCGCGCTTGGCGTCCATATTACCAAGCTCGATGTGATCTTGCTTGCCAAGTTTAATGCGGGCAACAGCCTGGCTTACCTTGCGAGTAACAAACTCAGGGCCACGACGTTCGCCTTCGTGGTTGAACAAAATACCAGAGGTGGCAAACATGCCGTAGTTTTCGCGGTAGTTCTTCGTGATCCAGTGACCGTACAGCTTGGCTACGCCATATGGGCTGCGCGGGTGGAAGTGTGAATCCTCGTCGTAGCCTTTTTCTGGACGGTTATAGTCGAGGCCACCGTACATTTCAGAGGTTGAAGCCTGGTAAAAACGCGCGGTCTTTTCAAGGCCGGCAAGACGGATGGCTTCGAGCATGTTCAGTACGCCCTTGCCCGTTACGTCGGCGGTCAGGATCGGGTCGCGGAACGAATAACCAACGTGGCTGATTGCCGCGAGGTTATAGACTTCGTCAGGCTGGATTTCTTGCATGGCACGCGTCAATGCAGAGAGGTCGAGAAGGTCGGCCATTACGAGTTTCACGAAAGGCATTTCTGCTTTAATTTTTTGGTAGCGTGGGTGCGAGGCTTCCATCTGGCCGCGAATCACGCCGTAAACTTCGTATCCTTTTTCGTTCAGTAATTTAGCAAGATGACCGCCGTCTTGGCCGGCAATACCTGTAACCAAAGCTTTTTTCATAAAATCTTCGTTTCCCTTATGTTGAGTTTATAAGCTGCCCTTATTATACCATCACCCCGTGGTATTTACAGGGGTTTACCGGTTGTAGTCGTCGGCAAGGCGCACGATATCGTCCTCGTCGGACGGTGCGGCCGCGTCGGAATGCTGCCAAATTTCCGCCACGATAGCATATTTGCCATCCACGCCAACAAGGCGGTGACGCTCGCCTTTTGCGAACTGCACGACATGGTCGGGTTGCGCGACGGTAACCTCGCCCTCGTCGTCGGTAGCGCTTTTGTTGTAACCACCTTCGGTCAGGAAAGTCCAACGCTCGGCGCGACGATCATGGTATTGCCAGCTAAGGCGCTGGCCGGGAGCGACGATGAGCAGCTTAGGGCTAAGCTCGGCGTCTTTCATGCCAAGGCGAGCTTCCTCGGGTGTTAGGCTCGGGAAAAACTCACCGACGAAACGGTCAGCTTCACCACTCGCCAAGCGAATATAGGCACCCCATGGCTTTTGGTCGTTAAGCTCGACTATGGTGTACCCGGCGTCGGTAACGTACCCTGCTATTTCGCCGACGAACGCTTCCTTATCGACTGAGTTGTTGTTCTTGATGGACTGTAGGTTGCGTGACAATTCATTCATGTGTAATTATTATATCGTATACTGTTAGGGTATGCATATCGCTATTGATGCCCGAATCATTAAGACCTCGACTGGTCGATACGTCGAACAGTTGCTCGTAAACTTAGAGAAAATCGATACCAAGAATACCTACAGCGTTCTTGTTCTTGCCAAAGATAAGGATTATTGGAAGCCATCGAACGATAACTTTCACGTCGTCGTCGCCGACTTTCCAAACTACAGCCTTGCCGAACAGATAGGGTTCTATGCCCTTCTCCGCCGCCTTCACCCCGACCTGGTTCACTTTTGCATGCCACAGCAGCCCTTGCTCTATACAGGCAAACGAGTGACGACCGTCCATGACTTGACGCTGGTCCGGTTTGAGAATATCGATGGCAACCCTCTGGTATATAAACTCCGCAAGCTCGTGTTTACGGGCCTTCTGAAGAACGTCATTCGCAGGAGCGCCGCCGTCATTACCCCTACCGAATACGTGCGAAAAGATGTTCTCGACTTTACCTCCATGAAATACGCCCCCAAGGTTCATAAGACGCTCGAGGGCTGGGACGCCGTCGCCGACAACCTGGAACCTATCAAGGCTTTGAAAAGAAAGAAGTTCGTGTTTTTTGTCGGCAATGCCTTTCCATATAAAAACATCAACACCATCATTGACGCGTTTGCCGAGCTGTACGAAAAAGAACCCGAGCTTCATCTTGCCCTCGCTGGCAAAAAAGACTATTTTTACGAACAGGTCGAAAAGTATGCCCGCGAAAAAGGCGTCATGGACAGGGTGCATATCCTTGGCTTCATATCCGAGGGCGAAAAACGCTGGATGTTCCATACCGGCGTTGCCTACATTATTGCGTCGTTCTCGGAAGGATTTCATATTCCCGGTCTCGAAGCCATGTCCGAGAACTGCCCGGTACTCAGCAGTAATGCCACCTGCCTCCCAGAGGTATATGCGGAAGCCGCCCTCTACTTTGATCCGAACAGCGCCACCGAGCTCGCTCGTCTTATAGGCGTTATGCTCCATGACCAAAAAGCGCGAAAAACACTCGTTTCGGCTGGTAAAAAACGACTCAAGGATTTCTCGTGGCAGCGCATGGCTAAGCAAACGCACGACATTTACCTTCAAGCGCTGACAAAAAAAGCTCGCTAGTTACGAGCTTTTTTGCGCGATGATAATGCGGCGATCACGACCTTCTCCCTCGGAGAACGTACGGATATCGTCGTACTCGTCGGCAACGCGGTGAACGACGCGGCGGTCGGCGGCGTTTAGGTCGACAACGTGAGAGTCACCCGTACGGCGAACTTCTTCGATCCACTGGCGAGCTTGCTCGGCTACTTTTTCGGCACGCTGCTTCTTGTATCCAGCTATGTCGAGGTTTACCCGCGTCAGCGAGGCATTCTTGTTTCGTAGCGTAGTCGAAACGGCGTACTGCAAGCTACGCAGCGTCTCGGCATTGCGGCCTATGAGCACGCTGTTGATTTCGGTTGATGGTACGTCGAGTTCGATAATATCTTCTTCTAGTGATGCATCGACGACCACGTTGACGCCAAAGAAAGATAAGAGGTCTTCAAGATATTTCTTCGCAAAATCGACTGACTCTTGAGTATCCATTATTTCCTCCCCTTCGTGTCCTTAGCCTTTATCTTCGTTACGGTCCCGGTGGTAACGGTTGCGGTCTTGGCTACTTTTTCACGGGCTTTCGCCGTTGCCTTTTTGCCCTGTTTCGGAAGCGGCTCGTCGGCGATTTCTTCCATCTCTTCTTCGTCTTTCTTAAGCAGGTAGCTCTGCTGGCCTACGGCAACGAGGTTCGATACGGCGTAGTAGAGTGCCAACGCACCAGGAACGCTAATCATGATGAAGAACATAAAGAACGGAAGAATCTTGGTCATCTTGCTCATGACGATGGCATTCATCTCCGACTGGTCGGCCTGCTTGCCATCGGCAGCTTCGGCCATAACGTCACGCAGGCGCTTCTTGTTTTCTTGTTGCGGCATCGTTTGCTTGCTCATGACATACTGCGTCACGGCGGCAATAACGGCAAGAAGAATCAAAACGACATCGACGCCCTGGTTCGAGAACGCCGTCTTGGTAAGGTCGACGAAACCAAACAGTTTTTCGTGGAATTGGTCGGGGTGATGAATCAGCTGCTGGATCGGCGCCAAATGCTCCATGAAATCGTAGGTATATTTGGCGATTTCGTTGCGGTGCTCGGTAAAGATGCGAATAACACTATAAAGGGCGATGAAGATCGGCAACTGTACCAGTAGGATGCCGATGGAACGGAACGGATTGACGCCGTGCTTTTTGTACAGCTCAAGCATCATCATGCTTTCCAT
>Ga0075368_10000497_pt1 | contig 11660 bp, 10 predicted proteins | sample EndMethybrTD3033_FD_71518 | JGI IMG/M metagenome (GOLD analysis project Ga0075368, IMG submission 71518) | Populus endosphere microbial communities from Tennessee, USA - Endosphere MetaG P. TD hybrid TD303-3 | ecosystem: Host-associated > Plants > Roots > Endosphere | place: USA: Tennessee... | reverse complement strand
TCCGGGTTCGTTGTGGAGCCTGTACGCCGTCATCAGAAACACACCGGCTTCACGCGCAGCGCTGCGCGTGAAGCCGGTGTGTTTCTGATGACGGCGTACAGGCTCCACAACGAACCCGGAACCGTCGCGGTCCTCGAGCACATTCGCAGCGGTGCGATCGGCCAACCGCTGTTCTTTCAATCGGTGTTCAGCTTCCAGGCAGCGGCAGGCAACCACAGATTGAAAGCTGCCAGTTGGGGTGGGCCGCTCCAGGATGTCGGCGTCTATTGCGTCAATGCGGCTCGTCACATCTTTGCTGAAGAGCCGATCGAGGCAATGGCGATGGTGAACCGACCGAGCGATGACCCGCGCTTTCGCGAAGTGGAAGCGTCTGTCGCAGCCTTGCTGCGTTTTCCTTCAGGCGGTTTAGCGCAATTCGTCGCCAGCTTCGGAGCCGCTGCCGTCGACACTTATCGGGTCGTCGGAACGTCGGGCGACCTCGAACTCGACCCCGGCTTCAGGTTCGAGACTGCAACAAAACTAACCCTACGTCGCGACGGCGATGTCCGAGAAACCAACTTTCCGCAGATCGACCACTTTGGTGCGCAGGTAGAATACTTTTCAGACTGCATCGCGACTGGAACGCCGCCCGAGGCTGATGGCGAGGAGGGCTTGGCGGACTTGCGCGCACTGGTCACAATTGAAAAGGCCGCTCTGACTGGACAGCCACAATCCATTGCATCTCCTCCACGAGGCCGCCATCCAACGCCCGACATGGTGCGAATGATCTCTGCAACCAATCGACGACTTGTTTTATGAGGCGCTGCGTGGCTTGCCGGATGACGGAAGTCGAGAACGTGACGAGCCACCGCAAGCCAGCTCGAGTTGTTCTATTGACTAGTAACTGTTGGAATCCGCGGATTGATGTCGTTCTTCTGTAGTCTTGCTGCCAGCGCCACCGTCAAGGCCTGAGCAAGGCACATCGGAGCGGCAAGGGAACGCGAGAATGTGTACTCGTGCTCCGGGACGGCGAACAGAACGCGGGCGCTCTTTGCCAGCGGAGACAAGGTGCTGTCGGATATCGCGATGATGGGAATCCCATTGCGTCCGGCTTCGTCCACGACATTGACAACCTCATTTGCGTAGAACCGGAACGATACCGCCAAGAGCACGTCTTTCTTGCGGATCGTGCGCGCGATGTGTGTCGCAAGTCCGCCGCCTGCGTCGAGCAAAACGCAACGTTTGCCCAGCATGGTCAATATGTAACGAAGGAATTCGACGACGGGCGCCGAGCGCAATTGCCCAATCAGAAAAACGGAATCGGCCCTCTCAAGGAGGGTCACCGCCTCCGAGAGAGCTTTAGCTGGAATGTCCGCGAGCATGTCCTGAAGGGAGGCAATGTCACGGACCACGAGGTCGCGCAGGAAACCAACTTCGCTGCGATCGGCGCGAGCACCCAACTCGATGTCCAGAGCTTTGATGCGTGCCTCGAACCCCGGGGCGGCGGTTGACAAGCGCCGTTGAAATAAGGCCTGGAGCTCCTTGAAACCTTCATAGCCAAGCGACTGGGCAAAGCGCACGAAGCTTGAGGCATGGATGCCGCAGCGATCGGCGATAGCGTTTACCGATAGGACCGCGACATCATTCGGGTTCTGGGTCAGATAGACGGCAATCTTTTGATAAGACTTGCTCATGTCATCATGGCGATCGTGGATGACACGGATCAATTCCTCATAGTCTTCCGGTGTCTTCACGGCCTGCATTTAATATGCTCTCACTATTGGTTTCATCGTGAATGCCAACAACTTCGTTCTCGTTCGGAGGGCATCCTCCCCAGGTCAGCAGTGCCGGGGCATCTGCGTAAGTCAGGTATCCAGCAGGACGGCCTGATCGCTGAGACCCAAGGAATTCACGCGCCCTCGCATCAACATTCTGGTGGCGCAGAATCATTGGTGGCGCCAAAGAACGATTATTGACATTTTTGCATATTTGCAATAACTCTTGCAATAAAATCGAACGTTTGTTGGCGGGAGGAACGGTGGCGATCAAATTTGCGTTGCTCGGATGCGGGCGCATCGGCGTCATGCATGCTCGGAATCTAGCGCAGGCGGACGGCGCGCGCCTGGAGACGGTATTCGACCCAAACGGAGCTGCTGCCGAGGAGGTTGCCAGAGCAAATGGCTGCACGGTAGCGACAAGTGCGGAAGATGCGATTGGTAAGGCCGACGCGATTCTGATCGCGACGTCGACTGCCACGCATGCCGATCTGATAGAGCTCGCTGCAAAGGCCGGCAAGGCGATTTTGTGCGAGAAGCCGATTGATCTCAGTCTCGATCGGGTACGAGTATGTCGCAAGGCCATTGAAGGTTGCAAGGTACCAATTCAGATTGGCTTCAATCGCCGCTTCGACCCCGGGCACCGCGCCGCGCGCGACGCCTGTGCAGCCGGCAAGATCGGGAAACTTGAGCAAGTCGTCATCACGTCACGCGATCCAGGGATGCCACCGCGAGGTTACACTGCAGTCTCGGGCGGTATCTTCCGTGACATGACGATTCACGATTTTGATGTGGCGCGTTTTATGTTGAACGATGAGCCGACCGAGGTCTTTGCGACCGGCAGCGCGCTCGTTGATCCCACCATCGGATCCGATTTCGGCGACTTCGATTCGATTATGGTGATTATGCGCAGTGCCGATGGAAAGCTGTGCCATATCAACAACTCTCGACGTGCAACCTTCGGCTACGATCAGCGGATCGAGCTGTTTGGCAGCGAGGGGATGATCATCTCCGACAACAAGAAGGCGCACGAGCTGAAGTTTTACGGATCGACCATGACTGATGCGGCCGATCCCTACCTCAACTTCTTTATCGAGCGCTACGCGGAGGCTTATCGAGCAGAGATCGCGGCATTTATTGCGGCTATTCGCGATGGTCGGCCGACCCAAGCGACTTTCGACGACGGTTACCGCGCGCTCGTGCTCGCCGAGGCTGCCGTCGAATCTGCCAGGACCGGCAAGAAGGTTGAGGTCCGCGATATCGGATGACTTTGAATGAGACCTGCTTGCTTGCGGGTGCCGAGCAGTAGGGAGCTCCTGCCAACCGTTGGGGAACTTGAATGACGTCGATGCGCGGAAAGGTCGCGATCGTGACGGGCGGTACGCAGGGGCTCGGCGCCGCTATCGCACAACTGTTCGCCGAGCGTGGCGCCAAAGGCATCGTAACGTGTGGTCGCGACGAGGCGAAGGGCCGGGCGAAGGCCGACGCGATCGCCGCGGCAACAGGTGCAGCAGTCGAATTTGTGCGCGCTGACCTCGCAAAGATCGAGGATTGCGCCAGAGTCGTGGCCGCGGCGGACTGGGCCTTCGGGCGCGTCGACGCCCTGGTAAACGCCGCGGGCGACACGAGCCGCGGCACGGTTATCGATACGCCCCCCGAATTGTTCGACAAGATTTTCGCGATCAACACGCGCGCGCCCTTCTTCCTCATGCAGGACGCGATCAAACTCATGCGCCGCGACGGGGTGGAGGGCACGATCGTCAACATCTCCTCGATGTCGGCGATGGGGGGCCAATCCTTCATAGCTGCATATTGTGCATCGAAAGGAGCCCTTGACACTCTGACGAGAAATGCGGCCCACGCGCTGCTACGCAATCGTATCCGCGTGAATGGTCTCAATATTGGATGGATGGCCTCGGAAGGAGAATTCAACACGCAGCAGGTCTTTCACGGCCGGACTGCGAACTGGCTCGAGGAAGCCGCCGCGCGACAGCCCTTTGGTCGTTTGCTCGATCCCATCGAGGTGGCGCGCGCCGTCGCGTTCTTGTCCTGTGATGAGTCAGGCATGATGACGGGAGCCACTATTAACTTCGACCAAAGTATCTGGGGCGCGTACGATACGTCGCCGCAGCCTGAAATGCCGCTCTGATAAATTCGGGAGCCAGAGGCTTTTTCTATAACGTGCGGGCGCGGTCGTGGCATCGCGCCAGGCAAGCGCTAATGTGGTCTCCAGCACTTCTGATTTCCATACGTTCCGCCCAAGCCGCAACGAGTGTTCATGCATGGTGCATGAAATAGATGTTGCGAGATTGTGAGTTGTGCAATATTAATTGCGCGGATCGATGAGGTAAGGCGGCCGGACAGAGCTGCCACCGTACGATGGAGGGAACGCGTGGCGTTGCTTGATGTGCGGAGCATCTCGAAGAGCTTTGGTGCCATTCGGGCACTGCATGACGTCAGCTTCTCGATCGATGCGGGGGAGGTGGTCGGGTTGATGGGCGACAACGGCGCCGGCAAATCGACCATGGTAAAACTGATTGCCGGAAACTTTCCGCCCACCGAAGGGGCCGTTGTTGTTGATGGCAAGGTATGCCATTTCCACAGGCCGATAGAGGCCCGGGCCGAGGGGATCGAAGTTGTCTATCAAGAGCTTGCGCTTGCCGACAATCTGACCGCAGCGGAGAACGTCTTCCTCGGACGCGAGATCAAGAAGGGGGTCTGGCCGTTCCGCATCCTCGACAAACAGGCGATGATCAGGCGCGCCGGCGAACTCTTCGCGGAACTCAAATCGGAAACGCGCCCCCGCGACCTCGTAAAGAAGATGTCAGGGGGACAGCGTCAGGCCGTTGCGATCGCCCGGGCCCGGCTGTCCAATGCCAAGCTTGTCCTGATGGACGAGCCGACCGCGGCCATTTCTGTACGACAGGTCGCCGAAGTGCTCGAACTCATCCGCCGGCTGAAATCTCGGGGAGTATCGGTGATGCTGATCAGCCACCGCATGCCCGATGTGTTTACGGTCTGCGACCGCATCATTGTCCTTCGGCGCGGCTCGAAGGTTGCCGACAAGGAGACCGTTGCGACCTCACCAGAACAGATCACCGGCCTGATTACGGGAGCGATCCGTGAAGCCTAGTGTCGCCAAAGCAATAGAAGAAACGCACGCCGCAATCAGTGACATCGTCGGAGTTCGTGAGCAGACCACCCTCCAGCGCCTGATGACAAGTCAGGCATTCTGGGTGGCGGTCGCACTTTTGGCTCTGGTGGTCTTCATGACCTGGTTGGAACCGACCTTCGGCACGGCCGACAACGCGACGAACGTCACGCGCAACTTCGCTCCGCTTGCGATCATGAGCCTCGGCATGACTGTGGTCATCATCACGGGAGGTATCGATCTGTCCGTCGGCTCGGTGATGGGGCTCGTGGCCATCGTCACCGGGTTGCTGCTGACCTGGCACTATTCCTGGTACGTCGCCTTCGCGGCCGGGCTCTTGGCGGGATTGGCATGTGGAGCCTTCAATGGCTTCTTCGTTGCCTATATTGGTATGCCGTCCTTCGTCGTAACGCTTGGTATGCTGTCGATCGCCCGCTCGCTCGCCGTCGTGATCTCTGGGAATCAGATGCTCTACCAGTTTGGCCCAGACGCGCCGATCGTCAGGGCAATCGGCCAGGCGAAATGGCCGCTGCATGCGCCAGCCGGCTGGGCACCGCGCTGGATACCGGAGTTCTCCTCCCATTTTTGGGTCATGGTGATCCTTGCCCTCATCGTCGGTGCCATCTTCATCTTTACAGCGTGGGCGCGTCACCTTTATGCGATTGGCTCCAACGAGAACGCTGCGCGCCTGACCGGCGTGTCGGTCGACTGGATCAAGTTCCAAGCGTATGTGTTTTCGTCTTTCACCGCCTCCGTCGCTTCGCTGCTGCTCCTCGGCTACAGCGGCTCAGCCATCAACGCGATGGGCACCGGCTACGAGCTTCGCGTTATCGCCGGCACCGTCATTGGCGGTGCCAACCTGATGGGCGGTTACGGAACCGCATTCGGGGCCGTGATAGGCTCTGCCTTTCTCGAAGTGATCCGCAACGCGCTTCTGATGGCCGGCATCGACTCGAACTGGCAGGGCGCATTCGTCGGCATGTTCATTGTTATTGCCGTGCTTCTCGGCATGCAGACGAGCGGAACGTCGCTTGTTGCTACGGTCCGCGAGTGGGTTGCCTGGAAGCGGGGCTAGAAATCCGATCACAACAGGGTCGGAGGGTTGGCGTCAACAAACATGGAGGAGACACGTGAACAAGCATATACTGATGGCCGCCGTCGCGTTTTCGGCGCTGATGGGAGGACAGGCCTACGCGCAGCAGAAGTTCACTTTTGCGCTCGTTCCCAAGAACATGAATAACCCGTTCTTCGACCAGGCGCGCGACGGCTGCAAGAAGGCGGAAGCTGAGTCCAAGGGGGCATTCCAATGCATGTATATCGGCCCCGGCGAACACGGTGGTGGCGAGGAGCAGGTCCAGATCGTGCAGGACCTCGTCGCAAAGAAGGTGGACGGCATTGCCGTGTCACCGTCTAATGCGGCTGCGATGGCGGTTGCGTTGCAGGCCGCCAAAAGTGCTGGCATTCCCGTTCTGACCTGGGACTCGGACTTGCTGCCCGAGAACAAGGACCTGCGTCTCGCCTATATCGGCACGCATAACTACGAGATTGGCGTCAACATTGCCAAGATTGTGCAGACCATCAAGCCGAAGGGCGGCGCGATCTGCATTCAGTCCGGCGGCGCAGCAGCAGCCAATCATAACGAGCGCATGAAGGGTATCCGTGACACGTTGGCGGGTAAGGAGTCTGCCCAATCGCCGGGCGAACGGTTGACTGGACAGAATGGCTGGAAGGAAATCGACGGCTGCCCGCTCTACACGAACGACGATTTCCCTCTGTCAGTGCAGCAATTCCAGGACACCATGGCAAAGAACCCGAGCCTGGACGCGTTCACGCCGACGGGCGGTTTCCCGCAATTCGTGCCGGACGCTAACCGTGCTGCGGTCGCGCCTTACAAGGACAAGATAGCCAAGAAGGATCTTGCGCTGGTGGTTGCCGACACGCTGCCGGTTCAGATCGACCAGATGAAGGAAGGATTTTCGCTCGGTCAAGTGGGCCAGCGTCCGTTCGAAATGGGCTACAAGACCATGTTCGCTTTGAAGGACGTCAAGGAAGGCAAAGCTCCGCCTAAAGATCCGACCTATACGGGCCTTGACGTTTGCACAACCAAGAACGTCGATACCTGCATTGCGAAGTAACCGATGCTGCGAGGGCAGCGGGCGAGGTCTAGCCCGCTGACCCCTCATCGACACTACGGTCAATCTTGGAGCGCTAGGCCTTTTGTGCAGACAGCGGAAGCCGTGCTCAAGCGTGGTCATCGGGCGCTGAAGCCGGAGGTCGGCTTCGGCGGCGAGATTGACATGGCCAATCTCGCGGCGATGCGCGCCATCGTTGGAACAGGCATGCGCGCCACCGATGTTGATCGCGGCTGGTCGATCGCCCAGGCGCTGGAGATGATGCCGCGGCGTACTGAGTTCGATCTGCGCTGCCGGAGGAGCCGATCCGCGCCGACCGGCCACGGGAGGAATGGCACCGGTTGCGCGCGAGGGCGACAACGCCGATCGCCGCTGGCGAGAACATTGCGAGCATGGAGGGATTCAAGGAAGCCCTCTCGGAAGATGTGCTCGGCGTGGTTCAGCCCGACATCGCGAAATGGGGTGAGTTTAGCGCCTGTGCCAGGCTCGCGCGCGATATTCTGAAGTCGGGCAAGACATTCTGCCCGCATTATCTCGGCGGTGGCATCGGACTGCTTGCCTCAGCGCATCTCTTGGGCGGCATCAGGGGTGACGACTGGCGCGAGGTCGATGCCAATGACGATCTGTTGCGCGGCCTGCTGAGTGGCCCGGTCGGCAAAGTGATGAGCGGCACCGTCGAACTGGGCGAAGACCGGAGTTTTGAATAGTGCCCGATCTTCGCTCTATCGAACGCCGTCGCTGCTTCTGGACGAGAGAGGGACCTGTTGATCTCCGGCTACCATGGCTCTCACTTGAGCGGCTGCGTTCTCCTTGGCCGTAGCTTGCTCAAACTGGCTCATGATGGATTGGAACGAGAGTTCAGATTTTTCAGATAGTTAGAGGGCGGCATGTGCACTACGTGTGCACCGGGAGATCAAGAAAAATCTCCTCACAGCTAACATGATCAGGCCTTCCGATGTAGATGGCGCCGCGTCGGTGCGATCGACTGGTCGTCCGCCTGCACTTTTCGACAGTTTCGGTTGAGGCGCGGGGTAGCAGATGCGGCGTCCGCGCCGGTCTGCGCGGGGCCGCAAGAGGCCGTTTGGAACTGAGCGCAGGGCGAACGCGATTCAAGCCGGGATTTGTTGGCAGCCGCTCTCGCGCGCGCAGCGCTAGCTGCATCGAGCGACAAATCGACAGAAGCGCAGGGGCGCCATAAGAATTCGCTATGGCGGCAGACCGCAGTCATGCTTCCCCTGTCATCGAACGTAAATCTATTTTTTACCGTCGGCCGCAGAAGAAAATTCCAAGAGCAAGACCACGGAAGTGGCGGAGATCGCGGCGCATCATTTTGTAGCAGCAACGGAGCGGGCACATGACGATCGAATTGAGCCGACGCGGATTTTGCATGGGAACCGCACTGATCGGCCTTCAGGCCGTCTCCTCCAGTGCCTTCGCCAGAACCGAGGACGGTACCGTCAAGCTCGGCCTCGTCGCGCCGATGAGCGGGCCGAATGCCCGCTATGGCGCGTTCTCGCTGCGTGGCGCCCAGATGGCGGCCAAGGAGATCAACGGCGCCGGCGGCATCGGCGGGCGCAAGATCAACGTCCTGGCCGGTGACAGCCAGGGCACGCCGGTCGAGGGTGTCTCCGCAACCCGCCGCCTCATCGACCAGGACCAGGTCGATTTCATCATCGGCGACGTATCGAGCTCGGTGACGCTCGCGATGCAGCCGGTCGTGGAGGATGCCGGTGTGCTTCTCCTCAATGCCGCGTCGTCGAATCCGAAGATCACCTACAAGGCGGGCGTCGGCGGCTTCAAATGGACCTACCGTAACTATCCGACCGACGAAAACCGTGCCTTGATCGTGCTGCAATACGCCGCCGAGAAGAAGGGCTTTACCAAATACGCCGTGCTCTCGGTCGACAGCGATTATGGGCGCGCGGCCATTGAGTTCACCAAGAAGTACCTTCCTCGTTTCAAAAGCCAGATCCTGACGGAAGACTATTACAAGGAGGGCGAGGTGGATTTCCGCAGCGTGCTGTCCAAGATCCGCGATTCCGGCGCCCAGGCCATCATCATGTACGGCAACGCCGATTCCACGCCCATCGTCGGGCGTCAGATGATGGAAGTCGGGATCGCAGGGAAGATTCCGCTGATCGGCAATGCCGAGTTCAATACCGAGAAGACCATCAAGGCGGCGCCGAAGGCGCTCGAAGGTGCGATCGAGGCGGCGGCCTGGCTTCCCGCCTACGAGTCGGAGAAAAGCAAGGCGTTCGTCGACAAGTTCACCGCCGAGTTCCGTGAAGCCCCCAACAACCACGCCTATGTGCACTGGGAGACGACGCATCTTCTGGCCAAGGCGATCGAGCAGGCCCAGAGCATCGACCGCGAGAAGGTCCGCACCGCGCTGTCCAAGATCCATTATGCGAGCGCGGTCGGCGAGGTGACCTTCGACGATCACAATCAGGCGCGCCTGCCGATGATCCTGCTCGAGATTGAGAACGGCAAGCCGGCCATCAAGGGAGCCCATTCGGCCGAGATCGATTATCCCAAATAGGGCGCCACGCACATGTTCTACACGATCATAGAGCAGGTCGTTAACGGCATCGTATCAGGATCGGTCTATGCGATCGTTGCCGTCGGCATGACGATGGTTTTTGGCGTGCTGCGCGCCATCAACTTCGCGCATGGCGAATACTATATGCTCGGCACCTTCGGGGCCTGGTTCGCCATCGAATATTTCGACCTGCCTTATCCGGTAGCAGTCGTGATCGGCGTGGTCGCCACGGCCGTCATCGCCGTCGTGGTCGGCAATTTCGTGATGCAGCGGATCGTCGGAGCGCCGGCCGAGGCCGGCGTGCTCGCGACCCTCGGCGTCGCGCTGATCCTGCAGAACACCGTCATCCTGGTGTTCGGCGGCAGCTACAAGTTCTTCTCCGGCGGCTATATCGAGCCGGTGACGCTGTTCGGCTTCACACTGGCCGAGCAGCGCATCCTGATCATCATCGTCAGCCTCATCGTGTTCGTCGGCCTCGAGCTGATGGTCACCTACAGCCGGATGGGCAAGGCGATGCGCGCGGTGTCGCAGAACATCGAGTGCTGCGCTGTGGTCGGTATCGACGTCCGTCACATCGCGCTCTGGACCTTCATCCTCGGGGCTGGGTTGGCGGCGCTCTCGGGCGTGTTGACTGCGCCCGTGAACGTCAGCGTCTACGGCGGCATGGGCGAGCTCATCACCTTCAAGACGCTGCCCATCATCATCATGGGCGGACTCGGCAACGTCCGGGGCACGTTCGTCGCGGCGATGATCCTCGGTATCGCGGAGAGCCTGGTTGCCACCTATGTCGGGCTGCAGTTCCGCGACACCGTGGGATTTGCGACCCTCATGCTGGTGCTGATGTGGCGTCCGCACGGGCTCTTCTCCGCGCAGGCCCGCTTCTGACTACCATGGATGTGACATGACTGAGATCGTCCGAGACCAGACCATGGCACCAGCCGAACTCCCAGTTGCTGCGACGGGACGGGATTTTCGCGTTCCGTTTGGCCTCGCGCTCGTCGCGCTGGCATGCGTCGCACCGCTATTCCTCGGCAATTACCCGCTGCACGCGATCATCATCGCGCTGATCTTCCTGCTGCCGGCCCATGGTCTCAACCTGCTGCTGGGATACACCGGGTTGCTGTCGCTGGCGCAGGCAGCGTTCTTCGGCATTGGGGCCTATACGTCGGCGCTGCTGGCAGTCCATTTCGGCACGCCGTTCTATCTGAATTTCCTCGCCGCCGGCCTTGTGACGGGCGCAATTGCGGCGCCGCTCGGAATTCCCGCTCTGAGGCTACGTGCGACGTCGTTCGTGATGTGCACGCTTGGCTTCGTCATCATCGGCCAAGCCATCGCTAAGAACTGGATCAGCCTGACGCGCGGCGACATGGGGTTGGCGGGGATCCCAAAACCCTATTTCGCGCTGGGGCCCGCCTCGTTCACGGTCTCCGGAACCGTCGCCTTCTACTATTTGACGCTCGTCATCGCTGCGCTAGCAACGCTGGCCGTCTACCTGATCGTTCGGTCGCCGGCGGGCCGCAACATGATCGCCATTCGCGAGAACGAGACGCTTGCCGAATCCGTTGGCATTCCGACCTGGCACTACAAGCTCGTCGTCTTCATGATCAGCGCTGCCTTTGCGGGGCTCGGCGGCAGTCTCTATGCGCATTATCTGACCGTGGTCAGCCCGCTGACCTTCCAGATGTACTATTCGACGACGATGCTGATCATCGTGCTCGGCGGCGGGGCGGGGACCATCTCGGGCGTCATCTTCGGCAGCCTGCTGTTCGTCGGGCTCACCGAAGCGCTGCGCGTCGCCCCGGAGCTGCGCATGATCGCCTATGGCTTCTTCCTGCTCGGCCTGGTGTTCTGGTTCCCCAGCGGATTCGCGCCGCTGATCGGCCGCTTCTGGTCATTCCTGGAGAAGCGCAAATGAACGGGCTGCCGATCCTCGATATCTCCGGCCTCTGCAAGTCCTACGGCGCCGTGCGCGCCGTGGACGGGGTGGATCTGCATGTCGACCGCGGCGAGATCTGCGGCTTGATCGGCCCCAACGGCTCCGGAAAGTCCACCTTCTTCGATTGCGTGACCGGGCTCGCAAGACC
>Ga0075368_10000496_pt1 | contig 11661 bp, 8 predicted proteins | sample EndMethybrTD3033_FD_71518 | JGI IMG/M metagenome (GOLD analysis project Ga0075368, IMG submission 71518) | Populus endosphere microbial communities from Tennessee, USA - Endosphere MetaG P. TD hybrid TD303-3 | ecosystem: Host-associated > Plants > Roots > Endosphere | place: USA: Tennessee... | reverse complement strand
CCGCAGGGCTGTACGTGCAACTGCTGGCCGGCCCGCCGTGCCATGGAGGAGCTGCTGTATCAGGAGGGCTGCGAGCCGGTCGTGGTGGACCGGGAGTCTCTGGTGCCGGGACAGGACTGGATGGAGGCCATATCCGACGGCATGGGCAGCGCGCACGGCATGCTCCTGATCGTCTCGAACCACGCCCTGCGATCCGAGCACGTACAGAACGAGCTGGCCATGGCGGAACTGCGCAACCGGCACGACGGATTCCCGGTGATCCTGCTGATGCTGCCGGACGTGACCCTCGACGCGCTGGAGAGGAGCGGGCTCGGATCGCTCAACCCGAACAGACGCCAGCTGGTGGAGTGGCCCGGCGGTGCGGACATCGAGTCCGTACGACGCGGCATAAGGCCCCAACTGGAGCTGATGCGGGCTGAGTTGAGCGGAGCCAAGGTGCATCACCGGGTCGTCCACCATCTGCGCGAGGTGGACGCGGAGAGCCTGAGCCGGGCCGGTGCGCTGCTGGGGGTCCCCGTCGAGATGCTGTCCCTGCTGATGCGCCACCGGCTCGCCTCGGGCCTGCTGACCGAACGGCCGAGCGAGCCCGAGGCCGACCCGCTGCGCGCGGCTCTCACCGAGCTGCTGCCGCTGTCCGGTCCGGAGGCCTCACGGGAACTGATCCAGCTGAGCGTGACCCATGCCCGGGTGCCCGCGATGGAGGCGGACCGCATCCGCGGGGTGGCCGGCGACGGTTCTCCCCGGGTCGCGGTGCTGCCCGCGCGGTCCACGGAGACGGCACGCCGATACGTCCACCGGGCCAGTGAGCAGCCGCTGCCCTGGGACCACTTCGTCGTCACGCTCAGCGCGGGCGCCGGCGTCCTGGGGGATCTGGTACAGCGCATCGGGGAGGAACTGTTCGAGGAGTTCGACATCCACGACGAGGAGACGCTGCGCGAGCACGAACAGGACTTCGGCCCGGTGGTCGTGATCGTCCCGCACGCCCCGGACACGGACCTGGTCAGAGCTCTCGATGCGGCGTACCCGGTGGGGCTGCTGTTCCTCTTCGTGGTGGACGGCGAACTCCTCGGGGCAACCGGCGCGCACACCCGGTTGGAGGGTCTTCCCGCCTGGCGGGAGGAGGAGATGAACCGCACGGTGCGGCGGTTCGTCCGCAAGTACGGGACGTCCCTGAACAACTGACCGCCCCGGCGCAGGACCGGGGCGGTTGCCGTACGTGCATCGGATCAGGTCGGCGGCATCTCCAGATCGAAGTCGATCCGCATCCGCTCACTCATCATCCGCACCACGGGATGCTCGGCCCCGAACTCCTGCTCGGCGGCCCGCGCCGCCCTGCTCAGGTCCCGCAGGGCGTCCTCGTCACCCATGAGGCTGTGGTCCAGCGCAACGTTGTGCTCCGCGCAGAGCACCCGTGGGTGATGGTCGCGGTAGAGGGCGCGGTACGCCTCGTGGGCCACCTCGTCCTCGGCCAGCGCCTCCTCGTGCCGACCCATGTCGGACAGCACTCCGGCCCGGTTGGCCCGGCAGGCGACCGTGGCCGGGTGGGGGGCGCCCAGCCTCTCCACGAGGCGCGGGAGCGTCTCGTCGGCGAGTTCCAGGGCGTGCTCGGTCTCTTCCCGGCGCCTGAGGATGGCGACCAGGTTGGTCGCGGCCGCCAGGGTGAACGGGTGGTCGGGGCCGAGCCGCCCGCGATAGCGCTCGAAGTTCTGCTTCCCGAGGTCCACCGCCTCGGATCCCCGGACCGGGTCCGTCGTGGACAGGGCGAGCAGATCGCAGGCGAGGTTGGCCGTGCACGACATCGTTTCAGGATGCGCCTCGCCGTAGCGCTGCCGGTACGCGTTCAGGGTGGAGCGGGTCAGCGCTTCCGCCGCCGCGTAGTTGCCGAGACGACGTTGGGTCACCGCGAGGGACGCGTCCGTGCGCAGGACGTCGTCGGCCTGCTCGTCGTTCAGGATGCCGACGAACCGTTTGCGGATCTCGACCAGCAGATCCAGGGAGCCCTGGTAGTCGCCGGTCTCCCGGCGGTCCAACGCCACCCGGCCCGCGAAGGCCCAGGTGAGCCGGTCCCGCACGCCCAGGACCTGCCGGGACCGCTGGTATGCCTCGGTCGCACGCTCCAGGGCCTCCCCGGGCCTGCCGGCCAGGATGAGCGAGACACCGAGATTGTGCGCGGCCCGGAGGGTGTCCTCGTGGTCGGGACCGAAGTGCGGGCTGTTCAGATAGAGCTCGTAGGTCTGGCGGTCCTCGTCGTACGCCTCCTGGTACCGCCCGAGACCTCGCAGGTCACCGCCGTAGTTGCGGGCGGTCACCAGGGTGTAGCCGTCGTCCGACCCCAACTGCTCGCGCTGCCGCTTCAGCGTGTCGGCGTCCAGTTGGTGGGCCTCCTTGTAACGGCCCAGGGAGCGCAGCGGGTTGGCCACCTGGGCGGCCAGCCGCAGCTTGAGGTGATGGTCCGCGCCCAGGGACTCGTTCCAGATGTCGAGCGCCTTCAGCCCCAGCGCGGCGGCGGCCCGGTGGTCGCCGATCCGCCACTGGTTGCGGACCTGACGGATGACCCACTCGCACACACGTGCGTCGGCGTTGTACAGCGCTCCGGAGGGTTCCAAGTGAGGCAGCAGTTCCGCGAACCGCTGCCGCACCGGCGAGCTGTCCTCGGGGTTGGCGGCCGAGGGCAGCGCTCCCGCCAGCACGAGCTGCGCCTGGTGCCGGGTCCGGTCCAGGCGTGCGCCGTCCTCCCCGAGCCATTCGCGCACGGCGGCCTGGACGAGTCGATGAACCTGGATGAACTGGCTCTGCCGGTCCACCGTGGCCAGCGCGTACCGCCCGAGGTCCCTGACCACCTGCCCCATCACCATGGCGTCGAGCACCGACTCGTCCCCGGTCTCCTCGGCGAGGCGGTTACGCATGGCGTCGCTGTAGAGCAGGGACTGCGCGATGGGCTCCGGGGAGAGGAAGGAGCACAGTTCCAGGAGCCGGACCGCCGCGGGCCGCTCGTTGCCGAGCCGGTCGACGGTCAGCCGCCAGACCGCGAGCAGGGACTCCTGCTGGCTGTCCCCACTGCTGCCCGACCCGCTCAGCACCGCGCTGACCTGGTGGTTGACCCGCTCGAGGTAGGTGTCCAGGGGCATGGCCGTCTGGCGCAGCCAAGCCGCCGCGATCTCCATGGCCATCGGGAAGTCCCCGAGTGTCTCGGCGATCCGGTCGGCGTCCTCGACCGACAGGCCGTCCACCCGGCGCCGCAGCAACGCGATGCTTTCGGGCCTGCTGAAGGCGTCGACCTCCAGGGCAGGCTGGTTCTCGTCATGGGGCGAACGCCGGGCGGTGAGGATGACGTGTCCCGGCCCCTCGGCGGGAAGGTACCGTTCCACCGTCGTGTCTCCCTCGTGCCTGTTCTGGATCTCACCGTCTGCGTCCTGGCTGTCGGTGACATTGTCGAAAACCAGCAGCCAACGACCATAATCGCCATTTTTCAGCGCCGTCATGGTCGCTTGGGCACGTTCGTCGACCGTGTCGCCCGGAATTCCCAGCTCGAGGCCGAGCTCCGCGAGAAGCTGCGGAATCCGGTTCGGCTGTTCGGCCGGGACCCAGTGCACGAGGTCGTACTGGGAACCGTACCGGTGGACGTACTCCTGCGCGATCTGGGTTTTGCCGATGCCACCGAGGCCGTACAGGACCACCTTGCCCACCGGCGTGTCCGGACGCAGCGACTCGGTGCTCAACTCGGACCGCAGCCGGTCCAGTTGTACGTCGCGGCCGGTGAAGGAGTTGTTGCGGCGCGGCACGTTGAAGATCCTGGGGACCTGACCCGGATAGGTGATGCCCTCACTGACCACGGAGCCCGAGGCCTCGAGTTCGAGCAGGGCGAACACCTTGGCGAGAACCTGATCGGCGGACGTGTCCACCAGCGTGAATCCCGGCAGTCCGCGCAGCGCCGGCTCCGGTTGGTGCTCCCGGGTACGCAGGCCGATGATCTTGGGCCCTTCGGGGGCGTCCACCAGCGCACGCACCTCGTCGGCGACCGGGGTGGTGGCGAAGTCGGGTGACAGCAGCGCGATGACCACGTCGGTTCCATCGCCCGAACCGCTGGACAGCGGCATGGACGGACTGCTTCCGCGCAGCGACACGGCGATCCCCGCGGACTGCAGCTGGGCGGCGATCCACTCCGCCCAGGCGCCGTCGCGCAGCGCGAAGTCGACCCGGACCCGGGGCACGAGGCGCCTTCCGGGCACCGGCACCCGCTGGAAGCGCGCGAGCATCTGCCGACGCACCGGCTCCTTGACCGGCTGCAGAGCCGTGACCTGCCCGTCCGTGATCACCGAGGTGAGGCGTTCGTAGGCACCGAGCAGGGAGGCGGGCTGACGGGGGGTGTCGGCCACGGTGGCCAGGACCTCTTCATAGGCGAAGAAGGGCTTGTACGGGATCTCCACCGCGCCCCAGTAGGCATCGGGGTCGGCCGCCCGCGGAGTGTCCTTCAGGAATTCCTGGAAGCGCTGCCGGGCATGGCCCCGGCTCACCGCGAGCTTCTCCTGCTCCGCGTCCTCCACCCGCATGGGTACCGGGAGGATCCTGACATGCGGGGCCGCCCGCCGTACGTCCCCGGCCACGCTGGCGCTGCCGTCCACCGACTGGGTGTTCAGCGTGAAACAGTTCACCAACACGTCCGGCATCAGCACGGTGGTGATTCCTGAGGTGTCGCTCCAGCCGGTCCGGCTGTCGATCAGGGCGTAGTCGTAGTTGCGCCGCATGTCCTCGCGCAGGGCGCGCAGGAACGCGGCGCCGTCGCGCTGTTCGTAGAAGCCCTTCCAGTCGTAGGTGTTGATCATCTCGGAGTACTCGGGGGTCTTGCGTCCCGGCGAGATGAAGTCGACATAGCCGCCGCTGTCGAAGGTCAGCGCCAGGGTCGAGGCGAACCGCTCCACCCTGGCCTGCCGGCTGTAGTCACCGCCCGCCGGCCTGGGCCTGGCGGCCATGTCGAACCCGCGGATCAGATCGATGACACCGGGCGTGGAGTCGAGCTCCGGATCTCCGAGGAAGGGCGCGAAGTAACGGTGCAGCCCCGGTGCCTCCAGGTCCCAGTCCATGGCGAGCACACGCTTGCCGTTGCTGGCCAGGATCCACGCCACGTTCGCCAGCGCCATGGTGCGGCCCGTTCCGCCCTTGAACGAGTAGAACGTGACGATCGTGCCGGACTCGCGGGTGTCGGCGTCACCCGAGTCGAACGTCATGACGAGTACCTTCCGAGCAGGGGAAACGTATGCGGAACGTCGGCCGACGGTGCCGGGGGCTGGACGGCTTCCACTGACTTGAGCGCCTCGTTCTGGAGGCGGACGAGCACCTTGCGCAGGGAAGAGACGAAGCTCTCCGCGTCCGCCAGGCCCCAGCGGTCGTACTCGCTGTGCCGTCGGCGCATCAGAGGGAGCGTGCGGTCCAGGAGTTCGTCGAGGGTGACGGCCCGCTCGGCCGACTCGGTGTCGTCACGGGCCCTCGGTTCAAGTGCCGTGGTCGCCTCGGGATTCCGCTCGTCGACGGCCGCGAGGAGCCGCCGCTTCTCACCCAGGCCGGCCACCCACGCGTCCACCAGGAGCACGACGAGCTGTTCCGGTTCCCCTTCCCGGCTGATGCGGTCGACGGTCTCGTCGTCCAGGGGCAGCACGGTCGCCGTGAAGTCGAGTGTGGTGGCGGTGTTCTTCACGAGCGAGACCAGCGCCCCGTGCTCCCCGGGGGCGTAGGGGGACCATTGCAGGGGGGTCTTGCCGTAGTACTGACGCGCCTGCCGTTCGTCGGGCAGTTCGTCCTCCGCCGCGGACGCCATCACGAAGCTGACCGTCTGACCGCCGGCGGGCACGGGGCCGCCGACGGGCGACTGGCTGCCGGCGACGTCGAATCCGTGGACCTGGGGGAGCTCTTCCGTGGCCGCGACGATCCGCTCGGCGACCGCCCGCAGCACCTCCTCGTAGGCGGACCGGTAGCGCGCCTTCAGCCGTAGCAGGTGCAGCAGGCCGTCCCGGCGGTACGCCTCGGAGGCCACCTGCAGGGGCGGGTACGGGACGACGGTGTCCAGCCCCTGGGCCGGATCGGGTTCCCACATCAGGGGCACCACGGCGTCGGCCCGGCGACCGGTCCTGGACCAGTGCAGGTTGAGCCGCCGCTGGAAGTAGGACCACTCGGCCAGGCAGTACGACTGGCTGAAATAGCGCGGTGAGTGCAGCACGACGAGGGCGGTGGACCGGTCCAGCAGATCCACCGAGACGTCCGGCGACTGTGGTTCTCCCCGCACACCCACGCTGTCCGGCGGCCGTCCGGTGCGCCGGCCGACGGCCTGGCACAGGTCGTGAAAGAACGACGCGACCCACTCCTCGTCGACGGTGCGAACGTGACTCAAGTAGAAGTGGCTCACGATGGCTCCATTGGGGCGACGCGGTCCCGGGGCGAGCCGGATCGGCCGACGCGTCGATGTTTGTTCCGAACATGGCGAAAATCTGGTGGCAGGCCTGTCGGCCTCGGCCGTGCCGTCGCGTCCCCGAACCAACGCACCCTCATCAACCCGCCCCCGGTGTCGTCTCGTCAGTCTTCCGTCCGCACGCGGCCGTACGGCATGCCAGGCCCGCGCCTCCGTGTGCGCCGGAGGTCGATGCACGCTTCCGTGTGAAGGGCTGCGTCTCCCGAGATCCCACCCGAACGTGTGACGGAGCGTCGGGGCGAGCGGAGGGCAGCGGGCGTACGGGAAAGCCGCACCGTGCCGCCTCGTCCACCATGAGCGTCACGAAGCGTGCTCCCATGGGTGTCAGGGCCGGATGGGCCTGCAGGATCCGCAGGGCGGCGGCCACCTGACGGCCGTAGTGGTGCAACCGCGCCCCCGCGGCACGGGCCTGACCACCGGTCAGTTCCTGCCACCGGCGCCGCCAGAACTCCAGGAGCGCCAGATGGGCATGGGTTCCGGTGAGTACGGAGCCGACAGGGCGGGCGTCCTCCCGCCAGCCGACCTGGTGCAGGGTGCGGTCCGCCGGATCCGTGAGGTCGGCCAGGTCTGCAAGGGCTCCGAAGGCGATGTGCGCGCTCTCGTGCACCACGGTCTCGGCCAGTCGCACCGGGTCGGCGGTGAAGGAGGCGGCGATCGCCCCGTACGCCTCCCGTGCCGAGGAGCTCACGCTCTGCCCGGTCCACGAAGGACGCAGCGGCACCAGTGCCGTCCACAGAGCGGCACAGGCCGCGGCGCGTTCCGGGACCAGGCGGGTCACCACGTCCCAGGCCGATGCCACCGACGCCTGCCAGGCGTGCAGTTGCCCGGCCGTCTGGCGGGGCAGCACCGGATGGCCGTGCGCGTCCCGGTAGGGGTCGGTGTCTTCCAGCACGACCGACAACGGCGGTGCGCCCTGGAGGGATCCGACGGTCAGGCGGCGCGGGGCGCACCGGGCCGTGTCATCGTCGGAGAGTCGGACCAGCCGGCCGCCCAGCTCCAGTACGTCGCCGCGCAGGCGCACCTCGCCCGTGCTCCCGGACAGCCGGACGCCCCCCAACTTGGGCAGCCAGAGCAGCGAGTCCGGTGCCGGGAGAGCGAGGTCCGGCCGCAGTCCCGCACGTAACGCGGCGGCGGCCGCCAGGCCTCCCAGCCGGGCGAGGTCCGCGTCAGCGCCGACGGTCGGGCGTGGACCGTCCAGCGCCCGCAGGCAGCGGCCCAGCCAGACACCGACATGGGGGTGCAGCAGCACGTCCTCGAAGGCCCGTACATCCGCTCGACGGGCCCGGGCACACAGTTCCCAGGCGGCCGCTCCCCGGGTCGCCCAGAACCGCGGCGCGCTGTCGCGGGCCGCCTCGGCCACACCCATCAGCATCAGCAGGCGCCGGGAGACCTGCCCGTCCCGCAGGACCCGCAGGGCGTCGGAGGACGGCTGACAGGCCGCCAGGCTCGCGAAGTCCTCGGCGGTCATCCGCAGGATCGCCGGGGCCGTCACGACGCGCTCCCGAGCAGGGCGGCGGCATCGGCCACGACGCGGTCCCGGATACGGGTGGTCAGCACGCGCAGGTCGGCGCAGTAGACGCTGGGGTTGGCGAAGCCGGTGCGCGGGTGGTAGCGGTGGGCGCGGATGCCGCCGCCGCACAGGCGCACCACCTCACAGCTGCGGCAGACGTCGGCGAGCGCCGCCAGGCCTCCGCGGCGGGCCTCGGCCACGACAGGAAGCCGTGCGACGGTGTCGAAGTCATGCGCGAAGATGTCGAGTCCGGTCGCGGCACCGCCGTCCCGGGTGACCTTCAGCGAGTCGGAGAGTTCGATCGTCCCGTCACTCTCGACCACGAGGAAGTCCGCTTCGGCCAACCCCACACTCGCCGACCGGACGTCACCGCCCAGCGCGAGGTCCATGATGTCCTCGAACAGCCGGATCCCGGTCTTCTGGTGCGGCGCCGTGTACCACCGTTCGAACACGGCCAACAGCCAGTTCGCATACGGCGTGCGATTCGGGTCGTGGCCGGGCGGCGGGTGTTCCCAAGTGGCGTGCGGTAACAGGAAGTTGACGGCCGGTGGCTCATGGTCCAGGAGCGCCTCGTAGACCTTCAGCGGTGGATTGGCGAGGTCGACCGTGCACAACAGGCCCGCGAACAGCGCCTTGTTCTCGGGCCTGCGCAAGAGTTCCAACCCCCTCCGGACGGAGTCATAGCTGCTCCGTCCGTTCCTGGCGAGCCTGTGACGGTCGTTGGCGTCGCGACCGCCATCAAGACTGACGCCAACCGAGACGCCGTGTCGCCGGAACAGGTCCATCCATAAGGGATTGAGAAGAGTCGCATTGCTCTGCACCGAGATATCACAAACGGCCGCACCACGCAGCTCCTGTCTCAGAACCACCAGGAGGTGTTCTATTCGTGACGGTCCTGCGAGCAGCGGCTCACCCCCGTGCAAGGTCACCCGGACGCGGGGCAGCGCGTGACTCCGGGCGTGCTCGGCTATGCGGGAGGCCAGTTGATCCGCGGTCCCGGTCGCCATGACGGACGGCTTGTACCGCCACGTATGGTCCTGCAACTCATAGACATAGCAATGGTCGCAGGCCAGATTGCACGGCTGGGCAACCTTGACGACCCACTCGACGAAAGGGTTCGCGTCCCGCACGTGCCACCTCCTGCCCACGCACCCGTCAGAGCGCCGATTCGAACATGGCTGCGTTCACCGCGCGATGGTCCAGTGCGTCCCGCCGAACCCTCTTCATGGCCCGGCCCAGCGCGCTGTCGGGCAGGTCGTCCAGTTCTACGGCCGCGGAACCGCTGAGGTTCACCACGTCGAACTCCACGTCAGTCGCCGGCGTCTCCATGGACCCCCCGTGCTCGCTCGCCCCGCGAAACCCCGGGCGTGGTCCCGGACCCGCGGATGTGGACCTGTGGCAGGCCACAACTCAGCCCTCCGTATGCTGAGTTGCGGACGGAGTGGTGCTGTTCAGTTCTCATCTCAGGGAAGCACATAGATCAACGAAGAACCAGAACGCGAAGGGCAGGGCGTTCCTCTGCGGTCCGATCTCGCCAGCACCCCAAGCCCTCCCGTACTACGCGGTGTTGGCACCCGTGCGACTCCAAGTCACCATGAGTCTTCCCCCCTTCATGGCGAGGTGACCCCCATGACGGCGACGACTCCTGGACACAACATTCCGGGGCCAAGCGCGAAGATAGGCCACGAAGACCTGCCGCCCTTGTTCCGCACCAACGACCAGTGGGCGCTCAACCGTCAGAGCGAGTCCTTCCGTGCCACCAAGGCCCAACTGGCGCTGCTGCTCGTGGCGACCGGCTGCGCCACCCTGGCCGACCGCTTCAACAGCCATGTGCTCACGGCGCTGTCCGCCCTGCTGTACGGGCTCACCGTGGCCACCGGTGTCGTCATCCAGCGACGCCGGGCAAAGGCCCACTGGCAGGCGCACCGCGACGCCGCCGAGATCGTCAAGTCGCTGGCCTGGCAGTACATGGTGCACGGCGGGCCGTTCCACACCGGGGTTCCCGATCCCGAGGGACTCTTCCACCAGCAGTTGGAGGAACATCTGCGCCCTTTACGCCGGATCGGCTGGCAGGAGCCCTCCGCCGATCGCGGCGACCGCAGCGACCGCAACCGTCAGCAGCCGGGCGATCCGCGCTACCCCGAGATCACCCGCGCCATGCGGACGGTGCGCGTCCAGCCGTTCGCCACCCGGAAGGACATCTACCTGCGCGACCGTGTACTCGATCAGCTCGGCTGGTACGGCGGCCGGGCCACCCAGGCCCACCGGGCCGCCGCCGCCTGGTCCATGCTGACCGTGCTGCTGACCCTGCTGGCGCTGAGCGCTGCCTTGGCCAGGAGCACCGGTATCGCCGCCAACTGGGACCTGAGCGGCCTGCTGGCGGCCGCCGCCGCGACCGGGGTCGCCTGGATGGAGACCCGACGGCACCACCCGCTCTCGTACGCGCACGAGCTGGTGCGCGAGGCACTGGAGACGCAACGGGTCGTCCTGGCCAGGAGCGCGCCGGAGGGGCAGTGGCCCCAGACCGTGGCCGACACCGAACAGCTGATGTCGCCGCAGCACACCGACTGGCTCGCGCGGTTCGGCGGCTGAGTCAGGCGGCCTCGGGCCGCTCGGAGAGCTCGGGATCGGGCAGACGTGGCGGCGTGGAGATCTCAGCGGCGGCGGCGCAGGACGCCAGCAACTCACGCATGGGTACCGCGGACACCACGCGGGGCCGCTTCTCGTCTCGTTCCGTGGCCGACATGGACGCCTCCTGATGAGCGGGGGCGGGCGTAGTTAGGTAGACCTAACTACAGGCTGGGTACCATGTGACCACGTTCAAGACCGCAAATGCAACATCTTGCCGACGTCTTGTCGGAACGTTCACGGAAACGGTCAGTGATCGGACCGCAGTGATCAGACCGACAGCACGGTCAGATCCACGGCGGCCCAGCGCTCGCCGAGCCCTGTCACCGTCACGTGCCGCACCTCGTCCGTCGTATCACCGACCGCCCGGTGGATGACCACGTGCAACCGGTCCTCGGTCAGCTCCTCGACCTTGCCCTCGCCCCACTCCACGACGATCACGGACTCGGGCAGCGAGACGTCGAGGTCCAGGTCCTCCATCTCGTCGAGCCCGCCGCCCAGGCGGTACGCGTCGACGTGGACGAGCGGCGGACCGTCGCCCAGGGACGGGTGCACACGGGCGATCACGAAGGTCGGCGAGGTGACCGCGCCCCGCACGCCCAGGCCCTCGCCGAGGCCGCGGGTGAGAGTCGTCTTGCCGGCGCCGAGCTCGCCGTCGAGCATGACGAGGTCACCGGCGCGCAGCAGCTTGGCCAGGCGGCGGCCCAGGTCCTGCATCTGTTCGGGGGCGGTGACCGTCAGCCGGGTCTCAACCGGGTTGTGCGGTGCTGCTGGTGCTTCCATAGCCACCCACGGTAGCCCCTGCCGGGACCGCACCCGCACGGGTGAGAAGGTCGGCGAGCCGGTCGGTGACCACTTCCGGGTGCTCCAGCATCACCAGGTGCCCGGCGTCCGGAACCAGCACCAGCTCGGCGTCCGGCAGCAGGTCGGCGATGGCCTCGCTGTGCTCACTGGGTGTGACGAGATCCCCGATCCCGGCCAGCACCAGCACCGGCATGTCCGCGAAGTGGACGAGAGCCGCGGTCTTGTCGTGGTCGCTGAAGGCCGGGTAGAACTCGGCGAC
>Ga0075368_10000495_pt1 | contig 11663 bp, 6 predicted proteins | sample EndMethybrTD3033_FD_71518 | JGI IMG/M metagenome (GOLD analysis project Ga0075368, IMG submission 71518) | Populus endosphere microbial communities from Tennessee, USA - Endosphere MetaG P. TD hybrid TD303-3 | ecosystem: Host-associated > Plants > Roots > Endosphere | place: USA: Tennessee... | reverse complement strand
CGATCCTCACCAACAGCGGCGTGCTGCAGGCCAAGGGCACGGCCGGCGCCTCCGACGGCGGCAGCATCAGCATCAGCGGCGACCGCGTCGAACTGCGCGGCCAGGTGGACCTGGCGCGCGGCGCCGGCGGCAACCTCGGCACCCTGGCGCTGACGGCCGGCGACCTGTTGATCGGCCAGGGCAGCGCCGCGCTGGACGCGGCCTGCACCGTGCCCGGCACCTGCGCCTCGATCTCCCAGCTGGACGCGCAAGCCGTGCTGCGCGGCGCCAACCTGACCATGACCGCGACCCGCGCAAGCGGCAATGCCACCCTCAGCGTCGGCGACCTGTCCGCCAACGGCGGCAGCGGCATGATCGACGGCCGCAACGGCGGCACCGGCGGCGCCCTCCGGCTCAACGCGGTTGCCACCAACGGCGCGGCCAGCGTGCAGTTCGACAATACCGCCAACCGCATCTACACCGACGGCAACCTGAATATATCGGCACGCGGCGGCACCGCCGCGGACCTCAACGTCGGCGTACTCTCGGCGGCCCGCCTCGACCTGCGCTCCACCCTGCCCGGCTACGTGCCCGGTGTCAGCACCTCCGGCAGCATCAGCGCCGGCACGCTCACCGCCAGCGCGACGGGCGATACCGGCATCACCCTGATCGCCGCCGGCCAGCTCACGCTCAATGGCGACGCCACGGCGCAATCGGCCACCGGCAGCGCCATGCTCAATTTCAGCGGCGACGCCGTGAACCTGGGCAACGGCACGGTCTCGGCCACCGCGCCCTTGGTGAGCATCGCAAACATCCAGTCCGGCAACGGCGCCGTCACCCAGGGTGCCAGCGGCGTGCTGCGTGTCAGCACCACCGCCACCGCGCTGGAATCGGCGAACGCCGGCGGCGCCTATGCCGCGCTCACCGTCAGCGGCCAGGGCTCGCACCAGCTGGCCGGCACCACCGAAGCGCTGACCGGCGGCGACTGGTCGCAGGCCGCGCTCCAAGTGACGTCCACTACCGGCTCGCTGACTATCGGCCAGGCCGGCGCGCGTGCCGGCGACAACGGCTATGCCGCCACTGTCAACCTGTCCGCCGCGGGCAACATCACCACCACCGGCACGCTGGACAGCTACGCGGCGGCCGGCCCGGGCGCGCTCGGCGTCAGCGCGGGCGGCGCGGTGCAGTTCGGCGGCAACGTGACCCTGCAAGGCACGGCCGGCAGCTACGGCGCCGTGCTGGCCAGCATCAACGCCGGCAGCGGCAACCTGGGCATGGCCGCCGGCACGCAGATCAGCGTGACCGACAACACCGCCGCCGGCGTAGCCTCGCTGGGTGCGGCCCTGGGCATGAATTCCGGCCAGGGCCAGGTGCAGGCCGGCAATGTCGCCGTCGCCTCGACCTCCGGCGCGGCGCAGGTGCAGATCAACGGCAACACCGGCGTGGCACTGGACGGCAACGTGGCGGTGACCGGCGCCTCGGCTGTGGTCAACGTCAGCGCGCCCGGCAACGGCACCGACATCAGCCTGGCGGCCGGCAAGACCGTGAGCGCGACCTCGAACACTGCCGGCGGCGGCGGCGCGCTGGTCAACATCGACAACCCCAACGGCACCCTGACGATTCCCCACGGCAGCCTGGTGGCAAGCGCCCCGGCCGGCGATGTCGCCGGCGTGGTCACCAACCCGGTGATCGCCGCACCCGCTCCGGCCGCGCCCGGCAGCACCAGCGCGGCCACCGCGGTGGCGCTAAGCGCCGAACAGTCCCTGCTCAGCCGCCTGCTCGGCATGGCGCGCAGCACCCCGGTCAACCCGCTGGCCAACAACGGGCTGATCGTGATGCCGGCCTGGAACATCGTGCCGCGCACGGTCTACAGCGGCGGCGGCATCGATGCGGCGCTGTTCGACGAGGAAGGCATCATCACGCCGACCTCGGAGATCATCATCGACGCCGATCCGGTCAACGCCGCGATGAAGAAATGAGGAACCAGTGAGGAGAACCCGATGCATGACGCCCCCCGCATCCTGATCGTCGACGACTCGGAAGACGACGTGCTCCTGGCGGCCGCGCAGATCCGCCGCTGGGCGCGCGACGCGGTGATCCGCCGGGTCGACAACGCCGAGGATTTCCAGGCCGCCCTCGCCGCCGGCGGCTGGGACCTGGTGTTGTGCGACCACAACATGCCGCGCTTCGATTCCAGGCACGCGCTCGAACTGATGCGCGATTCGCGGCAGGAAGTGCCCTTCTTCGTCTACTCCGGCCAGTTCAGCCCGGCGCAGCGCGCTTCAGCACTGCGCGAGGGCGCCAGCGGCTATGTCGACAAACGCGACCTCGCGGGCTTGATGCACGCCGTCGATTCGACCATCAACAGCCTGGACGGCATCAAACCGCTCCAGCCTTGATCCGGGTGCAGCACCCGACAAAAAGGCCGCCCGGGGGCGGCCTTTTTGCTGGCGGCTGTAACAGGATCACGAAGGATCAGCCGGCAACTGGTTGATCGCCAGCCAGTACTGGGTCAGGCGCGCCAGCGAGTCCATCAGCTGCTCGAAGTTGACCGGCTTGACCACGTAGCTGTTGACCCCGGAATCGTAGGCTTCGACCAGGTCGCGCTCCTCTTTTGAAGAGGTCAACATCACTACCACCAGGCGTTTCAGGGCCGGCGCCGCGCGCACCGCCTTGAGCACCTCCAGGCCGGTCAGCTTGGGCAGCTTCAGGTCCAGGAGAATCAGGCGGGGCCGCGGCAAACGGGCACGGCCCGCATAGGCGCCGCGGCCGAACAGGTAGTCAAGCGCTTCCACGCCGTCGGAAACCCGCGCCATGGTGACGGCGACACCGCCGCGTTTCAGGGCCCGGCTGATCAGTTCGGCATCATTCGGATCGTCTTCCACCAATAGAATATCTGCGCCGAGTTCGGTCGCTGGGTTCACGGCATTCTCCTCTCGTGCTCGCTGTCTGCTTGCCGGCCCCAGAGCAACCCATGCATGGCCATTCCCCCCAAGGATGACCATGTCATAGGCTCGCGAAACCCTGATGACGGCGCGCAATATTCTAGCAGGGTATGTTCCAGAAACCGTACCCGGCACGCCTCGCGGCGGATTGGTTAACCAGATTTATCAATCGGCGCGCGCCGATTGCGGCAGGGTGAAGTGAAAACTGGCCCCCGCCCCGGTGCTGCCCTCGGCCCAGACGCGCCCGCCGTGGCGCTCGATCACCCGCTTGACGATCGCCAGCCCGACCCCGGTGCCCTCGAACTCCTCCTGCCGGTGCAGGCGCTGGAACATGCCGAACAGCTTGTCGGCATAGGCCGGATCGAAGCCGGCGCCGTTGTCGCTGACCGTAAAGCGCAGGCCGCCGTCCGCTTCGGGCGCGGCGCTGATCTCGACCTTGCCGCCGGTGCGCTTGCCGGTGAACTTGAGCGCGTTCGACAGCAGGTTGACCCACACCTGGCGCAGCATCGCGGCGTCGCCGAGCACGTCGGGCAGCGCACCGATGCTGCATTCGGGCCGGTGGCCGCCGGCCGGCACCGGGGTCTCCAGCAGCACCGCCTCGACCATTGCGCGAGTGGCGACGCGCTGGCGCGCCGGCTCGCCGCGCGAAAAGCGCGCGAATTCGAGCAGCCCGTCGATCAGTTCCGCCATGCGCCGCGCGTTCGACGAAATCGCGTCGAGGTCGCGGCGCATGCGCTCGTCCAGGCGCTCGCCCGCATCGATGCGCAGCATGCGCGAAAAACCGTCGATGGCGCGCAATGGCGCGCGCAGGTCGTGCGCCACGGTATAGGAAAACGCCTCCATCTCGCGGTTCGCCGCCGACAGTTCCGCGGTGCGCTCGGCGACCCGCTGCTCCAGCCCTTCGTTCAGGCGCATGATCTCGCGCTCGGTCCATTTGCGCGCAGTGACATCGTGCACCTGGGCCTGGATCAGCAGCCCGTTGTCGCGGCTCACCACCGAAGAGCCGACCTCGGCGTCCATCGGCGTGCCGTCCATGCGCAACAGCTGCATCTCCGCAAAACCCGCGCCGGGCACCCCCTCGGCCATGGCGCGGCGGCGCTGGCCGGCGAAGGCGCGGAATGCCGGCGCGATCAGGTGTTCCACGTGCATCCCGACCAGCGCGCCGGCGTCGGGCGCGCGCAGCAGATTGACCAGCGCCGGATTGGCGTATTCGATGATGTAGTCGCGATGCACGAAGATGCCGGTCTGCGCGCCCTCGACCAGGCTGCGGTAGCGCGCCTCGTTGTCGCGCAGCGCGGCTTCCGCCTCGGTGCGCTCCATCATCACGCCGGCCAGACCGGCGGCCGCCAGCGTCAGCTCGCGGTCGGCCGGCAGGGGCTCCCCGGTCAGGTCGTGATAGACCGCCACCGTGCCGATCAGCCGGCCGCCGGCGCCGTGGATCAGCGTCGACCAGCAGGCCCGGAAGCCGGCGGCCAGCGCGTCCGCGCGGAAGCCCTCCCAGCGCGTATCGGCCGCCAGGTCGCTGCTCACCACCGCCTGGTCCGTCACCACCGCGGCCGGGCAGCAGCCGGCGCCCTCCTCGAGCGGCAGGACGGCACAGGCACGCCGGAACGCCTCGGGCAGGTTGGGGCCGGCGAGCAGATGCAGCTGGCCGTCGCGCACGTTGTGCACCGCCACCACCCCGCGCCGTGCCAGGGTGGACTCGACAGTGCGGCACAGCAGGACCATCAACTGGTCGAGCGCCGCCCCCGCCGCCAGTTGCTCGAACAATTCCTTTTCGCCTTCGCGCAGCGCATGGGCGCGGTAGCGCTGCGAGATGTCCGAGCCGACCCCGCGATAGCCGCTGAAACGGCCTTCACGGTCGAACACCGGCTCGCCGCTGATCGCCCAATAGGCGCGTCCGCCGTCGGCGCCCTGGTGGATCAGCACCAGGTGCGCGAACGGCTTGCGCAGGTCCAGGTCGCGCTTGTGCTCATCCCAGGTGAAGCCTACCGGCTGCAGCCCGGCGCGCTCCCAGCGCCGGAAGCCGATGACGGTGTCGCGCTCGAAGTCGGTGCGCCGCTCGCGGCCGGTGACGGCCGAAAAGCGGTACTGCGCGTCGGTCTCCCAGTACCAGTCGGAGGACAGCGCGGTCAGGCGCCGGAAGCGTTCCTCGCTTTGCTTGAGCGCCGCTTCGGCCTCGATGCGGGCCGACACGTCCTGCGCCATCGACATCGCGCCGATCACGGCGCCCTTTTCGTCGGTCAGCAGGGCGCCATACCATTCGCACTGGATCAGGCGGCCGTCGCGCGTCTGGTTGACGGTGGCCTGCACCACCGGCATCGCCGCCCCGGCCAGGCGCGTCAGCAGCGCCGCGCGCGCGCCGGCGCGGCGCGCCGGCGGCACGATCAGGTCGATCGCCTCGCGGCCCAGCACCTCGGCCGCGCTGTAGCCGAACATGCGCGCCGCCGCCGGGTTCCAGCTCACCACCTCGAGGGCGGGATTGCGCACCACGCAGGCGAACGGCATGGTGTCGATGATCAGGTTCAGGCGGTGCAGCAGCGCGCGCGATTCGTCCTGCAGGCGCTCGCGCTCGGCCTCCAGGGCGCGGCGCGCGCTGATGTCGAGCACCGACAGGCGCAGCAGGCGCTGCTCGCCCGGCAGGCGCGCGATGCGCATCTCGGCGCGGAACTGGCGGCCGGTGGCGGCGCGGAAGTCCCATTCAGTGGTGACCACCTCCCCGGCCAGCGCGCGTTCCAATAGGGCCGGGCCGTGGATGGCGGCATCAATCCCGCCGGGCTGCACCCTGGCGTTGAACTTGCCGATGCTCGTCTTGATGAGTTCATCGCGCGGCACGCCGAACAGCTGCGCCGCGCTCGGGTTGGCGTCGATCACCTGCCAGGCGTCGAAGTCGATGACGAAAATCGCTTCCGGCGCGGTGTCGATCAGCGCACGGTTGCGCGCTTCGCTGTCGCGCAGGGACTGCTCGGCCCGGTAGCGCCGCGTGATGTCGCTGCCCACGCCGCGGTAGCCGAGGAACTGCCCGTCCGCGCCGAACACCGGCTCGCCACGCAGCGCTACCACCCGCACCACGCCGTTCTCCAGGTGGCGCTCGAGCAGGAAGCCGCCGAAGGGCTGGCGCGCTTCCAGTTGCGCCCGGTGTCCGGACCAGTCCGTGCCCAGCGGGCGGATATCCGGCTGGTCCCAGGGATGGACGCCGGCCAGTTGCCCGATGCCGGCCTGGCGGCCGCCGCCCTCGGTCTCGACAAAGCGCAATTGCGCGTCCAGTTCCCAGAACCAGTCGGAACTCATCGCCGCCAGGTGGCGGAAGCGCGCGCTGCTCAGCGCCAGGCTGGCGCTGCTGCGTTCCAGCGCCGCGGCCATGTGGTTGAAATCGGCGGAAAGGCCGTCCAGTTCGCCGCTGGCGGCCAGGCGAAACGCGGCGTCGCCTTCGGCCAGACGCAGCGCGCCCTGGCGCAGCTGGCGTACCTGGCGCCCGAGCCGGCGCACGGTGACCCAGGCGAGCAGCGCGCCGGCGGCCGAAGCGGCTAGCGCGGCAGCCTGCGGCCAGACGCCGACATGATGGTCGAGAAGGAGATAAACGACACAGGCGAACAGCGGCGCGCTGCCAGCCAGCGCCACCAGTAACAACCGTGTTTCAAACCGACGCAACAGGGGAACCGGCGCTACGCTCGCGCGCGCGGGCGTGTCTGCCATGCGGTCACCTTAAGCAGATACCAAACGGGGAGCCTCATTTTACGCCATGCCGCCCGGGTGTCCGGACAGGCCGCGGCGGCTTACCAGTCCTTGAGCTTGGTGCGGATGCGCGCCACCGCCTGGCTGTGCAACTGGCAGACGCGCGATTCGGTGACGCCGAGCACGGCGGCGATCTCCTTGAAATTGAGTTCCTGCTCGTAGTACAGGCCCATCAGCAGCTTCTCACGCTGCGGCAGGTTGTCGATCGCGGCGACCAGCGACTCGCGGAAGCGCAAGTCCTTCAGCTGCTCGAGCGGATCCGATCCGGCAGCCTGCGGGCCGTGGCGGTCCAGGAAGGGCTCGTTGTCGTCCTCGCTGTCGATCTCGTCGAAATGGATCAGCTGCGCGCCGCGCGCGTCACCCAGCATCTCCTGGTAATCGGCCAGCGACAGGCCCATCGCCTCGGCGACCTCCAGTTCGGTGGGCGAGCGGCCCAGGCGGTGCTCGAGCTTGCCGATGGCTTTCTCGATGTCGCGCTGTGCCTTGCGCACGCCGCGCGGCATCCAGTCGTTGGCACGCAACTCATCGAGCATCGCGCCTTTGATGCGCTGGCTGGCGTAGGTCTCGAACTGCGCGCCGTGGCCTTCCTCGAAGCGTCCGGCGGCGTCCATCAGGCCGATCATGCCGGCCTGGATCAGGTCGTCGGCCTGCACCGAAGCCGGCAGGCGCGCCAGCAGGTGGTGAGCCATGCGCTTGACCAGGGGGACAAACTGCTCGATGCTGCGGTTGCGTTCAAGAACGCCGGTGGCGGTATACATGCTTGCTCCTTGCGGGGCTAGTTCGGATGGGAAGAATCGGATGGTTCGACGGCGCATTCGGCCAGCGGCCAGGCCGCCAGTTCGCGCGCCAGCAGCGCGATCGCCTGCGCCGCTTCGGGATGCCGCTGCGAGGGCAATGCGCGCCCCAGCGGGGCGCCGCCCAAGGTCGGCGGTACGTGACCTGCATGGGTGACACTGGCACCGAGAAAGCGGTGCGCCGCATCGCCGATCCGCGCGCTCAGCAGCCGCGCCTCGCGTTCGTCGGCCGCGCCGTTGACCAGGATGCGGAACAGCGGCGCATGCACGGCCCCGGTATGGGCCTGCTTGATCGCCGCGTAAGTGGCGGTGAGATCGCGCTCGCCGGTGCCGGCCACCAGCAGGGTCGCGCCCGGCCCGGCGAACGCCGGCAGCCAGACCCTGCCTTCGGCATCGACGCTGCCGGCCAGGTTGAGCACCACCACGTCGGCCGGTTCGGACAGATTGAGGAAACCGGCAAAGAACGACTCGCCGGCGGCGCCGGCGGCGATCAGCGCCGGCAGACCCTGGCTTGCCGCGACATAGCGCAAGCCCGCGCCGGCACGCATCGCCACCGCGGGGAATTCCTCGGCGCCCTCGATCAGCGCGAGCAGGTCATGGCGGGGCTTGACGCCCAGCGGCGCGGCGCAGGCGCCGGTCTGGTCCAGCAGGATCACGTTGCGTCCGCCGGCGGCGAGTTCACGCGCCAGCATCGCGGTGGCGGCACCTTGCGCGGCGGGATCGCCGGCCGGCAGCACCGGCAGCAGGCGCAGGGCATGGCGCTGCAGCAGCGAGCGCAGGCCCTCGGCCTGGTCCTGCGGCACCTGCGCCGGACGGCCGGCGCGTGCACGTGCGTTCATCGGCGCGGCCTCAAGCATGGAAACCGGCGGCGGCCGAGTTGGCGGCCATCGCGCGCAGCGGCAGTTCGTCCTCGCGCAAGGCGAAGACCGGGTCGGCGGCGGCCTTGAGGGCACGGTGGATCAGCACCTGGGCCTTGGCCGGGTGCAAGTCCTCGGGCACACGCTGGCCGGTGGCGACGTAGAACACGTCCAGCGTGTGGCGGATCGCGGCGTCCATCACCGGGCCGAGCTTGGCGGCCTCGTCGATCTTGGAAAAGATTACCCCGGTCAGCGGGCGCGCGCCGGCGGCCTTGCCCTGGTAGGCCTGGGCGACCTCGTCCAGGGTTTCAGCCTGGGCGGCGGCGTTGAGCAGCAGCACGCGGCGGATCTGCGGCGAATCGAGCAGGTTGATCTGCTCGGCCAGGCGGTTGTCGCGCTGGCCCATGCCGGTGGTGTCGATCAGCACCAGGCGCTTGCCGCGCAAGGTGGCCAGGGTGGCTTCGAGTTCGGAATAGGACTGCGCCGAGTGCACCTTGACGCCCAGGATCTTGCCGTAGATCGCAAGCTGGTCGAAGGCGCCGATACGATAGCTGTCAGTGGTGATCAGGCCGAGCGATTGCGCGCCGTACTTGACCACGCAGCGCGCGGCCAGCTTGGCCACGGTGGTGGTCTTGCCCACGCCGGTGGGGCCGACCAGGGCGTAGATGCCGCCGGCCTCGACCAGGTCGCGCGCGCCGTCGGCGCAGCGCAGGTTGCGGCCCAGCACTTCGGCCAGCCACTTGCGCGCCTGCGCTTCGTTCAGGTCGTCGGGCAGCTTGTCGACCACGGTACGGGTGACGGTCGCCGAAAAGCCGGCATCGGCCAGTTCGCGCCAGAGTTTCAGGGCCAGCGGACGGCGCTGGCTGAGATCACGGAAGGCCAGGCCGGCAAGCTGGTTTTGCAGCATCGCCTTCATCGCCTTGACTTCGCCGAGCAGGCGTTCTTCGTTTTGACCGTTGCCCAGGTGCAGCGGCGCGCTGGCGGGCTGCGCGACCGGAGCAGCGACCGGGGCCGGAGCAGGCGCGGGAGCGGGAGCCGCGGCAATCGGCGCGGCGGGCGCAACCGGCGCCGGTGCGGCTACCGGAGCAGCAGGCTTGGGCTGTGCCTGGGCGCGGGCGGGACGCGCGGCCAGCGGCGCGACGGCGGCCGGACGCTGGCGGCGGCGGGTGGCCGGCACGGCATGGGGATTGACGGCGGGCGCGGGCTGCACGAAGCGCCGCGGCGCGGTTTGCGTTTGCGGCGCCTGCGCTTGCGGCGCGGCTTCCAGGCGGGCGGCGAAATCCTTCAGGGTGGTGAACGGGCGGCCAGGCTGCTGCGCGGGCGACATCGAACCGGCCGGTGCCGCACGCTGCGGCGCAGGCGCGGCACGCGGCGCGGCGGGCTGCTGGACGGGTGCGGCGGCGCGCGGCTGGGCGGCGGCGAATTGGGCGAATGGGGTAGCGGCGCGCGGCGCGGGGGCCGGCGCGTATTCCGCCGGCGCCGCACGCAGCGGCTCGAAGCCGTTGCTATGCGCTGCCGGGGCAGCCCGTTGCGGCGCGCTGGCGGGACGCGCCTGCGGCGCAGCCTGCACGGGGGCATTGGCCTGCTCGGTGAGGGACTCGACCGCGTGCTCGGCCATGGCGAGGATTTCCACGCCGCCGGTGACCTTGCGGTTCGAAATGACCAGGGCGTCGGGGCCCAGTTCATTCTTCATTTTTTGCATCGCCTCACGGGAGGTGGGAGCAACAAATTTTTTCATCAGCATGGCAAATACCCTCTCGACATCTTTCGCACGGTTTGGTTGACGTACTTTGTTTCCACTATTTCAGTTGCTTTAACCCGGCAGCGATCCGCGCGCCCCCACCACCGCGGCGACGCGGATGGTGCAGGCTTCGGGGATCTCGGCATGGCCGATCACTTTCATGCGCGGCGCGGCGCGGCGCGACATGCGCGCCAGCGGCACGCGCAGGCGGTCCGGCACCAGCAGCGCGGGCGGCTGGCCGAGGTTTTCCATGCGCTGCGCGCTGGCGGTCAGCTCGCGCATCAGGTTCTCGGCCAGGGACGGTTCGATACCCAGGGCTTCACCGCCGCTGCCGGCGGCCTGCGTCAGCGCGCGCTCCAGATCGGGATCGAGCACCAGCATTTCGACGTCGTTGGCGGGGCCGTAGAGCATTTGCATGATGGCGCGGCCCAGGGCGATGCGCACTTGCGCGGCCAGTTCGACCGAGTTCTGGGTCTTGGCGGCATGTTCGGTGAGCGATTCGACGATGGTGCGCAGGTCGCGGATATGCACGCCCTCTTCCAGCAGGCTTTGCAGCACGCGCTGCAGGGTGGCCAGCGGAATCAGTTTGGGCATCAGGTCGTCGATGAGTTTCGGCGCCAGTTTGTTGAAATGGTCGACCAGGGCCTGGGTCTCGGCGCGGCCGAGCAGCGGCGCGGCGTTCGACTGCATCAGGTGGTTCAGGTGCGTCGCGATCACGCTGCCGGCATCGACCACGGTGTAGCCGGAAGCGAGCGCCTGGTCGCGGAAGCCGGACTCGATCCACACGGCCGGCAGGCCGAAGGCGGGGTCCTTGGCGGCGGTGCCCGGCAGGCTGCCTGCGGCGCCGCCCGGGTTGATCGCCATGTGCATGCCGACGTAGACGTCGCCCTCGCCGATCACCACGCCCTTGAGGATGACGCGGTAGCCGTTGGGTTTGAGTTCCAGGTTGTCGCGGATGTGCACTTGCGGCGGCAGGAAGCCGACTTCCTGCGCGAATTTCTTGCGGATCGCCTTGATGCGCTTGAGCAGGTCGCCGTCCTGGCTCTGGTCGACCAGGGGGATCAGGCGGTAGCCGACTTCCAGGCCCAGCACGTCGACCGGCATGATGTCGTCCCAGGTCGCTTCCTGCTTCTCGGCCGAAACGATCGGCTCGGCCTGGTTGACCGCGGACTCGTCCTTGGCGGGCTGGTGCGAACGCCACCAGCCGAACCAGCAGGCGCCGGCGCCGAACAGGATGAAGGCAAAGTGCGGCATGCCGGGGATCAGGCCGAGCATGATCAGCACGCCGCCGGTCACCATCATGGTGTGCGGGTGCGAGATCAGCTGGCGCACCACCTGCGTGCCCATGTCTTCGTTGACGCCTTCCTCACCGCCGACGCGGCTGACCACCAGGCCGGCGGCGATCGAGATGACCAGCGCCGGAATCTGCGCGACCAGGCCGTCACCAATCGCCAGCAGCACGTAGTTGTTGGTGGCGGTGGCCAGCGACAGGTCGTGCTGGATCAGGCCGATCGCCAGGCCGCCGATGATATTGATGAACAGAATGAGAATGCCGGCGATGGCGTCGCCACGCACGAACTTGGAGGCGCCGTCCATCGCGCCGTAGAAGTCG
>Ga0075368_10000492_pt1 | contig 11702 bp, 9 predicted proteins | sample EndMethybrTD3033_FD_71518 | JGI IMG/M metagenome (GOLD analysis project Ga0075368, IMG submission 71518) | Populus endosphere microbial communities from Tennessee, USA - Endosphere MetaG P. TD hybrid TD303-3 | ecosystem: Host-associated > Plants > Roots > Endosphere | place: USA: Tennessee... | reverse complement strand
GCGGGCCGGCGCGGATCGAGCGGCTGGTCACCCAGGCCACCGCCCTGTTCGACCCCGACCAGCACGCCGAGACCGAAGACGAAGCCAAAGCCGCCTGGGGTGTGCGGCTCGACCACTACCGGGGCACCACCTGGGCCGGCACCTCCCGGCTCGAGATCACCGGCGACACCCCCACCCTGACCCGCTTCCACGACCTGCTCTGTGCGACCGCCCACGACCAGCTCGACCCCGGGCTGCCCACCGTGGACCAACCGTCGTTGGAGCACCGCAAGATCACCGCGCTCGGGGTCATCGCCGACGGTGCCGGCGCCACCACCCACACCAAGCTCTACCTCCACCTCCACGCCACCGACCTGGCCGACCCGGCCGACCCGGCCGCGACGGTGGGGACGGTGGAGCGGCTCGGGCCGCTCACCGTCGCCAGGATCCAGGACTGGCTCACCACCAACAGGTTCACCCTCCAACCCGTGCTGGACATGAGGCGAGCCGACGGCGTCGACCAGCACGACCCACCCGCCTGGATGCGTGAGCTGGTCATCCTGCGCGACCGCACCTGCGTCCACCCCTACTGCGACAGACCCTCACGAGACTGCGACCTCGACCACATCGAGGCCTACGTCGAGATGGACGACGGCGGCCCACCCGGCCAGACCCGGCCCGACAACCTCGCCCCCCTCTGCCGGCGACACCACCGGGCCAAGACCCACCACGGCTGGACCTACCAGCGCAACACCCACGGCACCTACACCTGGACCAGCCCGTCGGGCCACCGCTACACCGTCGACCCCCGCGGCACCGTCACCCGACACTGATGCCGCGCTCGGCCCGTATAGATTCGTCCGGGTGAGCATCCTGGACGACGCCCGCGAGGGCATGGACCCCGACGTCCGGCCGCAGGACGACCTGTTCGGCCACGTCAACGGTCGCTGGCTGGACGAAGCAGACATCCCCGCGGACCGCTCCAGCTGGGGACCGTTCGTGCAGCTGGCCGACGTGGCCGAGGAGCAGGTCCATCGGATCATCGAGGACCTGGCCAAGGTCGCGACCGACGCCGACGAGTCCACCGAGCTGAATGCCGACGCACAGAAGATCGGAGACCTCTTCGCGTCGTTCATGGACACCGAGCGGATCGACCGGCTCGGCACCCGCCCGATCCAGCCGCTGATCGACGCCGTGGCCGCCCTGCGCGACACCCGCGACCTGGCGGCGTTCCTGGGCGAGTTCGAGCGGCTCGGCGGGCACGGGCTGTTCGGGTCCTACGTCAACACCGACGACCGCAACTCCGACCGCTACCTGTTCCACCTGGTGCAGGGCGGGCTCGGGCTGCCGGACGAGTCCTACTACCGCGACGAGAAGTTCGCCGCTATCCGCGACGCCTACGTCGCCTACCTGACGACGGTGCTGCGGCTGGTCGGCCACGAGGACGCCGAGGCGGGCGCGCAGACCGTGCTCGACATCGACACCAGGCTGGCCGGCGGCCACTGGGAGCGCGCCGAGACCCGCGACGTCCAGAAGACCTACAACCTCAGGACCGTCGTCGAGCTCCGTGAGCTCTGCCCGGGCTTCGACTGGGACGTCTACGTCACCAACCTCTCCCCCTCCGCACACGAGGCCGACGAGCTGCTCGCCGAGGTGTGCGTGCGCCAGCCGTCGTACCTCGAGCACCTCTCGACCGTGCTGGCCGAGGTCCCGGTCGAGGACTGGCGGACCTGGCTGCTGACCCGGGTGCTGCGCTCCTCGGCGCCGTACCTCACCGACGACTTCGTCGAGGCCAACTTCGACTTCTACGGCCGCACCCTCAACGGCACCCCCGAGCTGCGCGCGCGCTGGAAGCGAGGGGTCGGCCTGGTCGAGGGCGCGATCGGCGAAGCCGTCGGGAAGGAGTACGTCGCGCGGCACTTCCCGCCGTCCTCGAAGCAGCAGATGGACGACCTGGTCGCCAACCTGCTCGCGGCCTACCGCTCGTCGATCGGCCAGCTCGACTGGATGACCGAGGAGACCAAGGCCCGGGCCTACGAGAAGCTCGACACCTTCCGGCCCAAGATCGCCTACCCCGAGAAGTTCCGCGACTACTCCGCGCTGCGGATCCGCCCCGACGACCTGCTCGGCAACGTGGCGGAGGCGGCGGCGTTCGAGACCGACCGCCAGCTCGGCAAGATCGGCTCGCCGGTCGACCGCGACGAGTGGTTCATGCTCCCGCAGACCGTCAACGCCTACTACAACCCGGGCACCAACGAGATCTGCTTCCCGGCCGGCATCCTGCAGAAGCCGTTCTTCAGCCCCGACGCCGAGCCGGCGGAGAACTACGGCGGCATCGGCGCCGTGATCGGCCACGAGATCGGCCACGGCTTCGACGACCAGGGCGCGCAGTACGACGGCGCGGGCAACCTCAACGACTGGTGGACGCCCGACGACAAGGCGGCCTTCGAGGTGAAGTCGAAGGCGCTGATCGAGCAGTACAACGGCTTCGCGCCGCGCGAGCTGCCCGACGAGCACGTGAACGGGGCGCTCACCGTCGGCGAGAACATCGGTGACCTCGGCGGCCTGACCATCGGTCACAAGGCCTACCTGATCTCGCAGGGTGGCGAGGCGGCGGTCGACGAGCGGCAGCGGCTGTTCATGAACTGGGCCTACTGCTGGCGCACCAAGCGCCGGCTCGAGCAGTCGCAGCAGTACCTCACCATCGACCCGCACAGCCCGCCGGAGTTCCGCGCCAACATCGTGCGCAACCTCGACGAGTTCCACGAGGTCTTCGGCACCGCCGAGGGCGACGGGCTGTGGCTCGACCCGGAGCAGCGCGTCCGCATCTGGTGACGCGCCGCCCCGGGTCGCCGGGGTCAGGAGGACAGGCAGCCCAGCAGGGCGGCCTCGTCGTCGGTGTGCGGGTCCGGGGCCAGGACGATCGACATCACCCGGACGACGTTCCCGTGCACGCCGTACCGGTTGTTGCTCGGGTCGTCGCTGCCGCCCAGCGTGAGCGCATCGGCGTTGTCGGCCGCCGTCGCCGGGTCGGCGAAGACGAACAGCTCGGCGCCCTGACGGGTGCCGCCCTCGTAGTCGGTCATGCCGGTGACGTCCACCTCGACGACGGGTACGTCGACGCCGAAGGGCACCGAGTCGGTGGTCGTGGCGTCCAGGCCGGCGTCGGTCAGGCAGCCCACCAGGTCGTCGGGCGTGGTGCCGTCGGCCACGGTCAGGCCGCCGGCAGGCTCGGACGATGCGCTCGCGGTGTGGCTCGCGCTGTCGTGCGCAGACCTGTCGCTGCTGTCGGTGCTGTCGTCGTCCTTGCCGCCGCAGCCCGTAGCGGTGAGGACGAGCAGCAGACAAGGCAGGACAAGTTGGCGTCGCACGGCCGGGAGCGTATGCCAGGCAAGGACGACTGTCCGGCCTCGACGCGCTGGCGGTGACCACTAGCCCTGGTAGGGCGGCGCGACACCCCATCCCCAGCGCGGCACGGGCGCATGCTCGGCCACACCCGCCGCGTCCGGCTGCGAGTTGTGCATCGCGAGCCGGGTGCCCCACTCGAGGTAGCCGATGATCGCCGCCCGGAACTCGGGGTCGGCCGGCAGCCCGGCGTCGTCCGCGGCCAGACTCATGGTCGAGGCGAACCGGTGCCGCTGCTCGGCCGTGATGGCCAGGTCGCGGTGGTGCGCGAGCATCGCCTCGTAGCCGCCGTGCTGGTCCGTGTACGTCGTCGGCCCGCCGAGGACCTCGCCCCACCAGGCCGCGACGTGGGCGCGGTGCTCCTCGCTCACTCCACCCGGGAAGAACGCCGCGAGCAGGTCGTCGCGCTCGACCCGGTCGTAGAAGGCGTCGATGAGCCGGCGCAAGGCGTCGCCACCTCCGGCCCAGTCGTACAGCGTCGGCAGCCCCGGCTCGTCCACACCCACGGCGTCATCATCTCCCTTGTCTGACGTGTGCAACGGTGTAACTATGTAAACATGATTACAGATGAGGCGCGAGAGCGCGTGGCCGGCTGGTTCGCCGGCCGGCTCCCCGCGGACTGGCAGACGGCCCCCGCGGACATCACCATCGACCGCGAGGAGATCACGGTCCGGCTCAACATCCCCGACGTCGAGCTCCCCGCCGACGCCACCGACGTCACCCGCGCCGAGGCACGCGCCGGTCGCGCCAAGGCGTTCCGCGAGGAGACCCGGGGCCAGCGGATGGAGATCGCCCGCGAGGCCCAGCACCGTTACGACGCCAAAGTGTCCTGGGGCGTCTCCGTCGGCCAGGGAGACGACCAGCACGCCGAGCTCTGGACCCACGTCGCCGCTCCCGTCATGACCCGGCTGCGCCAGCCGCAGCGGCTGGTCCTCGACACGCTCGTGGACGCCGGCGTGGCAAGGTCGCGCTCCGACGCGCTGGCCTGGTGCGTGCGGCTGGTCGCCCAGCACGAGGACGACTGGCTGACCGAGCTGCGCGACGCGATGACGGCCGTGGCCGACGTACGCAGCAAGGGGCCGGCGGCCTGAGCTGTGGATGACGGTCGCCGTGCGGTCGGTGCCCGCTGGTAGACAGAGGGCATGACCACGACCGCCGGGGCCGACGTACGCCGCGACGCCGAGCAGCACCTTCGGGCGCTGGTCGGGCGCGACGACGCGGAGCTGCGGGAGGACCAGTGGCGGGCCATCGAGGCTCTCGCGGTCGGCCGCAAGCGCGCGCTCGTGGTCCAGCGCACCGGCTGGGGCAAGTCGGCGGTCTACTTCGTGGCCACCCTGCTGCTGCGTGCCGAGGGTGCCGGGCCGACCGTGATCGTGAGCCCGCTGCTGGCCCTGATGCGCAACCAGATCGCCGCCGCCGAGCGGGCCGGCATCCGCGCGGTGACGATCAACTCCACCAACATCGAGTCGTGGGAGCCCATCCACGACCAGATCCGGGCCGGTGAGGTCGATGTCCTGCTGGTGAGCCCGGAGCGGCTCAACAACCCGGGCTTCCGCGACGAGGTGCTGCCCCGGCTCGCGGCGACCTGCGGCCTGCTCGTGGTCGACGAGGCCCACTGCATCTCCGACTGGGGTCACGACTTCCGGCCCGACTACCGCCGGATCCGCACCCTGCTCGCGGAGCTGCCCGACGGCATCCCGGTGCTGGCGACGACGGCGACCGCCAACGCCCGGGTCACCGACGACGTCGCCGAGCAGCTCGGTCCGATCGACGGTCCCAGCGACGTCCTCGTGCTGCGCGGCTCACTCGACCGGGAGTCGCTGCGGCTCGGCGTGGTCCGCCTCCGGACCGCCGAGCAGCGGCTGGCCTGGCTGGCCGACCACCTCGCCGAGCAGCCCGGCGTCGGCATCGTCTACTGCCTGACGGTGGCCGCCACCCGGGAGATCGCCGACTATCTCCGGTCGCGGGGACACGATGTCGCGGCCTACTCCGGCCAGACCGAGACGACCGAGCGCCAGGCGCTCGAGCAGGACCTCGCCGAGGGCCGGGTCAAGGCGCTGATCGCGACCAGTGCGCTCGGCATGGGGTTCGACGCGACGCTCGGCTTCGTGGTCAACATGGGGGCGCCGCAGTCTCCGGTCGCCTACTACCAACAGGTCGGTCGCGCCGGCCGCGGCACGGACGAGGCGACCGTGGTCCTGCTGCCGGCGACCGAGGACCGTGACATCTGGGCCTACTTCGCCTCCCTGGCCTTCCCGCGCGAGGAGCTCGTGCGCCAGACCCTCGAGACGCTCGCCGCGGAGGGCCGTCCGCTCGGCACACCCTCGCTCGAGACGCGGGTCGAGCTCAACCGCAACCGGCTCGAGACGATGCTCAAGGTCCTCGACGTCGACGGTGCGGTGCGGCGGGTGCGCGGCGGCTGGGAGGCCACCGGCCAGCCCTGGTCCTACGACACCGAGCGCTACGAGCGGGTGCGCGAGGCCCGCGAGCGCGAGCAGCGGGCGATGCTCGACTACCTCGAGACCGACGGCTGCCGGATGCGCTACCTCCGCGAGCAGCTGGACGACCCCGAGGCCGCTGACTGCGGCCGGTGTGACAACTGCGGTGGCCTGAGCCTCGACGCGCAGGTGTCCGACGAGGCGGTCCAGCAGGCCGGCGCCCGGCTGTCCCGGCCCGGCGTGCCGATCGAGCCGCGCAAGATGTGGCCGACCGCCCTCGCCAACCTCGGCATCGACCTCAAGGGCAAGATCGCCGAGCCGGCCGAGGAGGGCCGGGCTGTTGCCCGGCTCACCGACCTCGGCCACGGGCAGGCGCTCCGGGCGCTGTTCCGTCCGGACGCCCCCGACGGGCCGGTGCCGCCCGGCCTCGTGCAGGCCGTGCTCACGCTGCTCGACGACTGGCGCCCTGACGTCGACTCGATCGTGGTCGTCGAGTCACTCTCCCTGCCGACCCTGACCGACGACCTGGCCGGGGGGCTGTCGCGCCGGCTCCAGGTGCCGGTCGTGGGCCGCTGGGCGATCGTCGACCCCGACATCGCGCCAGGCCGAGGCGCGGTCAACTCCGCCCAGCGGGTCGCGGCCGTCGGGCGTCGGTTCAGCCTCCAGGCTGAGGTGGCTCCGGACTCTCGCGTCCTCCTCGTGGACGACCAAGTCGTCACCGGGTGGACGCTCACCCTGGCCGCGCGCGCCATCCGAGCGGCGGGTGCGCAGGCGGTGCTGCCGCTGACGCTGGCCGTGCAGTCGTGACCCCAGCGCTGGCTGCCGCCCAGGCGCGCTACGCCGCGAAGCGACCGCGCAGCGCCGAGCTCGCCGAGCGTGCCCGCGCGGTCATCCCAGGCGGCACCAGCCGCGCGGTCATCGACGTGGACCCGTTCCCGTTCCGGGTGGCGCGGGCGGCCGGCGCCCGGCTCACCGACGTCGACGGATTCGACTACGTCGACCTGCTCGGCGACTTCACCGCCGGTCTGCTCGGCCACTCACCCGAGCCGGTCGCCGAGGCGGTGCGGGCCCGGCTGGAGCGCGGCTGGTCCATCGGCGCGACCCACGAGGACGAGCTGCGACTGGCCGAGCTGCTCACCGGCCGGTTCCCGGCCATCGACCAGCTCAGGTTCACCAACTCCGGCACCGAGGCGACGATCATGGCGGTCCAGCTCGCCCGCCACGTCACCGGTCGGGCCGGCATCGTCGTCGCCGACGGCGGCTACCACGGTGGCCTGCTCAACTTCAGCGGCCACGGCGAACCCCTCCAGGCCCCGCTGCCGATCCGCCAGGTCACCCACGGCGACCTCGAGGCCCTCGAGGCGGCTCTGTCCGCCGATCCGGCACCGGCGTGCGTGCTGCTCGAGTGGATGCTCGGAGCGGGCGGTTGCCTGCCCCCGCCCGAGGACTACTTCGCCGGCGTCCGCGAGCTGTGCGACCGCCACGGCGTGCTGTTCATCCTCGATGAGGTGATGACCTCGCGGATGTCGGTCGGAGGCGCCCAGCACCGGTTCGGGCTGCAGCCGGACCTGACCACGCTCGGAAAGTACCTCGGCGGCGGTCTGGGCTTCGGGGCGTTCGGTGGTCGCGCCGACCTGATGGCGGCCTTCGACCCCCGGCGCGGCGGCGACGTGATGCACGGCGGCACCTTCAACAACAACGCGCTCTCGATGGCCGCCGGTGTCGCCGCTGTCGGCATGCTCGACACGGCGACCCTCGACGCGCTCTTCGACCGAGGCGACGGGCTGCGCGCCCAGCTCACGAAGGCCACCGAGGCCTCCGGGGCATCGTTCACGGTCACCGGCTGCGGCAGCCTGATCGGCCTTCACGCGCACCCAGGCCCGGTCGAGACGGCGGCCGACGTGCGCGCCGCCGACGCCGACCTCGGCCAGCTGCTCTTCCACCAGCTCCTCGACCGCGGCTTCTACTACGCGCCGCGTGGCTTCATCGCGCTCTCGCTGCCCTTGACCGACGACGACCTGGCCTCCTTCGTGTCCGCGTTCGGGGCAGCACTAGAACACGTTCTAGTTCAGGGCTAGTCTCCCGGCGGGCCCGGTCACCGGCCGGATCAGGGTCTAGCCGCGCGCTTCTCGTTGCCGCGCCTGTAGTTGCCGGTCGCCCGGGCGAGCAGCTGCTGGGCCTGCTCCTCGTCGGCCGTCTCGAGCTGCGCGGACAGCTTGGCGCCGCGCGCCCCGGCCACGACGACGACCTGCTGGCCGCCCCGCGAGACCAACACCTTCGAGTCGGCGGTGACCCGCCACTCGAACGGTTCCGCGTCGAACGTCACGGTCTGGTCAGCTGGCGAGCGCCTTGACCGCGTCGACCAGGCGCGGGTCCGTCGGCTCGACCTGAGGGCTGAACCGCGCGACGACGGTGCCGTCCGGAGCGACCAGGAACTTCTCGAAGTTCCAGCTGACGTCGCCGGCTTCACCCTTCTCGGTGGGCGTGTGGACCAGCCCGGCGTAGATCTCGTGCCGGTCGTCGCCGTTCACGTCGATCTTCTCGGTCATCGGGAAGGTGACGCCGTACGTCGCGGAGCAGAACTCCGCGATCTCCTCGGCGGAGCCGGGCTCCTGCCCGTAGAACTGGTTGCACGGCAGGCCGATCACCGTGAACGACTCGTCGCCGTAGGTCTCCTGCAGCTCCTCGAGGCCGGTGTACTGCGGCGTCAGGCCGCACTTGCTGGCCACGTTGACCAGCAGCGCCGACCGCCCGGCGGTGATCTCGCCGAGCGTGGTGGGGGTGCCGTCGAGGCGGGCGATCTTGGCGTCGAGAATGCTCACGGCCACGATCCTAGGCAGCCGATGCCTGTCGGCGTCGGCGGCTAGTTTCACAGTGTGAGCTTCGTCCCGGTCACCGGCACGGCGACCTTCCGCGCCGCACTGCCGCCGAGGGACGGGATCGTCGAGTTCACCGACGAACGCCGCACCGTCGCGCTCCCCATCCGGGCAGCCCTGCCGGTGCTCACCAAGGCCCACAGCCGCGACGACCTGCACCCCAGCGTCGGGCTGCTGTCGGGTGCGGCGCTGCTGGGGCTGCGCCTGGTGGCGGCCGGCCGGATCGAGCCGGCGGGCAGTGAGCCGAGCTGGCGGATGGGGCCGCTGGCGGCCGACGACGAGGATCGGGTGCTGCGGCTCGCCACCGCCCGCGCCCACGACGGGCTGGCGGCCGACGCGGCCGAGGACATCGTGCGCGCCATGCTCGACGCGGTGGCAGACGCGATGCCACGGGCGGCGCCCACGGCCCAGCAGCGGCCTCCCGTGGCCCGACCCGACTTCGAGCGGACGCTGCGGGAGCGGCTCAGCCGCTACACCGAGCCGCGGCCGGAGCTGCCGCAGCTGGTGCGCATCTCGCTCCGGGTCGAGGCCGACGAGGAGGAGCTGGTCGCCGGTTCGGTGCGGCTGGTGCTGCAGGTCCATGACGAGCAGAACCCCCTGCACCTCTGCGACGCGGCGGCGCTGTGGACCGACGACGGATCCGGCGCCGGTCACGGCTTCGGCGACCGGGCGCGCACCCACGCCGCGATCGCGCTGCGCGGCGCCGCCGAGGCGTGGCCGGTGCTCGACCGGCTGCTCGAGCTGCGCGTCCCCGACCAGATCACCCTCGACGGCGACGAGCTGGAGGAGCTGCTCGAGCACGGCGTGGCCGCGCTGGCCACCCGCGGCGTGGACGTGCTCTGGCCGCGGAGCCTGGGCCGCGACCTGACCGCCACCACGGTGCTGGACCGGTCCCGGCCGATGTCGGAGCGCGAGGCCCAGCTCCGCACCGGGATCTTCGGCGAGGGCGAGATGTTCAGCTTCCGCTGGCAGCTCGCGCTGCACGGCGACCCGCTGACCGAGGAGGAGATGGAGCAGCTCGCGCAGTCGGCTGCGCCGCTGCTGCGGCTCCGTGGCAACTGGACCGTCATCGACCCGGCGATCGCCCGCAAGGCCCGCAAGCGCGTGGTCCGCACGGCCACCCCGACCGAGGCGATCGCGGCGGCGTTGACCGGGGTGGTGCAGCTCGGCACGGCGGAGGAGCCGGTCGAGGAGCAGGTGCAGCTCGGTGCCTCGCTCCTCGAGGTGCGCGAGCGGTTGCTCAACGTCGCCAAGCAGCACCCGGTCGAGGTGCCGTCAGCACTGCACGGCACGCTCCGCGACTACCAGCGCCAGGGACTGACCTGGCTCGCCGAGCTCACCTCGCACGGACTCGGCGCCTGCCTGGCCGACGACATGGGGCTCGGCAAGACGATCACCCTGATCGCACTGCACCTTCACCGCGTCGCGCTGGGTCATGAGGGGCCGACCCTGGTGGTCTGCCCGGCCAGCCTGTTGGGCAACTGGGAGCAGGAGCTCGCCCGGTTCGCTCCCGACGTCCACGTGCGCCGCTTCCACGGCGGGCAGCGCTCGCTGGCGGGGCTCACCGAGGGGTTCCTCCTGACGACCTACGCCACCATGCGGGTCAGCCACGAGGAGCTCGCCGAGGTCGCTTGGGATCTCGTCGTCGCCGACGAGGCGCAGCACGGCAAGAACGCTCGTTCCTCCACGGCGAAGGCGCTCCGCAAGATCCCGAGCACGGTCCGGGTCGCGCTCACCGGCACCCCGATGGAGAACAACCTCACCGAGCTGTGGGCGATCCTCGACTGGGTGATCCCCGGGCTGCTCGGCAGTCGGCAGGCGTTCCGCCGGGTCTGGGCCTCCCCGATCGAGGCGGGCGTGCACGAGGCCAAGACCCGGCAGTTCGCGGACCTGATCGGCCCGTTCCTGCTCCGTCGCAAGAAGTCCGACCCCGGCATCGCGCCGGAGCTGCCGGCCAAGACCGAGACCGACCACCCACTCGGGCTGACCCGCGAGCAGGTGGTGCTCTACGAGTCGTTCGTCCGCGACACGATGGCCCGCATAGAGCGGGCCGGCCACGACGACCAGGTCACCCGGCGCGGTCTGGTGCTCGCCCTGCTCACCGGCCTCAAGCAGATCTGCAACCACCCCGCCCACTTCCTCAAGGAGTCGGGAGCCGTCCGCCTGGTCGGGCGCTCGGAGAAGCTCGACCTGGTCGACGAGCTCCTCGGCACCGTGCTCGCCGAGGACGGCGCCGCGCTCGTCTTCACCCAGTACGTCGCGATGGGTCGCCTGCTGGAGGCCCACTTGGCCAAGGCCGGAGTCCCGCACCAGTTCCTCCACGGCGGGGTGCCGATCCGCGAGCGGGAGGCGATGGTCGAGCGATTCCAGGCAGGTGAGGCGCCCGTCTTCCTGCTCTCCCTGAAGGCCGGCGGCACCGGCCTCAACCTCACCCGCGCCGACCACGTCATCCACTTCGATCGCTGGTGGAACCCCGCCGTCGAGGAGCAGGCCACCGACCGTGCCTACCGGATCGGCCAGACCCGGCCGGTGCAGGTGCATCGGCTCGTCACGCAGGGGACCATCGAGGAGCGGGTCGCCCAGCTGCTGCAGCGCAAGCGGGCGCTGGCCGACGCCGTGCTCGGCGGCGGGGAGGCCGCGCTGACCGAGCTCGACGACGACGAGCTGCGCGACCTGGTCACCCTGCGCCGCGACGACGCGCGCCGTGCGGGTCGGGACGACTGGCCGTGACGACCGTCGTCCATCCGCGCACCCCGGCCCGCCGGGGCGCGGCCCGTGCCACCCGCTGGTGGGCCAAGGCCTGGGTGCGCGCGGTCGAGGAGGCGTCGTACTCCTCGACCGACCTGGCCACCGGCCGCGCGATCTCGCGCTCGGGCCGGATCGGCCAGATCAGCGTCGAGCCGGGCAGGTTCGTGGCCGCCGTCGAGGACGAGCACGGCCTGTGGGCCGTGCTCGGCACCGTGCCGGTGCTCGACCCGCGCACCGGCGAGGCCCTGGTCGAAGC
>Ga0075368_10000491_pt1 | contig 11705 bp, 9 predicted proteins | sample EndMethybrTD3033_FD_71518 | JGI IMG/M metagenome (GOLD analysis project Ga0075368, IMG submission 71518) | Populus endosphere microbial communities from Tennessee, USA - Endosphere MetaG P. TD hybrid TD303-3 | ecosystem: Host-associated > Plants > Roots > Endosphere | place: USA: Tennessee... | reverse complement strand
CGACCGCGAAGGCCGCGACAACAAGGTGGTGGCGGTGATCGGCGACGGCGCGATGAGCGCGGGCATGGCCTACGAGGCCATGAACAACGCCTGCGAGACCACCCGCCAGCTCACCGTCATCCTCAACGACAACGACATGTCGATCGCCCCGCCGGTGGGCGGGATGAGCGCCTACATGGCCAGGCTCGTCTCCGGCGACGGCTACCAGTCCCTGCGCCGGGTGGGCCGCTCCATGGCCAAGGCCCTGCCCCGGCCGCTGCAGGAGGCGGCCCGCAAGGCGGAGGAATTCGCCCGCGGCATGGTCACCGGCGGGACCTTCTTCGAGGAGCTGGGCTTCTACTACGTCGGCCCCATCGACGGGCACGACATGGACGCACTGGTCCACGTCCTGCAGAACGCCCGCCACATCGAGGACAAGCCGGTGCTGGTCCACGTGGTGACCCAGAAGGGCAAGGGCTACGCCCACGCCGAGAAGGCCGCCGACAAGTACCACGGCGTGGCCAAGTTCGACGTCATCACCGGCGAGCAGGCCAAACCCGCCCAGACCCACGCGCCGAGCTACACCAAGGTCTTCGCCACCGAGCTGATCAAGCAGGCCAGGCGCGACCCCAAGATCGTCGCCATCAGCGCGGCCATGCCGTCCGGCACCGGCCTTGACCTGTTCGGCCAGGAATTTCCCGAGCGGACCTTCGACGTGGGGATCGCCGAGCAGCACGCGGTGACCTTCGCCGCGGGCCTGGCGGCCGATGGCATGAAGCCGTTCTGCGCCATCTATTCGACCTTCCTGCAGCGCGGCTACGACCAGGTGGTGCACGACGTGGCCATCCAGCGCCTGCCGGTGCGCTTCGCCATGGACCGCGCGGGCCTGGTGGGCGCCGACGGGCCGACCCACGCCGGCAGCTTCGACATCGGCTACATGGGCGCCCTGCCGGGCATGGTGCTGATGGGCCCCTCCGACGAGGCCGAGCTGGCCCGCGCCGTGGCCACCGCCGCGGCGATCGACGACCGCCCCAGCGCCTTCCGCTATCCGCGCGGCGAGGGGGTGGGCGTGCCGATCCCCGAGATTTGCGAGCCCTTCGAGATCGGCAAGGGCCGTATCGTGCGCGAAGGGACGGCCGTGGCCATCCTCTCGTTCGGCGCGAGGCTTTCCGAGGCCCTGAAGGCCGCCGACCTGCTGGCGGCGCGGGGCCTGTCGGCCACCGTCGCCGACGCCCGCTTCGCCAAGCCGCTGGACCTGGACCTGATCCTTCGGCTCGCCCGCGAGCACGAGGCCCTGATCACGGTGGAGGAGGGGGCGATGGGCGGCTTTGGCGCCTTCGTCCTGCAGGCGTTGGCCGAGCACGGCGCCCTGGACCGGGGCCTGAAGGTGCGCACCCTCACGCTCCCCGACATCTTCCAGGACCAGGACAAGCCCGAGGTCATGTACGCCCAGGCCGGCCTCGACGCCGAGGGCCTGGTGCGCGCGGCCCTCTCGGCGCTGGGCGTCGAGCGCGCGGCGGCCTCCCACCGCAGGGCCTGATCGGCTTTTGACAGGGCGCGGCGGGGGCTGATTAGTGGCGCCATGCGCGCCGTCATCTTCCATCGCCCCGGCCAGATCACCTGCGAGGCGGTCCCCGACCCCAAGATCGGCCCCGACGGGGTGCTGGTGCGGGTGCGGCGCTGCGGGGTCTGCGGCAGCGATGTGGCCAAGACCTCCGGCGGCGCCTTCGATTTCCCCCACGGAACCCTGCTGGGCCACGAGTGCTCGGGCGAGGTGGTCGAGGTCGGCGCGGCCGTGAGCGGGATCAAGGTGGGCGACCTGGTGGCCTGCATGCCGATGACGGCCTGCGGCGCCTGCGCCGCCTGCCTGGAGGGGCGCACCGCCCGCTGCCTGCAGGTTCGCCGAAACCAGGGCGGCTTCTCCGACTACATGGCCGCCGCCGAGCGATCGGTGGTGCGCCTTCCGCAATCCCTGAGCCTGGCGGACGGCGCGCTCGTCGAGCCCATCGCCTGCGGCCTGCGGGCGCTGCGGCAGGCAGGGATGGCCGGCGGCGAGCGGGTGCTGGTGCTGGGCGCCGGGACCATGGCCATGGCGGTGACCTTCTGGGCCAGAGAGCTGGGCGCGAGCGCCATCGCCGTGGCCGCCCGCTCGCCCCATCGCGCCGAGCTGGCCCACGTCATGGGCGCCGACGCCGTGGTGGCCTTCGACGATCCCGACCCCGAGGCGATCCCCCGCGTCCTGGGCGGGCCGCCGGACATCGTCGCCGAGTGCGTGGGCCAGCCCGGGATGCTGGCCAGGGCGGTGGAGGCGGTGCGGGTCGGCGGGGTGGTGGTCTCGCTGGGCATGTGCGGCGAGCGCGACGCCCTGGTGCCGGCGGCCTGCACCTACAAGGAGGCGCGCCTGGTCTTTCCCTTCGCCTACAGCGAGGCCGAGTTCGCCGCCACGGTTCGCGCCTTCGACGCCGGCCGGGTCCGGCCAGAGCTGATGGTCAGCGAGACCATCGGCCTGGACGCTGTCGGGCGGACGATCGAGGACCTGCGGGCGGGCCGCCGCAAGGCGCTGAAGATCCAGGTCGACCCGGCGCTTTAGCGAGGGCGTATAGGCCGCCCGCCCCCTCAGTCGGCTTCGCCGACAGCTCCCCCGCAAGCGGTGGAGCAATTTTGCGCTGTAGGTCCTCCATCGGCGCGCTTGCGCCGAGACGGAGGGGGCATGCGGCCTAGAAGGGCGAGAAGCGCTCGATCAGGGACTGGCCGGACGGGGTCTTCTGGACGCGGCTGATGTCGCCGCGGCCGCCGTAGTTGATGCGCGCCTCGGCGATCTGGGTGTGGCGCACGGTGTTGGAGGAGGAGATGTCCTCCGGCCGCACGATGCCGGCCACGGTGAGCTGGCGCACCTCGGCGTTGGTGCGCACCTCCTGGGTGCCCTGGATGACCAGGTTGCCGTTGGGCAGCACGGCGGTGACCACCGCGGCGATGGTCAGGCTGATCTTCTCCGAGCGGTCCACCGCGCCGGAGCCCTGGTTGGCCGTCTTGGAATTGGTCGCCAGGGCGTTGGCCGGGTCGAAGCCGCCGGGGAGGATCTTGCCGAGGCTGGATTCGAGGCCCAGCAGGTGCGGGATTCCGGCGGCCATCGAGGCGGTGCGGCCGGTGGTGGTGGTGTTGTTGGTCTTGGCGCTGTCGTCGATCTCGATCAGCACGGTGAGGATGTCGCCGATCCGCTGCGCCCGCTGGTCGGCGAAGAAGGCGCGCGCGCCCACCCGCCACAGGGAGTTGGCGCTGGCCGGACCGGGGTTGCTGTCCCGGGAGGCCAGGATCTGCTGTTCCTGCGGCGCCAGGGCCGCGGGATAGCCCACGGGGGCCAGCTCAGGCCCGCGAACGGCCTCCATGGCGGTGGAGCAGGCGCCGAGCGAGGCGAGCGGGGCGATGAGCGCGAGGGCGGCGATCAGGCGAGGCGACATGGCGGATCCTTCAGCGGAGCGCGTAACGGCTGGGGCCGGCGGCCTTCAGGCTGTCGGCGGCCGGGCCGACGACGGCCTGGCCGGGCCCTGAGACGACGGCCTGGACGATCTTCTTCGAGGCGGTGTTCTGGACGTTGATGAGCTCGCCCACGCCGGCGGCGGCCATGGCCTTGGCCTGCAGGGTGAGCATGATCCCGTCGGCGGCGAAGGTGACGGTGATGGTCTCGCCGGTCTTGACCACCTGGGCCGAGCCGACATCGCGCATGGCCACCGCCGCGCCGGCGCGCAGGGGCCGCTTGGCCGCCAGGCCGATCACGGCTTCCGCGTCGGAGGGCGCGTCGGCGGGCGCCAGCGCCGCCTTGCCCCACACCAGGTCCTCGGGCCGCACGATCTCGCCGGCCATCAGGCTGCGGGCGTAGGTCAGGACCTCAGCGTTCTCGCTAGGCGCGGCGCGGGCGGCGCCCGCCTGGGCCCCGGGGGCTCCGCCGCGCACGACGATGGTGGAAAGCCCCTCGGCGTTGGCCCAGTCCAGGCCCGCGCGGGCGGCGGCGAGCTGCACGGTGCGGGCGTTGAGCACCAGAACCGAGGCGGTGCGCTGGGCCACCGGTACGCGGCCGGCCGCCCCCGCGCCCTCGAAGAGGTCGCCAAGCGTGACCAGGGCTCCGGCGCTTTCGGTGTCGGCGCGCAGGGCCACCGCGCGGCCGGCCAGGGCCGGGCCGGCGGCCGCGGCCAGGGCGGCGGCGAGGATGAGGGCGCGCAGGGTCATCACGACTTGATCTGGTTGGTCACGCTCAGCATCGAGTCGGCCGTGGAGATGACCTTGGAGTTCATCTCGTAGGCCCGCTGGGCGACGATCAGGGCGGTGATTTCGGAGACGGGATCGACGTTGGAGGCCTCGGTGTAGCCCTGGTCGAGCACGCCGATCCCCTCGGCGCCGGGCGTCCCGTTGGTCGCCGGCCCGGAGGCGGCGGTCTCCTTCAGCAGGTTGGCGCCGATCGCCTCCAGCCCGCCCTCGTTGACGAAGGTGGAGAGCTCAAGGGTGCCCACGGTGGTGGGGGTCGCCGAGCCCGGCTGGGTGACCTGCACCTGGCCGGTCTTGGAGATCGAGATGTCGGTGGCGTTGGCCGGAATGGTGATCGCCGGCTGCACCGCATAGCCGTCCTGGGTGACGATCTGGCCCTGGTCGTTGGTGGAGAAGTTGCCGGCGCGGGTGTAGGCGGTCTCGCCGCTCGGCAGCAGCACCTGGAAGAAGCCTCGGCCGTCGATGGCCAGGTCCAGCTTGTTGCCGGTGGAGGTCAGCGCCCCCTGGGTTGGGATGCGGTAGACGCTGCCAGCCTTCACGCCGGCGCCGACCTGCACGCCGGTGGGGACGATGGTCCCCTGGTCGGAGGACTGGGCGCCGGCCTGCTCGATGGTCTGGTAGAGCAGGTCCTGGAACTCGGCGCGCTGCTTCTTGAAGCCCACCGTGTTCATGTTGGCGATGTTGTTCGAGATGACCTCGACGTTCAGCTGTTGGGCCGCCATGCCCGTAGCTGCGGTGCGGAGCGCCTGCATCGGTCAGTTACCTCTTACTGAACCCGGCCCATGCGCTGGACAGCGCTTTTGGAGAGCTCGGTCTGGGAGTCCATGATGTGAGCCATCTGCTCGTAGGCCCGGCTGACCTCGATCATCCGGGTGATCTCGACGATCGGGTTGACGTTGGAGCCTTCCAGCATCCCCTGGCGGAGTTTCGCGTCCGTGGCGGGCTGGGGCGTCTGGTTGGAGGTGTTGCGGTAGAGGTTGTCGCCCACCTTCTCGAGGGTCGAGAGGCTGGCGAAGGTCACCACGCCGAGCTTGGCCACCCGCTCGGTCCCCTGGGTGACGGTGCCGTCCTCGGCGATGGTGATGGCCCCCTTCTGCGGGTCCAGGGCGATCTCCCCGCCGCCGTCGTCGGCCACGGGCAGGCCGGCCTCGGTGACCAGCCGGCCGTTGTCGTCCAGGCGGAAGCGGCCGTCGCGGGTGTACTGCGGCCCCTGGGCGCCGGCGACCTGGAAGAAGCCCTGGCCCTGGATGGCGACGTCCAGCGGGGCGTCGGTGCGGCGCAGGCCGCCCTGGCCGAAGTCGCGCATCACCCCGTCCTCGCCGACGAACTTCACCGGCCGCGGCCCCTGCAGGGTGATGGCCGGCTCGGCCGGGTTCTCCTTCATTGAGAGCGATTCGACCTTGAAGCCGGTGGTGTCGGCGTTGGCGATGTTGTTGGCCACGATGTCGAGCTCGCGGCGCAACACCATCTGGCGCGACAGTCCGACGTAGACGGCGTTGTCCATTAATCTGCGAAGCCTCGGCCGCGACCTTTTCGCACCTGTCGCTGCAAGCTTCGGGCCAGATGAAAAGCCAAGGAAATCCAGGGACTAATAAGGTTAATGGGCGTTAACGGCAGGTTTTGCCGGGCAGATTCCGGGTGCGTTAAGAGGCGTTAAAAACCGCTTCTTAACGAACTGGGGCCAGCCTCAGGCGCGACAAGGATTCTAAGGAACGCGCGCGTGGCCGAGGCCCAGCTCAAGGAAGCGCCGGCGGAAGAGGCCGAAGGCGAGGGTGAGGGCGGCAAGAAGAAGCTGCCGCTCAAGCTTATCATCATCATCGCCGTCGCAGCCGTGCTCGTGCTGGGCGGCGGCGGCACGGCCGCGTTCCTGCTGCTCAAGCCCAAGGACGAGGCCGCCGCGGACGGAAAGCACAAGGAAAAGAAGAAGGAAGAGAAGAAGGACGAGAAGAAGGGCGGCAAGGACGCCAAGGAGGACAAGAGCGCCGGCCAGGTCCGCGAGGGCCCCGACGGGGTGATGTTCTACACCCTGCCCGACGTCGTCGTGAACATGCAGACGGCCGATGGCCGGCCGACCTTCCTCAAGCTCAAGCTCACCCTGGAGATGCCCGACCAGGACGCGGTGGATGCGCTGCAGCCGAATCTGCCCAGGCTCAACGACATGTTCCAAAGCTTCCTGCGCGAGCTTCGCCCCGAGGACCTGTCCGGCAGCCAGGGCTCCTACCAGCTGCGCATGGAGATCCTGCGCCGGGTGAACCTGGTGATGGCGCCGTCCCACGCCAACGCCGTGCTGATCGAGGAGATGCTGATCAACTAGCCCGGCGGGCTGGCGGATCGCGTAACGCATCATGGCCGACGAGAGCGAGACAGGCGAAGCGGGCTGGGAAGAGGGCGGCGCCCCCGCGGCCGGGGGCGAGGGCCTGGCCGCCGAGCGCATCCTCAACCAGGACGAGATCGACAGCCTGCTGGGCTTCGACTTCGCCGACGATGAGAACGAGGCGCGGACCGGCATCCGCGCGATCATCAATTCGGCGCTGGTCTCCTACGAGCGCCTGCCGATGCTGGAGATCGTCTTCGACCGCCTGGTGCGGCTGATGACGACGTCCCTGCGCAACTTCACCTCGGACAACGTCGAGGTGAGCCTGGACAACATCTCCTCGATCCGTTTCGGCGACTATCTCAACTCGATCCCGCTGCCGGCGATCCTGTCGGTGTTCCGCGCCGAGGAGCTGAACAACTACGGCCTGCTGACGGTCGATTCGAACCTGATCTACTCGATCGTCGACGTGCTGCTGGGCGGGCGGCGCGGCACCGCGGCCATGCGCATCGAGGGGCGGCCCTACACCACCATCGAGCGGATGCTGGTGCAGCGGATGATCGAGGTGGTGCTGGCCGACGCCAAGGAGGCGTTCGATCCGCTGACGCCGGTGACCTTCACCCTGGACCGGCTGGAGACCAACCCGCGCTTCGCCGCCATCGCCAGGCCGGCCAACGCCGCCATCCTGGTCAAGCTGCGCATCGACATGGAAGACCGCGGCGGTCGAATCGAGCTCCTCTTGCCCTACGCCACGCTCGAGCCGATCCGCAAAATGCTGCTGCAGCAGTTCATGGGCGAGAAGTTCGGGCGCGACAACATCTGGGAAGGCCACTTGGCCACCGAGCTCTGGACCACCAACATCGAGGTCCGCGCCGTGCTCGACGAGCAGAGCGTGAGCCTTCGCCAGGTGCTGGATCTGAAGGTGGGCGACACGCTGATGTTCAACGCCTCGCCCGAGAGCCTGGTCGAACTTCGCGCGGGCGCCATCCCGCTCACCCGCGGCCGGATGGGCCGCCGCAATGCGCAGATCGCGGTGCGCGTGGAATCGCCTGTGGCGCCCGCCGCCCGCGACGCCCTCCAGAGGACAGCATGAGCATCATCGGTCTTGCGCTGAACGGCCTTCTCATCGCCCTCCTGGGGGCCGCCCTGGTGATGGGCTTTCGCCTCAACCGACGGCTGAAGACCCTGCGCGCCAGCCAGCAGGACTTCGCCCTGGCGGTGGCCGAGCTGAACAAGGCCGCGGCCCGGGCCGAGCAGGGCCTGGTGGAGCTGCGCGCCGCCTCGGACGAGGCCGTCGACCTGCTTTCCGACCGCATCGACAAGGGCCGCCAGCTCGCCGGAAAGCTGGAGAGGCTGGTGCAGCAGGCGCCGGCGGCCTCCCGCCTCGCCGACGTCGAGGACGAGCGGGCGCAGGAGCGGCGCCTGGGCGCCCTGCTGGCCGCCGCCCGCGAGGCCCGCGCCAAGCCCGAGCGGCTGGTCCGCAGCACGCCCTCGCGCGCCCGGGGCGACTTCGACGACCTCTTCGACGACGAACCGCCGGTCGGCGGCCCTGGAGCCCGCCGATGAAGCCTGTGCCGCGCATCCTGCCGCTGATCGGCGTCGCCGTGGGCGGGGTCCTGGCCGTCAACGCCATGGCCGGCGCCCGGCAGCTTCCCGACCTGATCTCCGGCGCCAAGGCCTTCGCCGAGGGCGTGGGCAAGCCGGACAAGTCGGCGAAGGGCAAGGACGGCGAGACGGCCGCGGTGGGCAACGCCACCGACGCTTCGGCCATGCCCGGGCTCGCCTCGGCCGCCAAGCCGCCGCCGGTCTGCGCCCCCACCGCCGCGGAGCTGGCCAAGGAGGCGGGGCTCTCGCCGGCCGAGCTGCAAGTACTTCAAAGCCTGGGCGAGCGGCGCGGCCAGCTCGACCAGCGGGAGAGCGACCTCTCCACCCAGCTCGCCCTGCTCTCGGCGGCGGAGGCCAAGCTGGACGCCAAGGTCAAGGCCCTGGGCGGGCTGAAGGGCGACATCCAGGACCTGCTCAGCCAGGCCGACGCCAAGCAGAACGCCGAGGTCGACCGGCTGGTGAAGGTGTTCGAAGGCATGAAGCCCAAGGACGCCGGCCCGCGGATGATGGTGCTGGACGACAAGGTGCGCCTGCCGATCGCCGCCAAGATGAAGGACCGCGCGCTCTCGGCCATCCTGGCGCAGATGCCGCCGGCCGAGGCCAAGAAGCTCACCGAGGGCCTGGCCGCCCGCTTCGACAACATCAAGGCCATGGCCGCCAACGCCCAGGCCACCGCCAACCAGGCCGCCAGCCAGGCGAGCGCCCCGGCCGCGCCCGCCGGCGGCGCCGGCCCGGCGGTCACCGCCTCGGCCGGGGACGCCTCCGGCGAGGCCGCCCCTGCGGCCAAGCCCGCCGCCAAGCGCAAGCCCGCCGCCAAGCAGGCGCGCAAGGCGGCCCCGCGCAAGTCCGCGCCGGCCGACGCCCAGGCCGCGGCCCAGCCGCCGGCCGCCAAGCCGCCGGCGCCCGCCGCCGGCGCGCCCGCGGCGCCGACGCCCGCCGCGCCCAAGGCCGGCTAGGTCCCGATGAGTCTTCGGCAGGCCCTGCGGTCGGGGGTGTCGGCGATCTGCATCGCCGGCCTCCTCGCGCCTGCCGGCCTGGCCGCTCCGCCGCCGGCGCCGCACGGGCCGCTGGAGGTCCACGTGGCCCAGGCCGCCGACTTCTCGCGCCTGGAGTTCCACTGGTCGGGCAAGGGCGGCGCGCCGCAGACCAAGCGTGACGGCCAGGTCCTGACCTTCCGCTTCGCCCGCGACGCCGACCCCGACATCGCCCGCCTGCGCACCGATCCGCCCAAGTGGATCAAGAGCGCCGAGAAGCGGCACGTGAACGGTCATCTGGAGATCGCCGTCACCCTGGCCGACGACGCCGAGGCCAAGACCGGGACCGCCGACGGCGCGGCCTTCGTCAACGTCTTCGCCCGCCCGGCGGAGACGCCGGTGAAGACCGCCGAGGTGGCCACAGGGCCGGTGGAGCCCGAGCCGCCGCGCGCCAATCCGGTCCCCCCTGGCGGGGTGGTGCGGATGGAGACCAAGGTCTCCGGCAGCCAGGTGATGCTGAGCTTCCCCTGGGCCAATCCCGCCGGGGCGGCGGTGTTCCGGCGCGGCGGCGCGGTCTGGGTGGTGTTCGACGCCCAGGCGAGCCTGGACATCTCCAAGGCGCCCAGGGGCGTTCCGCAGATCCGCGGCGTCCAGGCCTTCCGCGGGCCCGACTACGCGGCGATCCGCATCGATGCGCCGGCGGACACCCCGCTGTTCGCGATTTCCGAGGGGAACACCTGGACCATCGCCCTGGGCCCCGGCGACCAGAGCCAGCCGAACATCGTGCGCCTCTCGCGCGACGCCGACAGCGGGCCCGCCGGCCTCAAGGCGCCGGTGGCCGGAGCGACGCGGGTGGTGCGGCTGGTCGATCCGGACGTGGGCGACACCCTGACCGTGGTCACCGCCCTTGGCCCGGCCAAGGGCCTGGCCTCCCGGCGTGACTATGTGCAGATGACCTTCCTGGCCTCGATCCAGGGCCTGGCGGTCCAGCCCAAGGTCGACGACCTGCTGGTCGCCCGCGAGGGGGACATCGTCCGCTTCGGCCGGCCGGGCGGGCTTTCGCTCTCGCCGGCCTGGGCCGCCCAGCAGCGGGCGCAGGCGAGCCTTGGCGTGCCCCAGCCGGCGGCCATGCCCGGGCTGATCGACTACGAAAACTGGGGCAAGACCGGCGAGGGCGGCTTCCTGGCGCGCTACGACGCCCTGCTGGCGAGCGCCACCGTGGAGTCGGGGAGCCGCGACCGCGACGGGCCGGTGAAGGCGCGCATGGCGCTGGCCCGCTTCCTGCTGGGCTCGGACCTGGCCTTCGAGGCCATCGGCGTCCTCAACGATGTGGCCCGCACCCATCCCGAGCTGATGGAGAACGCCGAGTGGCGGGGCCTTCGCGGCATCGCCCGGGTGATGGCCCGCCGCTACAAGGAGGCCGAGGCCGACTTCTCCAGCCCGGTGCTGGTGGACGATCCGGCCAGCTCGCTCTGGCGCAGCCTGATCGCCAGCAAGCAGGCCCAGTGGGCCGAGAGCCGCACCCAGTTCGCCAAGGGCGTCGAGGCCTACGCCCTGATGTCGCCCACCTGGAAGGCGCGCTTCGCGCGGGCGGCGGCGGAATCGGCCCTGCGGCAGGGCGACCTGGTGGACGCCGAGCGGCGGGTGAACCTGGCCCTGCAGGAGAAGGTCGACCCGCTGGAGGAGCTGGCCACCCGCCTGACCCAGGCGCGGGTCATCGAACTCCAGGGCCACAAGGACCGGGCGCTGCGCATCTATGCGGCGGTCAGCGGGGCGCCGGTGGAATCGCTGGCCGCGCCGGCGCTGCTGCGGGCCACCCAGATCCGCTTCGAGCAGGGCTCGATCACCCCCAACCAGGCGGCCGACGCCTTCGACAACCTGCGCTACCGCTGGCGGGGCGATTCCACCGAGCTGGAAAGCACGCGGGCGCTGGGCCAGCTCTATCTGAAGCAGGGCCGCTATCGCGAGGCGCTGGAGGCGCTGCGCTCGATGGGGGCCAGGCTGCCCGACCTGCCGGAGGCCATGCTTCTGCAGACCGACCTTCAGACCAGCTTCCGCTCCCTGTTCCTCGACGGCCTGGCCGACGGGCTGGAGCCGATCCAGGCGCTGGCCCTGTTCTACGATTTCAAGGAGCTCACGCCCCTGGGCGCCGACGGCGACCTGATGGTGCGCAAGCTGGTGCGACGGCTGGTGGATGTGGACCTGCTGCCCCAGGCGGCCGAGCTTTTGAAGTACCAGGCCGACAACCGGCTGGACGGGGTGCCCAGATCCCAGGTGTCCACCGACCTGGCGGTCATCTACCTGATGGACCGCAAGCCCGAGCAGGCCATCCAGGCGCTGAACAGCTCGCGCACCACGGTGCTGCCGACCGCCCTGCAGGCCGAGCGCCGGCTGGTGGAGGCCAGGGCCTGGACCGCCCTTGGCCGCTACGACAGCGCCCTGGAAATCCTCGACAAGGACGCGTCCAAGGACGCCCAGGACCTGCGCGCCGAGATCACCTGGAAGCAGAAGAACTGGGCCGCCGCCGGACCGCTCTACGAGAAGGCCCTGGGCGATCGCTGGAAGAACAAGAC
>Ga0075368_10000489_pt1 | contig 11713 bp, 9 predicted proteins | sample EndMethybrTD3033_FD_71518 | JGI IMG/M metagenome (GOLD analysis project Ga0075368, IMG submission 71518) | Populus endosphere microbial communities from Tennessee, USA - Endosphere MetaG P. TD hybrid TD303-3 | ecosystem: Host-associated > Plants > Roots > Endosphere | place: USA: Tennessee... | reverse complement strand
TTGCGCCCGCATGATGGCGGCTATCTAATGGCTCGCCGCCTATCCGACAAGCGCGGAAATGCAGGTGCGCGCGGCGGGAATCCAGCTGGATGCGCGGCGCGGATTGAACAGGTCGATCTGATGGAGGGGAATGCGCTCGTCCATCCACTCGCGCTTATAGTCATTGTCACCGGTGCCATAATCGATCGTCGCGACCCGGTCCTGGTCGATGGCATGGGCGAACATCGCATGGCTCAGCAAGGTGCCGGGCGATCCTTCATCCTGGGTGCTGTCATGGGCCAGCTTGTGGATCAGCGCCGTGCCATGTTCCACCGTCCATAACTGGGTCGCCACGGCGCGGCCGTCCAGCCGGGCAAAGCCCAGCCGCAAGGTGCCGGCATCGCTTTCCCGCTGCGCCAGGACGCGCAGGAAGTTGAGGCCAGGCTCGGGTGCCTTCCAGCTATGCGCCTGCACATCGACATAATCCTGCCACAGCGTATCGGTCAGCTTGTCGTGGATGCGGAGGTCGTAACGGCCCTGCCGGGCCTTGCGCCGCACCTGGTTGCGCAACCGGCCGGGGCGCAGCGCCCAATAGCTGGCGAAATCCCGGCCATTGACATGCAGCAGATATCGGCCGCCCATCGGCCGCTGCACCGCGAACCAGCCGGCGCGGCGAAAGGCACCGATCAGCGGGCCGGGCAGGGCAAGGGGATAGAGGTTGATCTGCGCCTGTTCGCGCAGCAGATGGCGGGCGATATTTTCCAGCAGCCGGGCCTGTTGCCGCGCGTCCGGCGACCCCAGGAAAATCGGGCTCCAGGCAAAACTGTACCAATTGGCAAGGGCGGTCAGGCGACGAGCCGAGGGCGCGAGAAGGAACAACCAGGCCTCGCAGGCGTCCTCTTTCTGTTGGAACACCCTGAGCGGGGTGTCGCCAAGGCAAAGGGGGTGCAATGTTTCAAACCAGTCCAGCCGGTCGAACAGGCTGTCGATATGGGCGCGGTCCATCCGGCCGCCGATCGCCGACCGCACTTCCGACAGCGTCCGATATTCCCTTGGGACCAGCAACCTATTATCTCCCGGCACCTTAGCTGCCCTTAGGACCTAATTCTGGACATGACGTTAAGCGACCCCCTGTTGGCTTCCAAGGCGCCAATCGACGATGCCGATGTGCAGCCGATAGACCATCTGCTGCTGCGTGGCGATCCGGAACGGCCGGCGCTGGCGGGGCGATCGGGCGCGCAGGACTATACCGAACTGGAACAGGCGCTTGGTCGTCTTGCCGGATGGCTGGCGGGCTTCGGCCTCGTGCCCGGCGCGCGGGTGGCGAGTTGGGTGGCCAAGGGGCCGGTCGCGGCGCTGATGCCGCTCGCCGCGCCGCGCGCGGGGCTTGTCCATGTCCCCATCAATCCGCTGCTCAAACATGCGCAGGTCGCCCATATCTTGGCCGATAGCGGCGCGGCGCTGCTGATCGGCACGGCCAGCCGCCTGTCGACCCTGGCACCCGGCGATATCCCGACCGACTGTCATCTCCATCGCGAGGATGACGCGGCGGCGGGGATGAGCGGCGGCGCGGCATTGCCGCCGTCCGATGCCGCGCCCGATGCTCTGGCCGCCATCCTCTACACCAGCGGATCGACCGGCCGGCCCAAGGGAGTGATGCTCAGCCACGCCAATCTCTGGCTCGGCGCGGTGTCGGTGGCCCATTATCTGGGGCTGGCGCCGGAGGACCGGACGCTGTGCGTGCTACCCTTCAGCTTCGACTATGGCCAGAACCAGCTGCTTTCCACCTGGTATGCGGGCGGCTGCGCCTATCCGCTCGACTATCTGACCCCGCGCGACGTGGTGAAGGCGGTCGATCGCTGGGATATCACCACCCTGGCCGGGGTGCCGCCGCTCTGGGTGCAACTCACCGAACTGGACTGGCCAGCGGAGATCGCAGCCAAGCTCCGGCGCCTGACCAATAGTGGCGGGGCGCTGACCCGGCCGCTGGTTGCGCGGCTGCGCGCGCTGTTCCGGCAGGCCGATCTCTATCCCATGTATGGCCTGACCGAAGCCTTCCGCTCCACCTATTTGTCGCCCGCGCTGGTTGACAGTCACCCGGATTCGATGGGGTCTGCCATCCCCTTTGCCGAGATATTGGTGGTCCGTCCCGACGGCACGCTGGCCGACGATGACGAGCCGGGCGAACTGGTCCATGCCGGCCCGCTGGTAGCGCAGGGCTATTGGCAGGATGCGGCGCGCACTGCAGAGCGCTTCAAGCCGGCGCCGTCCGCTTCGCGCCATGGCGGCACCGCCGTATGGTCCGGCGATACGGTGCGCCGTGACGCGGACGGGCTGCTCTATTTCGTCGGCCGCGACGATGCGATGATCAAGTCGGCCGGCAACCGCATCAGCCCGACCGAGATCGAGGAGGCGGCGGTCGCCGTTTCCGGCGTGGCGGAGGCTGTCGCTCTTGGCGTCAAGGATGAGCGGCTGGGGCAGGCAGTGCTGTTGCTGCTGCGCGCTGCCGACCCCGAGATATCCGCGGCTGTTGCTGCCCATCTGAAGGCCGAACTGCCCAATTTCATGCAGCCGCGCGAGACGCTAGTGCTTGCACAGTTCCCACGTAACCCCAATGGCAAGATCGATCGAGTCGCGCTGGCCAAGGAGTATGCGTCATGAAGCCCATGGGCCCCATTCCTGCCTGGTTCACCGAGGAAGAAGGCATGCTGCTGATCGGCGGCTGCGGCGCGGCCAGCCTGGTCGACGAAGCGGGCGACACGCCGCTGTTCGTCTATGACATGGGCATCATCGAGGCGCAGGTGCGTCGTTTCCGCGAGGCGATCCCCAAGCGGATCGATCTTCATTATGCGATCAAGGCCAATCCCTATGCGCCGTTGCTGGCGCGCATGGCGGGGCTGGTCGACGGGTTCGACATCGCCTCAGGCGGAGAACTGGCGATGGCGCTGGAGGCCGGCATGGACCCGGCGCGGATCAGTTTTGCCGGGCCGGGCAAGCGCAATGACGAACTGGAAGTCGCCATCCATGCCGGCATCACCATCAACCTGGAGTCCGAGGGGGAGGGCGAGCGCGCGCTGACCGTGGCGGAGCGTCTGGGGAAGGTGCCGCGCCTCGCCGTGCGGGTGAACCCGGATTTCGACCTCAAAGGGTCGGGCATGCGCATGGGCGGCGGCGCCAAGCCGTTCGGCGTCGACGCCGATCGCGCGGCCGCGCTGGCGCGGACAATGATCGCTGGCGGCGCGGACTGGCGCGGCTGGCATATTTTCGCGGGCAGTCAGGCGCTCGATCCGATGGCCATCATCGAAACCCAGGCGGCGACGATCGATCTGGCGGCGCGCCTGTCCGATGCCGTCGGCGCCGCACCGCCTCTGGTCAATCTCGGCGGCGGTTTTGGCATTCCCTATTTCCCCGGTGACGAGCGGCTGGACATCCGGCCGATCGGCGTCGCGCTTGACACCGCGCTCAACGCGCTGCCCGATATCCTGACCGACAGCGCATTCGCGATCGAACTGGGGCGCTGGCTGGTGGGGGAGGCGGGCATCTATCTGACCCGTGTCGTCGACGTGAAGCAGAGCCAGGGCGAGACTTTCGTCGTCGTCGATGGCGGCCTGCACCATCAACTGGCTGCCAGCGGCAATTTCGGCACGGTCGTGCGGCGCAACTATCCGATCGCGGTGGCCAACCGCTTCGGGCGCGAGCCGACCAGCCAGCCGGTCAATGTCGTCGGCTGCCTCTGCACGCCGATCGATCGGCTGGGCGAAAAGGTGGCGCTGCCGCCAGTCGATGTCGGCGATTTCATCGCGATCTTCCTTGCCGGTGCCTACGGCGCGTCCGCAAGTCCCGCGGCCTTTCTTGGCCACCCAAGTCCTCGTGAACTATTACTTGGCTGATCCATGTCCGACAGCAGGCCTAACCCTATCTTTACCCTTTTCCGGCATGACGAGGATGAAGCCATGGGCCTGCACGCGATCATTTTTTCCGGTCGCGCGTCGGCTATGATGGTATGAAGGGGTGAATTTTATGCGTTTCCAGCGGATTTCCAGGCTCCTGATCGGTGCATCGCTGCCTGCGGTGGCCCTGTCGGGCTGCGCTTCGACCAGCTCCGCGCCGCAGCTTCCCCCCGCATCCTTCGTCGCGACCCAGGAAGGGCCGGGCGAGGAATATATCATCGGCCCGCTCGATAACCTGACCATCTTCGTCTGGCGCAACCCGGAACTGGGCGCCAAGGTGCAGGTCCGTCCCGATGGCCGCATCACCACGCCGCTGATCACCGATATGCCGGCTGTCGGCAAGACGCCCAAGATGCTGTCGGACGACATCAAGCTGGCGTTGTCGCAATATATCGAAAATCCGCTGGTATCGGTGATCGTCGACAATTTCTCCGGCACCTACAGCCAGCAGGTGCGGATCGTCGGCGCGACCGAAAAGCCGGCCTCCATCCCCTATCGCGCGAACATGACGTTGCTTGACGCCATGATCTCGGTCGGTGGTCTCAGCGAATATGCGTCCGGCAATCGCGCCCGGCTGGTCCGCTTCGACAAGGCCAGCGGCAAGCAGAAGGAATATCAGGTCCGCATCGGCGACCTGCTCAAGAAGGGCGACACCAAGGCCAATGTCATGCTGGCGCCCGGCGACGTCATCATCATTCCGGAAAGCATGTTCTGATCATGGCGGGTCTGTACGACGAGCTGCTGGTCCTCCTCCACGGCATATGGAGCCGGCGCTGGATCGCGCTGGCTGTGGCCTGGGGCGTGTGCATGCTGGGCTGGCTGGGCGTGTCGCTCATCCCCAATGGCTATGAATCCAAGGCGCGGGTCTATGTGAACACCCAGTCGCTGCTGGAGGACAAGATCGGCATCACCCAGGTCCAGTCCCAGCAGGATCTCGACCGGGTGCGCCAGACGCTGCTGAGCGCGGAAAATCTCGAAAAGGTCGTGCGCGGCACGGACCTTGCCCAGACCATTTCCGGGCCGCGCGACGTGGCGGGCAAGATCACCACCCTGCGCGAACATATCACTGTGCTCGCCCAGGCGGACCCCAGCATGATCGACATCAGCGCGACCTCGGCCGACAGCGGCCTGTCGGATGGCGCCAATGCCCGCATCGCCCAGCAGGTGGTGCAGAAGCTGATCGATATCTTCCAGGAACAGAATCTGACCGGCGGTCGCACTGAAACCCGCCAGAGCCTGGCCTTCCTCGACCAGCAGATCGCCGGTCGCGGCAAGCAACTCGAAGCGGCCGACAAGCGGCGCGTCGAATTTGCCCAGCGCTATGCCGGCGTGCTGCCGGGCGCCGGCACGATCAGCCAACGCATGGATGCGGCCCGTCTGGAAATCAACAATATCGATTCCCAACTGGTGCAGGCGCAGAGCGCGCTCAGCGCGATGAACGGCCAGTTGGCCGGCACCCCGGCGACCCTGCCGGGCGTGGCGGTTGGCGGCGGTGCATCGCCGCTGGCCCAGGCGCAGGCCGAACTCGCCGCCATGCGCGCGCGCGGCTGGACCGCCAGCCATCCCGACGTCATCGCGGCCCAGCGTCAGGTCGACAATCTGCGTCGCCAGGGCGGCGCCAGTGGCGCGGCCGCTGCCGGCACGCCCAATCCCGCCTATCTGTCGATCAAGTCGATGCAGGCGGAGCGCGCCGCCACCGTGCAGGCGCTGTCGACCCGCAAGGCGCAGCTTCAGGCCGATCTCAACACCATGACCGCGCATCAGATCGATGAACCGGGCGTGGCGTCCGAACAGGAAAAGCTGGATCGCGACTATGCCGCGCTCCAGACCCAATATGACAAGCTGCTCGCCGACCGCGAGGAAATCCGCTTGCGCGGCGACGTGAAGACGGAAACCGGCGCGGTGCAGTTCAGCGTGCTTCAGCCCGCCAGCCTACCGACGGCGCCCGCTGCACCCAACCGGCCGCTGCTGCTGCTTGGCGTGCTGATCCTCGGCATCGGCGCCGGCATTGGCGTCGCTTTCGCGATCGGCCAGCTCAAGGGTACCTTCCCGACGGCCGCCCGTCTGGAACGGGCGGTGGGCATTCCGGTCGCCGGGTCGATCACCCAGGTCGCCAGCACGGCCCAGGTCGCTCTCGATAAGCAGCGGATGAAATGGTTTGCGGGCGCCAGCGGCGGCCTGGCGGCCCTGTGTCTGTTGCTGATCGTCGTCGAATTCATCCAGCGCGGTACGGCGTGAAGGAGCCTGATCCCATGAACCAGCATAGCCCCATCAAGGGCCGCGGCTCGCTGATCGAACGCGCCACCGAGATTTTCGATTTCCAGGCGGCTCTGCGTGGACGCGCAGCACCGGCCGTCGATGTGCCGGCCGATGCGCCGCCACCGCCGCCGATGTTCGATCCCGCGCCGCCGGCGTCGGCCCCGGTCGCGTCCGGCGAAGCGCCAATCTTCCGTGCGCAGGCCTGGACCAGTCCGGTCCAGCCGGTCGATCGCGCCCGGCTGACCGAAGCCGGTTTCCTGGTGCCCGGCGCGCCGGTCACCGCGATGAGCGAGGAGTTTCGCCTGCTAAAGCGCGGGCTGCTGACCCATCTTCAGGACAATCCGCGCGGCAACCGCATCCTCCTGTGTTCGCCCCATAGCGGCGAGGGGAAGACCTTCTGCGCGATCAATCTGGCGCTCAGCCTAGCGGCCGAACAGGATCGCGAGATTTTGCTGGTCGATGCCGATTTCGGCAATCCGGGCATCCCCGAAACGCTGGGGTTGCAGCCCGGACCGGGGCTGATGGACGCGCTCGCCGATCCGCTGGTCGCGATCGAGGATTGCGTGCTGCGCACCGACATTCCCTCGCTGTCCGTCCTGCCGGCGGGGCAGCGCAGCCATGCCGACACCGAATATCTCGCCTCGGCGCGCACCGAGATGCTGCTGCAGCGGCTGACCGAGGGGCGGCCCGATCGCATCATCGTGTTCGATTCCCCACCCTTGCTCGCGGCCTCGCCCGCCGCCGTGCTGGCCAGCCATGTCGCGGTCGCGCTGCTGGTCGTGCGGGCCGACAAGACGTCGGAAAGCGCGCTGCGGGAGGCGGCTGCACTGCTGAAGGGCGGGGCGCAGGTCCAGTTGCTGCTCAATGCCGTCCGCTATACCGGCGGCGCCCGTCGCTTCGGTTCCTATTATGGCAAGGGGGAGGCGGGATGACCGCGCGCGGCCTGATCGCCGGCACCTCGTTGCTGGTGCTTGCCAGTGTCAGCGCCCCGGCGCTGGCGCAAGGTACGCCTGCGTCCACCAGGAAGGTTGATGTCACGCCTTATCTGGGTATCGACCAGGTGGTGATGGTGCCGCTCAAGGGCGACGGCGACGTCGTGACCTACACCAATCTCACCGCCGGCGTGACGGTGGAAGTCCAGACCCGCCGGCTCAATGCCGCGGCGGACGTCCAGTATATGCACAGTTTCGGCTGGGGCCACGCGACCGATTCCGACGTGCTGAGCGGCATCGCCAATGCCGGCTACAAGCTGACCCCCGAACTCACCCTGCAGGCTGGCGGCATCGCCTCGCGCGTGCGGACCGACGGCTATTCGGGCGCTGCCGCGATCGACAACCGTTTTACCAGCCAGATCTGGGGCGGCTATATCGGGCCCAGCTACGCCACGAAGGTCGGCGATCTCGACATCAAGGCTTCCTATCGGCTGGGCTATGCCCGCGTCGATGACGATGTCGATGTGAATGCCCCCGGCGCCGCGATCGCCAATGGCTCCTTTGCACAAAGCTGGTCGCATGACATCAAAGGCTCCATCGGCTTCGCGCCGGGCACGGTCCTGCCGGTCGGCCTGACCGCCAGCGCAGGCTACAGCCGCGAGGATGCCAGCCAGCTCGACCAGCGGTTCGAGGATGTCTGGGGCAGGGTCGATGCGATCATGCCGGTTTCGCCCACGGTCGCGCTGCTCGGCGGCATCGGCTATGAGGATATCGAGATCAGCCAGCGCGCGCCCTTGCTGGACGAGGATGGCGTGCCGATCATTCGCAACGGCCGCTATGTCACCGACAAGAGTTCACCGCGCGAACTTTATTATGATTTCGGCGACCTGATCTGGGATGTGGGCGTGCTGTGGCGGCCCAATCGCCGTACCTCGCTCAAGGCGACGGTGGGCGAACGCTATGGCGGCATGTCCTATCAGGGCCAGTTCACCTGGCAGGGCCGCAACAGCAGCGTCGGCATTGCCGTGTTCGACGGCATCGAAAGCTTCGGCCGGATGATCACCGCGGATGCGGCGGCCTTCACCGGCACCAACCTGATCGTGCCGCGCAATCCCTTCACCGGCGATCTCACCGGCTGCGCCTTCTCGCCGACCGGCGGGGGCGAATGTTTCAACGATGCGCTGGCCGGCATCACCGGCGCCAATTTCCGCTATCGCGGCATCGCCGGCCAATATTCCACCCGGCGTGGCCCGTGGGGCTTTGGCCTGGGCGGCGGCTATTCCAACCGCAAGTTCATCACGCCGACGACCCAGAGCGTGCTGATCAGCGGCACCCGCGACCAGAATTGGTATGGCAATGGCACCGTCACCTACGCATTCAACGATCGCGATTCGTTGGATACGGCGGTCTACATCAATTATTTCGATGCCAGCGGCGCCCGCGCCGATGTCTTGAACTATGGTGCCTTCACAAGCTATTTCAGGGGTTTGACCAGAAAGCTTACGGCATCGGCTTCGCTTGGCGTCGATGCGGCGAAGGCGGATGATTTTGATACGCTGATCAACGCGATGGGCCAAGTCGGCCTGCGTTACAGCTTTTAAGGGAATTCCGGTTATAAGGGCGTCTGTACGACGCCGGTCGGCCGGATGGAGACGACAGATGTACGATCAGTTCTATGGATTGCAGGGGCGCCCGTTCCAGCTGACGCCGGACCCGCATTTCTATTTCGAGAGCACGACGCATCGCAAAGCGCTGTCCTATCTGGGCTATGGCCTGGCGCAGGGCGAGGGCTTCATCGTCATCACTGGCGACATCGGCGCTGGCAAGACGACGCTGGTCGGCCATCTGATGAGCACGATCGATCCGGCGCGCCTGACCGCGACCAAGATCGTGTCGACCCAGGTCGAGGGCGACGACATGCTGCGCCTTGCCGCGCAGAGCTTTGGCCTTGCCACTGACGGCGTCGCCAAGGCGCAGATATTGCGCCAGATCGAGGCCTATTTGCAGGGGCAGGCCCGCGCCGGCCGCCGCTCGCTGCTGATCGTGGACGAAGCGCAGAACCTGCCGGTTTCGGCGATCGAGGAACTGCGCATGCTGTCCAACTTCCAGTTGGGCGGCCAGTCGCTGCTGCAGATCTTCCTGCTCGGCCAGCCCGAATTTCGTGACCTTGTCCGCTCGCCCGAGTTGGAGCAGTTGCGCCAGCGTGTGATCGCGACCCATCATCTCGACCCGATGCTGCCGCAGGAGGTCGAACCCTATATCAGCCATCGCCTGACGCTGGTTGGCTGGACCGGCAATCCCTATTTCACCGACGATGCGCTCGACGCCATCTATGCCGCCACCGGCGGCGTGCCGCGCCGCATCAACGCGCTGGTCAGCCGCGTGCTGCTGCTGGGCGCGCTGGAGCAACTGACTGAGATTGACGGTCAGGCGGTCCAGGCGGTGATCGAGGATATGGGCGTGGATGAGGATGTCAGCGCCGAGCCGATCGCGCCGTCCGTGCTGGATAGTGCCGGCGAAACCGCGCCCGAACCGATCGCACCGGCCGAACCGGTCGCCGCTGCCCCCGCGCCGCAGGCGGTCGCTTGGCAGGCGCCGGCGCAGCCCCATCTCGTGTCGCCGGCCGTGCATGAGGAGATTGAGGCGCTGCGTGCCGAGATCGCCGCCCTGCGTGCGATGCAGAACCACGCCTCCTACGCCGCGCCGACGGTCGATCCCGAAGCGCTCAAGGGCTGTTTCGCCCTGATCGAGGAGCGTCTGTCGGGCCTCGAATTCCGTGTCGAGGAACAGGATGCGGCGCTGCGCCGCGTGCTGACCCTGCTGGTCGACTGGGTCGAGCGCGACGAACGCGCCGCCGATCCGGAGCGCAACGCCGCCTGATCGCGCCCGCGCGCACAACCGGGACAAGATCATGATGCACAATGCCCTGTCCGTCGATGTCGAGGACTGGTTCCAGGTCGGCGCCTTCGAGCGGACGATCGACCGTTCCGACTGGGAGGGGCTGACGCATCGCGTCGAACGCAACACCGATGCGGTGCTGGACCTGTTCGCGCAGGCCGGCGTCACCGCGACCTTCTTCACGCTGGGCTGGGTCGCCGAACGCTATCCCGCGCTGATGCGCCGCATTGCCGAAGCCGGGCATGAAGTGGCCAGCCATGGCTATGACCATGCCCGCGTCTTCACCTTCACCCCCGAACAGTTTCGCGCCGACCTGCGCAAGTCCCGCGCGATCCTGGAGGATGCGAGCGGGCAGAAGGTGTCGGGCTATCGCGCGCCCAGCTTCTCGATCGATCCGCGCACGCCCTGGGCGCATCCGATCCTGGCGGAAGAAGGCTATGCCTATTCCAGCAGCGTCGCGCCGATCCGGCACGACCATTATGGCTGGCCCGATTCGCCGCGCTTCGCCTGGAAGCCGGTGGGGGGATCAGACCTGCTCGAACTGCCGGTGACTACGGCAAAGCTTGGCCAACGCACGCTGGCGGCCGGGGGCGGGGGCTTTTTCCGCCTGCTGCCCTATGGCTTTTCGCGCTGGGCGATCCGCCAGGTGAATGGGCAGGCGCAGCGGCCCGCCATCATCTATTTCCACCCCTGGGAAATCGACCCGGATCAGCCGCGCGTCGCCGGCGCGCCACTGCGTTCGCGGGTGCGCCACTATACCAATCTGTCCGTCATGGCCGCCAAGCTGCGCCGCCTGACCCAGGATTTCGCCTGGACCCGCGTCGATGCGCTGGTGGCGCAGGAAGCGGCGCGCGCCGCATGATCGCGGGCAACCGGGCCGATCTGGCGATCACCACGCTGGACCTTGCCGATCCGGCACAGGCGCAGGCGGCCGATGCCTATGTGCTGGCCCATGGCGCCAGCACGCCCTTCCATCGCCCGGCCTGGCTGATCGCGATCGAGCGGGCGACCGCGAACCGGGCACTGATGCTCGCGGCGGTCGCGCCCTCGGGCCAGATTTGCGGCCTGCTGCCGCTCCAGCATGTGCGTAGCCGCCTGTTCGGTCAGGCGCTGGTATCCGCGGCTTTCGCCGTCGACGGCGGCATATTGGCCGATGATCCGGCCGTGATCGCCGCCCTGGCTGCTGCTGCCCAGAATGAGGCGCGGGCGCGCGACGATGTGCCGGTCGAACTGCGCGGCGGTGTCGCACCGGGGGAGGGGTGGCGCGTTTGCGAGGGAGAGCATGTCGCCTTCGTCCGCCCGCTCGCTACCGATGACGAGGCCGAACTGCTCGCCATCCCGCGCAAGCATCGTGCCGAACTGCGCAAGGCGCTCGCCAATCCGGCGCTTTGCGTCGATCATGGCCGCTCGCCGGCGCATCTGCGCGACCATTATCGCATCTATGCCGAATGCGTCCGCAACCTCGGCACGCCGGTCTTCCCCGCGCGCCTCTTCCGCGAGGTGATCGCCGCCTTTGGCGCGGATGCGGACATCAGCATCGTGCGCGATGGCGATCGCCCGGTATCGGCCGTGCTGACCCTCTATCATGGCGACCGGGTCATGCCCTTCTGGGGCGGCGGCGGCGCCGATGCGCGGCGGCTGCGGTCCAACGAACTCATGTATTACCGCCTGATGGGCCATGGCCGCGCGCGCGGC
>Ga0075368_10000488_pt1 | contig 11733 bp, 7 predicted proteins | sample EndMethybrTD3033_FD_71518 | JGI IMG/M metagenome (GOLD analysis project Ga0075368, IMG submission 71518) | Populus endosphere microbial communities from Tennessee, USA - Endosphere MetaG P. TD hybrid TD303-3 | ecosystem: Host-associated > Plants > Roots > Endosphere | place: USA: Tennessee... | reverse complement strand
AAGCGCGAGGACCTCAACCACACCGGCGCACACAAGATCCGCAACGTCCTGGGCCAGGCACTGCTGACCAAGCGGATGGGCAAGCATCGGGTGATCGCGGAGACCGGCGCCGGCCAGCACGGCGTCGCGAGCGCGACCGCCGCGGCCTACTTCGGCCTCGACTGCACGGTCTACATGGGCTCGGTCGACACCAAGCGACAGTCGCTCAACGTCGCGCGCATGGAGCTCCTGGGCGCGAAGGTGGTGCCGGTCGACTCCGGCAGCGCCACCCTCAAGGACGCGATCAACGAGGCGCTCCGCGACTGGGTCAGCACCGTCGACCACACGGCGTACCTCTTCGGCACCGCCGCCGGCCCGCACCCGTTCCCGACCATGGTCCGCGACTTCACCCGCGGCATCGGCGACGAGGCCCGCGCGCAGTGCCTCGAGCTGACCGGTCGGCTCCCCGACGCCATCGCCGCGTGCGTCGGCGGTGGCTCCAACGCGATCGGGCTGTTCACCGCGTTCCTCGGTGACGCCGACGTCCGGATCTACGGCTTCGAGCCCGGCGGCGACGGAGTCGAGACCGGCCGGCACGCCGCGACGATCACCGCCGGCGACAGCGGCGTGCTGCACGGTGCCCGCACCTTCGTGCTGCAGGACGAGGACGGCCAGACCATCGAGTCGCACTCGATCTCGGCCGGCCTCGACTACCCGGGCGTCGGTCCGCAGCACGCGCACCTCGCGAAGAGCGGCCGCGCCGACTACCTGCCGATCACCGATGCGCAGGCGATGGACGCCCTGGCACTGCTGGCCCGCACCGAGGGCATCATCGCGGCCATCGAGTCCGCGCACGCCCTGGCCGGAGCCTTCGACGTGGCGCGCGAGCTGGGGCCCGGGGGGCTGGTGCTGGTCAACCTCTCCGGCCGCGGTGACAAGGACATGGAGACCGCCCGCGAGTGGTTCGGGCTGGGAAAGCAAGCGTGAGCGTCTCGGTCGCCTTCGAGAAGGCACACGCGGACGGCCGCGCCGCGCTGGTGGGCTACCTCCCGGCCGGCTTCCCCGACGTCCAGGGCGGGATCGACGCCCTGCGGGCGATGGTCGATGCCGGCTGCGACGTGATCGAGGTCGGGCTGCCCTACAGCGACCCGGTCATGGACGGCCCGACCATCCAGGCCGCCGCCCAGCAGGCGCTCGAGCGCGGGGTGCGCACCACCGACGTGCTCCGCACCGTCGAAGCGGTCGCCGCCACCGGCACACCGACCGTGGTGATGACCTACTGGAACCCGGTCGAGCGCTACGGCGTCGAGCGGTTCGCCCGCGATCTCGCCGCCGCCGGGGGAGCCGGGCTGATCACCCCCGACCTCACTCCCGACGCCGACCCGCAGTGGCCGGCGGCCGCGGACGCGCACGGCCTCGACAAGATCTACCTGGTCGCGCCGTCCTCGACCGACGAGCGGATCGCGATGACCGTCGCCGCGTGCCGCGGCTTCGTCTACGCCACCGCCGTGATGGGTGTCACCGGTGCCCGGGCCACGACCAGCGACCTGGCCGGACCGCTCGTCGCTCGGACCAAGGCGGCCGTCTCGGGTCTGCAGGGAGACCTACCGGTGGGCGTGGGGCTCGGCGTCAGCAACGGCGACCAGGCCGCCGAGGTCGCGTCCTACGCCGACGGGGTGATCGTCGGCTCGGCGTTCGTGCGCGCGCTGCTGGACCACCCCGACGACCGCGCCGCCGGCGTCCGCGCGCTCACCGCGCTCACCGAGGACCTGGCCCAGGGCGTTCGCCGTGCCCACGGTGGCTGAGGTGCGAGGAGCGCTAGCGAGGAGCACCTCAGCCACCGTCATGGCTGTCGTCTCGATTCTGCTGCTCGCGCTGTCCGGCTGCGGTGGAGACGACGTCAAGGCCGGCGACCTGCACGGGACCGTTCTCGACCCGCCGTTCACCGTGTCCAAGGACGCGCTCGTCGACACCGACGGAGACTCCTACTCGCTGGCCGGCAGCACCGACAAGAGGCTCACGCTGGTCTTCTTCGGGTACACCAACTGCCCCGACATCTGCGGCACCGTGATGGGCAACCTCGCCTCGGCGATGACCCGGCTCGACGAGAAGGATCGCGACCAGGTCGACGTCGTCTTCGTGACCACCGACCCTGAGCGCGACACCGCCGTCGTGCTCCGTCACTACCTCGACCGCTACGACAAGGGCTTCATCGGCGTCACCGGCCCGATCGACGAGATCGCGTCGGTCGGGAAGTCCATCGCGGTCGGCATGGGTGAGAAGCTCCCGACGGGCGGCTACGACGTCGACGCGCACACCACGCAGGTGACGGGCATCGACAGTGACGACAAGGCGCCGATCTACTGGAGCCAGACGACGTCGTCCGCGCAGTTCGCGCAGGACATCCACACCCTCCTGGGAGAGTCGTGAGCCTGACCGCCCTGTCCATCCCGAGCCCGTCCAACGGGGTCTGGCACCTCGGGCCGGTCCCGATCCGCGGCTACGCGCTCGCGATCATCCTGGGCATCGTCCTCGCGATCTGGATCGGCGAGCGGCGGTGGGCGGCCCGCGGCGGCCGCGCCGGCGAGGTCCAGGACCTCGCGGTCTGGGCGGTGCCGTTCGGCCTGGTCGGCGGTCGGCTCTACCACGTGGCCACCGATCACGAGCGCTACTTCGGCGCCCACGGCGACGCCTGGCAGATCCTCTACGTCTGGCGAGGCGGCCTCGGGGTCTGGGGCTCGATCTTCCTGGGGGCCGTCGGGGCGATCATCGCCGCGAGGCGGCGCGGGATGCGCATCGCGCCGATGGTCGACGCCCTCGCGCCAGGCCTCCTGGTCGCCCAGGCCGTGGGGCGATGGGGCAACTGGTTCAACCAGGAGCTCTTCGGGAAGCCCAGCGACCTGCCGTGGGCGCTCGAGATCGACCCGGCCAACCGACCGGCGGGCTATGAGGACCAGGCCACCTTCCACCCGACGTTCCTCTACGAGTGCGTCTGGGACCTGCTCGTCTTCGGGGTGCTGATCGCCCTCGACCGCCGCTTCAAGTTCGGCCACGGCCGGATGCTGGCGCTCTACGTCATGGGCTACACCCTCGGTCGCGGCTGGATCGAGATGCTGCGGATCGACACCGTGGAGCTCAACGACGTGCACGGCCTCAGGTTCAACGTCTGGACGTCGATCGTGCTGTTCGTCGTGGCGGCCGTCTACTTCGTCGTCAGCCTGCGGCTGCGCCCCGGGCAGGAGGAGGCGGCGTACGCCGAGGGGCGCGGTCCGCGCCCCGTCGTCACGTCAGCGGGCGAGGAAGCCCCTGTCGACGTGCCTGACCCGGACGCGGCGGACGGGGACCGGACTGCCCACGAACCGGAAACACGGTCCGATCCACCCCCTGGTGCTTGATAGGCTGAACCGCTCGCTTGGGCCAATGTCGTCCCCTGCACCCATCACGCTGCACCAGACGGATCCTTTTCGGGGATCCTCCGACGACGACGGGAGATGGACCTGTGCCCTATCAGCACTCGTTCCCGCCGCCCCAGGGGCTCTACGACCCGCGCCACGAGCACGATGCCTGTGGCGTCGCCTTCGTCGCGACCCTGACCGGCCAGGCCAGCAACGACATCGTGGCGAAGTCGCTGACCGCCCTGCGCAACCTCGAGCACCGCGGTGCCGCGGGCGCTGAGCCGAACTCCGGTGACGGCGCCGGCATCCTGATGCAGATCCCCGACGCGTTCCTGCGAGCCGTGGCGACCGAGGCGGGCTTCGAGCTGCCGCCCGCCCGCGCGTACGCCGCCGGCACGGCGTTCCTGCCCGGTGACGACGAGGCGGTGGCCAAGACCCGCACCCAGATCGAGGAGATCGCCGCCGAAGAGGGGTTGACCGTCCTCGGCTGGCGTCAGGTGCCGACCCGGCCCGACTGTCTCGGCAAGACCGCGCTCGGCGTCATGCCGCAGTTCGCGCAGCTGTTCGTGACCGCCTCCGGCCAGCGGCGGACCGGGATGGCGCTCGAGCGGATGGCCTACTGCCTGCGGCGCCGCTCCGAGAAGGAGACCGACGTCTACTTCCCGTCGCTCTCGTCGCGGACCCTGGCCTACAAGGGGATGCTCACCACCGAGCAGCTCGACGAGTTCTTCCCCGACCTGCGTGACGAGCGGATCGCCTCGGCGCTCTGCGTCGTGCACTCGCGGTTCTCCACCAACACCTTCCCGAGCTGGCCGCTGTCGCACCCGTTCCGGTTCATCGCCCACAACGGCGAGATCAACACCGTGATGGGCAACCGCAACTGGATGCGGGCGCGCGAGGCGCTGCTCGACTCCGACCTGATCCCCGGCGACCTGGACCGGCTCTACCCGATCTGCACTCCGGGGGCCTCCGACTCCGCGTCGTTCGACGAGGTGCTCGAGCTGCTGCACATGGGTGGCCGCTCGCTGCCGCACGCGGTGCTGATGATGATCCCGGAGGCGTGGGAGAACCACACCGAGATGGACGCCGCCCGGCGCTCGTTCTACGAGTTCCACTCGGCGCTGATGGAGCCATGGGACGGGCCCGCCTGCGTCGTGTTCACCGATGGCGACCAGATCGGTGCGGTGCTCGACCGCAACGGGCTGCGCCCCTCGCGCTACTGGGTCACCGACGACGGCCTCGTCGTGCTCGCCTCCGAGGTCGGTGTGCTCGACCTCGACCCGGCCACGATCGTCCGCAAGGGCCGGCTGCAGCCGGGCCGGATGTTCCTGGTCGACACCGAGGAGCACCGGATCATCGAGGACGACGAGATCAAGTCGACCCTCGCCGCGGAGCACCCCTACGCCGAGTGGCTCCACGCCGGGCAGATCCACCTCGACGACGTCCCCGACCGCGAGCACATCGTGCACACGCACGCCTCGGTCACGCGTCGCCAACAGATCTTCGGCTACACCGAGGAGGAGCTTCGGGTCCTGCTCACGCCGATGGCCAACACCGGCGCCGAGCCGCTCGGCTCGATGGGCACCGACACCCCGATCGCGGCGCTGAGCGACAAGCCGCGGCTGCTCTTCGACTACTTCGCCCAGCTGTTCGCCCAGGTGACGAACCCACCGCTGGACGCGATCCGCGAGGAGCTCGTGACCTCGCTGCAGGGCTCGATCGGCCCCGAGGCCAACCTGCTCGAGCCGAACCCCGCGTCGTGTCGCCAGATCGTGCTGCCGTTCCCGGTCTTCTCCAACGACGACCTGGCCAAGATCCGCCACATCAACCGCGACGGCGACATGCCCGGCTTCCAGACCCATGTCTCGCGCGGCCTCTACGACGTCGAGGGCGGTGGCGCCGCGATGGCGGCGCGCCTCGACGATATCTGCGCCGAGGTGAGCCAGGCGATCTCCGAGGGCGCTCGGATCATCGTGCTGTCCGACCGGCACGCCACCCAGGAGCTGGCGCCGATCCCGTCGCTGCTGCTCACCGGCGCGATCCACCACCACCTGGTCCGCGAGAAGACCCGCACCCAGGTCGGCCTGCTCGTCGAGGCCGGCGACGTCCGCGAGGTGCACCACGTCGCCCTGCTCATCGGCTACGGCGCCGCGGCGGTCAACCCCTACCTCGCCATGGAGTCGGTCGAGGACCTCGCCCGCGAGGGCCACTACGTCAAGGCCGCGCCCGAGGCGGCGGTCAAGAACCTCATCAAGGCGCTCGGCAAGGGCGTCCTGAAGGTGATGTCGAAGATGGGCGTCTCCACCGTGGCGTCCTACACGGGGGCGCAGATCTTCGAGGCGGTCGGCCTCTCGCAGGCGGTGGTCGACAAGTACTTCACCGGCACCACCTCCAAGCTCGGCGGCGTCGAGCTCGAGGTGATCGCCGAGGAGGTCGCCCGCCGGCACCGGACGGCGTACCCCCGCGGCGGCATCGCCCCGTCGCACCGCGAGCTCGCGATCGGCGGCGAGTACCAATGGCGCCGCGAGGGTGAGCCGCACCTGTTCGACCCCGAGACGGTCTTCCGACTGCAGCACTCCACCCGGACCGGCCGCTACGACATCTTCAAGCAGTACACCTCCCGGGTCGACGAGCAGTCCAACCGGCTGATGACGCTGCGCGGGCTGTTCCGGTTCAAGGGCGCCCACGTCACCGGCCGCGACTCGATCCCGATCGAGGAGGTCGAGCCGGTCTCCGAGATCGTCAAGCGGTTCTCGACCGGGGCGATGTCCTACGGCTCGATCTCGAAGGAGGCGCACGAGACCCTCGCGATCGCCATGAACCGGCTGGGCGCCAAGTCCAACACCGGTGAGGGCGGCGAGGATGCCGACCGCCTCTACGACCCGGAGCGACGCTCGTCCATCAAGCAGGTCGCCTCGGGCCGGTTCGGCGTGACGTCTGAGTACCTCACCAACTCCGACGACATCCAGATCAAGATGGCGCAGGGCGCCAAGCCCGGCGAGGGCGGCCAGCTGCCCGGCCACAAGGTCTACCCGTGGATCGCGAAGACCCGCTACTCCACGCCGGGGGTCGGCCTGATCAGCCCGCCGCCGCACCACGACATCTACTCCATCGAGGACCTCGCGCAGCTGATCCACGACCTCAAGAACGCCAACCCGCAGGCGCGGGTGCACGTCAAGCTGGTCGCCGAGGTCGGCGTCGGCACCGTCGCCGCAGGTGTCTCGAAGGCGCACGCGGACGTCGTGCTGATCTCCGGCCACGACGGCGGCACGGGAGCCTCGCCGCTGACCTCGCTGAAGCACGCCGGCGGTCCCTGGGAGCTCGGCCTGGCGGAGACCCAGCAGACCCTGCTGCTCAACGGGCTGCGCGACCGGATCGTGGTGCAGACGGACGGCCAGCTCAAGACCGGCCGCGACGTCGTGATCGCCGCGCTGCTGGGCGCCGAGGAGTACGGCTTCGCGACCGCGCCGTTGGTGGTCTCCGGCTGCATCATGATGCGGGTCTGCCACCTCGACACCTGCCCGGTCGGCGTCGCCACCCAGAACCCGGTGCTGCGCGAGCGCTACACCGGCCAGGCCGAGCACGTCGTGAACTTCTTCGAGTTCATCGCCGAGGAGGTCCGCGAGTACCTCGCCGAGCTGGGCTACCGCTCGCTCGACGAGGCGATCGGCCAGGTCGGCTCGCTCGACGTGGTCGAGGCCGTCAACCACTGGAAGGCCGCCGGCCTCGACCTCAGCCCGATCCTGCACGCACCCGACCGCGAGGCGTTCCCCGGCCAGGACCTGCACCAGACCAAGCAGCAGGACCACGGCCTGGAGAAGTCGCTCGACGTCACCGAGCTGGTGCCACTGTGCCGGCCGGCGATCGAGAGCGGCGAGCCCGTCCGCGCGCAGGTGGCGATCCGCAACGTCAACCGCACGGTCGGCACGATCCTGGGCCACGAGGTGACCAAGAAGTACGCCGGGGAGGGGCTCCCGGAGGGCACCATCGACCTGACCTTCACCGGGTCGGCCGGCCAGTCGTTCGGCGCGTTCGTCCCGCGGGGCATCACGCTGCGGTTGGAGGGCGACGCCAACGACTACCTCGGCAAGGGGCTCTCGGGCGGCCGGATCGTCGTACGCCCGGACCGGGCGGCGACCTTCAAGGCCGACGAGCAGATCATCGCCGGCAACGTGATCGCCTACGGCGCCACCTCCGGCCGGATCCACATCCGCGGCGGCGTGGGGGAGCGGTTCTGCGTCCGCAACTCGGGCGCGTGGGCCGTCACCGAGGGCGTCGGCGACCACGCGTGCGAGTACATGACCGGCGGCCGGGTCGTGGTGCTCGGCAAGACCGGGCGCAACTTCGGCGCCGGCATGTCCGGCGGCGTCGCCTGGGTGCTCGACCTCAAGGAGAACCGGGTCAACGGCGAGCTCGTCGAGCTGGGCCCCGTGGAGGGTGAGTCGGCCGCCGAGCTGGAGCAGCTCGTGCGTGACCATGCCGAGGAGACGGGCTCGGAGGTGGCCGCGGCGCTGTTGGCCGACTGGCCTGCCGCGCTGGCCCGGTTCACCGAGGTGATGCCGAGCGACTACAAGCGAGTGCTCGAGGCGCGCGCCGAGGCGATCGAGGAAGGCCTCGACGACGACGAGACAGCCGCCCGGATGATGGAGGCTTTGCATGGCTGACCCCAAGGGCTTCCTCAAGAACGGCCGGGAGGTCGCCACGCGACGTCCGGTCGAGGAGCGGGTGCAGGACTGGGACGAGGTCTACCCCGACGGCATCGGTCGTGCGCTGCTGCCGATCATCTCGACCCAGGCCGGCCGCTGCATGGACTGCGGCATCCCGTTCTGCCACCAGGGCTGCCCGCTCGGCAACATCATTCCCGAGTGGAACGACCTGGTCTGGCGCGATGACTGGGAGGGCGCGATCGAGCGGCTGCACGCCACGAACAACTTCCCGGAGTTCACCGGCCGGCTCTGCCCGGCGCCGTGCGAGACCGCCTGCGTGCTGGGCATCAACCAGGACCCGGTGACGATCAAGAACGTCGAGGTCTCGATCATCGACAGGGCCTGGGAGAGCGGCTACGTGCGGCCACAGCCGCCCGAGTGGCTCTCGGGCCGGACCGTCGCGGTGATCGGCTCCGGCCCGGCCGGGCTGGCGGCCGCGCAGCAGCTGACCCGCGCCGGCCACACGGTCGCCGTCTACGAGCGCGCCGACAAGATCGGCGGGTTGCTGCGCTACGGCATCCCCGAGTTCAAGATGGAGAAGAAGCACCTCGACCGACGCCTGGACCAGATGCGCCGCGAGGGCACCGTGTTCCGCGCCGGCGTCTCCGTCGGTGACGAGCTGACCGCCGAGTCGCTGCGCGACCGCTACGACGCGGTGGTGCTCGCCATGGGCGCCACCGACGCCCGCGACCTGCCGGTCACCGGGCGGGAGCTCGGCGGGATCCACCAGGCGATGGAGTTCCTGCCGCAGTCCAACCGCGCCTCGCTCGGCGAGGTCGTGGAGTCGCAGATCGTGGCTACCGGCAAGGATGTCGTGATCATCGGTGGCGGTGACACCGGTGCGGACTGCCTCGGCACGTCCACCCGCCAGGGCGCCCGCTCGATCACCCAGCTCGAGATCTTGCCCGAGCCGCCGGAGTCCCGCCCCGCCGGCCAGCCGTGGCCGACGTACCCGATGACCTTCCGGGTCTCCTCGGCGCACGAGGAGGCCGGAGACCGGGTCTACTCGGTGTCGACCAAGGAGTTCCTCGGCGACGAGTCGGGCAACGTCAGCGGGCTGCGCCTGGTCGAGGTGGAGCTCAAGGACGGCAGGTTCGAGGAGGTCGAGGGCTCCGAGCGCGAGATCCCGGCTCAGCTGGTGCTCTTCGCCATGGGCTTCCTCGGCCCGGAGAGGCCCGGTCTCGTGGAGCAGCTGGGCGTCGACCTCGATGAGCGCGGCAACATCGCCCGCGACTCGTCGTACATGACCTCGGTGCCGGGTGTCTTCGTCGCCGGTGACGCCGGTCGCGGCCAGTCGCTGATCGTCTGGGCGATCGCCGAAGGCCGCGCCGCCGCGTCGTCGGTCGACGCCTACCTCACCGGCTCGACCACCCTGCCCTACCCGATCAAGCCGACCGAGCGCCCCCTCGTCGTCTGATCCGATCGCCGAGTCGGCGTTACTGCCCGGCAGTAACGCCGACTCGCGGCCGCGCTGGACTGCCGAGTCGGCGCTACTGCCGGGCAGTAACGCCGACTCGCGGTCGTACGGCGCTGTTGGAACGATCCAAAACTCGATAGGGTCTGGTCACGTGAGAAGAGCGAAGATCGTCTGCACCTTGGGTCCGGCCACCTCGAACGAGCGCCGGATCACGGAGTTGGTGTACGCCGGGATGGACGTCGCCCGGCTGAACATGAGCCATGGGACCCACGAGGACCACGCGGAGGTCTACCGCCTGGTGCGGAAGGCCGCGGACGCCAGCGGTCGCGGCGTCGGCATCCTGGCCGACCTGCAGGGCCCGAAGATCCGGCTGGAGACGTTCTCCGGGGGACCGGTGCAGCTGACTCGCGGCATGGTCTGGACGATCACGACCCGCGAGGTCGACGGCAACAGCGAGATCAGCGGGACGACGTACAAGGGGCTCGCCGGAGACGTGAAGCCCGGCGACCCGATCCTCATCGATGACGGCAAGGTCCGGCTGCGGGTGACCGAGGTCAAGGACGGCACCGACGTGGTGTGCGAGGTGCTGGTCGGCGGCAAGGTGAGCGACAACAAGGGCATCAACCTGCCCGGTGTCGCGGTCTCCGTGCCGGCGCTGTCGGAGAAGGACATCGACGACCTGCGGTTCGCCCTGCACCTCACCGTGGACTTCATCGCCCTGAGCTTCGTGCGCAGTGCCGCGGACGTCGAGGACGTGCGGCGTGTCATGCGCGAGGAGAACGTCGTCCTCCCGGTGATCGCCAAGATCGAGAAGCCGCAGGCGATCGAGAACCTCGACGAGGTGATCGCGGCCTTCGACGGCTTCATGGTCGCCCGCGGTGACCTGGGTGTGGAGTGCCCGGCCGAAGAGGTGCCGTTCCTCCAGAAGACGATCATCGACAAGGCCCGGCTCAACGCGAAGCCGGTCATCGTCGCGACCCAGATGCTCGAGTCGATGACGACCAGCCCCTCGCCCACTCGTGCCGAGGTCTCCGACGTGGCCAACGCGATCCTCGACGGCGCCGACGCCGTGATGCTGTCCGGCGAGACCGGCGTGGGGGAGTACCCCGTCGTCGCCGTCGAGACGATGGCGCGGATCGTGATGGCCACCGAGCTGCACGCCCTGGAGCAGCAGGAGGTCGGCACGCTCCGGGTGCTCGCGTGGGACCCCCACACGACGGGTGGGGTGATCGCCAAGGCGGCCGGCGAGGTCGCGGAGCGCATCGATGCCAAGTACGTCGTCGCCTTCACGCAGTCCGGAGACTCCGCTCGCCGGATGTCGCGACTGCGCGGTCCGGTCCCGATCCTCGCGTTCACCCCCGAGGCCCAGACCCGTTCCCGGCTCTCGCTGTCGTGGGGCGTCGAGACCTTCAAGACCGCCGCGGTCGAGCACACCGACGAGATGGTCGCCCAGGTCGACGAGCAGCTGCTCAAGATCGGCCGGGTCGAGAAGGGCGACCTCGTGGTCATCATCGCCGGCTCGCCCCCGGGCATCCCCGGCTCGACGAACGCGCTGCGGGTGCATCACATGGGTGACGCGGTCGACGGCGTCGCGCCGGCCTACCGGCGGGGCGAGGCCTGACTCCCACGGTTGGCGTCACACTTCTCGAGCACACGGGTCCACGATGCGGATGCCGTAACGGCCCGCAGGTGAGTGCCCCGAGTGGGATTCGAACCCACACTGGATGAGGTTTGAGCTCATTGACTCTGCCGGTTGGTCTATCGGGGCTGGCGGAGTCAGAGGTTACCGGGACGCAAGGCGGATGCCCCCCTTGGCAAAAGTCGAGTAGTTCACTACAGTTTGACTCGTGATCTCGGTGGGCAGCGTGTGGCGCTGGGCGGTGGCGAGCAACGAGCGGGCGGTGGCGAACGCCCGGGCGGCCGCGACCGAGTGTTCCCGGCTGCGCGTCGAGCGGGCCGAGGTGGAGGATTTCCTGGCGGCGTACGCCGTGGCGGAGCAGTCCACGGCCCGCCTGGAGTCGGGGGCGGTGGCGACGGGCCGTTAACCTGTCGCCGTGATCACCCCACGAAAGCGCGCGGAGGACGCGCTCCGCGCGAGTAGCGCACGCTTCCGCGGGGACCCCGAAAAGGCATGACAGCACCCCCCAGCGGAGCGGCCCGGACGGTCGTCGTGGCCGAGGACGAGGTCCTCATCCGCATGGACCTCGCGGAGATGCTCACCGAGGAGGGGTACGAC
>Ga0075368_10000485_pt1 | contig 11757 bp, 10 predicted proteins | sample EndMethybrTD3033_FD_71518 | JGI IMG/M metagenome (GOLD analysis project Ga0075368, IMG submission 71518) | Populus endosphere microbial communities from Tennessee, USA - Endosphere MetaG P. TD hybrid TD303-3 | ecosystem: Host-associated > Plants > Roots > Endosphere | place: USA: Tennessee... | reverse complement strand
GCTGGAGCGTCTGGCTCCCCACCTGCCGGAACGGCAGGGGCTCAGTGTGGGCTGGACGGGCCGGCAGCCTCTGCCGGGCGGAGAATTCGAACCGGATGGCTTCGAGGAACTGGCGGGTGCGCTGGCTCGCGACTATCCGTTCCTGGACGTCGGCCACGCACGTCGCCTGGCGCACGCCTACGGCAGGGAGGCCTGGCGCATGCTGGGCAAGGCTACGGTCGCCGCTGACCTCGGCAGGTCCTTCGGCGCCACGCTCACGCAGGCGGAGGTGCGTTACCTCATCACGCAGGAATGGGCGCGCAGCGCCGACGATGTCGTCTGGCGCCGCTCCAAGCTCGGGCTGTGCCTGACCCCGGCTGAGATCGCCGCGCTCGATGCGTGGATGCGCGAGACAGTCACGACATCACCTGCCGCTCGCTAGAGCAGGATCGCTTCGGATTGAATCATTTTGCGTCAGTCGAGACGTGGCGGCCGAAGCGTGAATCCTGCTCTATTCCAGGTTTGTAGAGCAAGATTCACGTTCCATGATCGAAGCCAACTGCTTCGATCAGAAACGATCTTGCTCTAGGATTCCAAGCAAAGCAACGGTTGTCATCCCGGCACTTGTTGCCGGGATCCATCGTGGTGCTTGCTCTGGAGTTCGCGGATGGCTGGATCCCGGGGGCTAGCCCCGGGATGACGGCCAGCGGCAACATTCAGCTCGACGCGATCTTGCCGCCGCCCTGCTTGCGGATCGCGACAACGGAGGGTCGCGGCGGCATGTCCGGCTTGAAGTCCGGCCAGCGCGTAGCCGGGTCCTCGAAGGTCGACTCGCGCCCGAACGGCTTCCAGTTCTTCACACCATCGGTGGCCGGGTGCTGCACAGCGACAAAAACCGTTTCGCCGTCCGGCGTGAAGCAGGGCCCGCACATCTCGGCCCCAACCGGGCACCGGAAGAACAACTTGGATTGCCCGCGCGTGGCACCCTCCGTCCCCACGGCATAAAGCCCGTCGGCCTTGCCGGTCTTTTCCGACCAGAGCGAGCCCTGATCTGTGGCGATCCACAAGCGGCCAAGCGCGTCGACCGCCGCGTTGTCCGGACACGCGAACCAGCCGTCCGCGGTGGTCGCCGGGTTCCACAGAGCTCCGACGTCGGCCACGCGCGGATCACCGCATTTGATGAACATTTCCCATCGGTATTTGGACGCCGCATGATCGCCGTCCGGCGCCGTGATCTCGATGATGTGGCCGAAATCGTTCTTGGAGCGCGGGTTGGCGGCATCGACCTGCTCGGGTCGGCGCCGGTCATTGTTGGTCAGCATGATATAGACCTTGCCGGTGCCGGGCACCGGCTGCACGTCCTCGGGGCGGTCCATGCGTGTGGCCTTCAGCGCATCGCCTGCAAGCCGCGCGTCGATCAGCACCTCGGCCTGCGAGGCAAAACCGCCCTCTGTCGTCAGTGGACCTTCACCGTGCACGAGCGGCAGCCACACCATGCTGCCGTCGGCATCGAAGCGGGCCACCGACAGCGTCCCCTCCGACAGCAGGCGCATGTTGTGCGCCTTGTCGCCCGGTTTGTACTTCTCCTTGGAAACGAAACGGTACACGTAGTCGAACTGCGCATCGTCGCCGGAATAGACCACCACGCGGCCGTCCGGGTTGACGATCATCTCGGCGCCTTCATGCCGGAAGCGCCCGAGCGCGGTGTGCTTGACCGGCGTGGAGGTCGGATCCATCGGATCGATCTCGACGATCCAGTTGAAGCGGTTGCACTCGTTGGCTTCCTTGTCGACGTTGAAGCGCTCGTGGAATTTGCCCCAGCTGTACCAGTTGCTGGGGATGCCATAGCGCTCGTAGCTCTTCTGCTGTGCGCCGCCCAGGCCCTTGGTGAGGCGCTTGCCGTCGGACGCCTTCTGGTCGGTCCAGAAGTAGCCGTTGCAGTTCTCCTCCCCTGTCAGGTAGGTGCCCCACGGCGTCTGGCCGCCGGCGCAGTTGTTGAGGGTACCGAGCGAACTGCGTCCGGTCGGGTCCGCCTTGGTCTTCAGGCGGTCATGCCCGGCCGCCGGGCCATCGATGCTCATGGGCGCCGCGGCCGTGACGCGGCGATTGTATTTGCTGTCGACTACGGGCGCCCATTTGCCGTCGCGGAGGGCAACTTCAACGATGCTGACGCCGTGCGCCGCCATCTCCACCCCGACGTGCGTGTCGGTGATGTTGGCGAAATCTTTGCGGTCGGGGCGTACGCCGATGCCAGGGAACATCACCTCGGGGTTGGCGTACTCGTTGTTGACGCACAGAACTCCGCGCGTGCTGCTGCCGTCCAGCGGGAAGAAGGCGATGTAATCGTTGTTGTAGCCGAAGCGCTTGCTCTGCTCCTCGCCGGTCAGGGTGCGCGGGTCGAACGCGGGCATATCCTTGGCGAGCGGATCGCCCCAGCGGATCACGACGTCGGCGACGTAGCCCTCGGCCACGTGATGCGTCTCGTCGATGCCGGCTTCGAGCTCTCGGAAGGCGAATCCGGCGGTGGCTGCCTTGGCAGGGCCGGAGGCGCTTTGCAGGGCTGCGGTCCCGAACAGAGCGGTGGCGGCCGTTACGGCCAGCGATCCCTTCAGGATGTCGCGTCGGCCGTAGCGGCGGGCGATCACCGCGCCCATGGTGTCGTCGTCGGCAGGCGACAGGGGAATGTCGTCAAATGCCTGGAATGCCTCGTCCTTATTGGAGAAATTGTCGTCCCCCATGGGTACCTCCTGTGGTCCGCGCAATGCTGCCTGCCTAGCCAATGCCGGTGTCTGGCTCATGACAGGGCCAGTGACAGGGCCGGTGACAGGGCCAGCATCACGCACGGTGGCCGCGACCGTCAGCGGGTTGCTTTTTTGTCGCAGGTGATTTTCATGTTTGGCGATGGAACCAATCACTCGTTGTGCGGGTTGTGGCCCGAGGGTCTAACACCCAAAAAACGCAGCGTACACAACGCACGTCGGACGCGCCTGCAGGAAGGTGCGGGCCATGTACCGCATATCCACCTTTACGCAGCCGTGTCGGAAGGTGGAGGTTGCATTTTGCATCGGTCTGGAAACAATCCCGCAGAACAAGGCGGACGGGCTGAATGAGCATGCGCGTTGTCGTCGTGGAGGACGAGGTCTTCATACGCTTGGATCTGCTGACGCACCTGCAGGCGGGCGGCCACCAGGTGGTTGGCACGGCTGACTCTGCGGCGGACGCGGTTCAGGTGGTGGAGCGCACCTCCCCCGATCTTGTGCTGATGGACCTGCGCCTGATCGGCGAGGGCGACGGCATCCAGGCGGCCATCGAGATCTGGAAGCGCTTTGCCATCCGCAGCCTGTTCGTGTCCGCCAACCTCGATGCCGGTGCACGGGCCAGGGCAGCGTCGGCCAACCCGGCCGGCTTTCTCGAAAAGCCGTTCACGAGAACCAGCCTACTGTCCGCGGTGGCGGAAGCGGGGCGCTAGCTGCCACCCACTTGTGATGCGGGCTTGTGCTCGTCGGCAGCCTGCACGGTGACGCGCGCCCGCAGTCGGTCGAATTCGCTCTGGATCTCCTTCAGGTCCTCGTCTGTGCAGTCCTCGAGATTGATGAGACGGTTGCGCGCGGCGTGCGTGGCGCGGATCAGCTCGTCGAGCTTGAGGTGAATGGCCTTGGCGTCGCGGTTTTGCGTGTTCTGGATGAGGAACACGACGAGAAAGGTCGCAATGGTCGTGCCGGTGTTGATGTAAAGCTGCCAGGTCTCCGAGTAGTTGAAGAATGGTCCGGCGGCAGCCCAAACCAGCACGGTCAGGCAGGCCAATGCGAAGGCCCAGGGCGAACCCAGCACATTGGCGGTCAGGCGCGCGATCTCGCTGAAATGATGGTGCGGGTTGCGGTGCTCAGGGGAGAGGTGCGCCATGACGGCTTCTCCTTACACGCGCGCCTCGCCGCCCTCCGGATAGACACCGTTCGGCCTTGGCGTTGGCGGCGGTTCGGGCACGGTGGCATCCGCTTCGCCGTCGGCCTTCGGCTCGCTTGGCCACAGCAAGAAGCCGGCGACCACCAGCAACAGCACCAGGGGCAGGTTGCGGCCCAGCAGGCGCGCGATCCCGAGCGCCGACGTCGGACCCATCGGGCTTGCCAACAGGGCGCTGAGCAGGGCGAGCGGCGCCTGTACCGCCACCTCCTTGGCCACCTCCGGCGTGTCGGTGGCCACGGCCTCGGCCTCGGCGACCACCTCTTCCTGCTCCTTCACCGTCACCACCAGCATCGCCACGGCGCCGATCAGCGTGAACGCGCCGGCGACCAGCCAGTAGGCGGTCTGCGCGCCATACCGGTCCACCAGCATGACGGTGAGGGCCGCGGTTGCGAAACCGGCGGCGACGAAGAAGGGAATGGCAACCGAGGCGCGCGCCACGTACTTGACGATGACGGCGCCCGCGGCTGCCTTAGCGTCACTGATCAGGCCCCGGAACACGGCTTATCTGCCTCGCTCAGTGGGTTGCAGGATTGCGGACTCAATGACGTTCAGGACTTCCACAGCGCGCCGAGCACGAAGCCGACCGCAGCTACCATGGCCAGCGTGGCCATCGGCTGATCCTTGACCGACTTGTCGACCGCGCCCTTGAAGTGGCCGGCTACCTCCTGCACCTTCTCGCCGGCTTCGCGGCCCTGCTCGGCCACGCGACTGGCGACGCTCTCGGCTTGGTCGGCGAGGCGGGAGAACTGGTCGGTGGCCTTATCAGCCATTCTCTCGAACTGATCGGTTGCTTTTTCCTTGATGTCGTTTGACTGCGAACCAATGCGGCCGCCGTGCTGCGTCTGTGCCATGATCCACTCCTCGTGAAGGCAAATTGTGAAGGCAAAGCTGCTTCCGGGATAGAACGCGGCCGGTCGGGATTGGTTCACTCGGGCAGGTAGGGTTTTTCCTCCCCGAAAGCATTGGCCAGCGCCACGGTTAAGGCCATTAACAGAGGCACGGCCAGAAAGGCGCCGATCGGTCCCCACAGCCACGTGCAGAAGGCGATCGCCAGGAATACGGCGAACGGATTGAGCGTCAGCTGGCGGCCGATTACCATCGGCGTCACGAAGTGGCCCTCGACGGTGACGATTGCCACGTACACGATGGGGGCCACGACCGCCTCGCCCAGCGTCGGGAAGGTGAGCAGGCCGACCACGGCCAGCGTGCCGGTGACGATGGCAGGGCCGATATAGGGCACATAGTTGAGGACCGCCGCCAGCACCCCCCACAATAACGGGTTGGGCAATCCGACCGCCCAGGTCAGCAGCACCGTGATCACGCCGAGGCAGAGGTTGACGATGGTAAACGTGCCGAAATAGACGGTCATGTTGCTGTCGATGTCGCTCAGCGTGCGCAGGGTGGTCAGCCTGGATTCGCGATCGCGCACGAAGAACACCGCCGTGGTGCGGATGCGCTTCTGGTAAACAAGGTAGAAAATCAGGGCGCCGATGAAGAGGATGAACTGGCTGACCGCCGGCGTTAGCACGCCGATGATGCTGGTAACCAGCGTGCCTGACTGCGTCTCGACCTTGATGCCGCCTTCGTTGCCGACCGTGATGGCGTTCAACGCCTTCCGCACCTCATCCAGCATGGCCAGCGGCTGGCTCATCATCTGGAACTTCTCCCGCATCAAGCTGCCGAATTCGGAGGCGCGGCCGAGCCAATAGGTGATGGGCGTCGACAGCAGCAGGAGAAGCACGGCGATAATGCCGATCAGCGTTGCCGCTACCAGAAGCACCGCTACGCCCCGAGGGACGCGGTATCCTTGCATCCACGTCACCACCGGAAGCACGATGGTGGCGATGGTCCACGCCAGTACCACCGGCACCACGACGGGCTGGGCCACGTAGGCCGCCCACAGCACCGCAATCACGAACAAGCCGATCACAGAGACCTGGCTCATGCGCAGCCAGATATCGAGCGGCAGTGCCGCCGCACCGTTCTTGGCGTTGGCCTTGGCCGCTTCCGCCTCGCGAGCCTCGCGCTCGGCGCGGGCTCGCTGGGCTCTTGCGGCGTCCTCGCGCGACTTCGCGGAGGTCGTGTCCGTCGTGGTCTTGTTTGCTTCTGTCATCAGTTGGAACTCCGGCTTAGGAAAGTGCCGCGGATGACGCGGCCGGCATTGACAGCTTGCGACCAGATGGTCCCCCAACCCGCAGCACTCTTGATGTCGCTCAGGCTGCGCAACAGCCGCGCGCGTTGCGCGTCCGGCGCCAGCTCAATGATCCTGGCCCACAGCGCATCGACATTGTAGGGCGCTACCGCCACGTCAACGCGCGCCGGCACGATATCGTCGGCCGCGAACCCGAGCTCGGCTCCGGCAGCCTCCATTGCGGCGCGGATGGTCACGGCCTTGCCGCGTGTCGCGGAGCCCAGATCATACGGCGGCTCCCACTCGGTGAAGGGGCGCAGGCGATCGATCTGGGTCAGCACCAGCAGCATGGGCGGCTGCCGGCGATGCGTCTGGGCGGCGAAGTGGGCGCGAATGGCCTCGATGGCCGCGCGATCGGTCTCGCGGGCGGCCTGCACGGCCGAGGCGACCCACAGCACCATGTCGCAGCCGTCGGCGGCCTGCACCAGCGCGGCGAGGGTGTCCACCCCCGCAAGCCCGGGGCTGTCGATTAGCAGGGCGGCGGGAAGTCCGTCATGGGTCAGCTTGTAGGCGGTGAAGGCCGCGGTGGTCGGCACGGCGCTGACCGCCGCTTCGACGGCGTTGGCGAGTGCGTTGACCAGGCTCGACTTGCCGGAGCCAGTCTGGCCGGCGACCAGGATGCGGATCGGCTCGCTGCCGCGCTCGTCGAGGCCTGCCATGTCGCGGCGTGAAGCCACCGAGACATGGGTCTGCAGCCGGCCGGCGGACACGCGCAGGCTGCCGCCGTAGAGATCGATAGCGGCGCGTCCCACCTCGCGCACGAATGCGCGTGCCAGGCGCCGGGCAAGGTGCTCGCGGCCGGCGTCGTAGATTTGGCGGGTGAAGCGCTCGCGCAACTCCTGGGTGACGGCGGACACCGGGTTGAGCAGGCGCACGATGCGCCACAGGTCGTAGCCCTTCTCGACCATGCCGAGCGCGCCCCGCCAGCGGTAGAGCCACATCAGTTGGGCAACGGTCACCCGGTCGCCGAGCGGGAAGCTGCCGGAGACGAAATCGCGCAGGCCGCCGCTCGCCTGCTCGATCACGGCCAGCGCCTCCGGCACGGTGAACTGCAGCAGGGGGTCGCCCCGCTCGGGATGCAGGCGCTTGGCCACCACCTCGATCGTCTCGAGCCCCAGGCTGACGACCGCGTCGCGACTCGACAGGCGATTCGGATCGACGTTGGCGGCCAGCGCCTTGACGTCGGCCCACGCTTCGTCCTGACGTGGTGACCAGCGGGTGTCGCCCGGCGCTGGATCCTCCTCGAGGGCAGGCAAGGCGGCCGGCGGGGAGAGCAGGCGGCGCTCCAGGTAATAGATGCCGACCACGACGACGCAGGCGACAATCGCCCAGTAGAGGATCAGGCCGTTCTGCCACAGCCACACCGAGCCCAGCGGTATGAGACTGGCGGCCGGCAGCACCAGGGCCACCGCCAGCAGCACGGTGCGCGGGATGCCGATCGATTTCTTGCGTGGGCTCACGACGCCTTGGCCCCCGTCTCGGCGCCGCCAATGTTGCGCTCCTTGGCCTTGCGGAAGGCCTCCCGCAACGCCTCTCGATAGACGCCCGAGACCTCGGCCGCCGTCACGCCTTGCCGACGCCGCGCGATGTAGAAGCTCGCCGCCTTGCCCAGGGCATAGGTGGCGGCAAAGCTGGCTGCGGCCGCCGCGGCAGCACCTGCCGTCTGTCCGTAGACGGGGATCAGCTTGACCAGCTGGCGGATGCCGAAGCTCGATGCCGTGCGGATCAGCGTGCCCGCGCCGAGTGCGCCGGCAAACTCGGCATAGTCGCGCTTCTGCCACTGCACCCCGTGCAGCCTGGCCAACTGATGCAGCATGGCCGCCTGCACGGCCGGTACCAGTACGGCACCGGCGAGCGGCAGGGCGTCGCCGGCCCCGGCCGCCACGGCATAGCCCAGGATGTGCGCGTCGGCCTTGCGCCGGGCATCGGGTGATTGCGGCAGCTCGGCCAGTGCCGCGGCCACCGTCAGCGGCGCTGCGGCGATCAGCGCGGCGATCAAGGCCTCATGACCATAGTCGGCCGGCTCGAAGCCGTCGTCGGCGTGGGTGAAGTCGATCGGCACGAAGCTGACACCGCCGCGCCCGGGCAGCGAGCCGAACAGGCCGCGTTGGTAGGACACGGCCTGCGATAGCGGCGCCGGCAGGTCGGCGCCGAGCGCACCTTCCGCGAAGGGATAGGGCAGCAGGTGACCCGCACCCTGCGGATAGCCTTCGTGCAGGCTGGTCTGCGCCACCACCACCGGCCAGTCCGGATGCGCCCGACGCGCCGCGGAGATGACGTCGAGCACCACCTGCTGCTGGTGGTCCATGGCCTTGGCGACCGCCAGGATCAGATGCGAGCGGCCCTCGCAGAAGGCGATGTCCTCGGCCGGGTCGTAGGCCACCTCGCCGAGGCCGCGCGTGTCGAGAAAGCGGATGATCGGCGCGTCCTGGGGGAAGTCGAACACGCGCGCCATCTTGGTGCAGGCGCGGAAGCCGGAGCCCACCTCGGCCTCGGTGCTTTGCGTGAGCACGCGCACGATCGAGCTCTTGCCGCTCTGCACCTTGCCGATCAGCCAAACCACCGGCGCGAACTGGCGCGCCCGATCGGCGATCGGCGATGTCGTCTCGACCGGTTGGCTCATCTGGCGTCTACATTGCTCCAACGGCGCACTAGTGTCCTGATTTCGAAGTTCGCCAGCGTTCTGCGCTGGGCTCTGGAGCGAACTTCGAAATCAAAAGGGACACTAGAATCATAGGTTTTCTAGTGTGATTCAGATCGAGAAATTCGCTCAGAACCAAGCCGCGAACTCCGGCGAATTTCTCGATCATCACACTAGCGGTTTGCCGAAGCTCACGCTTGAGAACCCGCAAACCGGCCGATGCGTTCCACAGCGCAAATCGTAAGCCGCGAAAGCACCGCAAATTCGACGCGGTATCAGGCGGGCCAAGCCTGCCCGCCGCCATCGACCCGCACAACCTGGCCGGACACGAACGCCCCGAGCGGGCCGGCGAAGAATTCGACCACGCGTGCCACCTCATCGACGGTGGCGATGCGGTCAAGCGTGCCGGCTTCGGCCATGCGCGCCGGATCGACGGCGCGCGTGGCCACGAACCGCTCGGTGCGGGTATCGCCCGGCGCGATGGTGTTTACCGTCACGTCGAAGGGCCGCATCTGGTCGGCCAGGCAGCGCGTGAAGTGCATGGCGCCGGCCTTGGCTGTCGCGTAGATGGAGCCGTTGGTGCGGCCCTTGAAGGCGGCGACCGAGCCGATGGTGATGATGCGCCCGCGCCTCCGCTGCATCATGCCGCGTGCCACCTGCTGACACACGAAGATGGTGCTCAACAGGTTGCGGTCGAGGACGGCGCGCACGTCCACCTCCTTGATGTGCACGACGTCGTTGGGATCAGGCTTGCCGCCGGCCGCGGCGATGTCGCCGCCGGCGTTGTGCACCAGGATGTCGATGGGGCCGAGCTCGCTGGCGGCGCTGCCGACCACACGCTCGATATCGTCCATGCGTGTCAGGTCGCCCAACAGGCGCGTGGTGCGCACACTGTGCGTTTCGGCGATGTCGCGGGCGACATCGGTCAGGGTTTGTGTGCCGCCGTATTCCGCGGGGCCATGCTCGCGCATCCCGTGCACGGCGATGTGGCTGCCGAGCGCCGCCAGACGTTCTGCGAAAGCGCGTCCCAGCCCGCGGCCGGCCCCGGTCACGAGCGCAACCTGGCCTTCGAGCATGCGATCCGTCATCGGCGTAACCCTTCCGTTGCCTCGGCTGGGATAGAGCCGCCAATCGGCCGCCTGCGTCAATCGCCACGACGCATTGGCGTTGTGCGGCGCGGAAGGAGGCGAGCCTCAGATTGACAGGGTGGGTGGCGACGGCTTAGCGGTGCACGCCCAGCCAGCAAGGGAAGACCGTCGCAATGTCCACCACTCCGCGCATCCTGCTGACCCACACCCCCGAAGCGCGCGGCTTGTACTATGGTGCGCGTGCGCTCTCCGGGCTGCGGGCGTTGGGCGAGGTCGTACTGCATGAGGGGCAGGAGCCGCTCGGTACGGCCGCACTGATCGCGTCGGCCCGCTCCTGCCAGATCATCGTCGCCGACCGGGCGACGCCCTGCCCCGCTGAGCTGTTCGCGGCGCTGCCGGAGCTGGTGTCGGTCTCGCGGGTGGCGATGGACATCCGCAACATCGACGTGGATGCGGCGAGCGCGCACGGCGTGCTGGTCACGAACGCCAGCCGCAGCTGGGTGGCGGCGGTCAGCGAGCTGGCCATCGGACTGATGATCGACGTGGCGCGCGGCGTGTCCCGGGTCGATGCGACGACCAAGGCTGGCAAGGCGCCTGATATCGGCATGGGCCGGCAATTGGCGGGATCGACGGTCGGCATCATTGGCTACGGCTTCCTGGGCCGGCGGGTGGCCGAGCTGGCGCTGGCGTTCGGCATGCGGGTGCTGGTCAGCGACCCCTACGTCACGGTCGACCAGCGGGACATCGAGCAGGTCGCCATGGAGGATCTCCTGCGACGTGCGGATTTCGTGCTGCCGCTGGCGGTCGCCACTGACGAGACCGAGAACCTGATCGGCCGGGCTCAGCTGGCGCTGATGCAACCGCACGCCTATCTGGTCAATCTCTCGCGCGGCAACCTGGTCGACGAGGCTGCGCTCGAAGCAGCCCTGAACGAGAAGCGCATCGCCGGAGCGGCGCTGGACGTCGGCCGAGCGCTCGACCAGATGCCCTCGCCGCAGCTTGCCAGGCGCGCCGACGTGGTGGCAACGCCGCACATCGGCGGACTGACGCCGCCCGCCATCGAAGGCCAGGCGCTGGAGACGGTGGTGCAGGTCGGTGAGATCGTGCACGGGCGCGTGCCGGAAGGCTCTGTCAACGCCGAGCGCGCCCAGCGTTTGCGCCGGTTTGCCGGATAATCCGAGGTCCCGGATGACGGGTGAGTGACCCGCCGCTATAAGGTCGGGCAACAAACACACAGCACTTGGTGAGGAACGCTCCATGCAATGGCCACTGCCCAGCAGGAAACCGAAACTGGTGGTGCCGCCGGGGGCGTGCGACACGCACATCCACTTCTTCGACGCGAAGTATCCCAAGCATCCCGACGGGCCGACACCGGCGCCCGATTCGACGGTCGACGACTACCGCAAGCTGCAGGGCATTCTCGGCACCGAGCGTGTGATCGTCGTGCAGGCCAACGCTTACGGTGACGACAACCGCCTGACCATGGACGGCGTTGCCGCGCTCGGCCTCGACAAGGCGCGGGCGGTGGTGGTCGTGAAGCCCAGCGTCAGCGATGCGGAGATGGAGCGCCTCACCAAGGCCGGAGCGCGCGCCGTCCGCTTCATGTGCGTGCCGGGTGGCCACCTCAAGTGGGACGTAATGGACGAGGTGATCGCCCGCGTGCGCCCGTTCGGCTGGCATTGCACCGTGCAGTTCGATGGCCGCGACTTCGTGCAGCACGAGGCGCAACTCAAGCGCATCCAGGGCGACTACATCATCGACCACACCGGCAAGTACCTGGAGCCGGTGGCGCCCGATCACGATGCCTTCAAGGCGCTGCTGAGATTGGTGGGGCGCGGCAACTGCTACGTGAAGCTGGCGGGAGCCTACGAGACGTCCAAGACCGGCAAACCCGA
>Ga0075368_10000484_pt1 | contig 11762 bp, 9 predicted proteins | sample EndMethybrTD3033_FD_71518 | JGI IMG/M metagenome (GOLD analysis project Ga0075368, IMG submission 71518) | Populus endosphere microbial communities from Tennessee, USA - Endosphere MetaG P. TD hybrid TD303-3 | ecosystem: Host-associated > Plants > Roots > Endosphere | place: USA: Tennessee... | reverse complement strand
GGAGCGCGCGAAGACCCGTTCCACCGCGACGGCGTCCGGACGATGGGTCTCGAGCCACTCCTCGATGCCGCGCTCGATGGCCACGAGGCGGTCGGGCACGTCCTGCGTGGACGCCGTCCGGATGACGCCGACGTCGACCAGCCGCAGCGGACGGCCGACCTCGCCCTCGACCACGCCCACGCCGCAGCGGGTCAGGCCCGGGTCGATGCCCAGCACTCGCATGAGGTGCAGCCCTCTCGTCGACGGTCGTCCGAACAGGTGTTCGTACGAACGCTAACGGCGCACGCCGACGGATCGGCGCACGACACGCGCGTCAGGCGTCAGCACCCTCGAGCTGCTCCATCACGTCGTCGGGCACGTCGTAGTTGGCGAAGATGTTCTGGACGTCGTCCAGGTCCTCGAGCACGTCGACCAGCCGGAACATCTTCGCGGCGGCGGCCTGGTCCAGCTCCACCTGCATGTCCGGCACGAACGACGCCTCCGCGGAGTCGTAGTCGATGCCGGCCGACTGGAGGGCGGTGCGCACGGCCACCAGGTCGGAGGCCTCGGAGACGACCTCGAAGCTGTCACCCAGGTCGTTCACCGCGTCGGCGCCGGCCTCGAGCGTCGCCTCGAGGATGTCGTCCTCGCTGACCGTCCTGGACTCCTGCTCGGTGGGCACCACGACGACGCCCTTGCGGTGGAACAGGAACGACACCGAGCCCGGGTCGGCGAGGGAGCCGCCGTTGCGGGTCATCGCGGTGCGGACCTCCATCGCGGCACGGTTGCGGTTGTCGGTCAGGCACTCGATGAGCATCGCGACACCGGCGGGGCCGTAGCCCTCGTACATGATCGTCTGGTAGTCGGCGCCGCCCGTCTCCGCACCGGAGCCACGCTTGACCGCACGGTCGATGTTGTCGTTGGGGACCGACGACTTCTTGGCCTTCTGGATGGCGTCGTACAGCGTCGGGTTGCCGGCGGGGTCACCGCCGCCCATCCGGGCCGCGACCTCGACGTTCTTGATCAGCTTGGCGAACATCTTGCCGCGCTTGGCGTCGACGATCGCCTTCTTGTGCTTCGTGGTCGCCCACTTGGAGTGGCCAGACATGCGTCTCTCTCAACCTCTACGTCGGTGCTCGATCAGTCCCGCGCCGGACAGGAACAGCGCGTGGACCCGGGAGTCGCCGCCCACCTCCGGGTGGAACGACGTCGCCATCAGCGGTCCTTGGCGGACCGCGACGATCCTACCGGCGGCGGGTCCGGCCTCGACCTGGGCGAGCACCTCGACGCTCTCGCCCACCTCCTCGACCCACGGTGCGCGGATGAAGACCGCGTGGACGACACCGTCGACGCCGGACAGGTGGAGGTCCTCCTCGAAGGAGTCCACCTGGCGGCCGAAGGCGTTGCGGCGCACGGTGATGTCCAGGCCCCCGATGGTCTCCTGGTCGACGACCCCGTCCTCGATGCGGTCGGCGAGCAGGATCATCCCGGCGCAGGTGCCGAGCACGGGGAGGCCGGCCGCGACCCGCTCGCGGAGCGGGTCCAGCAGCTCGAACGTGCGCGCCAGCTTGGCCATCGTGGTCGACTCACCGCCGGGCAGGACGAGCGCGTCCACCTCGGCCAGCTCGGCCGGCCGACGGACGCTGCCCCCGTCGACCTCCAACCGCTCGAGCGCCTGGAGGTGCTCGCGGACGTCGCCCTGGAGGGCCAGGACGCCGACGCGGGGACGGGAGCTCACCGACCGATCGTAGGGACCGCCCGGCAGGCCCTTCCTAGTCGACCCTGGAGCCGACCCTGGAGACGACCCGGGCCCGACGGCGGGTCTGCACGATCAGGCCCACCAGCGCCGCCAGGGCGAGGAAGACCGGGGCGAGCCACAGCTCCGCGCCCGTGGCGTCCAGCAGCGACGGTGCTCCCGCCTCCTCGGTGCGTGCCCCGCTGACCCGCAGCCGCAGCCGCAGCGCCTCGGAGTCGAGGGTGGTGCCGAGGGGTGCCGTCTCCGCGAAGGTCGCCGTGAGGGTCACCGGGACCGTCGCACCGCTGTCCAGGCTGGTGATCTCGATGTCGTTGGTGGCCGTGGCGACGGGGAAGGTGACCGTCGCGGCCCGCCCCACCGCGGCGTCGAGGCTCAGGTACCCCTCGCGGACCAGGTCGTCCGTCGAACGGCTGGTCACGGCCACGTGGGCGTCGACCGGGTCGGGACCGGCGTTCTTGACGTAGACGATGGCGCTGCGCACCTCGCCGGGCTCCCAGGCCTCCGGGGACTCGAGCAGGGAGCCGTCGACCTGCGAGCGCCAGTGGACGCCGTCCAGGCTCAGCCGGATCGAGTCCTGCGACTCGTCCTCGAACAGCGCCAGGACGGCGAACAGGGTCAAGGGGGCGACGACGAGGAGGACGAGCACGACCAGGCCGAGGCCGCGGTACGACCGTCGCATGGCGCTCTCCCCCCGTGCAGCCGCCGACGTGTCCCCGTTGAACGCGTTCGGCTCTCACCCATGGAACTCTCCTGGGACCGTGGGGACACGCCGCACCTGGGGAAATGGCCGTTCGCGGTCGGTTTCCTGACCGTCAATGGTGCCTGGACCACCCGAAAGGACTAGTCCAGCGACGACCGGACGGACGAGGGCGGGACCGGGAGCCGACGACGGCTGCGGTGCCGACCGCCACGGAGCTCGGGCGCGGCGGGGCTGAGCAGGCCCAGGACCACCAGCACGGCGGCCAGGAACACCACCCCGGCCGGGGACGTCACAGCCAGGACGCCGTAGCCGGCGTACGGGAGCGAGCCCTCGACCCGCTGCGCGGTGTGCACGACGTGCGGTTCCCGGTCACCCTGCAGCATCAGCGTCGTCTCGTCGTCGCGGACCGTCGCCGAGACCACCCGGCTCGCGAACCGCTCACCGTCGGCGTGGCGCAGGCTGACGACGTCCCCGGGCCGGACGCTCCGCCCGTCGACCGGCACCGTGAGCGCGAGCGACCCGGCGTCCAGGCCCGTGGAGCCGGAGGCAGGACGCAGCACGAGGAAGCCGGCCTTGACCACCACGACGGCCACCGCCCCGGAGACCGCCAGCAGCAGCACGAACACGCCGACGCCCACGGCCGTCAGCCGGGTGCGGCGGACCGCCTCGGGCGTCATCGGTCGGCCACCTGAAGATCCCGGCGCACGTACAGCACCGCGCCACCCGAGAGCAGCAGGAGACCGAGGGGAACCACCCACCAGGTCGCCCTCTCGCCCGCGCCGACGGCGCCGGGGGTCACGAGGTCCCCGAGACCGACCTCCACCTCGAAGTCGGTGCCGCGGACGGAGGTCGCGCGGGGAGCGTCGTCGGCGAGCCCCACGCGGATGGAGACCGGCACCTTGCGCTCGTCCGGCAGGTCGCTGGCGGCGAGGCGCAGCGTCTCGTCGTACGCGACCTCCTGCCACTCGCCACCGTCGGCGCGCGCGGCGACGGTCAGGAGACCGTCGTCGAAGAGCTCTTCGACGTCTCCGGGGAGCACGTCGATGACCAGGGCCTGGTCGTCGCCCTGGCGGACGAAGAAGCGGCTGGTGCGGACGTCGCCGGGCGTCCAGTGGACGTCGGCGCCGAACAGCGGCCGGTGCAGGACCTCGCCGTAGTGCACCCCGTCGAGGCTGACTCCGACCTGGTCGCGGGGGCGCTCACCCGCGGTCTCGTCGTCCGCGACGGCCGGGGTCGACAACAGCACCACGGTGGTGACCGCCGCGGCGAGCGCGACCCGGACGAGGCGACTCATGCCTTCCCAACGCGGAGGAGCGGCGCCGGACACTCTCCTGCGCGCGGAACCACCCGTTCGGACACGGCATCTGACCGAACGGAGGATCGGGTCAGGACGTTCCATTGACGTAGTGCGCGGCGACCGTGGCAGCGCTCAGTGCGGTGTTGTAGACCGCGACCTCGTCCAGTGAGCCGTTCAGGTAGTTGCTGCCCGCCTGGATCCGGCCGAGGTTGATGGTCGACGGGCTGGTCAGCGAGAGCGTGCTTCCGTTAGCCGTCCCGGCCGAGACGCCGTCGACGTACAGGGTCAGCGCCCCCGAGGTCTTGGTGCGCGTGAACACCACGTGGTGCCAGGCCCCGTTGTTGTACCCGCCCGCGGACGAGACCACCGAGACGTCCGGCGTGCCCACACCGGCGACGACCCTGCCGTCAGAGCGCAGGGAGACACCGAAGTCGTTGGCCGAGCCGGAGACCTCCGCGTCGACCATCCCGGCGCCGCTCCACCACTGGGCGCCGGTGCCGATGCCCTGTGTCGACTTGAACCAGAACTCGATCGAGAAGTCGTCGCCGATCTGACGGGTCGCGGACGCGTAGTCGTTGGTCCCGTCGAAGGTCGCCGCGGTGTTGGCGTCGCCGGCGATGGCTCCGGTGCTGCCCAGCGTCACGCCGTTGAAGAAGTCGCCGTGGTTGGTGCCCTTGCTGTCAGCCATCCGCTGGCCGATCCGGAAGTTGTCGAGGTGGTAGCCGGTCGTGTTGCTGACGGTCGTCGCCGTGAGGCCGTTGCCGAATGCGATGCCACCGCGACCGACGGCGGTGATGAAGCCGTCGGTTGCGCTGATCCGCTGCACGCCGTCCACCAGGACCCGGATCGAGGTGCCGTTCATGTCGAGGGAGAGCCGGTACGTCGACCCGGACGTCAGCGTCTGACCGAAGCCTCCCAGCCAGTCCCAGGATCCGTTGGTCCTCCTGTAGAGGTTCCAGGACTGACCAGATTGCTCGTAGCGAGCCAGGTAGTAGGTCTCGACGTTGCCGGTCGTGTCCATCCGGCCGATCACGCCGGCCGTGTCGTTGGTGACCTGAGAGGCCACGTAGACGTCGGCCTCGACGACGTAGTCAGCGGACGCGGGCACCCCGGAGGCGCGGTAGACGGCGTTCCAGGTCGCGGCGCTGCCCTTGCGTAGGCGGCCAGCGTCGGTGAGGACGGCGTCCGAATCGGAGAGGCCGTGCTTGGTCCACGTCGCGCCGGTCTCGCCGTTGCGGCTCTGCAGCGTGGCGCCCGTGGTGCCCGCCATCGTGTCCGCTGAGGTCGTGCTCTGGTCGAGCCGCCAGTAGTTCAGCAGGCCGGTCGTGCCGTTGACCTCGTCGAAGTAGCTCTGCTGGACCGGCGTGGAGGTGTCGAGGGAGACGTCGTCGAGCCAGAAGCTGGTCTGGAGGCTGCTGTCCTCGTCGGCCAGGAACCTCAGGGTGACCGTCTGGCCGGCGTAGGCGGACAGGTCGACGGTGCGTTGGACGTAGGAAAGGCCTGCGTCGGAGTCCGAGTAGGTCTGCATGGTGGTGGTGGCACCGCTGATGACCTGGACGCGGAAGAAGTCGAACGGATGAGTCGTCTCGGCTGTCGTGACCCGGAGCCAGTAGGTGAGAGTCGCGTTGCAGTTGGCCGGGATCGTGACGACCTGGTCCAAGGTTTCGGTCACGTCGGCTGCGTTGCCGCCGAGCCACGCCTTCCAGGAGCCAGTGCGGGCGGCGACGCTGCCGGAGGTGGTCACAACTCCTGCCGTGGCCGTCCACGGGGTCGGGTTCGCGCCGTTCTCGAAGCCGCCGTTGCTGATCAGCTGGCTCCCACAGCTCGCCTGCACCTTCACGACGTTGGCGCTGGCAGCGGTGTGGGTGTTGCCGACGTTGTCAGAGACGACGTACTGGTACTGGTAGCAGTTGCCCGCGGTCACGGTGTCGACGAGCGGCGAGGTCGGGTTGGTGCCACCGGACACGGTGGCGAACGCGCCGTAGCTGCCGCACGTGCTGCCGGTCAGGGTGGCGGACGCGCGTTGCAGGAGCCGGGTCCCGATGCCCGACCCGCCATCGGTCCCGGTGGTGAAGCTCACGCTGACCGAGGTGCTCGACTGAGTGGTGTCGGCGTAGGTCACCGAGCCAGCGCTCGGGGAGGTGTTGTCGGCGGTCATCGTGAACGGCGAGTTCGGCGACGTCAGGGTCGCGTTGTTGGTCGCCGTGACGTTCTTGGTGCCCGGAGCGGCCGGTCCAGCACTGCTCCAGGAGTAGGTGTTCACACCGAGTGCACCCGGCGTGGACGTCCACCCGGTGCCGAGCGCGGGGAAGGCATAGCTGGCGATGCCGGACGCGCCGTCGCTCGCCGACGCGGTCGTGGTGAACGAGCCGGACGTCGCGCCCGATCGGTAGAAGACCGTCGTCCCGGACCCGCTCCAGTAGGTGTTCGTGAAGGCCGAGTGCACCAACGTCGGCGCCGCGGGCGCCGTGGTGTCGACCTTGATGTTCGGGCTGGTGTACGTCGTGGAGTTCCCGAGGGTGTCGAGCACCACGTACTCGTAGCTGTAGCAGGCCTGGTCGGCCACCACATCGCTGTAGGGCGATGCCGGGTCGTTCCCACCGCTGACCAACGTGTAGCCGCCGAAGGTCCCGCAAGAGCCGCTTGTCAGGGTGGCCGTGGCACGGCGCAGCTGCTTGCCCGACGAGGCCACCCCGCTCGGGTCGGTTCCGTCGTTCAGCACCACGCTCAGCGTGGTCGACGTGGAGTACCGCGACCCGGTGCCGACCAAGCCGCTCGCGTCCACCGAGCCGCCCGTGGGGCCGGAGGTGTCCGGCGCCGGCGCGTTGCCTAGGGCGTAGTGGTCGGTGATAGTCGCCTGGCTCAGGACTGTGTTGTAGAAGGAGACCTCGTCGATCCAGCCGTTGAAGAACCCGCCCGAGTTCCCGTCGTTGGGTCGGATGATTCCGCCGATGACGAAGCCGTACATGTCCAGCACGGTGCCGCGGGTGGCCGCCTGTGAGGAGACGGCTGCCCCGTCGAGGTAGAGGATCAGCGTCGTGCCGGTGTAGGTCAGCACGACCTGGTGCCAGTCGCCGTTGTTGACGGCCACGCCGAGGTTGAACACCTTGTCGTTACCGGTGCCCCAGCCCCACGCCGTCATCGACGTGCCACCGGAGTCGAGCCACAGCCCGTACTCCTGGGTGTTGGCCCCGCTGCCGTAGCGGAACAGCACCTGCCGCGTCGAGGCCGACGTCTTGAACCACAGCTCCGTCGAACGCACTCCGGCCCCGGTCGGCAAGGCGGGGTTGTTCGGTGTGGTCACCTGGACGTGGTCGTTGACCCCGTCGAACCGGGCCGCGGTGTTGGTGTCACTGGCCAGCGCGCCCGGCTGGCCCATGGTCGGGCCATTCTTGTAGTCGCCGGTGTTGGAACCCTTGCTGTCGGCCGCCCTGGGGTAGGGAAGGGGCGTGACCTGGTAGTTGTCCAGGTGGATGCCGGTAGTCGCGTCGCCGGCGCTGCTCGAGTTGGCGAGCCGGACCCCGGCTCGGCCGGCCGCTGACAGGGTGCTGTTTGACGTTGCGAGTAGGGCGGCACCGTCGACGAGGAGTGTGAGGGTCGAACCGTTGACCTCCAGGGCCAGGTGATAGATGGCGCCGGCGGTCAGCGTCTGGGCGACCTGGCCGAGACTGGTCGTGCCGCCATTGTTGAAGGCGATGATCTCCCAGTTCCCACTGGCCCCAACGACCGTGTACTTGGCCAAGTAGAAGGTGCCGCCGCCAGTGCCGGCGGTGTTGAGCCGGGCGACCACGCCGGTCGACTCGCCGCTGAGGAGGGACTTGACGACGAGGTCGGCCTCGACCCGGTAGTTCGCCGAGGGAGGTGAGGTGCTGGTGTAGTACAGCGCGGTGCCGATCGTGCTGCTGCGCCGGACCGCCTGGCCACCGGGGGCGTTGGTCGCCCAGGTGAAGATCTCGGCGGTCGTGGTGTTCCCGCCTTGCGCAACCCAGCTGGCGTTGGACTCACCGGTGCGAGCCGACAGCAGGGTCCCGCTCGTACCAGTGCTGAAGGAGTCCTCGGCGTAGAGGCTCGTCGCCGCCTCGCCGAGCCGCCAGTGGCTGAGCAGCCCGGTGGTGGCGTTCACGGCGCCGGCGTAGCCGATCTTGACCACGTTGGCGCTGGTCGCGGTGTGCTGGTTGCCGACCCGGTCGGTGACGACGTACTGGTACATGTAGCAGGCGCTCGCGAGGGAGCTGTCGACGTACGGCGACGTCGGGCCGTCCGCGCCGATGTTGTTGAAGCTGCCGAAGGTGCCACAGCTCTGGTCGGCGTTCAGGGTCGCCTGGGCCCGCTGCAGCCAGCGGGTGGCGATCCCCGAGCCGAGGGTGTCGGTGCCGGTGGTGAACGTGATGCTCGCGGAGCGTCCGGAGGCGAAGCCGCCGGTGTAGGTGATCGTGCCGGCGGACGGCGCGGTCGAGTCGTTGGTGAAGGTCAGGATGGTGGGCGCTTGGTTGCCGGTCACGTCACGTCCGGTGACGGTCTCCAGGGGGCTGCTCGTGGTGCTCGCTCCCCAGCTGAACGTGTTCGACACGTACGGCCCGCCCGCCGGCGTGGACACCGTGGAGGGAGTGTGCGACCAGCCGGTCGACACCCCGATGAAGGCGGACGTCTGGCTGCTGGCCGGCCCCGAGCCGGCATCGGCGACCGCGTTGGTCAGCTTGAAGCTGCCGACGGCGGCGCCACGGTAGAACACCGTCGTGCCCGTCAGGTAGGCGCCGCCGGTGACCGAGGACAGCGTGATCGAGTTGGTCGGGGCGATGATGTCGAGCGCGACTGTGACGGTCGCACTCTTGACGCTCTCCGGCCCCTGCCAGTTCGTCGCGAAGACGGGGGTGACGGCGTACTTCCACTGCCCGTTGGGGACGTTGCTCTCCGCGCAGGTGGTGGCCGTGATCGTCCCGCTGCACGCCGAGCCGATGCTCTGCAGGGCGGAGGTGTTGGCGTCGTAGCGCTTGACCAGGTAGCCACTGACCGGGTCGCCGTTCGCCAAAGTGGTAGCGGCCCAGCTGACCGTCACGGTCGACCCGGCCGCACTGGCGTTGGGGGTGGCGCCCTGGTTGACGCTGGTGGCGGCTGCGGCGCCTCTGCTGGTGGGCGTCGAGGCGGCGGTCCAGTACGCCCACGCCGCGCCGGCCACCAGGGTCATCGCCACAGAGGCCGCAAGGGTTGCGACCCGCCGGTTCACAGGGCGCTTCATGCGGACACCTGGAGGTAGACGGTGAAGCTCGCGCCCTGGCAGGCGCTTGCGGCCGAGGCCGTCATCGACAGCGCGTCGATGAGGGTGACCGACAGGGCTTGGCCACCGGTGAGCGTCCAGCCGGGGCCACCGTTGTTCTGCGGGGCGAACGAGAGCGCGGCGACGGCGCACCCGGAGTGCGCGCCGTCCACGGCGAAGCCACCGGTTCCCTGGCCCGTGTTGAGCGTCAGGGACGGGACCAGGACGGGACCTGAGTTGGGGTTGGTCATGGTCAGGACCACCGACGCGTCGCCGCCGGGGTAGAGCTGGGCGGTAGGGGTGCCCGGACTCAGCGTCACCGCCACAACGGTGCCGGTGGACGCGGCGCCAGACCCTGACCCCCCGCTGCGCCAGTAGGCCAGGGCCGCGCCGCCGACCAGCAGGGTCAGCACGGTGACGGCCGCCACGACCCGGCCCCCTCCAGGAGTCGTCCTCATGTCCGCGGCCGCTCGTAGGCCCGGAAGGCAAGAGTGAGGCGGGCGCTCTTGCAGCCGTCCTGGTTGCCCGGTCTGTTGCGCAGCTTGATCCTCGGCCATCCCCGCACCGGCACGCGCAGGGCAGTCAGATCGGTGAGCCTGTTGTGGTCCGGAAGCGGCATGACGCGGTTCGGCATCTGCCTGATCCGGAAGTCCTTGCGGGTGCACGGATGGGCGAGGTCCGCCTGCGGGGCGTCGATCCTGGTGATCCGGATGACGACGCGGTGCAAGGTGACGGGCTGTGCGTTGGGGTTCATGAACTGCAGCTGGATCGGCGAGGCGATGCCAGGGGTCAGGAACTTCCGCACGGTTGCGGTGATCCGCACCGGCATGCCTCGAGCCACTCGTGGCGCGTTTGCATTGGGTCGCCCGACCGAGTCGGGCCGAAGTCCTTGCCCGTCGGTCAACTGCCAGGCCAGCGCCGGGAGCACTCCCAGCAGGAGTACCGGCAGGCAGACCAGGAGACCGACGGCGAATGACTGCCGTCGTGTGCCTCGCATGACGCCCTCCAGACGGTGCCGCTGCGAGGCGGTCCGGTCACCGGACCGCCTCGCGGCTGGGGTCGTGGATCAGTCGTGGATCAGCTGCTGGCGTAGGTGATCGTCACGACCGCGCCCTTGCAGGCGTCCTGGTTGCTGCCCAGGTTGTTCATCGTGATCGTCAGGCCAGTCCACGAACCCACGCCGTTCCCTGAAGGCAGGTCCCCCGGAGTGTTGGAGGTGCCGCCCAGCGTGTAGTTACCCTGCGCGACGGTGCAGCCTGCGGTGACGTGAGGAGCGTCGATGGTGTACCCCGTCGCGGTGACGGCGGTGACGTAGGTGTTGCCCGGGTTGGGGTTGTCGAAGTTGCCGGACAGAGTCTGCGTCCGGCCCGGGTACAGGTCGGTGGTCGACGTCTGGTGGACCACGACGGCTGCGTTGGTGCCGGTCTGGGCGGTGCCGGATCCCGAGCCCGAGTTGGTCCAGTACGCGAACGCCGCGCCCCCGATGAGCATCAGGACGGCGGTGACCAGGGCAATCCGCTTCGAGCGCCCCGAGAGAGATGTGGTGGCCATTGCCACTCCTTTTGAAAGATGCAGAGCGTGGTGGCGCCCTGTCTTGCTGTCGCCCTCGCACGAGGACCCCGAGCCCCGTTGGCCCAGCTCTATGAGTCTTACGATGCCCGGAGGGGTATGTGACGCAAAGAGTCAACAAATGATCCTGAATCGGGCCGGAATTCAGCCGATCGGCTGACCGCACCACCCGTTCGGGCCAGGTGTCGGCCGCGGAAGGCCGATGCGAACGACCCGCATCACCCGCGTGCGGCCTGCTCCAGCAGGTCGAGGCGAGCCCGCCACGGATCGGATTCCTCCACGAGCGGACCGTCGGGGGTGAAGGTCATGATCTGGCCGCTCCCGGCCGGGGGCCACCCGTCGGGCTCCCCATCGGTGGCGAAGTCCACCCACAGGTCGGCGACCCCGTCCGCCAGCGCATCGGCGTGCGGCACGTCGACCCCCAGCCGCCGGGTGTCGTCGAAGACGAACGGGATCTCGGAGGTGTGCGGGGCCCCTCCGAACTGGTCCAGCAGCGCCTGCGGCGCGATCGTGAAGAGGTATCGGTAGCTCGACGCCGTGGCGGCGTGCTCCAGGGCCAGGTGCCGCGCGGGTTCGGTGAACACGACATCGGACAGGACGTGCAGGTCCAGCTCGGCCCGCGTCCCGTACACCGCAAGAGCATCGGCTCCCAGCGCGCCCAGGACCTCGGCCCGCCACTGCTCGGGGTCGCGGACCGCCTTGACGGCGGCGTCGGGGAACTCGAGGTCGGTCGTGCCGGTCAGGTAGGGCACCGCGGCCTCCGCACCGGCCTCGAAGGTCTCGGACACCGACCGGGGCAGCGCGTCGTCGAGCAGTGGCGCCTCGCCCACCAGCAGGTCGGTCGACAGTGCGACCACGTCGGCCCCGTCCAGGTCGCGCAGGTCGTCCGCCGAGGGATCCTCGCCGACCAGGGGCTCGAACGTCCGTACGCCGTCGGCGAGAGCGGCGTCCCAGTCCTGGCTCGGTTCGCGACCGAGCCCGCTCTCGGAGATCGCCCGGTCGAAGAGCCCCTCGGCCTCGGGTGACGACATGAGCGCGTTGACGGACATGCCGCCGGCCGACTCCCCGAAGACCGTCACGTTGTCGCGGTCGCCGCCGAACGCCGTGATGTTGTCCTGCACCCACTCCAGAGCGGCGACCTGGTCGAGGAGCCCGAAGTTGCCCACGTGGTCGTCACCCTCCTCGAGCGCCGGGTGGGCCAGGAAGC
>Ga0075368_10000481_pt1 | contig 11795 bp, 10 predicted proteins | sample EndMethybrTD3033_FD_71518 | JGI IMG/M metagenome (GOLD analysis project Ga0075368, IMG submission 71518) | Populus endosphere microbial communities from Tennessee, USA - Endosphere MetaG P. TD hybrid TD303-3 | ecosystem: Host-associated > Plants > Roots > Endosphere | place: USA: Tennessee... | reverse complement strand
ACGCGCAGATCAGTGGCAGCGTAGATGATCTGGCCATCGGCTTTCATGGTGCCATCGGCGATCGCCAGCTTGAGCTTGCGCAGGATCACCCGCTTCAGGTCGACCACGTACTGGACCGTCATCGTAGTGGGCACAACCATGCCCGTGAACTTGACCTCGCCCACGCCGAGCGCGCGACCCCGTCCCGGTGCACCGAGCCAGCCCAGAAAGAAGCCCGTCAGCTGCCACAGCGCGTCGAGGCCGAGACATCCGGGCATCACCGGGTCGCCCTTGAAATGACAGGCGAAGAACCAGTCCAGTGCCGGGTTGCCGGCCACCTTGAGCTCGGCCACGATCTGCCCTTTGCCATGGGCGCCGCCGGTTTCCGAGATGCTGGAAATCCGGTCGAACATGAGCATCGGTGGGAGCGGCAACTGGGCGTTGCCGGGGCCGAACAGCTCACCGCGGGCGCAAGTCAGCAGCTGCTCGTATTCAAAGCTCTTCGGGCGCTCGGCCATTATTCTCTTGGTCCCATCCCCTTCGCGAACACCGGTATGCGCCGCGGCTTACGCCCCGTTCGCAGCATTGCCGGTTTCCTAACATACCCGTCCGCCACCCAAAAGCCTGTGTTCTACCGGCGGGAGACCGATCCTGGCGGCCCTGCAGGGCGCCATTGCAGCAATCGCCGGGGCTGTTTATACTGATGTAGTCGGCTACTATGAAGGTTGTGAGGCGTGATTCCGGCTCGCTGGTAGAGTCGGAACGGGCCAATCTGCCACAGCACAAGGCTCCATACCTGACCGCATGAGAGGAACCGAGCACAGCGCAAAAGGGGCGGACGCTCCTCGGCGACTTCGGCGTGCTGGCTTGCGCCCGACGCGGCAGCGCGTTGCCTTGGCTGCGATCCTGTTCGGCTCTGGCGACCGGCACGTGACGGCCGAGCTGTTGCACGAAGAGGCGGTGCTGGCTGGTGAGCGCGTGTCGCTGGCCACGGTCTATAACACCCTGCATCAGTTCAAGCGCGCGGGCCTTCTGCGCGAGATTGCCATCGGCGGACAGCGCGCCTATTTCGACACCAATACCTCGAACCACAACCACTTCTTCGTCGAAGCCGAAGGCAGGCTGGTCGACATTCCGGGCGAGACGATCCGGGTGGATGGCGTTCCGGAGCCGCCCTCGGATATGAAGATCTCCCACATCGACGTGGTTGTGCGCCTGGTCTCCAAGTAGCGTCGCGATCGGCGCCGGCTACTTGATCACCTCGCCCTGCCGGGTCCCCCACAGCTTGCCCTGCTCCACATAGCCGCGGAAGGTCCCGACCGAGATCCGGCACCAGCGGCCATTGCAGTCGATGATGCTGGCCAACACGCCGGCCTCGACGTTGGCGATGGTGGACGCATTGACGCTGTCGTCGTCACGCAGAGGCACCGTTTCCTGCTGGTCCTGTTCCGCCTTCATCTTTCCCGGCAGGACAAGGGCGGTACGCCTGCGGCTCAAGGCCGTGGTCCAGACCCAGCCGCTGGTGCCCTCCGAGTCGCGCACCTCGCTCCATGCGTCGGTTTCGCGGGTGATTTCGACCGGCAGGCCGGCGCGGCGAAAGATCCACGCCACCGGGAATTCCGCGCCTGGTCCGTGGTGCAGCTGGACCTTGTCGGACTTCAGGCTGGCAAAGCGGGGCACCTGCTGCAGCGAATCAGCAGGAGTCGAGCCCTGTGCCTGCAGGAGGCTGGGCCCGCTGCAGCATAGCGCCAACCCCATCAGGGTTCCGAGCGCCGGACGGCGCGCCCAGCCAGGCGCCTTGCTCATGAAACACTGCTCCTTTTGCCTGCCCAGGGCATGATTTGACAACGCTTTTCAAGCCCTTTTGGCGACGGTGCTATGTGCATCAGCATGCATGAAATAGTGAACTCTTTTTTGTCATTGGCGCGGCCTTCTGTTAGACAAAAGAAGCAACGGGGTGACGGGCGCCGCGCGCCCGATCGACCCTCCAGCACGAGCCGAGCTTAGATGGCGACAGCACACAAGAAACCTGTGGTGGTGGTGACGCGCAAACTGCCCGACGCGGTGGAAACGCGCATGCGGGAGCTGTTCGATGCGCGGCTCAACGTCGAGGACAAGCCGATGAGCCAGGCCGAGCTGGCCGAGGCGGCCAAGACGGCGCACGTGCTGGTTCCGACGGTCACCGACCGCATCGACCGCTCGTTGATCTCCCAGTTCGGGCCACAGCTCAAGCTGATCGCCAACTTCGGGACGGGCGTCGACAATGTCGACCTCGATACCGCGCGGGTGCGGGGCATCATCGTCACCAACACGCCCGGCGTCCTGACCGAGGACACCGCGGACATGACCATGGCGCTGATCCTGGCCGTGCCGCGCCGGCTGGCCGAGGGCACCGCACTTCTGAAAGACACGCGGCGCAATTGGCCGGGCTGGTCGCCGACCTGGATGCTGGGGCACCGCATCTACGGCAAGCGCCTCGGCATCATCGGCATGGGCCGCATCGGCCAGGCGGTGGCGCGCAGGGCGAGGGCGTTCGGGCTGCAGATCCACTATCACAATCGCCGGCGCGTCAGCGAAGACATCGAGCAGGAGCTGGAAGCGACCTACTGGGACAGCCTCGACCAGATGCTGGCGCGCATGGACATCGTATCGGTGAACTGCCCGCACACACCGGCCACCTATCATCTGCTGTCGGCGCGTCGCCTGAAGCTGCTCAAGCCATCGGCCTACGTGGTCAACACGGCGCGTGGCGAGGTGATCGACGAGAATGAGCTGGCGCGCATGATCGAGGCCAGTGCCATCGCCGGTGCGGGCCTCGATGTGTTCGAGCACGAGCCGGCGATCAACCCCAAGCTGTTGGCGAGCGATCGGGTGGTGGCGCTGCCGCATATGGGTTCGGCGACGGTCGAGGGACGCGTCGACATGGGCGAGAAGGTCATCATCAACATCAAGACCTTCCTGGACGGCCACAACCCGCCCGACCGCGTGCACGCGGCGATGTTCTGACGCGCGGCCGAACGACCGCGCGTCCCGCCGCTTTCGCAAACGGGTGATAGACGCCAGTACCTTGGCGGCGGGGCGGTCTCAGTCTTCGTATTTGAACGACACCTTAAGACGTACGCGGTAGGATTCGATCTTCCCGTCGGTGATCACAATGTCCTGCTCCGTGACCTCGGCGATACGCAGGTCGCGGAGGGTTAGGGCTGCGCGCTCGACGGCAGCGGCGGCAGCCTTCTCCCACGAGGTTGGGCTGGTGCCGACGATCTCGATGATTTTGTAGACGCTCTCGGCCATGACGTCCTCCCTTGTTGCAACGCAGCAGCACAGGTTAGAAACATCCGACGTCGCCGCCGCGTTGGCTCGACTTTGCCGCAATGACAGCCAAAAGCGTTTTTACACTGGTAAACAGTCGCGCAAGTCACATCACAATTGTGAGAGCGTGACCAAACGCATAGCATCGCGCCTTGGGGAAGGAGCCGTGCAGACGAGAGCGGAGCAAAAAACCGCTCCGGTCAGGCATGCTGGAAGGGGCGCGCGTGCATCATTGCATTTTGACGATGCGACGCCGTGTTGCGAGCTCGCTTGCTTGTGCGCGGAGTCAAAGTCTGGCCACCGTTCTGCTCGTCATCACCGGGATGTGGCTTGTCGCCGCCAGCCGGTGGATCCTCACCGACACGGTCGTGCCGTGGGACGCCAAGAACCAGTTCTATGCGTTCTTCAGGTTCATGGCCTCGGCCTTCCACGCGGGCTACTCGCCGTTCTGGAACCCCTTCCACTACGGCGGGCACCCGGGCGTCGCCGATCCGCAGACGCTGGTATTCGAGCCGGTCTTTGTGCTGTGGGCGCTGTTTGATCCGTTGCCGTCCATCCGCGCATTCGACCTCGTGGTCTACGCGCACTTGCTGGTCGGCGGTCTTGGCGTCGGCCTGTTGGGCCGGCGTTGGGGCTGGCCGATGCCGGCCACACTGCTAGCTGCGGCTGTGTTCATGTTCGGCGGGCCCGCATCGGGCCGCCTGCCCCACACCGGCATGATCATGAGCTACGGGCTGTTTCCGCTTGCGCTTCTGCTGCTACTCGTTGCCATGCAACGGCGCTCGATATTGACGGCCGCCGCGTTCGGCCTGGTTGCGGCGATTCTGGCGTTGGGCCGCAATCATGTAGCTCTGCTGCTGTGCTTCGTGCTGGTCGCAGCAATGGCTTGCGAGATCGCCAGCTCGAGCCAACCGCTGCGTTATACGCGCGACCGGTTGGGCGTGATGCTGACCATGGGGGGCATCGCCGCCGTGCTGCTGGCCGTGCCGCTCTTGCTCACTTTGCAGTTTGCAGCGCTCTCCAATCGACCGGAAGTGACGATCGAGACATCGCTGGACGCCTCGCTGTATCCAGCCAACTTCGCCTCGTTGGCTGTTGCCAACGTGTTTGGATCGGTCGACAGGGTAGAAGGCTACTGGGGCCCGAACTACGAGACCGAGCCCGACGTGGGCGCAACCGATCAGTCGTTCAACTACCTCTTCATCGGTGCGACGCCGACCATCCTGCTGCTTTGGTTCGGCGTTGCCGGCGGATGGCTGTGGCGGCGCGGCAACCGGCTCATGGCCGCGGCGGCGCTGGCCGCTGCGCTTTACGCCATGGGCCGCTACACGCCGCTCTACGGCTTGGCCTTCCACCACATTCCCGGCATTGATTTGTTCCGGCGACCGATCGACGGATCATTCGTGCTGGTGGGGGCCGTCGCCCTGCTGGCCGGGCATTTGCTGGCCGACTACGTGCGAGACGGACTGCCTCGCGTCGCGCCTTGGCGCGTCGTCGCGGTGGCGGCATTGGGGCTCGCCGTGATCGGGTGGGCCGTAGTTTTCTCGGCGCGCTCGGACCACGGATGGTCGTCGTTGCTGCAGGTGATGAAGGTTGTCCCGGTGGTTGCACTGGTCATGGTGGGACTCGCGCGCGCGCGAACTGCCCAGGCGCGCAGCCTTGCCGCCGTCCTTGCGGCGGTCATCGCCACCGGCGAGCTGCTTTGGTTCAACACGGCTTCGCCGTTAAATGCCGAAGCGCCCGGCTATTCCGCGGTGTTGCAGCAGCCGACCGGCGAGGAGGCGCGCGCTCTTGCCATCCTCGAGGCGGAGCTGGCCAAGCGCCATCAGGAGGGTGGGCACCCGCGCATCGAGGTGGTGGGGGTCGGCGGCGCCTGGCAGAACCTGTCGGTGGTGCGCGGCTTGGAGGCGACCAACGGCTACAACCCGCTACGGCTCGGCTCCTACGACCATCTTGTGTCTCCTGGAGAGACCACCTTCGTCGTCGACCAGCGGCAGTTTCCCGCGTCGTTCCCGGGCTACGACTGTGCCCTGGCGCGCGAACTTGGCCTCGAGTACGTGGTGCTTGGCCGGCCCATCGAGGAGGTGCCGCACCTGGCGCGACGCCCGGTGGCGGAGGTGCTGCTGGAAGGTCCCAAGGTGTGGATCTACCGCCTGCACGGCGCCGAGCCGCGCGTGAAAATCATCAACCGCATCGTGGTAGCCGACACCGACCCGCAATCCAGGGCCGGGCAAGCCGTAAACCCCGCCTCCGGGACGGCCGTCGTCGACGACGAGCTGAAGCTGCCGCACTACTACTGGCCGGCCAACGGCGAGTACGTGCCCAGTCAGGCACGCATCGTCTCCTGGCGCCCGGATCGCGTGCAGGTGGAAGTCGAGGGCACCTATCCGGGTCTGCTTATCCTGCACGAGGCCTACTATCCCGGCTGGGTGGCCGAGGTGGATGGTCGGCCGGCCCGCATCATGCGCACCAACGTGCTATTCCGCGGCGTCGAAGTGGGCGTCGGGCGCCACATCGTCGAATTCCGCTTCGAGCCGTTCTCGCTCTCCAACCTGCGCGCTGCAGCGCTCGGCCTGGTGGAGTGAGCCCGGGCGGCGCGGCAACTACCCGCCGCGCCGGCAAGGCAGTGGTTCGGTCTACTGCAGCGCCCTGCCGATGACCCCTCGATTCTTGATGGCGTCGAGTGTCTCTTCTACGACCGCGGTCGGCACAAAGCTCGGCGGGAACGAGCGCGGTGGAAATTCCTTCAGCGTCGCCACGAACTTGAAGACTTCGTCCATCGCGCCGTAGATCGATCCGACGTGATTGAGCTGCCAGTCCCAAAAGGTGTTTGAAGTGATGTCCGCGCGCTCGAACGGATCCTGCATTAAGTTGAAGGTCTTCTGCAGGCGCAGTTTCGTGAAGGGCTCTGCCCACACCTGCATCTGTCCAGGCGCGCGCTGTTCCGCGTAGACATACTTGTAGTCGCCCTGCCGCAAGGCCACGAGCAGGCCGTCATCGTCGGAGTAGAAGAACTTGTCGCGGGCGCTCTTCACGCCGTTGTTGTTGGCCGCTGTGCCATTGACGTTGCGCAGGAATTGAGACTGGTCGTACCCGTCCAGGTGCACTTTGTAGTTGATGCCGTTGGCCGTGTAGCCGGCTTTCAGCTTGTTGACGATATCCGGCTCGCCGGCGATGGCACACAGCGTGGGAACCCAGTCGTTGTGGCTCATCAGCTCGTTGCTGATCGTGCCGGGTTTGATCACGCCCGGCCAGCGCACCAGGCACGGCACGCGGAACGCGCCTTCCCAGTTGGTGTTCTTCTCGGAGCGGAACCAAGTCATGGCGCCGTCCGGCCAGGTGTTCATGTGCGGGCCGTTGTCGCTCGTGTAGACGACGACGGTATTGTTGGCGATGCCCATGTCGTCCAGCGTCTTGAGCAACGTGCCGATGGTGTCGTCGTGCTCCATCATGCCGTCGATGTATTCGCTGTCGCCGTGCGTGTATCGACCGCGATGACCCTGGCGGACGTGGGTGCGCAGGTGCATGCGCGTGGAATTGAACCAGCAGAAGAAGGGTTTGCCTGCCGCGTTCTGCCGCTTCATGTAGTCGATGGCAGCCGCCGACGTCTCGTCGTCGATCGTCTCCATGCGCTTCTTGGTGAGGGCGCCGGTATCCTCGATCGTCTGCTTGCCGACCCTGCCGAAGCGCGGATCGGTCGTCGGGTCGTCGCGATCGGTGGCCTTGCATTTGAGCACGCCGCGCGGCCCGAACTTGGCCCGGTAGGCAGGGTCTTTCGGATAGTCCGGCAGCTCGGGCTCCTCCTCGGCGTTGAGGTGGTAGAGGTTGCCGAAGAACTCGTCGAACCCATTCACGGTCGGCAGCGTGTCGTTACGGTCGCCGACGTGGTTCTTGCCGAACTGTCCGGTGGCGTAGCCGAGATTCTTGAGCAGGCCGCCGACGGAGGGGTCGAGCTGGCTCATGCCCATCGGCGCGCCCGGGAAGCCGACCTTGGTGAGCCCAGTGCGTATGCCGTGCTGACCGGTGAGGAACGCGGCGCGGCCCGCCGTGCACGACTGCTCGCCGTAGTAGTGCTGGAGCTTGATGCCTTCGCGGGCGATGCGGTCAATATTCGGCGTCTCGTATCCCATCAGGCCGTTGGAATAGGCGCTGAGATTGGCAATGCCGACGTCGTCGCCGAAGATGACCAGGATATTCGGTCGGCGCGCCGGCGGCGCCGGCATCTGCTGTTGCGCGTGCGCAGGATTTTCGGACGCGACGGATGCAAAGGCGGACGCGGCCAACAGCGATGTTCCCCTCAGCAGCAGGTCGCGCCGCTTCAGCCCTGCATCCTGTTGCGGCGCGCCTTGGGGTGATTGCCCATTGCCGCGATCCTTACTCATGGCTGGACCCTTCTCTGACGATGCAGCGGAATCCGATATGGCTGGTGGAGGTGTCGACCGGTTGCGCATGCCGGGCCGCCGGCCGGTAGCGGCGGCAATAGTTGGGCGCGCACAGATGCGAGCCGCCTTTCAGGACCTTGCGCGGAATCTTGATGTTCGGCTGGCAGGCATCGTAGCTGTCCTGCTCGCGCCCGCCGCGAGGGTTCTCGGGGATGCAACAGGCCTTGGGGGCGTCGGCCGTGTGCTTGCGCGTGTACCAATCGCTGGTCCACTCCCAGACATTGCCGATCATGTCGAACAGGCCGTAGCCGTTCGGCGGATGCGCCGTCACCCGCGAGGTGCGCTTGCGGGCGTCGCGGGCCAGGTTCTCGTGCGGGAAGCTACCATGCCAGGTGTTGGCCATCCGGCGGCCGCCGGGGGTGAACTCGTCACCCCACGCGAATTCCGCGCCGTCGAGACCGCCGCGTGCCGCGAACTCCCATTCGGCTTCCGTCGGCAGCTCCTTGCCGGCCCATTTCGCATAGGCCTCGGCGTCGCGATGGGCGATGTGCACCACCGGGTGGTCGTCGAGTCCGCTGATCGAGCTGCGCGGACCGTAGGGGTGGCGCCAGTCCGCCCCGAACTTGAAGGTCCACCATTGGCTCCAGTCGCTGAGGCTTACCGGATGCTTGGGCGGCGCAAACACCAGTGAGCCGGCCTTCAGCATGTGCGCCAGCGCGCCGGGGTAATCTTTCGGGTCTGGACGGATCTCGGCGAACGTGACGTACTCGGTGGCGTTCACGAACTTGCGGAAGTCGCGATTGGTGACCGGCGTCTGGTCGAGCCAGAAGCTGTCGACCGTGACGCGGTGGACCGGCGCCTCCTCCGGATAGTGCTTGTCCGATCCCATGCGGAATGTGCCGCCGGGGATGAAGATCATGCCCGATGGCCACGCGGACCTGTTCGCCGCGGATGCGGCATCGGCGGTGATGGCTGAATGCGCCCGCTGCGCCGTCTGGGCCGATTGCAGGTCGGTCACAGGTCCCTCGCCCGATCTTGTGCTGGTCTGGTCGGATGGTCTCACGCGCGGCTGATGGCAGGCATCAGGGTGAAACCTGATTTGCGGCTCGGGTGAACCCGCAGGGGGCTGGCGGCAAGCGCCTTACGCGGCGGGCGGGTGGGTGCACACGGCGGCGCGGCTCAGCAAGAGGTTGCGCTCGCGCTCGTTGCGCGTCAGGGAGGCGGCGCGCTCGAACTCGGCGCGGGCCTCATCGAGGCGGCCGAGCTTATGCAACAGGTCGCCGCGCACGCTTGGCAGCAGGTGATAGGTCTTGAGCGCCGGCTCGTCGGCCAGCGCGTCTACAACCTCCAGCCCCGCCGCCGGCCCGAACAGCATGGCGAGCGCCACGGCGCGATTGAGCTCCACCACCGGCGATGGCGTGATCTCACTCAAGGCCCCGTACAACCCGACGATGCGCGCCCAGTCGGTTTCCTCCGCCTTTCGCGCGCGCGCATGACAGGCAGCGATGGCACCCTGCAGCGCATAGGGGCCGAGCTCATCGCCAGTCTTTTTCGCCTGTGCCTCGGCCCGGGTGAGGGCGGCAAGGCCGCGGCGTATCAGCAGTTGGTCCCAGCGTGCGCGGTTCTGGTCGAGCAGCAGGATCGGCTCGCCCGAGGGGCTGGTCCGCGCCTTCAGCCGCGAGGCCTGGATCTCCATCAGGGCAACGAGGCCGTGCACCTCGGGCTCGGTGGGCGCAAGACCCGCCAGAATGCGGCCCAGGCGCAGCGCTTCCTCGCACAGCTGCGGCCGCATCCAATCGTCGCCGGCGGTCGCTGAGTAGCCCTCGTTGAAAATGAGGTAGATTACCTCCAGCACCGAAGCCAGCCGCTGGCCAAGCTCGGCCCCGCGCGGCACTTCGAACGGAACCTGTTTGTCCGCCAGCGTTCGCTTCGCCCGTACGATGCGCTGGGCAACCGTCGGCTCGGCGATCAGGAAGGCACGCGCGATCTCGTCCGTGGTCAGGCCGCCGATCAGGCGCAGTGTCAATGCCACGCGCGCCTCGGTGGCGAGCACCGGATGGCAGGCGGTGAAGACGAGACGCAGAAGGTCGTCGCCGATGTCGTCGTCGAGTGCGGCATCGAGGTCGGGTTCGGCGCCCTCGCCCTCGATATCGATCTCGCGGCCTAGTTCCTGGTGCTTGCGCTCGATCAGTTTCTTGCGCCGAAGCCGGTCGATGGCGCGATGCTTGGCTGCGGCCATCAGCCAGGCCCCCGGCTTGTCCGGGATGCCCGACCTGGGCCACTGTTCGAGCGCCGTGACGAGGGCGTCCTGCGCCAGCTCCTCGGCGAGACCGACGTCGCGCACCATGCGGGCAAGGCCCGCGATGAGCTTGGCTTGCTCGATGCGGAATACCGCGTCGATGGCCTGATGAGTGTCGGTCGCCGTCATGGCGACCGGTTACACCATCTCCGACCGATCGGGGCAAGCTGCCGGGCGAAGGCAATGCTTATCGTGCCATCGCCCGGCAGCTCCGGTGGGCTGACATCGGCCGGCCCGCCTGCGTATCGAATTAATGCTTGGCGGCGTTCTTGCGCATCTGCTGGCGCGTGACGTCCTCGCGGGCGCGTTCCTTGGGCGTGAACACCTCCTCGGAGAAGTCCTCCGCTTCGAAGATGGGACGCAGTTCGCATTCGCCCTGGCCTAGCACTTCCAGGAAGCGCTTGGTCCAGTGGATGGCTTCGTCCATCGTTTTGACCTGGAACAGCGCGTAGGAGGCGACCAGTTCCTTGGACTCGGTGAACGGTCCGTCGATGACGGTGAACTTGCCGCCCGCGAGCTTGACCCGCTTGCCCTTCGCGCTCGGATGCAGCCCGTCGCTGGCCACCAGAACGCCGGCCTTGGTGACCTCCTCGACGAACGTGCCCATGCGCTCGATCAGCTCTTTGCTCGGCGGTGCGCCGGCCTCGCTGTGCTTGTCGGCGCGCAGCATTCCTAAAATGCGCATTGTCATGACTCCTGGTTGGGTGTGGAGGAACAGGCTCCAGCGCGGCGCCCGCTCGCTCGATCTCGAATTGCGTGAGCCTTACTTCTTGATCTGCTCGCCGAGCCGCTTGTGGTGGTCCACCGCTGGGCTGTCGCCGAAGTCTTCCATCTCGAAGAGCTGGCGGATCTCGATCTCGCTCTCCTCGTTGTGCGGGTTGGGGCAGCGCTTGATCCAGGCGACCGCCTCGGCCAGCGACTTGCACTGCAGTATCCAGTAGCCGGCCACCAGCTCCTTGGTCTCCGCGAACGGGCCGTCGATGACGGTGCGCTTGTTGCCAGTGTCGCCGAGCTTGCTGGCCGCGAAGCGCACGCGCGCGCCCTTGGAAGACGCCTGCAGGCCATTGCCGTCCAGCATCACGCCGGCCTTCACCATCTCCTCGTTGAACTTGGCCATGGCGGCGAGCCCTTCTTCGGAAGGCATCACGCCCGCTTCGGACTCTTTGGTGGCCTTGACCATCACAATGAAACGCATCGTCGTCTCTCCTTTGGTTCGCATCAGGAGCTGGGCCGCCCGGATGGGGTCGAGCCCTGGCTCTACTGTCACGACGAACCAGGGACGCCGAAATCGACAACCTCAGGAAGGTTTTCGCAGAAGATTCTCTAGGGCATTGTTATGATTGGAAACTTTTATCGTTCCAGGACCCGCGAGGGGCGATTTACGAAGGCTGCGACTGTGCTCAGCCCACGCCGCGAGATTTCCTGGGCGAGGGTTGCGGGCCTATCGGCGGCGCCGACAATGAGCAGGCGAAGCGTTGCCACCTTGCGGCGCGATGATCTGCGCGAGCTTGCGATGCTGCATCACTTTTTCCTGATGCGCCATGACGCAACGGGATGTGTTTGCATGGCCGAAGCGGCCTCAGCCGACCAATCCGTGCCGACAGCCCTGCGCGCGGCCCGGTCGCCAAATCGGGCAAGTACCGGGAAGGTGCTGAGAAAAAACCCGCAAGACGTTTCTAGACGTAGGCTTCCGCCACTCGGCAGCCGTCCGGCGCATTTGCGCGCGAGGGTGCGCGGCGGTGCGTGCAATTCTGCTAAGGTTGCCCTCCACAACGTGCGACAGGTGGCTTAGACTTGGGCGGTGTTCAGTAACAGTGAGTATG
>Ga0075368_10000479_pt1 | contig 11843 bp, 11 predicted proteins | sample EndMethybrTD3033_FD_71518 | JGI IMG/M metagenome (GOLD analysis project Ga0075368, IMG submission 71518) | Populus endosphere microbial communities from Tennessee, USA - Endosphere MetaG P. TD hybrid TD303-3 | ecosystem: Host-associated > Plants > Roots > Endosphere | place: USA: Tennessee... | reverse complement strand
GGTCCAATATGCGCAAAACAAATGTCGGCGACTGATTGTCTCCGCATCTTGGGACTGCAAAGCCGGACTATCCGCTGCCCTATTGGCCTCCCGGTTGCGAGACTATCGGAAATGCATATTTTGAGGACAATAAGCCCTCCTTCCTGCGAGTTTCTCAAAATCACCGGCAAGGCAAATGGCGTCAGCGGACAATTGGCGTCCGCACACCTTGATGGATGTTGTTAGGTCACAGGTGTTGTGAACAGAGCATCCCATGTCTGACGGCGGGCAGGGGCGGGCAGTACACCTTGCCGCCGAGGCCCAGTTGCCCCTCTACCGGAAAAGTGGGACGCTGCGTTCCGGGGAATGAAGGCGCAACCAATGCGCCAGCAATCAAAACAGGCGGGGGCAGCCCGTCTGCTCGGGAGCTGCAACGGAGGAATATCAATGAGACTCAGGCATTTGGTGGGGGCGCTACTGGCGCTCACAGTGATCGGGCACGCGGCTACGGCCACGGCCCAGACGAAGGCCAGGCTGCAAACGGCGGTGCCGTCGGCCAGCATCTACTTCGAGCTGCTGAAGCGATATGCAGACCGCGTCGACAAGATGTCGAACGGGCGCATCAAGATCGAGGTGCTGCCGGACGGCGCCATCGTGCCCGCCTTCGAGATCCTGGACGCCGTCGACAAGGGTATCGTGGAGGGCGGCTATGCCTGGACGCATTACTGGTCCGGTAAGCATCCGGCCGCCGGCATCTTCTCCAACCCGATGGCAGGCGCGGGCGCCGGCCTTGATCAGCTGAGCCACGTGGCCTGGTTGCTGGAAGGCGGCGGCAACAAGCTCTACGAGCGGTTCTATTCCGAAATCCTGAAGGTCAACGTATATCCGCTGATGGTGCAACCGATGGGTCCCGACCCGCTCGGCTGGTTCAAGCGGCCGATCAAGGACGTGGCCGACTTCCGCACCATGAAATACCGCTCCCCCCCGGGCATCACGGGCGAGATCTTCAAGGAGATGGGCGTTGCAGCCGTCGCCTTGCCGGGCGGCGAGATCGTGCCGGCCGCGCAGCGCGGCACCATCGACGCTGCCGAATGGATCGGTCCGGCCGACGACCGCAACCTCGGCCTGCACACGGTCTGGAAGAACTACTATCTGCAAGGCCTGCATCAATCGACCGACATCGGCGAGGTGCTGTTCAACAAAGGTTGGTGGGACAAGCTGGCCCCCGACCTGCAGGAGATCCTGAAGGGCGCAGCCTTGGCCTCGATGATGGAGACCTACGGCTTCAACGTCTGGCGCAACGCTCAAGCTATCGTCGAGCTGCGCGAGAAGCACGGCGTGCAGATCCTCGACACGCCGAAGGACTTCTTCCCCGAGTTCGTGCGCGCCACCAACGTCGTGCTCGATCGCTATGCGGCCAAGGACGCCTTCTTCAAGGAGGTACTCGACAGCCAGCGCACGTTTGGCAAGACCGTGGTGCCGTACTGGACCAAGATCCTCGACCTGTACTCCGAGCTCGGCAACTCCGCGCTCAAGAAGTGACCTGAGAAACGCGGGAGGCGGCTCACCGGCCGCCTTCCGCCAATCCACAGCGAAAGGCGCGGTCGGCACGCGCGAAGGACCCCGGGGGATTTTCGAGATGGCGACGCAGGCTTCACCCGGCCTGGTGCGGGCGGTCGGCTTCTTCGACGGCATCAGCATGTGGTCCGGCCGCATCGTCGGCTGGCTGATCTTTCCGATGGTGCTCAGCCTCGTATGGGAGGTGGTGGCGCGCTACGTCTTCAACGCGCCGACCATCTGGGCCTACGACATGACCTACATGCTGTACGGCACGTTTTTCATGCTGGGCTCTGCCTACACGCTGCTGCGCGGCGGGCACATCCGCACCGACAGCCTGTACGGAGGCTGGTCGCCGCGCACGCAGGGCATGGTCGATATCGCCTGCTACGTCGTGTTCTTCTTCCCGCCGCTGATCGCGCTGCTCTACGTCACATGGGATTACTTCTGGGTCTCGTTCATGCGCAACGAGCGCGTGGTGTCGAGCCCGTGGATGCCGGTGGTATACCCGCTAAAATTCGTGATGCCGGCGACATGCGCGCTCCTGCTGCTGCAGGGCGTGGCGGAGATGCTGCGCTCCATCCATGCGGCGCGCACCGGCGAGTGGCTGCCGCGCCCAACCCTAACGCCCGGCGTGGAGAAGGTCGATGTCTGAAGAGTGGCTGGGCATAGTCTCGCTGGCAATCCTTTTCAGCGCGATCTTCATCGGCTTCCCGATCGCGTTCACCCTGGTCGGCATCGCACTGGGCGTGGGCTATTTCGCGCTCGGGCCGATCGCGCTGCACCTCATGACCATCCAGTTCTTCGCGGTCATGAAGGAGACCTCGCTTGCCTCGGTGCCGTTCTTCCTGTTCATGGGCTATCTGCTCGAGCAGTCGGGCCTGATGGAACGATTGTTCCGCGGCATCCAGCAGCTGCTGGCCGGCGTGAAGGGTTCGCTCTACATCGCCGTGCTGATCACGGCCACCATCTTCGCCGCCGCCACCGGCATCGTCGGCTCGTCGGTGACGCTGCTCGGCGTGATGGCCGCGCCCAGCATGAAGAAGAGCGGCTACGACGTGCGCATGTCGGCCGGCGCCATCACGGCCGGCGGCACGCTCGGCATCCTGATTCCGCCCTCCGTCATGCTGATCGTCATGGGCCCGGTGGTGGGCGTGCCGACGACCGACCTGTTTGCCGCAGCCGTCATCCCCGGCCTCGTGCTCGCCGCGCTCTACATCGTCTACTCGGTAGGTCGCTGCTACATCAATCCGGCGCTCGGCCCCGTCATTCCCATGGAAGACCGGCTCGCCTCCAATGCCGCCGTCCTGAAGGAACTGGCGCTCGGCGTGTTGCCGGTCGTCGTCGTCATCCTAGCGACGCTCGGCGCAATCCTGGCCGGCATCGCCACGCCCACTGATGCAGGTGCGTGCGGCGCTTTTGTCGTGCTGATCATGACGCTCATCTCGGGCACCATGACCTGGGAGAAGATGCGCAAGTCGGTCTACGCGACATTGGAAGTGTCGTGCATGATCCTGCTGCTGGTGGCGGCCTCCAACTACTTTGGCGCCGTCTTCTCGCGCCTGGGCTCCGCCAACATGATTGCCGAGGCGATGCTCAACCTGTCGCTGCCGCCGACCGCGATGCTGGTGTTGATCCTCGCCGTGATCTTCGTGCTGGCGTGGCCTCTGGAGTGGGTGCCGATCGTGCTGATCGTGGTGCCGATCCTGCTGCCGCTGGTGCAGAAGATGGGCGTCGACCTGGTCTGGTTCTGCACGCTGGTGGCAGTGTGCCTGCAGACGGCGTGGCTATCGCCTCCGGTGGCCCTGTCGGCCTATTTCCTGAAAGGCGTGGTGCCCGACTGGAAGCTGTCCGACATCTACGCCGGCATGATGCAGTTCATGATGCTGCAGCTGATCGGGCTTGGCCTGCTGCTGGCGTTCCCACAGCTGGCGCTGTGGCTACCCGCCGTGCTGCGTTAAGCGGCCGGTAGAACCTACGCCCGGAAGCGCTCATTAAGGACACGCGCCAAGTCTGCCTGCTCGCTATCATCATTACTCGACAGCGGCATGCGCATCGGCATCACCGGAATGCACAGCTCGGTGCGCCGATGCACCTCGCGCGTCACCAAGGGATCGTTCAGGTAGATCGCCACAAAGGGCCGCCCGAAGTCGATCGACAGGCCGCGTTTGGCAACGGTGATGCGGCGCATTTTCGAGAACGCCTCGCCGGTATTTTCGTAAGGACCGACGTGGGCATGCACGGCATAAGCGCCACCGGCAAGCGTCTGCCGACCGATGCCAGCCTCGGCATCTCCATCCGGGATGCCGTCTAGCGGCGGAATGCACGCGTCGTAGCGCAGAGCATCGATCGAGGTCACCGTCGGGTCGTCGTGAAAGATCCCGAGCCCCCGCCGGAACAAGTGGCGCACATTGTGCGTTTCCAGCCAGACGTGCATGGTGCGCCATGCTGCGGTGACTGACGTTGCGTAGGCACCGATGCCTCGCGCGTAAAGCACAACGCTTGGCCGGATATAGCGGTACGTGACGCGCACTGAGCCCTCCCTGTCTGCGCGCACGGTAGGGCGCGTCTCTTGCGCAAGAACTAAGGGCACAACCGGCAATTAGCTCAAATTTTATGCGCTCAATAATTGAGCATTCGCAGCCTTTGGATCAAAGCCTCGGCATTTTGTGCAGCTGCTTCCTATTCGACCATCAAAACACGCTGGGATTTCGCTGCAGCAGCAAACGAATCTAACGGACAATGCGCACACGCTTATGCAATGGTCCGTCCGCGTTGGAGCCCGACGCTCCGAGGGGAGGTCATCCATGAAGCTCATCGTTGCAATCATCAAACCATTCAAGCTCGAGGATGTGCGCAGCGCGCTCAGCGAGCTCGGCGTGCAGGGCATGACGGTCACCGAGGTGAAAGGTTTCGGTCGCCAGAAGGGCCACACCGAGATCTATCGCGGTGCCGAGTACGTCGTCAGCTTCGTGCCGAAGGTGAAGATCGAAGCCGTTATCGCATCGACACTGACCGATCGTGCCATCGAAGCGATCCGCCGGGTTGCCAACACGGGCCAGATCGGCGACGGCAAGATCTTCGTGTCGGCTATCGATCGCGCCGTGCGCATCCGCACCGGCGAGATGGACGACGCGGCGCTGTAAAAATCATTCACGACGGAGCACCACTGAGATGCCCCGTCGTGCGTGTGTCCAGGACGTGCGCAGCCGCTAGGCGGCCGTGCCGCCGCGGTTCCAGCCGCGACCGCCCTCGCCGAAGATCTCGAACCCGTTCTGCGTCACCGCTATCGTGTCCTCGAGCTTGATGAAGCCGCGGCGCGGATGCAGCACGGTGGTCTCCACCGACACCATCATGCCTGCTTCCAGCGGTCGCTCGCCGTCGAACGCATCGTAAGGTACCGGCCCCCTGGCGGTAAGGCGCGGCGCCTCGTGGCTCACCAAGCCCATGCCGTGCGCGAGAAACTGCGTGTATTCCTTGTGCTTTGATTTCTTCAGCAGCGGCTCGGCGGCCGCATAGATGTTGCCGCCGACCAAGCCCGCCTTGATCGGATTGAAGGCCGCACGCTGGATGGTCTCGATCTCGTCCAGAATCTCGACCAGTTCGGCATCGGGCTCGCCGTGGATGGCCATGCGGCACAGGTCGCCGATGTAGCCGTGATAGTTGCCGCCCGAATCGAGCGAGAGGATGTCGCCCTTGCCCCAGCGCACATCGGAGGGGGCACGATTAAGGCTGGTGCCGGCCGTGATCAGGCAGTATTCGAAGTTCATTCCCCGGCTTACCTCCTCGCGCCGCAGCGCTTCCGTCAGCTCGCGCTTGGTGGCGCCCGGCGGGTGCTTGGTCATGACCGCCAGCATGGATTGCACGACGCGCTCGGACGCCTCGCGCAGCATGGCAAGCTCGTCGGGACGCTTGCGCGCGCGCAACCGCTCCAGCGCCACCACCGCGTCCTTGACGTTGGCGTCCGGGAAGGCGCTGCGCAGCGACATGGCAGCATCGGCCGGCAGGAACGGCATCTCCACGCCGATGTTGCGCGTGGTGATGCCGGCGCGGCGCAGATAGGCAATCGCCTTCTCCATGGCATCGATGGAGCCGTTAGTGGTCGTCTCGGTCGAACTGGTCCAGAACGGTGCCACCTCGGTCTGGAACTTCTCCAAGCGGTGACCGATGTAGGCCGCCTTGTCGCGCCCACCTTTGGGGTAGATGACGAGCGGCAGATAGCGGCTCAGCCCCGTTGCGTCCATGTAGTCGAAGAACAGCGAGCGGTGCCCGCCCAGCAGGTACTGCACATTGTGCTTGGAACTGGCGACCAACACATCGATGCCGGCCGTCTCCATCAGCCGATCGAGCAGGTCGGCATCGAAGGGAATGGCGGCGGTCTGAGTGAGCTGTCCTGAGTCGGGCATGGCTGCATGCTCCTTGGCGTTTCGGTCCCGGGCGGAGCTTGCAGCAGAGTTCCGGGACAGGCAAGGCGCACGGCGAGCCGCCCCCTCTCCCCACTCTTTCGTGGGGAGAGGGCCGGGGTGAGGGGCAGCGACACGTGTCATCGGTCTCGTTTGGCGCTGCCCCTCACCCTACCCCTCTCCCCATTTTGCCCTGCGGGCATGGGGAGTGGGAACGCGCCTTCCCTCAATTCGCACCTTCCAGCAGGCGGCGGGCGATGACCTGGGCCTGGATCTCGGCGGCGCCCTCGAAGATGTTGAGGATGCGCGCGTCGCACAGCACGCGGCTGACCGGATACTCTAGCGCGAAGCCATTGCCGCCGTGCACCTGCAGGGCGTTGTCGGCGTTGGCCCAGGCGATGCGCGCGCCCAGCAGCTTGGCCATGCCGGCCTCCAGGTCGCAGCGGCGGCCCTGGTCCTTCTCGCGCGCCGCGAAATAGGTGAGCTGGCGGGCGATCATGGTCTCGACCGCCATCATCACGATCTTGTTGGCGACGCGCGGGAATGCGTAGATCGCCTTACCGAACTGGTTGCGCTCGAGCGCATACTTCAAAGCGAGGTCCATCGCCGATTGCGCGACGCCGATGGCGCGCGCCGCCGTCTGGACTCGCGCCGCCTCGAAGGTGGTCATCAGCTGCTTGAAGCCCTGGCCCTCGACACCGCCCAGCAGCTGCGCCGCCGGCACCTCGAAACCGTCAAAGGAGATGTCGTACTCCTTCATGCCGCGATAGCCGAGCACCTCGATCTCGCCGCCCGACATGCCCTTGGCCGGAAACGGCTCGGCGTCGCTGCCGCGCAGCTTTTCCGCGAGCAGCATGGAGAGGCCCTTGTAGCCGGGCTGCTTGGCATCGGTGCGCGCCAGCAAGGTCATCAGATCAGCGCGCACGGGGTGGGTGATCCAGGTCTTCTGGCCGGTGACTTTGTAGACGTCGCCCTCGCGCACGGCGCGCGTCTTTAGCGAGCCGAGGTCGGAGCCCGTGTTAGGCTCGGTGAACACGGCAGTGGGAAGCAGCTCGCCGCTGGCGAGCTTGGGCAGGTACTTTTGCTTCTGCTCGTCGGTGCCGCCGCCGAGGATCAATTCCGCCGCGATTTCGGAACGCGTGCCGAGCGAGCCGACGCCGATGTAGCCGCGCGAGAGCTCCTCGGACACGACGCACATCGATTCCTTGCCGAGGCCCAGTCCGCCGAACTGCTCGGGAATGGTCAGGCCGAACACACCGAGTTCGCCAAGCTTGGCCACCACGTCGGCCGGGATGTACTGGTTGGCGAGATGCCACTCGTGTGCATGCGGTAGCACCTCGGCCTCGGCGAAGCGGCGCATCTGTGCGCGCATTTCCGTCAGCGTCTCGTCGAGGCCTGTGTCGCCGAAGGTGGTGACGTTGGGCTGCGCCGCGATCAGGGCCGCGAGCTTGGCCTTAAGGTCGTCGCTGGTGCCGGCGTCGATCAGCTCGCCGACCTCCTCCTCGAAGCGACGGATGTCGGCACGGGCGACGCCGAGCGCGCCGAGGCGCACCGTTTCGCCCTGGCTCATCGGAATGCCGCCGGCGATCTGCGCCAGATATTCGCCGAACGCGCCCGTCAGCAGCAGCCGCTCGAACTCCGTCAGGCGCTGCTCGGCCTCCAGCCGCTTGGCCCAGCCCAGCATCTGCCGCAGCGCCTCGACATAGGTGGCGAGCCAGGCGAGCCCGTGTGCCGCAGCCTGGGCCGCATCGAGCCCGCCGCGACTGCCAGCGACAGTGGTGCGCACTCCGGCCTTGGCGAGGTGCAGCAGCCGCTCGACCGCTGTGACGGCCTCCGCGCAGCTCTCGAAGAGGCTCGATTCGGAAGCGCCACGCGCGCCCTGCTTGGAGCTTGCCATCGTCATACCCAACCCCATGTTGCCGCGCGGGATCTCTGTGCTGCAGTGCACAATATCCCGCCCAGCGCTTTGCGCAAAGCATTTGCGGTGGGGCCTGATGAAACCCGCGACCTCGATGGCAGAGGCGAAGAGTCAGCTCTCCGCCTTGTCTCCGGCCAAGGCCTTCAAGAATCGCCGCACGGGGGTGCTCACGATTGCCACCTCGGCCTCTTCCGCAGACGCGGCAGCCGGAACGAATGCGTTGTCGCCGGCGGCTGCCTGCGCATCGGCGCCGGTTGGCGCTTTCGCAGCGACCGTCGGCGCCTGGCGCCGAACGAAGCTGACCTTGGCCTCGGCGGGCTCGTTCGTGCGCAGGGGTGGCAGGTCGCCGCCAGGCTGGGCGCGAACCAATGCAGCGCCCTCAGATGTCGCCGCTCGCGTCGGCTGCCCGGCAGCGGCCTGATCCTCACGCGCCAGAGGCTTGGGAGCCGCGACAGGATCGAGCGAGGCAATAGTCGCCAGCTTGTGGCCGAGGCTACCCTTGCCGATCTCTTCGCGCACCGCCTCGCCCGGAAGCTCTGCGTCGTCTGCTGGCGGTTCGGGCCGCCCGCTTGCTGCATCGACGCGAATGCGAGAGCGAATATCTTCCGGGAGCTCGATGGCGTCGGTCTCGTCCTCCGCGTCGAACCCGGCATCGGCATCGCGCAATGCGTCAATCGCCTCACCCACATTCGACCAAGCCAGATACAGCGGATTGGCCTCCAGGGCCTTCACCAGCCGCGCATCGCGATCGCGCCGGTCAGGATCCGCCTCGCCGCTGGATGCGCCCGTGCGCTGCAGGGCGCGCCAATTCTCGTCGCCGCCGAGCGCCGTCTCCAGCTCTTCACGCACGGCCTGCAATGCCACTATCTGCCGGGGAAGGTCCAAAATGGACAAGGCTCCTGCTGCTGACCAAGCGCTACACTTGTGCCTTGGTGGTGGCTTGCAGGCAACCGCGGTTTTGGGGAGCAAATTTGGCAGCCGGATCGAGCAGGCCCGCGGCAAATGGAGTGTTGCCTCAATTGCCGGCATTGCTCGACGCCACGGGACGCCGCCGCTATGGTCGCCGCGATCCTGCGACAGGCAGTGTTCAACAAGCCCAAAGTCCCCGGCCAATCCCCGGCTGGGAATGACACCGACCGGAGCCGCGGATGCTATTTCGGCAGTTCAAGACCGTCGTGCAGGCGTTCCGCGACGTGTTCGCGGACAGCGGTTTCTCGATGGCCGGCGCGGTCGCCTATTCGTTCGTTCTGTCGCTGTTCCCGTTCTGCATCTTCCTCGGAGCCCTGGCCGGCTATTTCGGCGGCGAGACGCTGGCCAAGCAGGCCGTCGAGCAGCTGTTCCAGATGGTGCCCAAGCCGGTCGCGGAAGCAATCGCGCCGGAGGTGATGGCCGTGATGGGCCAGAGCCGCTTCGGCCTGCTGACCTTCGGCGCGTTCATTGCGCTGTTTTTTGCCACCAGCGCTATCGAAAGCCTGCGCGCAGCCCTCAATCTTGCCTACCGCGTCAAGGAGCGGCGTTCGTATTTCTGGTGCATCGCGCAGAGCTCGCTATTCGTGGTGTTGAGCGCCATCGGCATGCTGGCGCTGGCCTGGGGCGTGGTGGTGGGGCCGGAGGTGGCCTCGCACATCAAGCCGTCATGGCTGCTGTGGCTCACCGATGCCGGGTGGCTGGCGCTGCTGGTGCGCTATGGCATCGTGGTGGTCGCCATCGGCGCGCAGCTGCTGGCCTATCATCTGTGGCTGACGGCCGGAAACCGCAGGCTGCTGGAAGTGCTGCCGGGCGTGCTGCTCAGCATCGTGCTATGGCTGCTGGCAGCCCGCCTGTTCGCCTCGTGGCTGACCATCAGCGACTACTCGCGCTTCTACGCCGGCCTGACGCGCATCATGAGCGCGCTGGTGTTCTTCCAGGTCAGCTCGCTGATCGTCATCCTCGGCGCCGAGTTCAATCGCGGCATCGTCGAGATGAAGCGCGTGTTGGCGGCATCCGGCGATCTGGAGGGCGATCTGTCGACGGTGCCCCTGCCGCCCTCGCACGAGAGCTATCGCCTCGACGCCTGACGCGACGCCTGCGAAATCATTTGCGGGGGCGCGGCGGGCGCGATATGGCGGGCTGGAACATTTGCCTAACCCGAAAGCGCTGTAATGAGCGATGCCCTTCCCGACCGCCTGAGCGCCGATCCGGCCAGCCCGCATTACGATGCCGCCCTGCTCGAGCGCGGCGTCGGCGTGCGCTTCAAGGGCCAGGACAAGAACAACGTCGAGGAGTATTGCGTCAGCGAGGGCTGGGTGCGGTTGAGCGTCGGCAACACCCGCGACCGCAAGGGCCGCCCTTTGACGGTCAAGCTCAAGGGCACGGTCGAGCCGTATTTCCGTGAGGATGTGGGTAATCCTTAGCTGGGCATTTTCCTTCGCCCGATATTCCGGCACGCTCCAACCGTCGACTCCGGGCCGTGCCATACGGGCTCCGCCGATCGCTTCCGGGGGGCGTCATGCCCGCGCAGGCGGGCACCCACGCCACGCAATGTCTTGCATGAGCTTGCGTAGATCTCCGCCTTCGCGGAGATGACGTGCGGTACCCAATTCGGCATCAATCGGCCGGATCTGGAATGAGGTGACGCAGATGCTGCTGCAGACGCTGGTTGCGGGTGCCGTCGCACTTGTCGCCGCCGCGCTGGGCCTGGAGCCATCCCTGGCGGCGGATCGAGACCCCGGCCGCATCGCCATCATCGACGCCTCGAAGAACACTAGGGCCTATCTAGATGCCCTGGCCGCCGCCGGAGTCCGGGTCGTCGGACGCTACTACGCGCGCTGTGCCCAGCCTGGCCTCGAGGAGAAGCGGTTGATCGGCAATGCCGGCGAGGCCGAGGCGATCCTGGCGCATCCCGCGCGGTTCGGCATCCTGTCGATCTACCAGTTTTACAACAACAGCCCGCTCAAGTTTGTCGGGCAGCGGGAGGCGACCTGCAGGCTGGCGAACGGCAAGTCCAAGAAGATCAGGGTCACGCTCGCAGATGAGACCTGCAGGGAGCGCGAGATCGATAGGGACTGCAAGGAAGCAGATGGGCCGCCCCACACGCTGGCCATGGAAGCGCAATGGGACGCGGAGGCCGCTGTGCGCCAGGCGCGGCAGGTCCGACAGCCGCCGGGCACCGCCATCTACTTCGGAGTGGACTTCAACGCCACTGCCGACACCGCGCAGTCGGCACTGCAATATTTCACGATCGTCAGCGAGATTCTGAAAGCGAGCGGCTATCTGGTCGGCGTGTATGGCAATGGCGCCGCGCTCGACCTGTTGAGGGGAAAGTCGCATTCCACAGGCCCGTATGCGGGCAGGACGATGGTGGATTTCTTCTGGCTGAGCGCCGCGCGTGGGCACGCCGGTGCGGCGAGCCAGTTCAATTCGGGTAATTGGGACCTGTTTCAGACGCGGATCGATATGACGCTCGGCGCGTTCGGCGGCCTGGAGCTGGACACGGACGTCCAGAATGGCCAGCGACCGGACAAGTACGTCGGCTTCTGGAACAGGGCAGGCCCGTTCAAGATCGAAGCCGCGCACACACAGGCGATCCACGACCAACGACGGTTCGTCTGTCATGGCCAGACGCAAATCTTCGCCACGCCCAGCACGGCGCAGGTGCGCAACGATGGGTTCACCTGCGGACGCACACGAAGCGAGAGGCATTGCGATCAAGGCTCAGCCGACGGGGGCGTGCGGCTCTGCTTCGGCGACGTGACGCGAGTTGGCGCCGAAACGAACGGTCTGATCGCCGTCGATTGCGACGAGGACGGCCAGTTCGACGGCTGGGTGGTGCGGGAGCACCTGTCGACGGCATTCGCCACTCGCCCGCAGTGGATCGCCAGCAGCGCGGTGCGCCGGCGCACCACACGCGAGAACACCAACTGCCGGTAGGTGTCTCGGTCCCCTCATCCCGAAAGCCGAGGCACAGCCGAGACTATTCGGGACCTGCGGCGAAGGGCTTGCGACAT
>Ga0075368_10000476_pt1 | contig 11899 bp, 12 predicted proteins | sample EndMethybrTD3033_FD_71518 | JGI IMG/M metagenome (GOLD analysis project Ga0075368, IMG submission 71518) | Populus endosphere microbial communities from Tennessee, USA - Endosphere MetaG P. TD hybrid TD303-3 | ecosystem: Host-associated > Plants > Roots > Endosphere | place: USA: Tennessee... | reverse complement strand
GGTGCTTTAGCGCCCTAATTTCTTCGGCCGATTTAATCCCGTACGCGTAGGTATCGAGGCGCCTCGATACCTACGCGTACGGGATTAAATCGGCCGAAGAAATTAGGGCGCTAAAGCACCACCTATACACCGATATCGCGGTCAACCACACTACCGACAAGCATATCGTGGTAGTAGGCGGTGGGCCAACTGGCGTAGAGCTGTCTGCGGCACTCGGCTCGTATGTCGAGCGTTTGCGCCAACACTACGGAGTGAAAGGCCGGCCGGTCAAGATCGACCTTATTGAAGCTGCGCCGCGAATCTTGCCACGCATGAGCGAAAAAGCGAGTGCGCGCGTGGCCGCGCGCCTGAAGAGCCTGGGCGTGAATATCCAGGTAGGCAAGGCAGTTGAGTCTGAGACGGCAGATGAGATCATGGTGAGCGGCAAACCGATCAAAAGCCACACGGTAATCTGGACGTCGGGCGTTGCCAACAGTCCATTTTATGAAGCCAACAAAGACCAGTTCAAATTTGCGCCGCGTGGCCGCGTAGCGGTAGACCAACATATGCGAGCCGCTAAAGACGTATATGTCATTGGCGATAACGCTGCGACGCTATACACCGGATTGGCACAAACGGCACTTCATGATGCCGAGTTCGTGGCTGCTAATTTCAAGCGTGAACAACGCGGTCTGCGACCAAAAGAATACAAGGCAGTAATGCCGCCGGTAGTCGTGCCGGTCGGTGAAAATTGGGCGGTATTTGAATGGCGCAAGCTGCGTCTTTATGGTTTCATCGGGTCACTGCTACGCCGGGCCGCCGACTTTATTGGTTATAACGACATGCTGCCGATCGGGCAAGCGCTTGGCGTATGGCATGCCACTATGGTCGTTGAAGACGATTACTTTGCGTCCGAAGGCGATGTACCTGCCGCAAAATAACCCTCGGTCTGCTATACTGTAACGAGTAAATTAGTGAGGGAAAGACTGTTTTTATGGCGACACCGAAAAGTCAGCGCATAGGTATTTGGATTATTGCGATCGTAATGATCATTGGAACGATCGGCTCGTTTGCCGTTATGGTGCTATCGAGCAAGAATAGCACTGCCGATCAGGCACGTATCCAAAAGCTATCCGCTCAGTATCAAAGTGACTACCAGGCATATCAAAAAAAGCTGGACGCGCAGACGAAGGAACTATCCGATAAATACTATGCGCAGTTCAAGGCGTATAAAAGCAAACCGTCTAAGTTTGATAAATCCGATGTGAAAAGCCTAGAAAAGACTGACCTAAAAACCGGTACGGGAACGAAGCTGACGAAAAAATCGACGTTCACCGCCTACTACATTGGCTGGACTCCGGACGGCAAGACGTTCGACAGCTCGTTCGACGGTGACAAGCTGAAGGCGCCGTTCAAGGTAACGCCAGGCGGTGTGATTGCTGGCTGGAACGAAGGGGCTGACGGTATGAAAACCGGAGGTATTCGTGAGCTGACGATTCCGTCCGACAAGGCATACGGCGAAGCGGGGAGCGGTGACAAAATACCAGCCAATACGCCGCTTAAGTTCATCCTCATGGTCATTCCAACGCCAGAGGCGATAAACGAGCCGGAAGTCCCACAAGAGCTACTGGAATATTACCAACAAAACAGCGCGCAGTAGTGCTATACTAAATATAGTATTTTGAAATAGAGGGTTCAAAAAATGGAAGAAAAAATCAGAGATGTCGTCATGATCGGCGCGGGGCCAAGCGCTCTGGCCGCGGCAGTATATACTACCCGTGAGGGTATTGATACGGTGCTGTATGAAAAAGCAGTGATCGGCGGCCTGGCCGCAATTACTGACCAAGTCGATAACTACCCAGGTTTCCCTGAAGGCGTACCTGGCCTTGAGCTGGCTGAGCGCCTCGAAAAACAAGCTGAGCGTTTCGGCGCGCAAATCGAATATGGCGACGTTTCCGAAATCCGTGACGAAGGCGACATCAAAGTCGTTGTCGTGGACGACCAGGAAGTCAAGGCGCGCACGGTATTGATCGCGACGGGTAGCGACTACAATAAGTTGGGTGTTCCGGGCGAAAAAGAATATTACGGTCGCGGTGTTCACTACTGCGCTACTTGTGACGGTGCGTTTTATAGGGAAAAGACGTTAGTCGTCGTGGGCGGTGGAAACTCTGGGTTCCAGGAAGCGATTTTCCTTACACGCTTTAGCTCTCACATAGATCTTCTTGTTCGCAGCACGGTAAAAGCGAGCGAAATCCTTCAGGAACAGATGCAAAAATATGTCGACGAGGGCAAGGTAACGATTCACTTGCAGACATCGGTCGACGAAATCATCGCCGAAGATGGCAAGGTGAAGGGCGTCAAAGCAAAGAAAGACGGCCAGCCTGTGATGTTTTCAAGCGATGGTGTGTTCGTCTTTGTCGGCCTAAAGCCGAACACCCAGTTCCTGGAAGGAAGCGGCATCGAACTTGACGAGCAAAAGCTTGTTAAGACGGACGGCCATCTCTCGACGAATTTCCCTGGTATTTATGCCAGCGGCGACGTGCGCAGCGGTGCGACCATGCAGGTAGCCAGCGCGGTAGGCGAAGGCGCTACGGCGGCACTTTCTATTCGCGAATACCTGGACGAACAAGCTCATAAGATAAGCAAAGGCAAGACGCTTTACTAAATAAAATACGCCGGCGATTCAGTCGGCGTATTTATTTATTTCGGTCAGGATGCTTCCTGGACGATCGGTCACGATACCGTCTATTCCTTGCTGGGCAAGGACGAGAGCGGTATGAGGGCGATTAACGGTGTAGGCATAAATGAACAACCCGGCCCTTTTGGCGATCTCGAGCGCGAAACGATTAAGATAAAGGCGATGAAAGCCGACGGCCGCAAGGCGCAAGCGGCGATGATAGGCAATAAAAATGAATGGGTTCTCGCTATGAAGCAGCGCAAGGTTAGCCTTGCTACTTATGCCGCGCACCGCGGATAGTTCGGACCCACGGAACGAAGAGAACAAGACGTTATCCCAGGCCGCAGGTTTTTTGGCGTATTTTTTTACGAGCTCGGCAACCACTTTGCCAGTGCCGCGACCCTTCAGCTCGATATTCAGCAGGATGACGCCGAAAAACTCGTCTAATACGTCGACGAGCGGGACGATCGGTTGTTTTTTCGTACGCTCCTGGAGTTCTTTTAATGTATGATGGGCGATGATCGAGGTGTCGCGGTGGGTGCGAAGCGTATGAAAGTCGTGGGTCAGCACGGGAATGCGATCTTTCGTGAGGCGGACGTCGAATTCAAGCATGTCGGCTCCCGCTTTCAGGCCGGTCCTCATGGCTTCCATGCTATTTTCCGGGGCAAGACCAGCCGCACCACGGTGTCCAATCACTAACATAATTATCCCTAAGTATAGCAAATTTGCTACAATAGGAACAGTTAACCAAAGGAGACCTAAATGGCTGATTTTAACAAAATTCTTACGCCTGGAAACGTAGACGAGGGCGTCGTTAACGTCGTTGTCGAGATTCCTGCCGGCAGCATGCACAAGATCGAATGGAACCGTAATCTTGCGGTCATGCAACTCGACCGTGTCGAGCCAGCGATATTTGCCAAGCCGACCAACTATGGCTTTATTCCACAAACGCTCGACGAAGACGGTGACGAACTTGACGTCCTGCTTGTTACTGACGAGCCACTTCCTACGGGCGTATTCCTTGAAGCAAGGGTTATTGGTGTCATGAAGTTCGAAGACGACGGCGAAGTCGACGACAAGGTAGTCGTCGTGCCTGCTGACGACCGCAATACGGGTAATGCAGTCAGCAGCCTTGCTGATCTGCCAGAGCGGCTAATCAAGCAGATTGAGTTCCATTTCAACCACTACAAAGATCTCAAGAAGCCTGGTACGACTATCGTGAAAAGTTGGGGCGATATCGAAGAAGCCAAACAGGTGATTCACGAATCTATCGAGCGCTGGAACGACCGCTAGCCCGGTTATTCGCCTAAGACGAAGAACACCCCGAATCCACACGACGGACACGGGGTGTTCTTCGTCGTGAGAGACGGGGCGTGAGCCTGGGGTGATATGGGCCGCGTCAGTCGAGCTTGGCCTCGATCCTACGAAGGACCGCCGTCAGCTCCAGGATGGCGTCCAGGAGGGTGGGCGGCGGGTCTGTTTTCGGCTGAGGCTCATCGACCCGAGCGACTTGGGTGCTGTCGTGGTTTGATATTTATGAAAGTCAATATATTTGCAGGGCAGTTATTTTCGTTTGCGAAGTGTCTTTTGCTTGATAATGTTCGCCGCGCTGCTGAGCGTTTCGATGACTTCTAGTTTCTTGAGTTGGTTGCGGAGTTTTTCGCGGGCGTGGTTGGTCCGTACAAGATCCAGCCAGGCTTGGCGTGGCAGCGAAAGCTTGCGGGTAATGACCTCGACCATGTCGCCGTTTTGCAGCGGCTTGTCGAATGAGTGGATATTACCGTTGACGCGGAAGCTGTAGGCATGCCGTCCGATGTCGCTGTGGACCATGTAGGCAAAGTCGAGCGGCAGGGCGCCCTCGGGTAGATTGTAGATATCTCCTTTGGGCGAGTACACGAAAATACGGTCGCCGAAAAGATCGACGTTTAGCTGGTCGTCCGAAATTTCATCGCCAGAGCGAAGCCGTGAGGCGATTTCCTGAAGCTGGGTAATCCATTGCAATTGGGCGGGGAGATTCGATGCGGCACGTTTATGCATGTAGTCTTTCGAATCTTTGTTTTCGTGGTAGTGGAAGCTAGCGGCAAGCCCGCGCTCGGCGTAGTCATGCATCTCGTAGGTACGAATCTGGAATTCGACGATCTGCTCGCTCGGGGTGATGACGGTCGTATGAAGGCTTTGGTAGCCGTTGGGTTTCGGCACGGCAATATAGTCCTTGATACGCGCGAGCATCGGCTGGTACATGGAGTGCAGGATACCAAGCACCTTGTAGCAATCTTCTTTGTTCTTCACGATGATACGCAGTGCCATCAGGTCATAGATATCATCGATATTGTCACTGACTTTCTTGAGCTTTTTGTGTAAGCTGTAAATGCTTTTTACGCGACCGTTCACCTCGAACTCGATGCCGTTCTTCTTTAGCATGGCTTCGACTTCTTGGCGGACGATACCGAGCTTGCGCGTACTCTTGCCGAGGCGCTTTTTCATGATGTTTTGCAAATGCTGGAATTCTTTGGGGTCAAGGTAGCTGAAGGCCAGTTCTTCGATTTGCATGCGCACCCGGCCCATACCAAGACGGTCGGCCATCGGGGCGAAAACCTCGAGGCTTTCGCGGGCGATCTTGCGTTGCTTTTCTGGAGGCATGAACTGCAGCGTCGAAAGGTTATGTAGGCGATCGGCGAGCTTTATGATGATAACGCGCACGTCTTGCCCGACGGCAATCAGGAGCTTGGACAGATTGTCCTTGGTTTGCGGTAAGTAGCTTTCAAGGTTGCGCATGCCGGCCCGTGCCTGTGAGACTTTGGTGACGCCGTCAACCAAAAAGGCAACGTCGTGACCAAAAATATTCTCGATGGTTTCGAGGGTCGCGTCGGTGTCTTCTACGGTGTCGTGAAGAACGCCCGCAAGTACCGTGTCTATATCCATCCCCCAGTCAATCAGCGTGGCCGCGACGGACAGCGGGTGGGTAACGTACGGCTCGCCGCTTTTGCGCTTTTGCCCCTCGTGCGCCTTGATGGCAAAATCGATGGCATGCTCCAGCTCGAGGATTTGGTCTTCCTCATAGTGGAGCTTGGCCTGGTCGAGCAGGATGCGCTTTTTCATGTGTTACCAGTATAAAACATGCGGGGTAATATTGCAAAAATGTCACAATAGGATGTAATTAGTGGATAACGTCAATCATTCTTGGCATCCAAACGTGAACAGTATATAATAAACCACGAAAACGCTAACGCTTTAAACATAAAAGGAGAAAAAATTCATGAGTCAGGTGAACGTTGCGATTAACGGGTTCGGTCGCATTGGCCGCAATGCCTTTAAGATCGCATTTGAACGAAGCGACATCAAGGTTGTCGCCATCAATGACCTTACCGACACGAAAACGTTGGCACACTTATTAAAGCACGATTCGTCTTACGGTACCTACCAGCACGAAGTCGGTCACGATGAGACGGGTATCATCGTTGACGGCCAGCACATCGCCGTGCTTGCCGAAAAAGATCCAGCGACGTTGCCATGGCGCGACCATAACGTCGATGTCGTTATTGAGAGCACCGGCTTTTTCGTCGATCCTGCGAAAGCCCGTGCTCACATTGACGGCGGCGGCGCGAAGAAGGTCGTTATCTCGGCTCCTGCGAAGGGCGACGGTGCCGATACGATCGTTCTTGGTGTCAACGAAGACAAGATCGAAGGCTCGACTGACGTCATTAGTAACGCCAGCTGTACGACCAACTGTATCACGCCGGTAATGGCGGTGCTTGAAAGCCACTTTGGTATCGAAAAGGCGCTCATGACGACCGTTCACAGCTACACGGCAAGCCAGCGTTTGCAGGATGCCCCAGCCAAAGACCTCCGTGAAGCACGTGCCGCTGCTGAAAACATCGTTCCTACTACGACCGGTGCAAGTATCGCGGCCGCCAAGGCGCTACCTGCGCTCGAAGGCGTGTTCGGCGGTCTCAGCATTCGCGTACCGACCCCTGTCGTGAGCATGAGCGACTTTTCCGTCCTACTGAAGCGCGATACGACGGTCGAAGAAATCCAGACGGTCTTCAAAGAAGCCGCCAAGCAGCCATTCTACCAAGGCATCCTTGACGTTACCGAAGAAGAGCTGGTTAGCAGCGACTTCAAGGGTAACAGCCATAGTGCTATCGTCGACCTGAAGCTAACGAACGTCGTTGGCGGCAACCTTATCAAGGTAGTTGCTTGGTACGACAACGAATGGGGCTACAGCAACCGCCTCGTCGAGCTCGTTGCTGACGCTGGCCGCGCGCTGCAAAAATAGTTCCGCTTATGCAAGAAAGCACCCCGCATTACCGGGGTGCTTTTGTTTTGCATTAAAAACGCTTATACTTAAACCATGAAAATATATCTGGGTGCGGACCATCAAGGGTTCGCTATGAAAGAACAAGTGCTAGCATACCTGGCAAAACGAGGCTACGATGCCGAAGACGTAGGTGACAAAGAACTCGATCCGTCGGACGACTTTCCCGAGTTTGCCCAATTGGCAGCGCTGAAAGTAATCGGAAGTGACGATAAGGATCCGCGCGCCATCCTTATATGCGGTGGTGGCCAAGGTATGTGCATGGCGGCCAACCGATTCCGCGGCATTCGTGCGAGCGTGATTTGGGACGCTTACGAGGCTCGCATGACTCGCAACGACAACGATAGCAATATATTATGCCTGCCATCGCGCGTGCTTCATAACGACGAAAAGGGCTGGAAAGACATCATCGATACCTGGCTGGAAACGCCATTCGCCTCGGCTCCCCGATATTTGCGCCGTAACGCGGAACTGGACGAGCTTGCATGAGTGTCGTGGCTCCGGCGATTCTTGCTGAAACGCCCGACGACTACAAGGCGGCGGTCGAGCGGGTTCATCCGTTCGCGCAGCGCGTGCATATCGATATTTGCGACGGTGAGTTCGCGCCGTCCTTTACGATAGGTGCCGCGCAGGTTTGGTGGCCGCAAGAGTGGGTCGTCGACATCCACGCCATGGTAGCGCGTCCCAGCGAACATTTGGAAACGCTCGTCAGCCTGAAGCCGCACATGATTATTTTTCATGCTGAGGTTCAGGAAGATCTAGCGCCGATCTTGCAGCATGTCAAACAGTTCGGCATAAAAGCAGGCGTGGCGTTGCTGCGCCCAACGGTGCCAAGTACGGTGACCGCGGCCATTGAAGCGGCTGACCATGTGATGATTTTTAGTGGTGACCTAGGCAAATATGGTGGTACGGCCAGCTTGATGCAGCTCGAGAAAGTCCGGTTGATCCGCGCGATTCGCCAAGACCTGGAGATTGGTTGGGACGGCGGCGCCAATGTCGAGAACGCATACAGCCTAGCCCAGGGTGGCATTGACGTGTTGAACGTTGGCGGGGTAATCGCAAAGGCGGATGATCCGCAGGCAACCTACATGGCGCTCGTGAACGAAATCAACAAGCACGGCGTTATTTAAGGGGCGAGCTATTTTTTTGACGGTCAAATCATGCTAAAGTGAACTGTAGAAGCATAAGCGCTCCGGGAGGGCCAAGACAGAGTGAGTGGCAAACTGACAATTACCCAGCTTGAACAAAAAGCTAACGACGTCCGCAAGGATATCATCCAGATGCTGGTAGAGGCGAAAAGCGGCCATAGCGCCGGACCACTTGATCTGGCCGATGTCGTGACGGCGCTCTATTTTGACGTCATGAACATCGACCCCAAGCGTCCGGAGTGGCCTGAGCGCGACGTGTTCTTCCTAAGTAACGGCCACACCGTGCCGGTGCAGTACGCTGCTATGGCTGAACGGGGTTATTTCCCGGTCGAGGAGCTCCAGACTCTACGCAAGTTTGGCAGCCGCCTGCAGGGACACCCGGAACGTACCAAGCTGCCAGGGCTCGAGAACACCAGCGGGCCGCTTGGGTCCGGCCTGAGCCAAGCGGCCGGCTATGCGTATAGCTTGCAGTACCTGGACAACGCCAAGCATCGTTGGGTCTACGCGATTACCGGAGACGGCGAGCTTGACGAAGGCAATATTTGGGAAGCGGCGATGTTCGCTGGCAAATACAAGCTCAGCCAGCTGATCGTTTTTATCGACCGAAACAATATTCAGATCGACGGCACGACCGACGATATCATGCCGCTTGAGGACCTTCGGGGCAAGTGGGAGTCATTTGGATGGCACGTGCAAGAGATTGACGGGCATAACATCGAAAGCGTGATCGACGCCGCCAGCATGGCACGAGCAATCAGCAACAAGCCAAGTATTATCATTACGCACACTATTCCGGGCAAGGGCGTTGATTTTATGGAATACGACTACCACTGGCACGGCGCACCGCCAAACAGCGAGCAGGCCAAAGAAGCGCTCGCCAAGTTGCGGACGCTTGACGGACAAATTACCTCAGGAGATATTGAATAATGTACTTTCCCCTTGACCCAAACGTATACGGCGACGACGCCAAGAAAGAACCTATTCGCGCCGGTTTTGGCCGTGGCCTCAAGGTAGCGGGCGAAGCCAACCAAAATATCGTCGCGCTTTGTGCTGATTTGACTGACAGCACTAAAATGTCTGATTTTAAGGCTGCTTTTCCTGATCGGTTCATCGAGATGGGCGTTGCTGAGCAAAACCTCGTTACCGTGGCGAGCGGTCTGGCTCGCGCTGGCAAAATTCCGTTTACGAGCAGTTATGCCGCCTTTAGTCCTGGCCGCAACTGGGAGCAAATACGAACGACGATCGCTTTGAACGATCAGCCGGTAAAGATCATCGGTTCGCACGCCGGAGTAAGTGTTGGACCCGACGGTGCGACGCATCAGATGCTCGAGGACATCGCACTTATGCGAGCACTGCCGAATATGATCGTCATCGCGCCGGGTGACAGTCTGGAGGCGGAACGCGCGACATTGGCCATCGCCGAGAATGGCAAGCCGAGTTACATGCGACTGGCGCGTGAGAAGACGGCGATTTTCAGTACCGACGAGTCACCCTTTGAGGTCGGCAAGGCATACGTGCTGAAAGAAGGCCACGACATTACACTACTGGGAACCGGTACGATGACCGTACAAGTACTCATGGCCGCCAAGCTGCTTGAAGAAAAGGGTATCCACGCCGAAGTAGTACATGTCCCAACGGTCAAGCCGCTTGATAACGAGACGATCATCGCAAGCATTCGCAAGACTGGCCGCGCTCTTACTGCCGAAGAGGCCCAGATGAACGGTGGATTCGGCGGTGCGGTCGCCGAGCTGCTGGGCGACAAGCTGCCAACCCCGCTAAAGCGTGTTGGTATGAAAGACCGCTTTGGCGAAAGTGGCGATCCGGACGAGCTGATTGCTCATTTTGGCCTGGATGGCCCGTCGATCGCAAGGACGGCCGAAGCATTTATTAATGAAGTACCGCGCTACCATCAAGGATTCTAAGGAGGAATATGGGACTGACAATCAAACAAATCCGTGACAACACGGTCCGGGCACGCCACTTGATGCAGCGTTCGCGCAGCCAAAAGTTCGCCGTCGGCGCGTTTAATATCGATAACCAAGAAACGCTCATTGCCATAGCCAAGGCCGCGCAAAAACTCCGCGCGCCAGTGCTCGTTGAGGTGAGCCACGGCGAAGTCGAAGCGATCGGAATCGAAAACATTCGCGACATGGTAGATAACTACAAAGACGAATATGGGATCGAAGCCTACATCAACCTCGACCACAGCCCGAGTGTCGAAGCATGCAAGCGCGCGATCGATGCCGGATTCGAATTTATTCATATAGATATTTCGCAGGCCGATCACGAAGCAACGACCGAGCAGATCATCGAAAAGACCAAAGAAGTCGTCGAGTATGCAAAATTTACAGGCGCGCTCGTCGAAAGCGAGCCGCACTACTTTGGCGGTTCGTCGAACGTTCACACCGAGGAGATTGATTACGAAGAAATCAAGAAGACCTTCAGCACGCCGGAAGGAACGAAGGCTTTCGTTGACGCTACCGGCATCGATACGTTCGCTGCGGCCGTCGGCAACCTACACGGCAAATATCCCGTACCAAAACAACTTGATCTTGAACTGCTGCAGCGGATTCGTGATAGTATCGACTGCCAGATAAGCCTTCATGGGGGAAGCGGTACGCCGCTCCACTACTTCGAGGAAGCAGCCAAGATCGGTGTCAGCAAAATCAATATCAACAGCGATATGCGCTACGCGTTCCGCAAGACCCTCGAAAAAGTCTTGGCGGACAATCCCGACGAATACGCCGTGGTCAAGCTGATGCCGGAGGTTTACGGCGAAGTGCAAAAAGTAGTCGAAGAAAAAATCAATGCTTTTGGCAGTGCCGGAAAGGCGGTCGTATAACTACGGCCACTAGAAAATATGACAGCCCGTACTCCAGTAATGCTTGCCATCGGAAAAGCATCCCAAGACGTTTTTTTGCAGAGCAGCAAAGATTTTCAGCCCTACGAGCATAAAGGCGTCCAGTATGAGCAGTTGCCACTGGGCAAGAAGATTCATGTCGATGACATGATTATTACCACTGGGGGTAACGCGACGAACGTGGCGGTCACGTTCGCACGCCAAGGCTTGCATAGCAAATACGCCTGGGAGCTTGGGCATGATGCGATCAGTACTTCTATTCTTGCGAACCTAGACGATGAAGGGGTCGATACGTCCCATGTCCGGCAGCATGACGATTTTAGGCCGAGCTACTCTACTATTCTTTTGGCTCCTACGGGCGAGCGCACGGTACTTAACTATGCTGGGTCGCCTATCAAAAAGCACAGCACGCCGATTGATTTGGATGTTCTCGAGGGCGTGGACTGGGTGTATCTCTCTTCGATCAACGATATGGAGCTGCTAGAAAAAATCGTCTCCAAGGCGACGAAGCACGGCGTCAAGGTAATGATGAACCCTTCGGGCCTTGAGCTTGAAGAACCTGATAAATTGAAGGCGATTATAGAGGACATCGAGGTGATTGCCCTCAACAAAGAAGAGGCGCAGGTGCTCGTACACGGCGAAACGCTCGAGGAGCTTGCCCGTCATCTTACGCACTACGTGCCCGTTGCCGTCGTGAGCGATGGCCCTGACGGCGTGGTGGCGACCGATGGCAAGACGGTCGTGCGCGCTGGTATGTACGAGGACGTCAAGGTGGTGGATCGGCTTGGTGCCGGTGATGCCTTCGGGTCTGGTTTTCTTAGCCAATGGGCTCAGGGCGGATCCCTTGAAGACGCAGTCATTTTTGCTAGCGCTAACTCTACGTCGGTCGTTACGAAGATCGGTGCCAAGGAAGGAATCCT
>Ga0075368_10000472_pt1 | contig 11920 bp, 13 predicted proteins | sample EndMethybrTD3033_FD_71518 | JGI IMG/M metagenome (GOLD analysis project Ga0075368, IMG submission 71518) | Populus endosphere microbial communities from Tennessee, USA - Endosphere MetaG P. TD hybrid TD303-3 | ecosystem: Host-associated > Plants > Roots > Endosphere | place: USA: Tennessee... | reverse complement strand
CAGGGTTTCCAGCACGATCTGGCCGGCGGGAATCACTTCCTTGCCGATGCCGTCTCCGGGGATGCAGGCGATCTTGTAGGTTTTCATGAGGGTAGGGGCGCGAGGGAAAGATTGCTACTCTACGCATTTGCCCGATTCAATGGCGGAGCGTAAAGTTATGCCATTGTTTCTTTCAGGTTAACGATGGCCCTGCCTTCCGATATGGCGTTTTTCAGCCTGCTGGCGCGCGCCGGCAGCTTTTCCGCCGCCGCCCGGCTGCTTGAAGTGAGCACGCCCGCGGTGAGCAAGCGCCTGGCGCAGATGGAGGCGCGCCTGGGCGTGCTGCTGCTCAACCGCAGCACGCGGCGCATCAGCGTCACGCAGGAGGGCGAGATCTACCTTACCCATGCGCGGCGCATCCTCGCCGAGATCGACGACATGGAGCAGCTGGTCGCCAGCAGCGTGGCCGCGCCCAAGGGCCTGCTGCGGGTCAACGCGACCCTGGGGTTCGGGCGCAGCCACGTGGGGCCGCTGATCTCGCGCTTCGCCAAGGCCAATCCGGACGTGCAGGTGCAGCTGCAATTGACTGTGGACCCGCCGCCGCTGGCCGAAGACAGCTTTGACGTTTGCGTCCGTTTCGGCGAGCCGCCGGACGCGCGCGTGATCGCGCGCCGCCTGGCGCCGAACCGGCGCCTGCTGTGCGCGTCACCCGCGTACCTGGAAAAACACGGCGCGCCCAAGGTGCCGAACGACCTGGCGCGCCACAACTGCATCGGCATCCGCCAGGGCGACGAGGCCTACGGCACCTGGCGTTTTTCCTCGGGAAAGCGCCATGAGACCGTCAAGGTGCGCGGCAACCTTTCGACCAGCGATGGCGAGATCGCGGTCAACTGGGCGCTGGACGGCCACGGCATCCTGATGCGCGCCGAGTGGGACATCGCGCGCTACCTGCGCAGCAAGCGGCTGCTGACGGTGCTGGATCACTACAGCACGCCGCCGGCCGACATCTATGCGGTGTATCCGCAGCGCCACCAGGGCGCGGCGCGGGTGCGCGCGTTTGTCGATTTCCTGGTCGGCAGTTTCGCGGGCGTGGGTCCGGGCGAGCGGGGGCGCTGGTAGGCGCGCCTTCGCTACAAGGTTCCGTAACTGCGGCGGAACATTTCGTCCAGGTGTTCGCCGGCGGTGCAGGTGGCGAACCTGGGCGGATGCTCCGCGTCGCTGCAATTGGGCAGGCAGGCGATCGTGGCTTCGCGGTCCGGGCTGAAAAAGCAGGCCACCGAATAGCGGTCGCGCCCGCTGGAGAGGTTGTTGAGCACGCGGTGCATATTGGAGTGGTACAGGCCGTTGGTCCAGCGCGCGATCATGTCGCCCAGGTTGATCACGAAGGTGTCGGGAATCGGCGTGGCGGCGATCCAGTCACCGTCTGCGTTCTGCACTTCCAGGCCGCCGATGTCGTCCTGCGCCAGCAGCGTGATGCCACCCCAGTCGGTATGCGCGCCGGCGCCCAGCTGGTTGAACTTGCTCTCTTGCGGATGCGGCGGGTATTTGATGATGCGCAGCGTCGCCTGTGGAAACGCATAGAGGGAAAGAAAGTGGTCTTCGGGCAAATCCAGCGACAGAGCCAGCAGGCGCATCAGGTGAAAGCCCAGGCCGCACATCGCGGCGTGATAGGCGAGCTGCTGTTCGCGGAAGCCCGGCAACAGGGACGAATCGGGCCACTGGTTGCCGCCATAGCCGCGCGCGCCGGCCGCGACGTAGGGGTGCGTGTCCGGCAGGTCGATATTGGTATAGAAGCTTTCCTTCAGGTCGGGCGGCGCGTCGGTATCCAGGGTCTGCCCGCCGATGCCCTCGTAGCCCGCCCTGTTGCGCGAGCGCGCCATGCCTACCGCCATGCGCTGCGCCAGCGGCAGGCCGAAAAAGGCTTTCGAGGCGGCGAACTGCGCGGCCACCAGTTCGGCCGGGATGCCGTGGTTGCGCACATAGAAAAAGCCGACGTCGCGGCAGGCCTTGTGCATCTCCCACGCGACCGCCTTGCGCTCCACCGGGCTGTCGGTAAAGCTGGGCGCGAGATCGAGCACCGGAATATGGGTGGCCGCCTTGGGCGGCGTGTAGATGACCATGCTTCCTCTTCCTGTGGCGGTGTGACTATGCGGTGCCGGTCGCGCCTTCGAGCAACAGCGAGAGCGCCGCGCTCGCATCATGGCCGCGCAAATAGCGGCTATGCATGAAGGCCGACTGCACTGCGGCCAGGCGCGCGTGATGCCGGCCGTCCCTGCCGGTGGTCAGCGCCCAGATGCCGGCGCCGCTCATGCCTTCCAGCGCGGGCGTATGTATCCACTGCCCGTTGCCGGCGAGCGCGACGCGTCCATAATCGTAGACGCGGTCATGGCGCGCGCGCTGGCAGGCGTGGCGGGCGCGGCGCGTCAGCACGGTGAGGCGCTTGGCGGCCAGCCAGCCACGCTCGAACTGCGACCAGGCGGCCGGAAAACCGGAGACTGCGTAGACAATGTCGCGGCCCCAGGCGTGCGGCACCGCCGCTTCGTCCAGCGGAAGCGCCCGGCGTCCCAGCAGCAAGCGCGGCAGGTTCTTTACCTGGCGCAGGTCGATCAGCGCGAGGTCGAGTTTCGGCGCGCGCCGCACCACCGCGCCTTCCAGCGACAGCAGCTCGCCGGTATCGCGCGCCGGGCTGAGCCAGTTGCCGCAGCGCTGCGCCTGGTCGAACAGGTGTGCGGCGGTGAGCAGCCAGGGCTGGCCGCGGTGGCCGATCAATGTGGCGTTGCCGAGGATCGCCGCGCGGCAATAGTCGTGCACCACCAGCGGCACCGCGCAGCTATCCATCAGCGCATGCAGCGCCGGCTCGGGGGTGGTGCCGGCGTGCGTGCCCTCCAGGCGAATGCTGGTGGCGCCGACGTTGTCCCAGCGGAACATGGTCGCGCTCCGCTCAGAAGCCGATCTTGCTCTTCTTGGCCTCGCGGCGTTCCACATCGTCCGCCGACATTTCGTCGCGCCCCGCCAGGCTGGCGTTGCCAAACGCCTGGTTGATCGCCTTGCGCATGTCGCGCGGCGACAGGTCGGCCAGGCGGTCCAGTACCGCATCGTTCGGCGCGGAAGGGAAGCGCTTGCCCCAGTCGTGGCTGTCGCGAATCTCGCTGTAGATGGCGCGGGCGATGCGGCAGGCCGCGTCATGGTCGGGTGCCTCGATCTCGTAGACGTTCATGCGCGAGAGGATGGGCTCGGGAATATGCCGCGCGTCGTTGGCGGTGGCGACCCACACCACCTCGGAAGCGTCGATCGGAATCTCGACAAATTCATCGATGAACTCGGTGGCGGTGTCGTGCTCGAGCAGGCTGTACATCGCGCCGAGCGGATCATAGGCGCCGTCCGACGATGCCTTGTCGATCTCGTCGACCACCATCACCGGGTTGGCGTACTCGCCGCGCAAAAAGGTTTCGAACACCTTGCCCGGCTTGGCATTTTTCCATTGCGAGGAGGCGCCGCCGATGATCCAGCCCGCCGTCAGCGAACTCATCGAGATGAAGCCGAAGCCGGTGCCCAGCATATTGGCCAGGCGCTTGGCGAAGTGGGTCTTGCCGATGCCGGGGTCGCCCAGCAGCAGCATCGGCGCCAGTTCGAGGCGGTCGCGGCTGGTGACGCACAGCGAGAGCTGGCGCTTGATGTCGTCCAGCACCGCCGAAAAATTGGGCAGGTCGTCGTAGAGCTTTTCCATCACCGGCAGCGAGGAAGGCTTGACCGCGAAGCGGTTGCCGCCGGCGCGCAGCATGCGCTGGTAGGTATCCTTGAGCGCATCGTTCTGCCCGCCCTGGATTTCGCTCAGGGCTTCTTCCACGTCAACGCAGTCGTAGACCTGCTTGAAGCCCGCCAGGGGAATGGCAAACGGCGCGGGTGCGGGGAAGGGCAAGGTCGCTGCGTTCATGAATCCTCCGAAGAAGTGAACACCAAACACCAAAAAAACTGCCACACACAATCAGCCTAACGGACCGCGAATTTTCCTGTTGACCGATAAGCTGAACAAAAACGTTTCAATTTGCAAGTTGGCAGTCTCTTGCGATGGCTGCCAATTCCAGATGAGTCCTTGCAAGACCCGCATGTGATAATCCAAAGCAACCGCTGTACCAGAATTGAATCGGATGAAAAACGCATGGCTGTAACTCTCAGGCAAGTAGTATTGGTTTTCACTCTGTGGGCGACTGCATCACCGTTGCTCGCGCAGCAGGCCGCGCCTGCGCAGCCGCAGGGGCAAGCGCAGGTGCCAGGCGCCGCTGCGTCGGCTGCGGCGCCTGTAATTGCTGCAGAACCCGAGCCGGTTTTGCCGCCGGCGGTAGCCAACGCGCTGCGCGCGGCGAAGATATCGCCCGCCAACATCGGCATTTACGTGCAGGAGGTCGGGGGCGCCAGACCGGTGCTCAGCGTCAATCCCGACAAGCCGATGAACCCGGCCTCGGTGATGAAGCTGGTTACCACCTACGCCGCGCTGGAACTGATGGGCCCTTCGTACATCTGGCGCACCGGCATCTATGAGACCGGCACGCGGCGCGGCGACATCCTTGACGGCGACCTGGTCTTCAAGGGCACGGGCGACCCCAAACTGACCCAGGAAGAGCTGTGGATGGCCCTCAAGGCGGTGCGCGCGCGCGGCATCCGCGAGGTGCGCGGCAACTTTGTACTCGACCGCGGCGCCTTCGACGTATCCACCTACGACGCCGCCAAGTTCGACGGCGACCCGCTGCGCGCCTACAACGCCGGGCCGGACGCGCTGCTGCTCAACCTGAAGGCCTACCAGATCACCTTCGCGCCGGACGAAGCGTCGGCCACGGTGAACGTGACCGTCGAGCCGCGCACTAGCGGCCTGCCGGTGCGCTCCAATGTGCGCCTGGTGCAGGGCAACTGCACCGACATGCGCGCCCCGCAACTGAAGACCCGCATCGACGCCACCGGCATCGCCATCGAAGGCAACTACGCACTGTCGTGCGGCGTGCGCAGCATGTGGGTGCACCCGTTCGAGCTGAGCTCCGCGCAGTACGCCAGCACCGTCCTGCGCCAGCTCTGGGCCGACGCCGGCGGCACGCTGGCGGGCGACGTGCGCAACGGCCCCGTGTCGGCCGGCGCCCGGCTGGTCTTCGAGATCGAGTCCGAAAGCCTGGCCGAGGTGATCCGCGACATCAACAAGCACTCCAACAACGTAATGGCGCGCCAGTTGTTCCTGTCCATCAGCAGCGAAGTGCTGCGCCTGCCCGGCAGCCAGGACCGTTCATACAGGGCGGTGAAGTCCTGGTTCACTGGCAAGCGCATCGGCGGCGACGAACTGGTGATGGAAAACGGCTCGGGCCTGTCGCGCATCGAGCGCATCTCGGCGCAAAGCCTGGGGCGCATGCTGGTGGCGGCCTTCCGCAGCCCGGTGATGCCCGAGTTCATGTCCTCGATGCCGCTGGTCGCCTACGACGGCACCATGCGCCGGCGCCTGACCACCCGTGACGTCGCCGGCCAGGCGCACATCAAGACCGGTACGCTCAACGAGGTGCGCGCCATCGGCGGCTACGTGCTGGCCGCCTCCGGCAAGCGCTACTCGGTGGTGTTCCTGGTCAACGGCCTGAACGCCCCGGCCGCCCAGCAGGCGCAGGACGCGCTGCTGCAATGGGTCTACGCCGATGGCTAGCGCAGTGCAGCATGCCATTTGGTCGTTTGTCCAAAGCAGGGATAATTTTCGCCCCAAATAAGAGCATATGTTCCATTTGGGATGATTAATATTCTGTAATAGGCCTGTTGTTGCCAAAATGACACGTAAACACGAGGTTTGCGCCTGATTCTCTTGTCCGAGTTGGTGCATGAAGTTTAAAATTCGCCTTGCTGTAGTGCAAAATGAATTTTGGATTTCGACTGGAGAATAACTATGAACAAGCTTCTTATCGCCGCTGCAATTGTTGGCGCTTGCGCCGCTGCTCCGGCTTCCGCTCAATGGTATATCGGTGGCGGCGTGGGCCAGGCCCAAGCCAAACTGGGCAGCTTCAGCCCCGGCCCCGGCCTGACCGCCAGCGGCAACAGCAACCGTGACACCTCGTGGAAGATCTACGGTGGCTACCAATTCTCCCCGAACTGGGGCCTGGAAGCCCAGTACACCGACCTGGGCCGCTTTGACTACACCGTGTCCAACGGCGTGGCCTCGGCCAACGGTGCCTACAAGGCCGACCAGTGGAGCATTGCCGGCACCGGCACCCTGCCGCTGTCGAACAACTTCTACCTGATGGGCAAGCTGGGTGTCTCCTCGAACCACGTGTCCTCCAGCCAGGCCTGTGCTTTTGCCGGCTGCTCGAACGTCAGCGGCGGCAGCAAGACCGACCTGCTCGCCGGCATCGGTGTTGGCTACAACTTCAACAAGAACTGGGGTCTTCGTTTCGAATACGAAAACTTCGGCAAGATGGCCAAGGACAACAACGGCGCTTCCGTCAAGGGCGACAACTGGGCGCTGAGCGTCAAGTACGCGTTCTAAGCGGAATCTTCCGTCGCATCACAAACCAGGCCTTGGTCTGGTTTACGCAAACCGGGCCTCGTGCCCGGTTTGTTTTTTTAGGCCGCGCCGCGCGGCCTTTTTGCATCGCGGGCGGACTTTTCGCACATGGCCCGAACGGCACGGTATTGGCGCATTCGCGCGCCCGGCCTATAATCGCCACTCTTTCTTACGTATCAAGGAATTGCATATGACCACCGACGCGCAACGCAATGAACTGATTACCGACGCCAAGACCCTGATGTCCGACGCAGACGAGATCGTCAAGTCGATGGCCGGCGCCTCCGGCGAAAAGCTTGCCGACCTGGGCGAGAAACTGCGCGCCAAGCTGCGCGTGGCCAAGGAGAAGGTTGCCGACGCGCAGTACGCCGTGGCCGACAAGGCCAAGGCCGCCGCGCGCGCCACCGACGACTACGTGCACGACAATCCCTGGCAGGCCGTCGGCGCCGCCGCCGCCGTGGGCTTCGTGCTCGGCCTGCTGGTCAACCGCCGCTAAGGCGGTATCGGCATGGCCGATCAGCCTGCCGCCGCCGCGGAGGCGGGCCTCATCGGCAACGCGCGGCGCCTGCTGCGCACGCTGCTGGGCCTGCTCTCCACCCGTCTTGAACTCTTCGGGGTCGAGGCGGCCGAGCAGGGCATGCGCGTCGGCGCGCTGCTGGCGCTGGGCGCGGCCGCCTTGCTGTTCGCCATTTTCGCCCTCGCGCTGTTCTCCTTCGGCATTGCCGTCCTGTTCTGGGACACCTACCGCCTGGCGGCGATTTTCGGCCTCGCCCTGTTTTACGCCGCGATCACCGCGCTGGCGGTGGTGCAGATCAAGCTGCGCCTGAAAGACCATCCCGCTCCGTTTGCCGCCACCATCGCCGAGCTCAAGGCCGATGCCGCGGTGCTATCACGCAACTGAGCACGCAACTGAGCACGCAACCGAGCACACAACTGAGCGCCACCAGATCCGCCATGGCCATCGACCGCTACGCACTCAAGAAGGAACTGCTGCAAACCCGCGCGGCGGCGGAGCGGCTCGAACTGCGCATGATCGTCGGGCGCCTGGGGCCGCCCGCGGTGCGCGGCGCGCGCCTGCAAAAGTACGCCGGCCTGGTGCGCAAGCTGCGCAACAACCCCTTGGCCATGACCGTGACCGGCGCCATTATCGGCCGGCTGCCCTTCGGCCGGGTCTGGAAACTGGCCAGCCGCGCGATCGCCCTGGGCTGGGCGGGTTGGCAGTTATTCCATGTGGTCGAAGACTTTCGCCGTAAGTAGGCGCTAGCTTTCGGGCGGGTTTCCAAGCGGCTTGCTAGAGCCCGAGGTCTTTCCACAGGGCGTCCACGCGCGTCTTGACGGCTGCATCCATCGTGATCGGCCGGCCCCATTCGCGGGTGGTTTCGCCCGGCCATTTGTTGGTTGCGTCCATCCCCATCTTGCCGCCCAGCCCCGCCACCGGGCTGGCGAAGTCCAGGTAGTCGATCGGCGTGTTCTCTACTAATAGTGTGTCGCGCGCCGGATCGACCCGGGTGGTCACCGCCCAGATCACCTCTTTCCAGTCGCGGATGTCGATGTCGTCGTCGGTCACGATAATGAACTTGGTGTACATGAACTGGCGCAGGAAACTCCAGATGCCGAACATCACCCGCTTGGCGTGGCCGGGGTAGGACTTTTTCATGCTCACCACCGCCAGCCGGTAGGAACAGCCCTCCGGCGGCAGGTAGAAATCGGTGATCTCCGGAAACTGCTTTATTAATAGTGGAACGAAGACTTCATTGAGCGCCATCCCCAGGGTGGCCGGCTCGTCCGGCGGCTTGCCTGTATAGGTGGAGTGGTAGATTGGGTTCCTGCGCAAGGTGATGCGGTCTATCGTGAACACCGGGAAGCGCTCGGTCTCGTTGTAATAGCCGGTGTGGTCGCCGTAGGGGCCTTCGAGCGCGGTTTCATAGCCGGTCGGATCGGCGGCGTCCGGATAAATCGCCCCTTCCAGCACCATCTCCGCGCGCGCCGGCACCTGCAGGTCGCTGCCCACACACTTGGTCAGCTCGGTGCGTGCCCCGCGCAGCAGGCCGGCGAACTGGTATTCACTTAAGGTATCGGGCACCGGCGTCACCGCGCCCAGGATGGTGGCGGGGTCGCAGCCCAGCACCACCGCTACCGGGAACGGCTGGCCGGGAAACTGCCGCGCGTGTTCGCGAAAGTCCAGCGCGCCGCCGCGATGCGCCAGCCAGCGCATGATCACCTGGTTGCGCGCGATCACCTGCTGGCGGTAGATGCCCAGGTTCTGGCGCTTTTTCTGCGGACCGCGCGTCACCGTCAGGCCCCAGGTGATCAGCGGCCCGGCGTCGCCCGGCCAGCAGGTCTGGACCGGCAGGCGTGCGAGATCCACATCCGGGCCTTCCCAGACCGTCTCCTGGCAAGGCGCCGAGGAAACCAGCTTGGGCGCCATGTTCATCACCTGTTTGAGCAGGGGCCATTTTTCCCACGCGTCCTTGAACCCTTGCGGCGGCTCGGGCTCCTTGAGCACCGCCAGCAGGCTGCCGACCTCGCGCAACTTGGCCAGGGCTTCGCGGTCTGATTGCGCGTCCACCCCCATGCCGAGGGCGACACGGCGCACAGTGCCGAACAGGTTGCCGAGCACCGGCATGACAGGACCGCGACCTGAGTCGGTCGGATTTTGGAACAACAGCGCGGGTCCGCCTGAACGCAGGACACGATCGCAAATCTCGGTCATCTCCAATTTTGGGGAGACCGGAATGGCAATTTTTTTTAGCTCACCGATCTGCTCCAAACCCTCGATGAACTCTCTAAGATCATGATATTTCAAGGTTTTTTCATGAAACTTGATTTAACCTTTCGAAGTATAGCGCCAACGCCCTGATTTTGCAGGAGTTTTACACTAACTTTTGCTTAAGTATTTGTTTAAATTAAGGAAAAAATAGGTTGACCGCTCTACGGATGACCCCTACAATTCGCGCCAATCAAGGGGAGGACGAGTTTTTGCACTCGCATCCCCTTTGCCTTTTTTCGAAGGCATGAAGGCAGGCAGATGCGAAGCAGGAATGCGTCCTCCGTTTTCAATTGTTGTTTTTTTCGATGTAATGCGTCGCTGACGCTGTGACTTAAGTCACAGGCCGCGCGGCGCTTCCGGTCTGGCGGAACCTTGGGGGACACGCGTGAGCCCTCGTCCAGACCCTCGACTGCGAAGCATGATGAAAAGTTTTTTCCGCTCTGCAACATTGAGTGGGGGACACCTTAAGCGTGCAGAGATAGGAGGATTCATGTCGCGTATGACGTTTCGAAGTATGACCACGATGGTGTGGAATGTGGTCAAGGGTGGCTTGATGCTGGCAGGTTTGCTGGCCTTGGTCACCTGGGAAGTGCAAACCTTCAGCCACGCTACCCCGGCGCCGGCGCAGGCAGCAGCAAAAATCGACGCCGTGGCAACCCCGGTGCTCGAAGGCGTCCACCCCAGCCGGGTGGCCGAGTCTCTGGCGCTGGCGGATGCGCCGAGCGACCGTCCGGCGCCGTCGGCCGACAAGGTGCTCACCAGCGCCGACCGCGCCATGCTCGGCAATGCCGCCGAGCACAAGCGCATCGCCGACTACCTGGCCAAGAAGTACATGGTCTCGTCCGAGGCCACCCAGCTGATCGTTGCGGCTGCCTACCTCACCGGCAAGGAAACCGGCGTGGACCCGCTGCTGATCCTGGCGGTGATGGCCATCGAGTCGCGCTTCAACCCCTTTGCCGAATCGGGCATGGGCGCGCAGGGCCTGATGCAGGTGATCCCGAAATACCACCTCGACAAGTTCGAGGAAATGGGCGGCAAGGACGCGGTGCTCAACCCGGTGGCCAACATCAAGGTTGGCGCGCTGATTCTCAAGGACTACATCTCCCGCTTCGGCGGCGTCGAAGCCGGCCTGAAGGCCTATTCCGGCGCGGCCCTGGCCGAAGAGGACTTTGGCTACTCCGGCAAGGTGCTGGGCGAGCGCGAGCGCATCCGTGCCGCTTCCGGCGTCGGCAAATCGATGCCGGTCAAGGCGGCGCCCAAGCAGTTCATCGCCCCGCCGGCCAAGATCGAAGAAACCTGATTCGAAGAGACGCAAAAAGCGGCCGTTTCGCGTGCCAAACCGCGCCCCAAACCCGGGCGTGCAACGCAGCTTTGTAGTCATTTTGTAGGCGCACGCCTACAAAAAAACCGGATGATGCCGGGCGGCGCATCACCCCGGTGCTCCCCAGAATGGAGCCCAGTTCGAATCATTCGACTCGGGCTCCAAATTCGATGGGAGATCAACCGTGAAACAAAAAATCCTGGTGGCATTCGTGCTGGCCATGTCAGTCCTGGCGTCCGCCTGCAACACCGTGCAGGGCGTCGGTCGTGACGTCGAGCGCGGCGGCGAAAAGCTGCAGGATGCAGCCCGTGACGCAAAGAAATAATCAATAAACCGAACCCACCTTCAAAGGGATAAAAATGAAAGTTTCCACTACACTGGCTCTCCTGCTCGCCGCCATCGGCGTGAGCTTCACCGCCGGCGCCTACGCGCAAAGCAAGGACGCTTACGTCCAGGACGCGCGCGGCGTGATCGTGCGCAGCACCAACGTCGGCGACCCGCGCATCGGCAACCTGTGCTGGCGCACCGGCTACTGGACCCCGGCCCAGGCCATCCTTGAATGCGACCCCGACCTGGTCAAGGTCGCCCAGGTGACCCCGGCCGCGCCGCCCCCGGCCGTCACCCCGCCGCCGCCCGCGCCCAAGCCCGCGCCGGTGAACCAGAAGGTCACCTACGCTGCTGATGCCTTCTTCGACTTCGACAAGTCCGTGCTCAAGCCCGAAGCCAAGGCCAAGCTCGACGAACTGGTCGGCAAGCTCGGCGGGATCAACCTCGAAGTGGTGATCGCCGTGGGCCACACCGACGGCATCGGATCGCATGCCTACAACGACAAGCTGTCCGTGCGCCGCGCCGAATCGGTCAAGGCCTACATGATCAGCAAGGGCATCGAGCCGAACCGCATCTACACCGAAGGCAAAGGCAAGAAGCAGCCGGTCGCCGACAACAAGACCGCCGAAGGCCGCGCCAAGAACCGCCGCGTGGAAATTGAAGTGGTCGGTACGACCAAGTAAGCAGCAGCAAGCTTCACAAAAGCCCCGCGCGAGCGGGGCTTTTTCGTGGAACCGGGAGCCCCGCGCGAGCGGGGCTTTTTCATTTCCGTGGTGTGCGACGGCCAATTCGAAACGTTGTCGCTTAGTAGGTCTCCTCCCTTTCAAGGGGAGGAACAAGGTGGGGATGGGGTTAGGCCGCATTGACTGCTATAGCCGCGAATACCCCATCCCCCTCCTGTCCCCCTTGCAGGGCGCGCTGCCCGTTGCATCGGGCAGCCGTTCAGCCGGCGAGCGGCATGCCGCTCGAAACCCCGGCTTCACCCCCTTGAAAGGGGAGG
>Ga0075368_10000471_pt1 | contig 11930 bp, 10 predicted proteins | sample EndMethybrTD3033_FD_71518 | JGI IMG/M metagenome (GOLD analysis project Ga0075368, IMG submission 71518) | Populus endosphere microbial communities from Tennessee, USA - Endosphere MetaG P. TD hybrid TD303-3 | ecosystem: Host-associated > Plants > Roots > Endosphere | place: USA: Tennessee... | reverse complement strand
GGCCGTGATCCAGTGATTGATGCGCGCTGCCGTGGTGTGGCGTACCAGTGTTCCCTTCGGATACGACATTAGCGATCATCCGTGGAGTTGAGCGCACGCTTGCCGTTGACCTCGTCGTCGGGTTGCACTTCGTTGGGGCCCTCGACGATCCAGTGCAGGAATCCCGCAGCCGCCGTCATGGCGATACCTGCCAGAGCCAGCGGCTTGACCATCCCCTTCCAGACATCGACGAACGCGCTGATCTTGGGTTGGTCGGGCAGACCCGCGTAGATGGACGGCGTATCTGCGTGGTGCAAAACGTACATCACATGTGTACCGCTCACGCCTGGTGGATCATAGAGGCCTGCGTTGGCAAAGCCGCGTGATTTGAGGTCCTCGATGCGCTCGCCGGCCCAGTCGGTCATGTCCGACTTCGATCCGAACATGATGGCGCCGGTCGGACAAGCCTTCACGCAAGCCGGCTCCAGCCCGGCGCTGACGCGGTCCGAGCACAAGGTGCACTTGTAGGACTTGTGGTCGACCGAGCTGATGCGGGGAATATCGAACGGACAGCCCTTCACGCAATAGCCGCAGCCGATGCAGTTGGCGCTGATGAAGTCGACGATGCCGTTGGCGTATTGCACGATCGCGCCGGGCGCCGGGCAGGCCTTCAGGCAGCCTGGATCCTCGCAATGCATGCAGCCGTCCTTGCGGATCAACCACTCGAGATTGCCCTTCTCGTCCTCCCATTCGGTGAACCGCATCAGCGTCCACACATCGGGGCTCAGATCCATCGGGTTGTCGTAGGAGCCCTCGAAATAGCCGATCTCCTGGCGCAGATTGTTCCATTCCATGCACGCGGCCTGGCACGCCTTGCAGCCGATGCAGCGCGTCACGTCGATCAGCTTGGCGACCTGCTCGTCGGCGTTGCGGGCCCTGGGTGGCGTGATGGTCGACGCCGAGATCCGTACATAGTCCTGGGACTGGAGATCCGACACGGCATGCTCCCTAGGCCACGGGCGGGCTGGCCTTTTCGATATTGACCAGGAACGCCTTGTATTCGGGCGTCTGCGTATTGGCGTCGCCGACAGATGGCGTCAGCGTGTTTGCCCCGTAGCCCTTGCGGGCCTGCCCAGTGAAGCCCCAGTGCAGCGGCACGCCGATCACGTGCACGGGGCGTGCGTCTACCTCCAGCGTGCCGATGCGCTTGGTGACGTAGGCCTTGCACACCACGAAGCCGCGCTTGGAGGACACGCGCACCCAGCCGCCTTGCTCGATGCCCTTTTCCTCGGCCAGCGCCTCGCCGACCTCGACGAACTCCTCGGGCTGCAGGATCGCGTTGATGAGGGCGTGCTTGGTCCAGAAATGGAAATGCTCGGTCAGCCGGTAGGTGGTGGCGACATACGGAAATTCCGCCGTGGTGCCAAACGCAGCCCGGTCATCCGCAAAAACCCGCGCGGCTGGATTGGAGCGCACCTTCGGGTGCAGGACATTTTCCGAAGGCGACTCGAACGGCTCGTAGTGCTCGGGAAACGGACCATCCACCATCTGGTCGAGCGCGAACAGGCGTCCGACGCCCTCGGCGTTCATGATGAAGGGGCCGACGCCATCGGACGGCTTCGTGGTTGGCGTGTAGTCGGGCACGTCGATGCCCGTCCACTGCTTGCCATTCCATTCGATGACCGGCTTGTCCGGGTTCCATGCCCTGCCGGCAAGATCGGCGCTGGCGCGATTGTACATGATCCGCCGATTGGCGGGCCAGGCCCACGCCCAGTTCGGGGCGATGCCCTGCTCGCGCGGGTCGGTAGCGTCGCGACGGGCCATCTGGTTGCCTTTCTCGGTATAGCAGCCGGAAAAGATCCAGCAGCCACACGCGGTGGAGCCGTCGTCGCGCAGCTGGGCAAAGCCGTCGAGCAGCTTGCCGGCCTGCACCGTGACGGCGCCGTTCGCATCGGTCAGATCCACCAGCGCGCGGCCGTTCATGTCCTTGGCCAGCTCCTCCGGATCGGGACTGGTCGGATCGGTGTAGTTCCAGGTCATGTTGAGGATCGGATCGGGCAATGCGCCGCCTTCCTTGCGGTACAGCGCGCGCATGCGCTGGAAGATCGCGGTCATGATCCAGATGTCGGATCGCGCCTGACCGGGCGGCCTGGCCGCTTTCCAATGCCATTGCAGCCATCGCGACGAGTTGACGAGCGAACCGTTTTCCTCGGCGAAGCAGGACGTCGGCAGCTGGAAGACTTCGGTCTGGATGTCGCCAGGATGGGAGGGATTCTGCGGGCCGAAATCCTCCCAGAAACGCGAGGTTTCCGTATCCAGGGGATCCATGGTGACCAGGAATTTCAGCTTGCCGAGCCCCCGGCGGATCTTGCCCCGATCGGGAAAGGCCTGCAGCGGATTGAAGCCCTGGCAGATGTAGCCGTTCATCTCGCCATTCGCCATCATCTCGAAAGCGCGGATGATGTCGTAGGTCGGGACGTCGAGTTTGGGCAGCCAGTAGTAGGCCCAGTCGTTGTCGGCGCGGGCCGCGTCGCCGTAGAGCGCCTTCTGGAAGCTGACGAAGAACTTGGCGTAGTTCTGCCAGTAGCTCACCTGGCCGGGGCGCAGCGGCTTGAACTGCCGGGTGCGCATGTAGTCTGCAAACGTCGCCTCGCGGTCCGTCGGCAGAGCCAGGTAGCCCGGCATCTGGTTCGACAGCAGCCCGACATCGGTCAGCCCCTGGATGTTGGAATGGCCGCGCAAGGCGTTCATGCCGCCACCTGCAACGCCGATGTTGCCGAGCAGCAGCTGCACCATGGCCATGGTGCGGATGTTCTGGGAGCCGCACGAATGCTGCGTCCAGCCGAGCGCGAACAGGCAGGTCATGGCCCGGTCGGGCGCGGCCGTGGTGGCGATCAGCTCGCAAACCTTGAGGAATGTGTCCTGCGGGGTACCGCAAATGCGCGACACCATTTCGGGGGTATAGCGGTCCACGTGCTTGCGCAGCAGGTTGATCACGCAGCGCGGATGCTGCCAGGTGTCGTCCACCTTGGCGAAGCCCTGCGCGTCGCGCTCGTAGTCCCAGGACGCCTTGTCGTAGCTGCGGCTATCCTGGTTGTAGCCGGTGAACAGGCCGTCCTCGAAGCCGAAACCTTCCTGCACGATCAGGCCGGCGCTGGTGTAGGCACGCACATAGGAGTGCTGGATCGCGTCCTTCTCCAGGAGATAACGGATCAGACCGTTGAGGAAGGCGATGTCGGTTCCGGGCCGGATCGGCGCATGCATGTCAGCTACGGAAGCGGTGCGCGTGTAGCGCGGGTCGACGGTGACCAGCTTCGCCTGGTTCTCGATCTTGGCCTCGATCACCCATTTGAAGCCGCACGGGTGCGCTTCGGCGGGGTTGCCGCCCATGGCGATCACCACGTCGGCATTCTTGATGTCCTGCCAGGTGTTGCTCATCGCACCGCGTCCGAACGTCGGGGCCAGACTGGCCACCGTCGGTCCGTGTCAGACGCGCGCCTGGTTGTCGAACACCACCATGCCGAGCGAGCGGGCAACCTTCCAGGTCACGTAGGCGGTCTCGCTGGACGAGGCCGACGCAGCCAGCATGCCGGTGCTGGTCCATCGATTGACCACGGTGCCGGCGGCATTTTTGGCGATGAAGTTTTTGTCGCGGTCGTCCTTCATGAGCCGCGCGATGCGGTCGAGCGCGAAGTCCCAGGAGACGGCCTTGAACTCGTTGGAGCCGGGCGCGCGGTAGCGAGGCGCGGTCAGGCGTGTCGGCGCGTGCACGATATCGAGCAGCGCCGAGCCCTTCGGACACAACGTGCCGCGGTTGACGGGATGATCGGGATCGCCCTCGATATGGATGATATTGGAGCGGGCGTTTTTCGCACGGTCGCCCATGCTGTAGATCAGGATGCCGCAGGCGACCGAGCAATAGGTGCAGGTGTTGCGCGTCTCGGTGGCGGCGGCCAGCTTGAACGGCCGCACGGCCGCGGCCAGTGCCCTCCCAGAGTCACCGAACCCGAGCGCGCCAACACTGGACGCTGCAAGACTGGCGCCGGTGACCTTGATGAAGCCTCGACGGCTGAGGTGCATGTCACGCTCCTGTGCAGCGTTGGCAAAGCAGCCACACCGAATGGAGCGTTGCGGCGTGCTCGGCCAACCGACGCGGGGCGATCAGAAGATCGTTATTGCCTGCGGGGCGCTATGCAGAAATTGCGGTGACTGGTGCAATCTTTCGACGACAGAAGAGCCGCACCGTCAAAGGTTCGCCAGGACGCCGGCGACGAAGCCGGCCATGCCAGTTTGGCGCTCGCGCTTCAGCCGCTCGGCGTTGAGGATCGACTGCAGGGCCGCGAGGCTGGCGTCGAGATCGGAATTGACGAGCACATAATCGTACTCCGACCAGTGTTCGATCTCGCTCGCCGCCGCTGCCATGCGCCGCGCCATCACCTCGGCGCTGTCGAGCCCACGCGCCCGCAGGCGGCGCTCCAGCGCTTCGGCGTCCGGCGGCAGGATGAACACGGATATGACGTCGGCGGGGAGCTGCGTCTTGAGCTGGCGGGTGCCCTGCCAGTCGATGTCGAACAGGACATCCTGCCCCGCGGCCAGCGCCGCCACGACCGGGGCTCTGGGCGTGCCGTACGATTTGTCGAACACAGGTGCCCATTCCAGCAGCTCGTTGGCGCCCTTCATGCGCTCGAACTCGGCCGCATCGATGAACTGATAGTCCTTGCCTTGCACCTCGCCGGGGCGCGGCGCCCGCGTGGTCACCGACACGGACAGCTCGAGCGCGGGGTTGGCGTCGAGCAGCCGCTTAGCCAGCGTCGTCTTGCCGGCGCCCGACGGCGAGGACAGCACCAGCAGCAGCCCGCGCCGTGCGATTTCCGATGCGCCGCTGTGACCTGCCTCACTCAATGTTCTGCACCTGCTCGCGCATCTGATCGATCACGGCCTTCAGCTCCAGGCCGGCCCGCGTCGTCTCGGCATCGTTGGCCTTCGAGCACAGCGTGTTGGCCTCGCGGTTGAACTCCTGCGCCAGGAAATCCAGGCGCCGCCCAGCCGGTTCGCCGGAGGCCAGCAGCTCGCGCGCGCCAGCAATGTGCGCGGTCAGGCGCTTCAACTCCTCCTCCACGTCGGCGCGCGTGGCGAGCAGCGCTGCCTCCTGGTACAGCCGGGTTTCGTCCAGAGGCACGCCGGGCTCGAGCAGACGGTTGAGCTGCTCCTTCAGGCGCTGGCGGATCGCCTCGGGCGTGCGGGCCGGGGACCGTTGCACCGCCTCGACCAGCTTCTCGATCGACACCAGCTGCTCGACGATCACCGCTTCGAGCCGACGTCCCTCGCCGGCGCGCGCGGCCACCAAACTCTCGAGCGCCTGCCCCAGGCTCGCCAGCATCGCCTCGGCGCGGGCACGCGCTGCCTCTTCGCCCTCGTCGGCCTCGACGAACTCGAGCACGCCGCGGATGCCGAGCAGCCCTTCGGCGCGCGGCGCCTCGACGTTGGCCATCGCCTGCAGCTTGTCGAGCGCTGCCAGCACCTGCCGCAAGGCCGGCTCGTTCAGGCGGATCTGGGAGACACCCTCGCTGCGCTTGACGTTCAAATTGATCGACAGGCTGCCGCGCGCCAGGCGTTTGTTGGCGGCCTCGCGGACGCGCGGCTCGAGGCCCTCGAAGCCGGGCGGCAGCCGCAACCGCAAATCGAGGCCACGTCCGTTGACGGAGCGCAGCTCCCAATGCCAGCTGGTCGAGCCGGCCGCCCCGTCCGCGCGGGCAAATCCGGTCATGCTCTTGATGGTCATACGGGGGCGCTTCCGCGTGGCTGCCGGCGCGCGGCGCGCGCGATTCGATCGACGTCGACGGAGTCTAGCTGCAGATCACGGGGCCAACAAGAAGCCACGGCCACGGACGGACCGCGCGGGCAGCCTCACTTTTTGGTTTCCTGCGTCGACCAGGGCAGGACCTCCTTCGGCGCGGCCTTTTTGACCGGAACAGGGTCCTTGGCTTTCTCCGGGGCCGAGGCCTTTTCCGGCGCCTTTTCGGCGGCCTTCACCGCGGGCTTCTCGGGAGCCTTCTCGGCCGGCTTGTCCGGTGCCTTCTCGGCCTCGCCCTGCTGCTCCTTGCTGGAGGGTATGCGGATCAGACTGCGGCTGCTGGCCGGCGCGTTCGTGTAGGGCAACGTCGCCGACGGAATTGGCGTCCCCTTGGCCTTTTCCTTCTCCGCCTTCTCGGCCTTGATTTCCCGTTCAGTGGCGCGCCACTTGCTGACGTGGGTATTGTGGTCCTTCAGCGTCTCGGAGAAGACGTGGCCGCCCGCGCCGTCGGCAACGAAATAGAGCTCCTTGGTCTCGGCGGGATTGAGCACCGCCTCGATGGCGCGCCGTCCCGGGTTGCAGATCGCCGTCGGGGGCAGGCCGTTGATCTGGTACGTGTTGTGGCTGGTCTTCTGCTCGATCTCGCTGCGCAGGATCGGCCGGCCCCAGGCCACCTTGCCGCCTTGCATGCCGTACAGGATGGTGGGGTCCGACTGCAAGCGCATGTTCTGGCGCAACCTATTGTGGAACACGGCCGCAACGCGCTGCCGCTCGTCGTTGCGACCAGTCTCCTTCTCGACGATCGAGGCCAGGATCACGGCCTCTTCCCACGTTTTGATTGGCAGGTCCTTCTTGCGCTGCGACCACAGCCGATCCACCAGCTGCTTGGACTGCGCCGCCATGTTGTCGAGGATGGTCTGGCGGTCGTAGCCGCGCGCCACGACGAAGGTCTCGGGCAGCAGCGTGCCCTCGGCCGGCACGGCTGTGATGTCGCCGGACAGGCCCGGATCCGCCTTCAGGCGCTCCACGATCTGGTGGCTGGTCAGGCCCTCCGGCACGGTCACCTTGTAGGTGACCGTGCGGCCCTCCGACAGCACGTCCACGACCTGCTTGATGCTGGCGTTCTGGCGGATCTCGAAGTCGCCGGCCTTGAGCTGGACCGTCTTGTCGCCATCCATCCACGCCGCGAACCTGGCCCACAAATAACCGGCCACGAACAGGCGCCGATCCGTAATGATGCCGTCGCGCTCGAGCCGGGCGGCGATTTCCTGCGTGCCTTCACCCTTCGGGATCACCACGACCTTGTTGCGGTCGAGCGGTCCCGGCGCCCCGATCTGGCTGTTGAATACATAGGCAGCCCCGCCGGCCGCCACCATGAGCAGCAGCACCAAGGTCAGCACGGCGTTCAGAAAGCGCATGAAAGGACGCATCCTGCGCGGTTCGTAGTCGCGCCGGCCGCGGCGCGGTCTGGCTGGCGCTCGGGTCGGCTCCAACCGCTCCAATGGGCTATGCGCAAGGCTGCCGGTACGACTGAACGACGGGTCCAGATCCCGGCCTGCCGGCTGGCGAATGCTCATTCCCGGTTCCCAATCGACACGCCGCCCGTGCCCTGCAGCTTGCGCGCCCTTTGTATCGGCTGGCGAATCCTACGTCGAACCTAATTGTAAATGTGGCGAAAGGGCGAAACGGCGCGGCGATACCGTTTGTTGTGGGAATCAGGTTGCAGTGGCCCATTGCAGGCTGGGCGCCGCAAGCAGGCCCCGTATGCGCTGCAAGGCGCTGCTGTACCTGAATAGGCCGGGGCGACGCCGTCGGAGCAGCAGGGCTACGCCGCGTAGCGGCGCAGCACCACGGAGGCGTTGGTGCCGCCGAAGCCGAACGAGTTGGACAATGCCACGTCGATCGGACGCTTCTGTGCCTTGTGCGGCACCAGGTCGATGGCAGTCTCTACGGACGGATTGTCGAGGTTGAGCGTAGGCGGGGCGATGTTGTCGCGGATGGCGAGCACCGAATAGATCGCCTCCACCGCTCCGGCTGCACCCAGCAGATGGCCGATCGCCGACTTGGTCGACGACATGGCGAGCTTGCCGGACGCGTTGCCGAACAGGCGCTCGACCGCCTTCAGCTCGATCTCGTCGCCCATGGTCGAGGTGCCGTGCGCGTTCACGTACTGGATATCGCTTGGCTGCAGGCCGGCTCGCTTCAGCGCCATGCGCATGGAGCGATAGGCGCCGTCGCCGTCCTCGGACGGAGCCGTGATGTGATAGGCGTCGCCGGACAGGCCGTAGCCGATCACCTCGGCATAGATCTTGGCTCCGCGCGCCTTGGCGTGCTCCAGCTCCTCCAGCACGACGATGCCGGCGCCCTCGCCCATCACGAAGCCATCGCGGTCCTTGTCATAAGGGCGCGAGGCCTTCTGCGGCTGGTCGTTGAAGGTGGTGCACAGCGCACGGCAGGCGGCGAACCCGGCGACGGCAATGCGGCAGATCGGGCTCTCGGCTCCGCCCGCCACCATCACGTCGGCATCGTCGAATTGGATCAGCCGCGCCGCGTCGCCGATCGCATGCGCGCCGGTCGAGCAGGCCGTGACGACGGCATGGTTGGGGCCCTTCAGGTCATGCCGGATCGACACGTAGCCGGACGCCAGATTGATCAGGCGTCCCGGGATGAAGAACGGGCTGACGCGGCGCGGCCCCTTCTCCTTGAGCAGGATCGAGGTATCGGCAATGCCCGACAGGCCGCCGATGCCGGAGCCGATCATGACGCCGGTGCGCTCCTGCTTCTCCTGCGTATCGGCCTTCCAGCCGGAGTCCTCGAGCGCCTGGGTGGCTGCCGCCATGCCGTAGACGATGAAGTCGTCGACCTTGCGCTGCTCCTTGGGCTCCATCCAATCGTCGGGATTGAATTTGCCTTCGGACTGGGAGCCGCGCGGAATGAAGCAGGCGACCTGACAAGTAAGATCGGCCACCTCGAACTCTTCGATGCGGCGGGCACCGCTGTTTCCAGCGATCAACCGCGACCAGCTTGCATCGACGCCGCTTCCGAGCGGCGTCACGAGGCCGAGGCCGGTGATGACGACGCGTCGCAACATGCCTGATCCTGAAGGTGGTGATTTGGCTAGGGGTGCAGGGGCGGATGCGAGCACCGTCCCGGCACGTGCCTCGCGTTGGCCCGAACTTTAGGCGGCGCTGCTGGCATTCTTCTCGAGAAATTTGACCGCATCGCCGACGGTCTGAATCTGCTCGGCGGCGTCATCGGGGATCTCGCAACCGAACTCCTCCTCGAACGCCATGACCAGCTCAACAGTATCCAAGCTGTCCGCGCCCAGATCGTCGATGAAGCTGGCGTTGTCGGTGACCTTGTCGGCCTCGACGCCAAGATGCTCGACCACGATCTTTTTTACGCGCGCTGCGACATCGCTCATTGGTTTATCCCCTCGGCTCTTTCGCTGATCCAAGCTGTTGCGGTTTGTTTCTCACCCGTGGGGGGTGGGCCAAGGGCCCCAACCAACGCCACGCAAACGAGCGGCACGGCGCCGCCAGGCATCCGGCCGATCCGGTTTTTTCCCAGGGTTGAACGCACAAATCACGGGCTCGTTAACACACTTCATAGGGCTTGGCCAGCGCTCCAAAAAGCCCGGCTCAGCCCCCGTTTACCACAGGCCTTGGCCGGCGTTCAGATCATAACCATACCGCCGTTAACGTGCAGGGTCTGGCCCGTCATATAGCCAGCTTCCGCGGAGGCCAGATAGACCGTTGCGGCGGCGATGTCATCCGGGTTGCCGAATTTCTGTGCGGGGATGGCTTCACGGATAACGGCCACCTGCTTCTCGTTAAGCGCGTCGGTCATGGGCGTCGAGATGAAGCCCGGCGCGATGCAGTTTACCGTGATGCCGCGCGAGGCGACCTCGCGGGCCAGGGACTTCGACATGCCGATCATGCCGGCCTTGGAGGCGGCATAGTTGCCCTGCCCCGGGTTGCCGATGATGCCGCTCACCGAGGAGATGTTGACGATGCGGCCATAGCCCGTCTTGGCCCGCATCATGCCCCTGGCGGCGGCCCGCATCAGCATGAAGGTGGAGGTGAGGTTGACCGCGATCACCTCATCCCACTGCTCGTCCTTCATGACCATGAACAGGTTGTCCTTGGTCAGTCCGGCATTGTTGACCAGGATATCGAGCCGGCCGAGCTTGCCGGTCGCCTCGTCGATCAGTTTGGCGACCTGTGCCTTGTTGCCAAGGTCGCAGGGACAGACATGCACTCTGCTGCCGAGCTCGGCCGCCAGCTTGTCGAGCTTGTCCTGCTGACGGCCGGAGATGGCGACTGTCGCACCCTGCTTGTGCAGGGCCTTGGCGATGGCGCCGCCGATCCCGCCGGTGGCGCCGGTGACGAGCGCGGTCTTGTCGGTCAACTCGAACATCGGATGCCTCTATCTGGAGAGTGACAGCAACGCTGCGTCGATATCCTGCGGCGTGCCGATCGAGGTTGCATTGAGCGTCGGAACAATACGCTTGGCGAGCCCGCTGAGCACCTTGCCGGAACCAATCTCGTACATGTCGGTGACGCCGGCCTCGGCTATTGCCATCACGCATTCGCGCCAGCGCACGGTGCCCGTTACCTGCTCGATCAGTCGCTTCTTGATTTCGGCCGGATCGGAGATCGGCGCGGCCAGCACATTGGCGACCACAGGCACCATCGGCGCCCTGATGGCGACCTTGGCGAGCGCCTCGGCCATCGCGTCGGCTGCCGGTTGCATCAGCGCGCAATGAAACGGTGCGCTGACATTGAGCGGCATGAAGCGGCGCACGCCATGCCCCTTGGCGAGCTGGCCAGCGCGATCGATGGCGGTCTTGGCGCCCGAGATGACGGCCTGGGTCGGCTCATTGTCGTTGGCGAGCTGGCACACCTCGCCTTGCGCGGCATCGGCGGCCAGCTTCTCGCCGACCTCCCTGCCGACCCCGAGCAGCGCTGCCATTGCGCCTTGGCCGACCGGTACGGCAGCCTGCATGGCTTTGCCGCGGATATGGAGTAATCGCGCCGCATCGGCAACACTGAATGCGCCCGCCGCCGCCAGCGCGGAATATTCGCCGAGCGAATGTCCGGCCACGAACTTCACCTTGTCGGCGACGCGAAAACCCTTTTCGGCCTCCAGCACCCGCATCACTGCCAGCGATACGGCCATCAGGGCCGGCTGGGCGTTCTCGGTCAGGGTCAGGGTCTCGATCGGTCCCGAGAACATCAGTTCCGACAGCTTCTGCCCCAGCGCCGCATCGACCTCATCGAATACGGCGCGGGCAGCCGGGTAGGTCTTGGCCAGATCGGCACCCATGCCGACAGCCTGGCTGCCCTGTCCTGGAAACACGAATGCGATGGCCATGCGCGCCCTGATCAAGTTGCATCACTGACGATCGATCGGCGCTTAGATACGGCCCCCGCCCGCCCTGTCAAGCACGCCTGGAACAGCTTGCCACGCGGGCTCGAGCGCCGCTGCAGGCTTGCCTGGCAGAAAAAAGCGCGTATAAGTCGCGCCGTTACCCGCTCCGGTTGGAGGCTGAATGGGGGGCTGTCCTGGCAACAGGCGGCAGGGCTGCAAGGCCCGTCTCCCAGTGTCTTCGCTCTTTCGGGTCCTTTGGGCCTTTCCTCGCAGCATCAGCTGCACGGGGCCCAAAAGGGGCTATGCGCCGGAATGGACAGCAACGGTAGTAGGAAAGGCATCGCATGCCGCTCTATGAGCATGTGTTCCTGGCACGCCAGGACATTTCGCAGGCCCAGGTCGAGGCCCTGACGAAGGAATACACTACAGTCATCGAGGAAGGCGGAGGAAAGGTCGGCAAGACCGAGTACTGGGGCGTCAAGACCATCGCCTTCAAGATCAAGAAGAACCGCAAGGCCCACTACTCGCTCCTGAACATCGATGCCCCGCCGGCGGCGGTGGCCGAGATGGAGCGCCGCATGGGTCTGTCGACGGACGTCATCCGCTTCATCACCGTGCGCGTCGATGAGCACGAGACGGAGCCGTCCATTCAGATGCGCAAGAGCGATCGCGACGATCGCGGCGATCGTGACCGCGGCGGGTTCCGCGGCGGCGGCGACCGAGGTGGCTTCCGTGGTGGAGATCGCGGCGGCTTCCGGGGCGGCGATCGCGGCGGGTTCCGCGG
>Ga0075368_10000470_pt1 | contig 11948 bp, 10 predicted proteins | sample EndMethybrTD3033_FD_71518 | JGI IMG/M metagenome (GOLD analysis project Ga0075368, IMG submission 71518) | Populus endosphere microbial communities from Tennessee, USA - Endosphere MetaG P. TD hybrid TD303-3 | ecosystem: Host-associated > Plants > Roots > Endosphere | place: USA: Tennessee... | reverse complement strand
AGGTCCAGCAGGTAGATCAGCAGCAGCTTTCTGCCGACGCTCAGGCGGCCGAGGAATCGCGACAGGAGTGACGGCATCAGTGGGTGGCCCGGTAGGGAGAAAAGCCGGCGGGAGCGGCGTCCACGCGCGCGCCGCGGTGCGCGGCAAGCCATGACGTGTTCATGCGAAGTTTATCGCCCCAGCTGCGCTTCGACTTGAGCGGGCCAACCAAGTGACAAGAATTTACACATGCGATGCGCGCAGCGGATTTGTCTCGGGGCGCATGCCTGGTCCGGCACGCACGTGCCATCGCTGCCCAACCATTCACCGGGAACCGCGCCTGCGAGGTTCCCATCGAAAATCCATGCATGGCTTATCCAACCCTGGTGTCTTATTCGGTCTGCCACGCTATGCCGCAGGCGTGACCGCTGCGAAGCCTTCCGCAAATTGCATACCAATACTTGTAGGGACAAACGGCCGGGTTTGGCTGCGCAAGCCGCATGGATTCGCAGTTGCAGCGCCAGAAAGTCCACCGCGCGCCATCGCAGCGTGCATCCAGACGGTGCGCGGCACCAGCATGGTGCCGAAGCGGAAAAGCCGGTGCATGACATAGCCGCAGGCGGACCAATGATGCCGTCATATGACGTTTGCGTCACTCGTCCGGGACGATCCACCCGGCCGGCGGGGAAATGGACGGCTTTAATCTGCCAACTCGCGGCCTGCGCCGCCCGACCCCGGTTCTATGATGGCTGGTCGCAATCATCCATTTTGCCGGAGAAGCCATGCTTGCATCCAGATCGATCCGTACCCGCCTGTACCTCGCCGCAGGCGCCGGCGGCCTGCTATCGGCCTGCGCACTGGCCGCCGCGCTGTTCAACCTGCAAGCGGTCGGCAGCGAATTCAAATCCTTCATCCGCCAGGACCAGGCGCAATTGCGCGCCTATACCGAAATGTATGCCCAGGGCCTGCAAGGCGGCCAGGCGATTCGCAACATCATCCTCGATCCGAAAAACAAGCAGGCCTACACCAACATGGAGGCCGGCCATGCGGCTTTCGCCCGCGCGCTCGACAGCGCCCGCCAGCTGAGCCGCGACAACGCCGGCGCCGCCGCGTCGGTCGATGCGCTCGCCAAGGACTGGGAGTCCAACCTGAAAGCCAGGCAGCAGGTCCTGCCGCTGGCCGCCACCTCGCAGGAAGAGGCGATCAAGGTGCTCAACACCAGCGAAACCCCGGCCTGGCGCAAGGTGCGCGCCCAGTTGCTGCAGGCCATCGAGGCCAAGGAAAAGGAAGTGGCCGCGCTCGACGGCAAGATCACGGCCGCCGCCTCGCAAGCCTTGTGGCTGTGCGGCGGCTTCGGCGCCCTGGCGCTGCTGATCGCCTGTGGCGTGATCATCATGGCCACCGAAGGCACGGTGCGCGCGGTGCTGCGCCTGAAAGCCGGCATCGAGGCGCTGGCCAGCGGCGAAGCCGACCTGGGCCGCCGCCTGGAAGTGGTCTCGCGCGACGAGGTCGGCCAGGCCTCCGTATTGTTCAACCAGTTCATGGAACGCATGCAGACGCTGGTGAGCCAGATCCGCACCAGCGCCGCGCAGGTCAACGACTCCTCGGCCGTGCTCTCCGACTCTTCGCGCACCATGGCCGAATCGCTGGCCGCGCAGTCGGCCTCCACCTCCGCGATGGCGGCCTCGCTGGAAGAGCTGACCGTCGGCATCGACCACCTGAGCAGCAGCGCCGCCGATACGCGCAGCCTGTCGGCCAAGTATGCCGAATCGGCGCAGGCCGGCGCGGCCATCGTCGGCCAGGCCGGCGGCGAGATGCGGCAGATCTCGGCCACGGTGGGCGACTCGACCGAAAAGATCCATACCCTGGGCACCCAGTCCGACCAGATCACCTCGATCGTCAAGACCATCCGCGAGATCGCCGAGCAGACCAACCTGCTGGCGCTCAACGCGGCCATCGAAGCGGCGCGCGCCGGCGAACAGGGCCGCGGCTTCGCGGTGGTCGCCGACGAGGTACGCAAGCTGGCCGAGCGCACCACCCACGCCACCGGCGAGATCACCAGCACGGTGGAGGCGATCCAGGCCGGCACCCGCGCGGCGATCAGCGGCATGGGTGCGACGGTGCAAAGCGTGGAAACCGGCGTGGCCTGCGCGGGCCAGGCGGCCGGCGCGCTCACCACCATCGTCGAGAATTCGCGCCTGATGGACTCGACCCTGGAAGAGATGTCCGGCGCCCTCAAGGAACAGAGCGTCGCCGCGCGCGACATCGCCGGCAACGTCGAGCGGATCGCGCAAATGGCCGAGAGCAACGATCAGGCGGTCAGCTTGTCGGTGCAGACCGCCGCCAGCCTGCAAAGCGCCGCCGCCGGCCTGAACGGACTGATCGCACGCTTCAAGACCACCACCACCGCGCAAGCCGTGTAGGAGTACGCGCGGTCAACCAAAAGACGCGGCCTTGCCGCGTCTTTTTTATGGGACGCCTGCCGTCGCCTAGACGTTGAAGCGGAAGTGCATCACGTCGCCGTCCTTGACGATGTATTCCTTGCCTTCCAGGCGCATCTTGCCGGCTTCCTTGGCACCCTGCTCGCCCTTGCAGGCGATGTAGTCGTCGTAGCTGATCACTTCGGCGCGGATGAAGCCCTTCTCGAAATCGGTGTGGATCGCGGCGGCCGACTGCGGCGCGGTCGCGCCCACGGGTATGGTCCAGGCGCGCACTTCCTTTTCACCGGCGGTGAAATAGGATTGCAGGCCAAGCAACGAGAAGCCGGCGCGGATCACGCGGTTCAGGCCCGGCTCGGTCATGCCCATTTCCTTCAGGAAATCGTCGCGGTCGGCGTCGTCCAGGCTGCCGATCTCGGCCTCGATGGCCGCGCTGATCGCCACCACCGGCGCGTTTTCGCTCTTGGCGTAGGCGATCACGCGGTCCAGCATCGGGTTGTTCTCGAAGCCGTTCTCGGCGACGTTGGCCACGTACATGGTGGGCTTGGCGGTGAGCAGGAACAGCGGGCGCACCAGCGCCTGCTCTTCCTTGGTGAGCACCACGCTGCGCGCGGCCTTGGCTTCGTTGAGCACCGGCTGGATCTTGTCGAGCACGGCGACGATCTTCTGCGCTTCCTTGTCGCCGGAGCGCGCCACCTTGGAATAGCGCGCGTACTGCTTTTCCACGCTGGCCAGGTCGGCGAGGGCCAGTTCGGTGTTGATGGTCTCGATGTCGGCGATCGGATCCACCTTGTTGTTGACGTGGATCACGTTGCCGTCCTCGAAGCAGCGCACCACGTGGGCAATCGCGTCGGTCTCGCGGATATTGGCGAGGAACTGGTTGCCCAGGCCTTCGCCCTTCGAGGCGCCCGCCACCAGTCCGGCGATATCGACGAACTCCACCGCCGCCGGCAGGATGCGCTCCGGGCTGACGATGTCGGCGAGCTTTTGCAGGCGCGCGTCCGGCACCTCGACGATGCCCACGTTGGGCTCGATGGTGCAGAAGGGATAATTCTCCGCCGCGATGCCCGCCTTGGTCAGGGCATTGAACAGGGTGGATTTGCCGACGTTGGGCAGGCCGACGATGCCGCATTTGACGCTCATGGTGTTCTCTCGATCTAGGTACTGCGTTGCTTTGTTGGGAGTAGCTTACAGGCTGGCGGCCATTTTCAGGTCCGGCTGTTCCAGCCAGCGCGCCGCCTCCTCGGCCCAGCGCTCGCACTCGCCCATGGCTTTGCGCCAGGCGGCGATGCGCCCCGGGTGGTTGCCTTCATAGCGGTAAAAATCATTGCGGTCGGGCAGCTTGCCGTTGGGCAGGCGCGCCAGGAATTCCGGCGACGGGGCGATCAGGATCATGCTGGCCAGCCACGCCGCGCCGCGCCCCTTCACGCCCTGCTTGCGCCAGGGCAGGAATTTGTCCAGCCAGCCGGGCGTGACGCTGGGCGTGAAGTGCGGGTACAAGGTCAGCCCGTCCAGCTTGGCATAGGGGTAATGCAGGTGATAGTCGATCAGGCCGCCGTCCCAGTACCAGCCCTCGGGCGCGCCGGCAATCGCGCGCACCGGGTCGCAGATGATGGGAATGGTGCCCGAGGCCATCAGCGCATCGGCGCGGTTCTGCGCGGTGAGCGGCACGCGCACTGCGCCGAAGGCATCGAGTGATTCGAGCGCGGCGTCCAGCGGCGAGGCCGGACCGTGGGTGAAAACCACGCGCTGCAGATGCGCCGCCAGGTGCCGGCGCCCGCGCGTGTTGGCCACGGTGGCGCGCGCGAACGCGCCGCGCGCGCTGGTATTGGCCAGGCCGCCGACCGCGCGCGAGGTGAGCACGCGCAAGGCAATGTCCTCGCGCGGCTGCCAGTTCGCGATGTTCGCTTCCAGGTTGCCGCGCATCAGCGCCGCCACTTCGGCGGGGCTGGGCTTGAGGCGGAAATTCTGGTCTTCGATATAGCCGCGCTGCAGGTCGGCCAGCGCCTTGACCGGGTCGGCATGCGCCGCCGCCGCCAGGCGCCAGGCGCCGATCGAGGCACCCACCAGGGTGAGGTCCTTGGGGTCGCGCAGGTACTCGCCGAACAGCCAGCGATCCAGCGGCATCAGCGCCAGGCCCTTGGGCCCGCCCGCCGCCGCGGGAATGCAGCGGATATCGGCAGGCGCCAGGCCGCCGCGGGCGATATGTTCGCGCGCGCGGGAGCCGAGCTTGACGATGATCGAACTCATCGGCCTTGCATCACTTCTTGGAATGCAGCTTCATCATCGCCGCTTCCATGGTGCCGCCGGTGACATCGGACATGACGCCGAGCGCGCGATCGATCGCGTCCTCGATTGCCGCGAGGTGCTCGCGGCCGGGCTTGTGCAGCACGAAGTCGGCGACGTCCTGCGCGAGGTTCAGTTCGCGCGGGTGGCCTATCCCCAGGCGCAGGCGCCAGAAGTCCGATGAACCCAGGCGCGCCTGGATGTCCTTCAAACCATTGTGCCCGGCGTGGCCGCCGCCTTTTTTCATCTTGGCCGCGCCGGGCGGCAGGTCCAACTCGTCGTGCACCACGAGGATTTCCTCGGGGGCGATCTTGTAGAAAGTAGCGAGCGCCGCCACCGCCTGGCCGGAGCGGTTCATGTAGGTGTTGGGCTCGACCAGGAAGGCGCCGCCGGCCTTGCCGACCTTGCCGAAAAAGCCCTTCTCGGTCTTCAAGCTGGCGCCGGCCATGCGCGCGTAGGCGTCGACAAACCAGAACCCGGCGTTGTGTCGGGTATCTTCGTATTCACTGCCGATATTGCCGAGGCCGGCAATCAGTTTGATGGGCATGGCGGAGCAGGTTTGAAAATGAAAACGGGGTCAGAGCACAATCGTCGATGCAGCATGGCGATTGTGATCCGACCCCAGTGCCGGGTCGACCCGAAAGACAGCTTACTTCTTGTCTTTCTTGTCGCCGCCCTTGGCATCCTTGGCGGGGGCAGCGGCGGCTTCGGCGGGCTTCTTCTGCGCGGTGGCCGGCACGTCAGCGGCGGTCGGCGCGGCTGCGTCGACAACGACTTCTTCTTCCTTGCCGCGGGTCATCGCGGTGGCGACGGCCGGGTTTTCCTTGCCGTGGGTGACCACGCGCACGCCGGCAGGCAGCTTGAGGTCATTGACGTGCACCGAATGGCCGGCGGCGATCTCGATCAGGTCCACCTCGATGAACTCGGGCAGGTCCTTGGGCAGGCAGGCGATCTCGATGTCGTTCATCACGTGCGAGACCATCGCGCCGCCGAACTTGACGGCTTGCGACTCGGCCGCGTTGATGAAGTGCAGCGGCACGCGGATGTGGATCGGCTTCTTGGGATCGACACGCTGGAAGTCGATGTGCTGGATCTGCTGCTTGAAGGCGTGCATGGAATAGTCACGCAGCAGCACCTGCTCGGCGACGCCGTCGAGCTTCATGTCCAGGATGGACGCATGGAAGGCCTCCTTGCGCATCGCGTGGAACAGCGGGTTGTGGTCGATCTCGATGACGCTGACGGGCTTGTCGCCGCCATAGATGACACCGGGGACCTTGTTCGCGCGGCGCAGACGGCGGCTCGCACCCGTTCCCTGCAGCTTGCGCGTGGACGCAATGACTTCAATTTTCATAATGATGCTCCGTTGAACCGTGCGCTCCGCGACCAGAGACTACACGGTGGTTTACCTGCAAAAAAACTACAAAGGGTCACAACCCAACTATTCGATAAACAGGCTGCTCACCGAATCCTCGGAATTGATGCGGCGGATGGTTTCCGCCAGCAGTTCGGCCACCGAGAGCTGCCGGATCTTGCCGCTTGCGCGCGCGTCGTCGCGCAGCGCAATGGTGTCGGTGACGACCAGCTCGTCCAGGTCCGACTGGGTGATGCGCGATACCGCGTTGCCCGACAGCACCGGGTGGGTGCAATAGGCGTATACCTTCTTGGCGCCGCGTTCCTTCAATACTTCGGCGGCCTTGCACAGCGTGCCCGCGGTGTCGACCATGTCGTCCATGATCACGCAGGTGCGGCCGTCCACCTCGCCGATGATGTTCATCACTTCCGACACGTTCGCCTTCGGGCGCCGCTTGTCGATGATCGCCAGGTCGCTCTCCAGGCGCTTGGCCAGCGCTCTGGCGCGCACCACGCCGCCGACGTCGGGAGAGACCACGATCAGGTCCTCGTAATTGTGCCGCCACACGTCGCCCAGCAAAATCGGCGCCGCGTAAATATTGTCCACCGGGATATTGAAGAATCCCTGGATCTGGTCCGCGTGCAGGTCCATGGTCAGCACGCGGGTCACGCCCACCGACTCGAGCATGTTGGCCACCACCTTGGCCGAGATCGCCACGCGCGCCGAGCGCGGCCGGCGGTCCTGCCTGGCGTAGCCGAAATACGGAATCGCCGCGGTGATGCGCGCCGCCGAAGAGCGCTTGAGCGCATCGGCCATCACCATGATTTCCATCAGGTTGTCATTGGTCGGCGCCGAGGTGGACTGCAGGATGAACACATCCTTGCCGCGCACGTTCTCGAGCACTTCGACGTTGACTTCGCCGTCGGAAAACTTGCCGACGGCAATCCGTCCCAGCGGGATGGAAAGACGCCGCGCCACGTCCTTGGCCAGCAAGGGGTTGGCGTTGCCCGTCACAATCATCAAATTCGCGTTGGACATGACTTGAGCGCGGACTAAAGCGGTGAAAAAGAGCCGACCGCCGGGGGCGGACGCTTATGAAAAGGGGTGGCTGGGGAAGAAGGATTCGAACCTTCGAATGCCGGAATCAAAATCCGGTGCCTTAACCAACTTGGCGACTCCCCAACTGAAGGACCTGCGATTGCGGCCCGGGCGAACGCCAAACACGTCTGCTGCGGGCCAAACCACCAAAAACCTGACAAAACCTGACAAAAAAACCGGTTTTGCCCACCGCCAGCGCGTTTTCACGCACCTTTTTGCACCTTTACCGCCCGTTGCCGGCCAAGTCATGCAGGGGATGCCGCGCCAGACTCTTCGCGACAAAACCGCCCAACTGTGCCGGCCGCTGCATGTACACCGCCCGCGCTTCATGCTCCGAAGCAAAAGCCGCAAACACACACGCGCCCGAACCCGTCATTCTGGCCGTTACCTGGGCGTGTGCCGCATGGCTTTTCAGCCACTCGACCGCCTCGGCCACCGCCGGATACTTCAGGCCCGCCACCGGTTCCAGGTCGTTTGCGAAACTGCTGCGCGCAAACGAATAGTCGCCGGTAGAAAAGTCCAACATTTTGACAGATTTCGTGTTTCTGGTCAAATCCGGCGACCGGAATATTTCCGCGGTCGGCACCATCGCCTGTGGCTGGAGCACCACAAACCAGCGTTCCGGCAGCGCCACCGGGGCCATTTGCTCGCCGATACCGGTGATGAAAGCGCTTTCACCGAAGATGAAAAAAGGCACGTCGGCGCCCAGTTTGACGCCGATTTGCGCCAATTGCGCGCGCTCCAGGCGCAAATCCCACAGGTGATTGAGCGCCAGCAGCACCGTGGCCGCGTCGCTCGACCCGCCGCCCAGCCCGCCGCCCATGGGGATGCGCTTGGTGACCAGAATATCAGCACCCTGCCCACTGCCAAAGGCCTCGCGCAGGGCGCTCGCGGCGCGCAGCGCCAGGTCGTCCGCCTCCGGCACCCCCGGTACCTCATTCACGCGGCGCAGCAGCCCGTCCGCGCGCACGCTGATCTCCAGGGTGTCGCCGAAATCGAGCAGCTGGAACACGCTCTCCAGCAGGTGATAGCCGTCCGCGCGCCGTCCCACCACGTGCAGGAACAGGTTGACCTTGGCGGGAGCGAAAAAGGCGGGCATCGGGCGTGGGCGTTGCGGTCCCGACTGAACGGGACTACTTGGGAGCGTTGATATGGTGCAGCGGCGGTTTGTGCGCCGGATCCGGCGCGCGCACACGATAAACCATCCACGCAAAGGCCGCCACCTGAAGCACGACCAGCGTTATCCACGCGGTGTAATAGCCGGCGGCAGCGTAGTGGCCGGCGGTCGCCGGGTAGCGGTTGAGCAGGGCACCGACGGAAAACTGCAAAAAGAACGCCATCGAAAAGCACAGCACGTTGACCGCCGTGTTGACCCGCCCGGTCAGCGCCGGCGGAAACCACGAGGCGAGCAGCGCGTAAGCCAGCACGAGCGCATTGGCGGCGAAAGCGAAAAAGCCCCAGGCCACGTGCGGCAGGAAGGTCGGGGCGGCCATCAGCCAGGCCTGCGCGGCGAACGCGAGCACGAAATAGATCTTCAGCGCGCCCAGTTGCGAGATGCCGTAGCGCAAGAATTTTTCCGCCGACCAGCCGGCCAGCAGGAACGAGAGCGTCATGCCCAGGTTCAGGCCGAACAGCACGTTGCCGATCGCCTCCTTGTCCTCGAAACCGGCGACGTCGCGCATCCAGGTCGCCGCCCACAGGCTCTGGAAGGCGAGCATGGTGCCCAGGGTGAGCATCAAGGGCAGGCATACCAGCCAGAAGGGCCGGCTGGCGAACACCTCGACCACCCCGGCCGCCAGTTGCTTGAGGGTTTGCGCCTGCGCCACCGGTTCGATGTGCGCCTTGGTCGAATACACCCACACCGCAAACACCGCACCGAAAGCAGCCAGCACGAAGAACATGTTGCGCCAGCCGATCGCATCGATCGCCAGCTGGGTCGGCGTGCTCGCCGCCAGCGCGCCGGCGCCGCCCACGCACATGATGAAGCCGATCGAGGTGGCGACCTTTTCGCGCCGCACCCATACGTGCACGGCCGACATCGAGGCCATCAGCGCCGCGCCCGAGCCCAGGCCCATCAGCGCGCGCCCCAGGCCCAGGGTCGCGACGTCCTGGGCCAGGCCGAAGCACAGCGCGCCGCAGGCGCCCAGCAGCGCCATCACCGCGTTGACCCGCGCCGGGCCATAGCGGTCCAGCGCCATGCCCAGCGGAATCTGCACCACCGAGAACGCGAAGAAGTACGCACTGGTGAGCAGGCCCAGTTCGGCCGGCCCCATGCTGAACTCGCGCGCGAGCAAGGGCCCCGCCACCGCGTTGACGTTGCGGAAGAAATACGAGACGCCGTACGCGAGCGCGAACGGCATCAGCAGGAACACCACGGAGGTGCCGCGCGCCGGGGCGGAGACGGAGGAGCTCAAGCGGAAAAGGCGTGCAACATGCCGAAAAACAGAGGGCCGAACTATACCAGCCCGGGGCGGGCTTCCGGCGTGATGCGCACTATCGCGGGGCACGAAGTGCCCGGCTGCGGGGAGCGCTGCTTACTTCAGGCCCAGCGCCCCTTCGATGAACTTGCGCTTGTCCGCGCAGCGCGGCTCGCGCCAGCAGGCGCCGTATTCGAGCACCTGTTTGTTGTCGTGGAAAATGCGCACCGCGAAGGGCCGGCCCATCAACTCCGTGTGCACATAGGTGACGAAGGCCTCGGCGAAGTCGTCGTGGGGATTGGTCACCGCGTACAGGGTGGCGAAATTGGTCCGGCCCAGGCCGGCGTAGGTGTCGGCCATTTGCGCGCCGGGGAGCCTGGCGCCCAGGTAATAGACCACGTCCTTGCGCTGGGCGAAGTGCGCGTCGTAGCGCGTGACGTAGCGGCCCTGCGCGACCTGCCACGAGAGCCGGTAATAGGGGTAGGGAGGCTGCGCGGGCAGGTCCCCGGGAACCACCCCGGAGGAAGGATGCAGGTCGGTGCCGATCGCCAGCACGTGACCCAGTTCGTGCAGCAGGATGTACTGGATCGCCTGCACGCGGTTGTCCTGCGCGGGTGGCTCGATCTGGGCGGCCAGACGCCAGCGCGGATCGCGCTTGAAGGGGGTGTTCTCCTTCCAGGTGGCCCAGGCGTTGGCGCGCTGTTTGGCCAGCACCGCCGCGTCGAGCACGATCACGCCCGCCACCGGCCGGCCCCGTGCGTCCACCACCTCCTCGGTCCAGCCGGTGCCGCCCAGGTCATCGACGAAGTAGATGCCGGCCAGTTTGCCCGCCACCGCGCGCCGCACCGGCGCCGGCAGCCCGGCCAGCGCGGCGCGCACGTCGCGCAGGAAATCGGCGGACAGCGCGGGGGCCCTGGGGCGGTTCGGGAACCCCTGCTGCTGGTTGTCCAGTTCGATGTACTCGATCAGGGGCTTGGGCGCAACGCCGATGCGCTGCTCCAGCGGCTTGGCCAAGGCGTCGCTCCAGAACGCGAGGCGCTTGATGGCGCCGGCGCGCTCGGCCTTGGCTGCCTGCGCCGGGTCGGGCTTGGTCCTCGGCGCGTCCGCCGCGCTTGCGTAGGAGCCCAGGCTGAGCGCGAGCAACAGCGGGAGCAGGCGGCGGATGGGGAGCATGAGCGGGAAGCTTACTCCATCGCGAAGGCTTGCACCACAGACGGGCGCAGCGCCGAAATGTCCTGAAAATAATACGTCCCGCGCCTGGCGCGGCGCGCTGGCTGCCTCGGGCTAAGGCGCGCCCCAGCCATCCAGCGCCAGGCGTATCTCCAGCGGCTTTTCGGCGCGCGGATAGTTCAGGATCAGGCGCTGCGGCAAGGTGTCGGCGCCGTTGTAGGTGTAGGCGATCACCCAGCCGGCCTCCTTGAGTTCGGTCAGGCGGCCTTGCGTATCCCTGGTCACCGGCGACCGCGCGTCCTGCGCCCGGCCACGGATCCAGTCGGTGAGGCCCACCAGCGGCAGGCGCCAGCCGAGTTGCTGTTCGGTGAGGGTTTCGACGTCCGGCGCGCGGTATTGCTCCTGGCGGCTGTTGATGAGGGTGACGCCGGCGGCGTCGCGCATGATCTGCGCCAGCTGGTTGCCCAGCGGCGTGGCCAGGCTCAACTGGTCGCGTTCCGGCGCGTGGGTCCAGGCAAATTTTCCCGACAGGCTTTCCTCGCCGTAGCGCACCGCGATGCGGCCATCGAGGGCGAAGGCAGGGGCGGCGGCCGGCGCGGGAGAAGCTGCGGCCGGGGCGCCGGCCGCGGGCGCGGCGGGCTCTTGCGCCGTGCTGGTGGCGGCGCAGCCGCCCAGCAGGCCCGCGCACAGCAGGCCGAAGGTGACGGCGCGAAGCGCGAAGACAAAAAAGCGGCGCAAAGGAGCGCCCTAGCGCTTCAGGCGCGAGATGGTGTTCTTGAGCATGATGTCGTCCGGCGTCTTGGCCAGCGCCTCGCGCCAGATGCGCTCGGCCTCGGGACGGCGGTTGGCGGCCCACAGCACCTCGCCCAGGTGAGCGGCGATCTCGGCGTCGGGACGCATCTCGTAGGCGCGCTTGAGCAGCTCGATGGCGCGCGGCAGGTCGCCCAGGCGGTACAGCACCCAGCCCATGCTGTCGATGATGGCGGCGTCGTCCGGCGCGATCTTGAGGGCCTTTTCGATCAGGTCCTTGGCTTCGGCGAGGCGCTCGTTGCGGTCGGCCAGCGAGTAGCCCAGGGCATTGTAGGCGTGGGCGTAGTCGGGCTTGAGCTGAATCAGCTTCTTGAGCTGGGTTTCCTGCACGTCCAGGCGCGACAGCTTCTCGGCGGTCATCGCCGATTCGTACAGCAGGTCCGGATGGTTGGGCAGCTT
>Ga0075368_10000469_pt1 | contig 11968 bp, 9 predicted proteins | sample EndMethybrTD3033_FD_71518 | JGI IMG/M metagenome (GOLD analysis project Ga0075368, IMG submission 71518) | Populus endosphere microbial communities from Tennessee, USA - Endosphere MetaG P. TD hybrid TD303-3 | ecosystem: Host-associated > Plants > Roots > Endosphere | place: USA: Tennessee... | reverse complement strand
TTCGTGCATCGCACCCCGCCCGGTCTGCCCGGCGGGTGGACTCCGTGGCAGGTGCTCGCCACCGGCATGCTGGTGCTGATCGGGCTGCTCGCGCGCGGTCGGCTGCTCGACCCGCGCCGGTTCCGGGCCCGTGACGTCTGGCGGCCGGCGGTGACCCTTCCGGCGGCGATGGTCGTCGGCGCCGGCGGCGTCCTGGCGGGGTTCCACCCGCTGGGCGGGCTGATCGCTGCCTCGGTGCTGCTCTACGCCCTCATCCAGCTCAGCTCGCGCCCGGAACCCCTGGGCCGCCCGCAGGGCAGCAGCTGGGTGTGGGGCATCCCGATCACCCTGGTGGCCGGGGCCGCCGTCGGGCTCGCGATCTGGGGCGCGTGGCACGGCCTCCTCGACCACGCGGTGCTGCCGCCGCCCGCGATCGGCGGGTCGGCGTGAGCTCGACGGAACGGGCCCCCGGCATCGACCACGGCATCTGGTCGCCGTTCCGCTCGCTCGTCCTCGCCCAGGCGCTGGCCGCGGTCCTGGGGCTGATCTTCTGGGTCCTGGTCGCCCGCCTGGTCGACGCCCACCAGATCGGTGTCGCAGCGGCGGCGATCAGCGCGCAGACGCTGCTCGGCATCGTCACCGTGCTCGGGTTCAGCACGATGCTGATCTCCGAGCTGCCCGCGCATCCGCCGGCCCGGCAGCGGACGCTGTTGGTGCGCTCGCTGCTGGTGGTCCTGCTCTCCTCGATCGTGGCCGGTGCCGTGCTGGTCGCGGTGCACCCGCTGCTCTCCTCGAACCTGAAGGAGGCGCTCGACAACCCGATCGGCGCCGCGACGTTCATCGCCGGCACTGCCGCCTTCGCCTGGGCGCTCGTGGTCGACGACGCCTGCCTGGCACTGAAACGCTCCACCGTCCAGGTCGGTCGCAACCTGTTCGCCTCGAGCCTGCGGTTCCCGCTCACCGCGTTGCTGCTCGCCCTCGGCGCCACCGACGCGCACGTGCTGCAGCTCTGCTGGGTGATCCCGCTCTTCGTCTCGGTCCCGTTCGTGTTGTGGCGGCTCAAGCTGCCCCGCGACGATGTCGACAAGCCGTCGCTCGTGGCCGACGTGCGCGGGCTGATGCCGCTCGCGCTGCGCAACCACGCGCTGAGCCTCTCGCTGGCGGCCGGCTCGCAGATGGTCCCCGTGGTCGCCGGCCTCACGCTGGCCTCGGTCGACAACGCGGAGTTCACCATCGCGTGGCTCATCGCGACCTTCGTCTTCCTGCCGCCGTACCTGCTCGCGACGGCGCTGTTCGCGCACGGTGCGAACATCACGACCGAGGAGTTCCGCGCCAGCATGGAGCGCACGATCCCGGCCGCACTGACGCTCAGCTTCCTGCTCTGCGTGGGTGCCTGGGTGCTCGGTGAGCCGGTGCTGCTCATCTTCGGTGGCGACTATGCCCGTCACTCCTGGGCGATTCTCGCGTTGTTGGTGCCGGCAGGGCTCTGGATGGTCTTCAAGGACCACTTGGTCGCTCTCTGGAGGTCGCAGCGCAGGTTCGCGCTCGCGACTCGCCTGACAGGTGCCGCGCTGGTCATCGAGGTCGCCGGGGCCATGACGGGTGGGATCATCGGCGGGGCTCGGGGACTCTGCATCGGGTGGCTGGCGGCAATGGGAGTGGAGATGGCAGTGGGTGTTCCCTGGTTGCGCCAGGCCTTCGGTGGCCTGCACTGGCGGCTGCCCGTCCGGCGCCGTCCGGAGCTGGGCAGCGCCACAGTGCAAGTCGTGGTCGGAGCGGTGCTCATTCTGGCGATCGGCGGCGTCGGCGTCTGGACCGCGACCCGCGGGGGTTCGGGCACCCCCGGCTCCTCGGCGAGCGGGTTGCCCGAGCCGGGGGCCCCGGTGCCGACCTGTGAGCCCAGCAAGACCGAGCCCGGCCCGAAGATCGACCTCAACGTGCAGTCCGCGACCGGCGACCCGGGCCATCCGATCCGCTCGTTCGACGACGTCCGCCAGCTCGTCGGGCTCGCGAAGGACGCCGGCGCGACGGTGATCTCGACGACCTCGTCCTTCCGCACCATGCAGCCGAGCCCGGGCGAGCCGATCGACTTCAACTACATCGACCGCACCATCGGTGCCGCCAGGTCCGCCGGTCTCGCGGTGCGGCTGCAGCTCCTCGGCATGCCGGACTGGGCTCTCGACGACCCGCAGTACAGCCGGCAGCCGCCCCGCTCGGAGGCCGAGCTGGCGGCATGGACGGACTTCGTGACCAAGGTGATGCGGCACGTCGACGGCAAGGTCGACTACCTCGAGGTCTGGAACGAGCCCAACGAGTCCAAGTGGTGGCCGACCGGCCCCGACCCGGTCGAGTTCGCTCGGCTGCTCAACCTGACCTACACCGCCGTGCACACCGTGTCGCCGACCACCCAGGTGATCAGCGGTGGCCTCGCCAGCAACGACATCGGCTACCTCGACAAGGTCTACAAGGCGTTCGACAAGCTCGGCCTGAAGGCGAGCCCGTTCGACCTGGTGGGGGCGCACCCCTTCAGCGGTGACCACGCGCCCGACTCGGTGGACCCCGCGAAGCGCTACGACCGCGAGCCCTTCGGGCTCTACGACGAGAACTTCACCGGCTTCATGGGACTGCACGACGTGATGGCCGAGCACGGTGACAAGGAGCTGCCGATCTACATCACGCAGTTCGGCTACAGCACGCGCGCCGGCACGGGCCGCAAGGCGGTGCCCGACGAGCTGCGCGCGCAGTACCTCACCCAGGCCTTCAAGCAGGTCACGTGCGTGACGTACGTCCCGGTCATGTCGTGGTACGCGCTGCACCCCACGCCGTGGGACCCGCAGGAGTACACCCTGCTCGACAGGCGGAACCGGCCCAACCTGACCTACGAGGCCCTGGCGGCGTGGGGCCGGAAGGTCGCCGAGGCAGGTGCCGGCGGGTGATCCTCGTCGGACCTGGACGAAATCTCCGAAATCGTCCCCACGACGCCGCAGGCGCTGACAATATCGGCTTGGTCCGGCTCACAGGGGTCGGTGCGGTTCACGGACAGGAGGTGCGGGGTGCAGCTGCCGCGCATGCTCAACCTCCCGTCCCGGGCGCCGAAGGACTGCAGGTGCGGTCACCCGGCGCGGGCGCACGAGCACTACCGCCGGGGCAGCGACTGCGCCCTGTGCACCTGCGCGAAGTTTCGTGCCGGGGCGCCCGCGAAGGCTCGCAGCGAGCGGGACTCCCGCGGTGAGCGGGACTCCCGCGGTGAGCGGGCCCGAGCCGCCTGAGGTCTCCGTCGTGGTCGCGGCCCACACGTTGGACCGGTGGGACGACATCGTGGCGGGCATGCACGCGCTCGCGCACCAGACCGTGCCGCCTCTGGAGACGATCCTGGTCGTCGACCACAACGACGAGCTCCTCGCCCGCGCCCGCGACGCGTTCCCCGCCGTACGCGTGACGGACAACCCGCGCACCGGCGGCGCATCGGGCGCCCGCAACACCGGCATCGCCCAGGCCAAGGGCGCCATCATCGCCTTCGTCGACGATGACGCCCGGCCGGAGCCGGACTGGATCGAGCAGCTGCTCTCCGCCTACGACGACGAGCACGTGATGGCGGTCGGTGGCGTCGCGTCGCCGGTCTGGCCCGTACGCCGGCCGGACCACCTGCCGCCCGAGCTGGACTGGATCGTCGGCTGCACCTACCAGGGCCAGCCGACCGTCCGGTCCGACGTGCGCAACCTCTGGGGCTGCAACATGTCGGTGCGCCGGGAGGCGTTCGACCTGGTCGGCACCTTCGACGAGGAGATCGGCCGGATCGGGCTGATCCCGATCGGCTGCGAGGAGACCGAGTTCTGCATCCGGCTCGGCCAGCAGGTGCCCGGCGCCAGGGTCGTGTTCGAGCCCCGCGCCCTCGTGCACCACCGGGTCACGGCGCCGCGGACCACCTGGTCCTACCTGCGGACGCGGTCGAACGCCGAAGGGGTCTCCAAGGCGGCGATCGGCGCGCTGGTCGGCCCGGAGGACGCGACCTCGGTGGAGACCGACTACGTGAAGCGGGTGCTGACGCGAGGCTTCGCCCGCGAGCTCGGCCGAGGGCTGCGGGGTCAGCGCGCAGGCTTCAGCGGTGCGGCCGGCATCGTGGTCTGCCTGTGGCTGACCGGGGTCGGCTACCTGCGCGGGCGGCTGGGCCACCGGTCGCGGGTCGCCAAGGTGGCCGCGCACCGCCGGGCCCGGGCGCTCGACACGCCGCCGTCATGAGGATCCTGATGCTGGCGCAGTTCTACCCGCCGGTGATCGGCGGGGAGGAGCGTCACGTCCGCAACCTGTCCGTCGAGCTCGCCTCCCGTGGCCACGACGTCCACGTCGCCTGCCTGGATGTCGGCCAGCCGCCGGTCGTCGACCCCGGCGTCACGGTGCACGCGCTGCCCAACGTGGGCGTCAAGATCCCCGCGCTCTACCCGACCGCCGACCGGCCGCTCGCACTGCCGATCCCCGACCCCTACGTCTCGCGTGGCTTGTCCCGGCTCGTGGACGAGGTGCGGCCGGACGTCGTGCACGCCCACAACTGGATCATCAACTCCTACCTCCCGCTGTCCGCCGCGCGTCACCTGCCGTTGGTCTACTCACTGCACGACTACAGCCACGTGTGCCCGACGAAGCGGCTGATGTTCGAGGACTCGCTGTGCTCCGGCCCGGGCGTGCGGAAGTGCTTCACCTGCACGACCGACTGGTACGGCGCCGGCCGCGGCCCGGTCATCCAGTCGATGGTGCGCACCGGCCGGCCGATCCGGAACCGCGTGGTCGACGTGTTCACCCCGGTCTCGACGTTCGTCGGCGAGGCCAACCAGCTGTCCGAGCAGGGGGTGAGGTGGCAGGTGGTCCCGAACTTCGTGCCGGACTCACTGCTCTCGCTCGGTGTGGTGCCGCGCGACCCCGGACTGCCCACCGGGGACTACCTGTTCTTCGCCGGCGACCTGAGCGAGCAGAAGGGCGTGGGCACGCTCGTCTCGGCGTACGCCCGGCTGGACCCGGCCACCCGTCCGGAGCTGCTCATGGTCGGCCGTTCGGCGATGGACCTCTCGGCGCTCCCTGTCGGTGCGCGCGCGGAGGAGAAGTGGGACCACGACCGGATCGTCTCCGGCTTCGCGCACGCCAGTGCAGCGGTGCTGCCCTCGAAGTGGCCGGACCCGTGCCCGACCACGGTCCTGGAGGCGATGGCCCTCGGCGCGCCCCTGGTGACCACCCCCATGGGTGGCATCGCCGACATGGTCACCGACGAGGACTCGGCCCTCGTCGTACTCCCGGGCGACGTGGCCGGCACCGCGGCCGCGCTGTCCCGGATCTCGACGGAGCAAGGCCTCGGCGCGCGGCTGGCCGCGCGGGCCCGGGTCGAGGTGAAGCGGTATCTCCAGAGCCGGGTTGCGACCGACTTCGAGGAGATCTACGCGTCGCTGGTGTGAGCCGGGCGGGCTCAGACCCCGCGCCGGCCCCGGAGCATGCTGAAGATGAAGAGCGCGAGGGCGATGATCGCCAGGATGATCAAGATGGTCCACAACATGATGTTCTCCTCCACTTGCTGAGGTGCCCGTCCGGATCTCTGCGAGCCACCTCAGGTCAGGGAGCCGGTACCCGTTCCCGCGGGAAATGGTCTCCGCACCCGCAGCAGCACCCATGTGACGCACGCCGAGATCACGGCCGCGCCGAGCATGTGGAAGCCGACCAGGACCACCGGGAGGTCGGTGAAGTACTGGACGAAGCCGACCGCGCCCTGGGCGACCTCGACGCCCAGCAGGACCTGGACCGCGCGGCTGGCCGCGGGGTTGCCGCCCACGGCCATCAGCGTGAACAGCAGGCCCAGGGTGAGACCCACGAAGAGGAAGACCAGGTCGGCGTGGAGCTGGCTCAGCTGGAGCGGCGACAGGCCGTTGCGCTCGGTCTTGGCGTCGCCGGCGTGCGGCCCGGAGCCGGTCACGACGGTGCCGACGTAGAGGACCGCCCAGGCAGCCGCGAACGTGGCCCACGCCAGACCGACCGTGGGATCCCGGTGGGCGAGGGGAAGGGGCGCGTCGACGGCCAGCAACAGGCGTACGGCGACCCCGATGATCGCCAGCGAGCAGAGCAGGTGGAACGACACCACCCAGGGGTTCAGGTCGGTGAGCACGGTGATGCCGCCGATGATCGCCTGGGCGGGGATGCCCAGCGCGAGGATCAGGGCCATCGCGCGCAGGTCTCGGCGGCCGGTCCGCCACATCACGACGAACGTCGCGACCGCGATGGCGGTGAGCACGAAGGTGAGCATCCGGTTGCCGAACTCGATCGCCTCGTGCAGGTCGAGCTCGCCGTGCGGCCGGAACGACTCGTCGGTGCAGCGCGGCCACGTCGGGCAGCCCAGCCCCGAACCGCTGAGCCGCACCGCGCCGCCGGTCACGACGAGGCCCATGTTCGCGACGAGGCTGGCCCACGCGAGCGGCCGCACCCAGGGAGACGTGTCCAGCGCCGTCACTCCCACGAGAAGGTCCGTGCGGTGGCGGCGGTGCCGATCACGGTCCAGCCCAGGAGCACCGCGAGGTCGCGCCACGCGACCGTGCCGTCGAGGAACGCGTCTCGCATCGCTTCGCCCAGGGCGCCGGAGGGCAGCCACTGCGCGACGTGCCCGAAGCCGCCGTAGGCCGACGCCGGCAGCACCACGGCCCCGGCGGCGAGCAGCAGGAGATAGACCAGGTTGGCGGCTGCGAGGGTGGCCTCTGCACGCAGCGCCCCCGCCATCAGCAGCCCGAGCGAGGCGAACGCAGCGGTGCCGAGCAGCACCGCGAGCAGGGCCCCGAGGAGGGACGCTGCGGAGAAGGCCGGGTCCCAGCCGACCAGCTGCCCGACCAGCGACAGCACGAGCAGCTGCAGCAGCTCCACCATCAGCAGCGCGCAGACCTTGCCGGCCAGCAGCCCGGCGCGGGGGAGCGGCGAGGCGCCGAGCCGCTTGAGGATGCCGTACCTCCGCTCGAAGGCGGTCGCGATGGCCAGCGACGTGAACGCCGTCGACATCACTGCCAGCGCGAGCACGCCGGGAGTCACCACGTCCACGACGGGGTGGTCGTAGTCGAGCCCGAGCCGGCCGGCGCCACGGACCATGCCCACGAGCACGATCACCGGGATCACGACGGCCAGCAGCAGCTGCTCGCCGTTGCGGAGCATCAGCTTCGACTCCATGCGTGCCTGGGCGAGCACCATCCGGGGCAGGGGGGCAGCACCAGGCGCCGGGGTGAACGTCGTCATGTCCTGAGCTCCCGCCCGGTCAGCTCCAGGAACACGTCCTCGAGGTTGCGGGTGCCGAGGGTCAGCGACTCGGGCAGCACGCCGTTCTCCTCGCACCACCGCGACACCTTGGACAGCGTCGAGGCGTCCGCGGGGCCGGTGACGATCAGGCTCAGCTCGTCGAGGAGCACCACCTCGATGCCCGCACCCAGCGCGGTCCTCAGCGACTCGGGCGCGCCCGACGGGAACGGCTTGGTGACCACGAGCCGGATGGTCGACATCGAGCCGCCACGGGTGAGCTGGATCGGCGACCCGGAGGCGATCAGCCGGCCGTGGTCGATGATGTGGATCTGGTCGGCCAGCCGCTCCGCCTCGTCCATGTAGTGCGTGGTCAGGACGACGGTCACCCCGTCCTGGCGAAGCTCGGAGAACAGCTCCCAGACCGTACGACGGACGGCGGGATCCAGCCCCGCGGTCGGCTCGTCGACGAAGACCACCTCGGGCCGTCCGATCAGCGCCATCGCCAGGCTGAGCCGCTGCTTCTGCCCGCCCGACAGCCGGCGGTAGGGCGTACGCCCGCACTCGGAGAGGCCGAGCCGCTCCTCGAGCACCGCCGGGTCGACGGGGTGCGCGTGCAGGGCCGCGATGTGGCGGAGCATCTCGGGAGCCCGGGCGCCGCTCCAGGCGCCGCCGTCCTGCAGCATCACGCCGATCCGGGGGAGCAGGTCGCGGGCCTCGCGCCGCGGGTCCAGGCCGAGCACCCGGACCGTGCCCTGCTGCGGCACCCGGTAGCCCTCGCAGGTCTCCAGGGTGGTGGTCTTTCCGGCGCCGTTGGGCCCCAGCACGGCGGTGATGGTGCCGCGGTCGACGGTCATCGAGAGGTGGTCGACGGCGGTGGTGGCGGCGTACTGCATGACGAGCCCGTCGACGACGACCGCGGGCTCCGACACGGAGGCGAGTCTAGGTTTGCGCCCGTCCACGGTGGACGACGGGGCTTCAGCCCAGCGCGACGGTCAGGTCGTCGATCGTGGCCTGCAGTGGACGGTCGGCCCAGTCGAAGACCACGAACTCGTCGCAGACGGCGCGGTAGGGCTCGAGCGCCTCGGCGAGGTCCGTGCCGACGGGGTAGGGGAAGCCGGTGGCGCGGCGGATCTCCGCCGGGTCGCGGCCGATCGCGGCGCACGCCTCGTCGAGCCGGGCGCTCTTGGCGGCGTAACCCTCCGGGGTGCCCCAGATGTGGTGGACGTCGGCATACTTCGCGGCGGTCGGGATGGTGCGCCTCTCGCCGCCTCCGCCGACCAGGATCGGCAGCCGCGCCTGCACCGGCTTGGGGTTGTTGGGCGCCCCGCGCAGCTGGAAGTGTCGTCCCGAGAAGTCGGACCGGTCCTCGCGCAGCAGCGCCGAGATCACCGCGACGCTCTCCTCGAAGCGGTCCGACAGGTCGTGCGGGTTCATCAGGTCGATGCCGTAGGCCGTGTGCTCGTTGACCTGCCAGCCGGCGCCGAGGCCGGCGATCGCCCGGCCGTCGCTGACGTGGTCGAGCGCGGTGAGCTGGTTGGCCACGACCGCGGGATGCCGGTAGGTGCCGCCGAGGACCAGCGGGCCGAGCCGGCTGCTGCTGGTCAGGGTGGCCAGCGCTGCCAGCACCGTCATCGACTCGAGCATCCCCTCGGCGCTGACCGTGTCGTCGTCGGTGTGCCCCATGAAGTGGTCGCACACGTAGATCGCGTGTGCCCCGAGCCCGTCGGCCACCTGCGCGAGCTCGCGCACCTCCGCCCAGGGACGGCCGTTGTCCAGGATCACGCTGATGTCCATCGGGACGTCCTACACCTCCACGCCGCCGTCGATCTTGCCCTGCTTCACCTGAAGGGTGTCGAAGACGGCGGGGGGCTCCCGCCAGGGGTCGGGAAGGATTCCGGCCCGGGCGTCCTGCACTGCCCGCCACACGCGCTCCGGGGTGCACGGGATGTCGACGTGCCGGACCCCCAGGTGGCGCAGCGCGTCCACGACCGCGCTCTGCACGGCCGGGGTGGAGCCGATCGTCCCGGACTCACCGATGCCCTTGGCGCCGAGCTCGTTGAGAGGGGTCGGCGTCTCGGTGTTGGCGGTCTCGAACGAGATCGTGTCGGCCGCGGTCGGCATCTGGTAGTCGGCGAACGTCGAGGTGAGCGGCTGCCCGTCCTCGGAGTAGAGGAACTGCTCCCACAGCGCCTGGGAGATGCCCTGCGCGATGCCGCCGTGCTGCTGGCCCTCGACGATGACCGGGTTGAGGATCCGCCCGCAGTCGTCGACGGCCACGTGCCGCAGCGGCACCACCCGGCCGGTCTCGCTGTCGACCTCGACGACCGAGACGTGCGCCCCGAACGGGAACGTCGCGCCCTTCTGCGGCACGTCGAGCTGCGCGTGCAGCACCTGGTCGCGGTCCGCAGCGGCGTGCGCGAGTGCGGGCCAGTCGACCACCGCGCCCGGGACCCCGGAGACCGTGAAGCCGCTGTCGGTCAGCTCGAGGTCCTCCGGAGCCGCCTCCAGCAGCTCGGCCGCCAGCTCCCGCGCCTGGTCGCGGACCGCCGCTGCCGCCGCCGCGACGGCACTGCCGCCGAGCTGGAGAGAACGGGAGCCGCCGGTGCCGCCACCGGTCGGCACCACGCGGGTGTCGGACTGCACGTAGCGAATGCTCTCGATCGGGATGCCCAGCCGGTCGGCCACGATCATCGAGAACGACGTCGCGTGACCCTGGCCGTGCGCCGAGGTCCCGGACATCACGGTGGCCGAGCCGTCCGGCTCGATCCGGACGCTGCCGAGCTCGGTGCCGCCGAAGCCGGTGATCTCGACGTACGTCGAGACGCCGATGCCGAGCAGCTTCTCCTCGCCGGCGTCGATCCGCCGCTGCTGCTCGGCCCGGAGTGCGTCCACGCCGGCCAGCCGCAGCGCCTCGTCGAGCGCGGCCTCGTAGTCGCCGACGTCGTAGGTCATCCCGGTCCGGGTCTGGTAGGGGAACGCGTCCTTCGGGATCAGGTTGCGGCGGCGGATCTCCTCGGGCGTGAGCCCGAGCTCCACCGCGGCCATGTCCATCAGCCGCTCCAGCAGCGCGGCCGCCTCGGGCCGCCCGGCCCCCCGGAAGGCGCCGTTGGGGGCGGTGTTGGTCAGGACCGCGATCGCCGAGTAGTCGATCGCCGGGATCTCGTAGGGACCCTGGGCCATGATGCGGCCCGGCCCGACGACCAGCGAGCCACCGAAGCCGGCGTAGGCACCGCAGTCACCCACGTTGCGGGCACGCAGTCCGGTGATCCGCCCGTCCCGAGTGAGCCCGAGCTCGGCGAACTGCACCGCCGCGCGCCCGTGCATGGACAGGAACGTCTCGCTGCGAGTCTCGGTCCACGCGACCGGCCGGCCCAGGGCGCGCGCCGTCGCGACGACCGCGCCGTGGTGGAAGCCGATGCCGGCCTTGCCGCCGAACGCGCCGCCGACGTGGGGCGCCACCACCCGGAGCTGCCCCGGCTCGAGGCCGGTGTAGCGGGCCAGGAGGTCGCGGGTCAGATGCGGCTGCTGGGTCGCGACGTACGCCGTCAGCAGCGTTTCGCCGTCCGGCCGCGGGTCGACCAGGATCGCGTTCCCCTCGAGCGGGGACGTGGCGATCCGCTGGTTCTCGATCCGGGCCCGGACGACCACGTCAGCCCCCGCGAGCACGTCCCCGGCGTCCGGTGGCTGGACCGCCCGGACCGACTGGGCGATGTTGCTGCCGACCTCGGGGAACTGCAGCGGAGCCCCGGGGGCCAGCGCCTCCTCCATGTCGGTGACCACGTCCAGCAGGTCGTAGTCGACGTCCACGAGCTCGGCGGCGTCCACCGCCTGAGCCCGGGTCTCCGCAACGACGAGGGCGACCGGGTCGCCGACGTAGCGGACCACGTCGTCGGCGAGCGGTCCGTGGCCGATCAGCTCATTGATCTCCGCGAACGACGGCACCCACTCGCGGCCGAGGGTGGCCGCGGTGTGCACGGCCAGGACGCCGGGGGACCGCTCGGCGTTCGAGGTGTCCAGGTGGGTGATCCGGGCGTGGGCGAGCGGGCTGCGCACGAACACGGCGTGCGTGGTCCCCGGGACCCTGAGGTCATCGACGTAGGTGCTCCGGCCGTCGATGAGCTCCGGGTCCTCGACGCGACGGACACGGTTTCCGAGGATCGACCCGACCATGGAACCGGAGACTATCCCCGCTTAGGAAATGTCTGAGCGCCGGCAGGTTAGGGTGACCTTCCTTGAAGCGCCCTTTCCAATAAGGGCACACTAGTGTTGTGATATTCGAGGAGGACCAGTCGACGCGGCACCGCGTCGCGCGGTCGATCCTCGTCGAGGGGCCCTCCACCGCTGCGGCGCTCGGCGAGCGGCTGGACCTGACGCCGGCCGCCGTGCGGCGCCACCTCGACCAGCTGGTCGAGGACGGTGCCGTGGAGGCCCGGGAGCCGCGCCTCCAGGCGCACCGCGGCAGAGGACGCCCGGCGAAGGTGTTCGCGCTGACCGAGCGTGGGCGCGACAGCTTCGACCAGCAGTACGACGACCTCGCCGTCCAGGCGCTGCGGTTCGTCCGCGAGACCGGAGGCGAGGACGCCGTCCGGGCCTTCGCCCAGCAGCGGGTGTCGTTCATCGAGGAGCGGTTCGACGAGACCGTCGCCGCACGGCCCGAGCTGAGCCCGGTCGAGGTCCTGGCCGGCATCTTCACCGACGAGGGCTACGCGGCGGCCGTGCGGTCGCTGCCGCTGGCCGG
>Ga0075368_10000468_pt1 | contig 11985 bp, 9 predicted proteins | sample EndMethybrTD3033_FD_71518 | JGI IMG/M metagenome (GOLD analysis project Ga0075368, IMG submission 71518) | Populus endosphere microbial communities from Tennessee, USA - Endosphere MetaG P. TD hybrid TD303-3 | ecosystem: Host-associated > Plants > Roots > Endosphere | place: USA: Tennessee... | reverse complement strand
TCGCGGCACCGTGCCGATTCCGTCAGCTATGAGACGGCCCTTCCGCCGTGCGATTCCGAGCGCGCTGCAGGACGCGCCGTCCGATCGACAGCGCGCTTATAAAGCCGCGCTTCGAGAACGACATCGCCATATCGGATGAGATGCGCTGTGTGCAACGACGGCAAACGCATTGTAATTGCACGCCGCAGTCACTAGCGTTGATTCGATGTCGCCGCCCCTTGGCGGAGCGTTCCCTCTTACTGTCGAAGGAACATCCTATGGCTAAGAAGCCCGCACCGAAGAAGACGACCGCAAAAGCCAAACCGGCTGCGAAGGGCAAAGGGAAGCGATGATCGATCGCCTCTGGTGAAGTCGGACGGCCCCTTCGGGGCCGTTTCGCATTTGTGGAGCGCACAGCACGGGTTCGAGCGGTGCCGATCGGTAAGGCCCGGCGCTTCAGTTGAGAACCAGGCGCCCCTCGATCCGCCCGTCGACCGTGCCGAGGTCACGGATATGGGCCATCACGATATTGGCGATCAGCTTGCCATCGGTCTTGCCGATCAACGTACGACCCCGCCCGAGTGCCACATAGCCGTCGCCGCCGCCCAGCATGAAATCGTTCGACGCAACCTTGTACTTGCCGTTCGGATCGATTGGCTTGCCCTGCAATTCGATCGCACGGATACGCGATCCAGCCGGTGCCTTGGTGTCGACCGTCACCCGGATACCCGAGACCTGCGGGAAGCGGCCGCCGCGGCGGTCGACCTCTGAGACGCCGTTCTCGAGCACGTCCTTGAGGTCTCGGCCGGTCAACTCGACCATCACGGTGCGGTTGCCAAAGGGAAGCTCGCTCAGGACGTCGCGACGCGTGATGACGTGGCCTGCGGGATAGACGCGGTTGCCGCGAATGCTGCCGCCGTTGGCCACACCGATCTGCGCGCCTGTCGACAGCCGCATCGCGTCGACAATGAGATTGCCCATCACCGTCTCCTGCGATCGCACGGAGGCCGAGCGCGTGTCGAGATCCACCCCCGCTTTGCCGATGGCCACGTCGAGATCGCGGGCAAGATCGCCTTCGAAGCGCTTGACGATGGCCAGCGCCGCCGCATCCGGGGTAACCGAGCCCGAGTCGATCATGCGGAAGTTCGGCCGCCACGTGACGGTACGCCGGCCCTCGCTCTGGCCAATGGTCGCGTAGACATCGATCGCGGTGACGTATTCGCCCTCCTCGCCGCTTTCCACCATCGCCACCCTGTTGTCGTAGACGAGGCGCAGATCGTGGTCGTGGCCTGTGAGAAGGACGTCGACGAGACGCGAACGCATGATCTCGAGATCGCGCGCGAAGTCCGTGTGGGCAACCGCCACCACGAGATCCGCGCCCGCCTCCCTGAGCGCTTTCGCCTGGGCGCGCACCGTCTCCATCTCATCGAGGAAATTCAGGTTGCCGGTCTGCGACATGAGCGGGCTCGATGCCAGAGTCACGCCGAAAACACCGACCTTCAGGGGCCCAAGCTCGAAGATGCGTCGATCCTCGTGGCCCGGCAGGGGGGAGCCATCGGGAGCCCGCAGATTGGCTGCGAAGTAGGCGAACTTCGACTCGGCCCGCCGCCGCGCATAGATCTCGGGGCCGAAATCGAACTCGTGGTTACCGGGCACGAACACGTTGGGTGGCACGACGTTGAGCAGTTCGACCGTGTGCGCACCCTGGTCGAAGCCCGACATCAGCGACGGCGAAAACATGTCTCCGGCGTGGGCGTAGAGCAATGGCACGCGCTTGGCCCGCTCGGCACGGGCGATGGCTGCCAGACGCGCAAAGCCTCCCCGTCCCTCGACTTCGCTCATCTTGTAGATATCGTTGACGAGGAGCAGCGTGAAAGTCGGCGCCACTCCGTCCCGTGCCGCCTTCGCCAGGGCTTCCTCGGCCGTTGCCGCCAGGATGGTGGTCGCGCCAATGCCGGCGGCAGCGGCAATCGTGAAGGCCTCTCGGCGCGTGATGCCTGCCATGATCTAGTGTCCCGATTTAGAAGTTCGTCCGACCTCGCCGCTAGCGTCCCGAGCGAATTTCGCAATCATAAGGGACACTGGAATGATAGATTTGCTAGTGTGATTCAGATCGAGAAATTCGTTCGCAACCACGCAGCGAACTCCGGCGAATTTCTCGATCATCACACTAGATCCTTGGTGGTCTTGGCCCAGCGGGGCCCAACACGGAACGTGCTTTGGGTGTACGATATTTTCGAAGGCGCAAGCCAGGGCACGAACACGAGACCTGATGATGCGCGCGAACGGCGAGACAGATAATCTAGCGCCGATCAATCGGCGTTTCCATCGAAGGTTCTTTGCATGAGGACGACCATGTTGCCGTTTTCGCTGGCCGATGTGGAGAACGCAGCCAGGCTGGTGCATAGCCTGGTGCCGCCGACGCCCCAGTACGCCTGGCCGATGCTCTCCAAGCACGCCGGTGCGGAGGTCTGGGTCAAACACGAGAACCACACGCCGATCGGTGCCTTCAAGATCCGCGGCGGACTAGTCTACATGGACTGGCTTCGCAGCTCGGGCAGGCGCGTGGCCGGGGTCATCACCGCGACACGCGGCAACCATGGTCAGTCGATCGCCCTGGCGGCGCGGCTGACCGGCTTGCCCGCAACGATACTGATCCCCAACGGCAATAGCCCTGAAAAGAACGCCGCCATGGAGAGCTTCGGCGCGACGCTCATCGTGCACGGGCGGGATTTCGATGAGGCCAAGTCCTATGCGGCGCGACTGGCCGAGGAGAGAAATCTGCATTTCGTGCCGTCTTTCGACCCTTTGCTCGTGAAGGGCGTCTCCACCTATGCGCTCGAGCTGTTTCGAGCGGTACCAGACCTCGACACCGTATACGCGCCGATCGGCATGGGCTCTGGGATTTGTGGGCTCATTGCCGTGCGGGATCTCCTGCAAGCCAGGACGGAGATCGTTGGCGTAGTGGCCGACACCGCCCCGGCTACGGCCCTGTCTTTCGCAGCGGGCCACTCGGTGCCGACCAATTCAGCACCCACATTCGCCGATGGCATGGCTTGCCGAGAGCCCGATCCCCAGGCGCTCGCCATCATCCGCAAGGGCGCAGCGCGCATCGTCCGTGTCACGGAAGATGAGATCGCCAACGCCATCCGCGTGTATTGGCGGACCATCCATAACGTGGCCGAGGGAGCCGGCGCCGCTCCCCTCGCCGGGCTTCTTCAGGAACGTGAAAAAATGCAAGGCAAGCGCGTCGGCGTGATCCTGAGCGGGGGAAACATAGATGGCGACGTGCTACGCGCCGTGCTTGATGGAAAGACGCCGGCTGCTTGAGGCTATCCCTGCCAAGCGAGCGGCGCTCGCCACCAAAGGTCGCCGCTGATGCCCAACCATCAAGCCGGACTAGCCGCTGATCCAGACCGGCCGCTGCCTGTTGCCGCCTTCAAGGGCACGCCGGAGGAAATCGAGCGGCAGTGGTACGACGAGGTCTACCGCGGCCGCGGCGACAGCATGGCGCAGCTGACGTGGCGGGCGGTGCTGATGGGGTCCGCGCTCGGCGGGGTCCTGTCGCTCACCAATCTCTACATCGGTCTCAAGGCCGGCTGGGGCTTCGGGGTGGCCATCACGGCCAGCATCCTTTCGTATGCGATCTGGGCCAGTCTGCTGAAAGTCGGCCTCGCAAAAGTGCCGATGACCATCCTCGAGAACAATTGCATGCAGTCGACGGCCAGCTCGGCCGGCTATTCGACCGGCGGCACGCTGGTGTCGGCGTTTGCCGCCTACATCATCGTCAACGGCCAGTCGATGTCCGTGCCGCTGATGTTGGCTTGGGTGTTCTTCATCGCCGTGCTCGGCGTCACGATGGCCATTCCCATGAAGCGGCAGATGATCAACATCGAGCAGCTGCGCTTCCCATCGGGCATCGCCGCGGCCGAGACCCTGCGCGCGCTGCATGCGACCAGCTCGAAGGGCATGCGAGCCGCCAAAGCCCTCGGCGTGGCTGGGCTCGTTGCGGCGTTGGACAAGTTCTGGGCCGAGGGGCTGTCGACCATCAGCGATACTCTGGACCGCTTCTCGAGCGGCGCCATCCTCACCAGTCTGCAGAAGTGGCTGCTTGGCAGTCACTATGAGGTTTGGTCGGGGCGCACCGTCGTCTTCACCTGGGATTTCATTTTCGTCGCGGCAGGCGCCATCACCGGCATGCGCGTGTGCGCCACCATGCTGGCCTCGGGCACACTCTGCTGGGCCGTGTTCGTGCCGGTCCTGCAGGCCAATGGCCTCATCGCCGGGGTCGGCTTCGCAGCCATCGTTCAATGGACGCTCTGGTTCGGCGCCTCGTGCATGGTGGCTGCGGGGCTGCTCAATTTCGCACTCAGCTGGCGCACGGCATTGAGTGCGTTTCGCGACCTCGGCGCAATGTTCTCGGCGCGCGCCCCCGCAGGCACCGAGCTTGGCCGCATCGAGGCCATCGAGGCGCCGATGCACTGGTTTGCGGTGGGCCAGCTTGTCTCGCTCGTCGCACTGGCCTGGCTCGGGCATGTGAGCTTCGGCATGCCCGTCTGGCAGAGCATCATTGCCGTGGCGTTGTCATTCCTGCTCGCGCTGGTCGCGTGCCGGGTGACAGGCGAGACCGACACGACGCCGGTCGGCGCCATGGGCAAGGTCACACAGCTCACCTTCGGCGCGCTCAGCCCGGGCAACGTCAATGTCAATCTGATGAGCGCCAATATCACGGCCGGCGCCGCGACGTCGGCGGCAGATCTGCTCGGCGATTTGAAGAGCGGCTACCTGCTGGGTGCCAACCCGCGCCAGCAGTTTCTGGCCCAGTTCGCCGGCATTTTCATCGGCACTCTGGTCACGGTCGTCACCTTCGCCGCCCTGGTGCCCAATGCCCAGGTGCTCGGCACCGACCAGTTCCCGGCGCCGGCCGCCCAGACCTGGTCGGCCGTAGCCATCGCGCTCGGCAAGGGACTGTCCGCGCTCGAGCCCGTCAAGCTGTGGTTGATCCTGGCCGGCGGCGTGGTCGGCGTCCTGCTCACGCTCGCACCGGTGCTGCTGCCCAAGCATGGCGATTATCTGCCGTCGGCGTCGGCCTTCGGTCTCGCCTGGGTGTTCCACTGGTACTACGGGCTGTTGTTCTTCCTGGGCGCCCTGGCTGCCCTGCTGCTGGAGAGGAAAAAGAGGCCCATCGCCGAGGAGTTCACCTTTCCCGTTGCCTCGGGCGTGGTGGCTGGAGGTTCGCTGATGGGCGTTGCCTTGGTGCTCTGGGCCAACGCCGGCAGCATTGTCGCAAATCTCCTGCGCCCCTGATGAGCTCGGCTCTCCGAAAAGAGATTGGTGGGATCATGCCCATTGCGAGAGCCCGCAATTTTGATTGACGATGCCTGGCGAGTTGGCTTCGCTGGCGGGAAAATGCGTTGCCATCTGCAGGCAAGGGAGGAGGCCCACCATGTTGAGGACGTTGACTTCGGCCGTCGTCGGCGCTGCGGCTCTCCTGGCCTGCAGCTTTCCCCTGCACGCGCAGGATGCGGTACGGGTCGGTCTCATCCTGCCTTTGACCGGGCCGTTCGCACCCACCGGCCGACAGATCGAGGCGGGCGTGCGGCTCTACATGCAGCAGCACGGCGCCACGGTGGCCGGCAAGAAGATCGAGCTGGTCGTCAAAGATGACGGCAACATTGCCGACAACACCAAGCGCATCGCCCAGGAACTCGTGGTGAACGAGAAAGTGAACGTGTTGGCCGGTTTCGGTCTGACGCCCCTGGCGCTCGCCACCGCGCCGATTGCGACCGAGGCGAAGGTGCCCATGGTCGTCATGAGCGCAGCCACCGCCATCATCCCGGATCGCTCCCCCTACATCGTGCGCACCAGCCAGGTAACCTCGCAGACCACGATCGGAATTGCCGACTGGGCGCCCAAGAACGGCATCAAGCGCGTCGTCACGCTGGTGACCGACTATGCGCCCGGCATCGACATCGAGAAGTCGTTCTCGGAGCGCTTCAAAGCCGCCGGCGGCGAGATCGTCGAGCAGATCCGTGTGCCGCTCGCCAATCCGGATTTCGCGCCGTTCTTGCAGCGCGTCCACGACGCCAAGCCCGAAGGCCTGTTCGTCTTCGTGCCAGCCGGCGTCGGCTCGATCTTCATGAAGCAGTTCGTCGAGCGCGGTCTCGACAAATCCGGCGTCCGGCTGATCGGCACGGGCGATATGACGGACGACGACATTCTCAACGGCATCGGCGATGTGGCGCTCGGCATCACCACGTCGCACCACTATTCCGCCCAGCATCCCTCGGCGCTCAACAAGGCGTTCGTTGCCGATTTCCGCAAGGCCTCCAACATGCGACCGAACTTCATGGGCGTCGCCGGCTACGACGGCATGCAGCTCATCTACAAGGCGCTGGAAAAGACCAAAGGTTCGGCGAACGGCGACGCTCTCGTCGAGGCCATGAAAGGCATGGCCTGGGAAAGCCCGCGCGGACCCATCTCGATCGACCCGCAGACCCGGGATATCGTGCAGAACATTTATGTCCGTAAGGTCGAGCGGGTGGACGGCGAGTTGTACAATGTCGAGTTCCAGACCTTCGAGGCGGTGAAGAAGCCCTGATCCTAGAGGAGGTCCGCCACATGAGCCAAACCAAACCACCCTACCGGGCCGATGTGGTCGGCAGCCTGCTGCGCACCGCGCCGCTCAAGGAGGCGAGGGCCAAGTGGGAGATTGGCCGGATCACCGCCGCCGACCTGAAGAAGGTCGAGGATGCTGAGATCGACAAGATCATCAGGAAGCAGGAAGAAGTCGGCTTGCAGCTCGCGACGGACGGAGAGTTTCGCCGGGCCTGGTGGCACTACGATTTCTTCGGCCAGCTCGACGGCGTGCAAGTGGTGGCGGCCGACCACGGCATCCAATTCAAGGGCATCCAGACCAAGGCGCTGGCACTGCAGGTAGGCGGCAGAATCGGCTTTCCGTCCGCGCATCCGATGCTGGAGCATTTCCGATACCTGAAGGCACACAGCAACGTCACGCCGAAGATGACGATCCCGAGCCCGAGCGTGATGCATTTCCGGCTGGAGTCGAACGCCGTGGACAAGACGGCCTATCCGGATCGCGACGCGATCCTCGACGATCTGGCGACCACCTATCGGCATGCGATCAAGGCCTTTTACGACGCCGGCTGCCGCTATCTGCAATTCGACGATACGGTCTGGGCCTATCTGTGCTCCGAGGATCAGCTGCGCCAGGCGGCCGCGCGCGGACTGGACGCCAAGAGCCTGGCCCATCAGTACGCCCGGGTGATCAACGCGGCACTCGCGGCCAAGCCGGCCGACATGGCGATCACCACGCACGTCTGTCGCGGCAACTTCCGCTCGACGTGGATCTCAGAAGGCGGCTACGAGCCGGTGGCGGAAATCCTGCTCGGCCAGTTGAACTACGACGGCTACTTCCTCGAATACGACACCGATCGAGCCGGCGGGTTCGAGCCGCTGCGCTTCCTGCCCAAAGGCAGCAAAAAGGTGGTCGTCGGGCTCATCACCTCCAAGAGCGGCGCCTTGGAAAAGAAGGACGACATCAAACGCCGACTGGACGAGGCCGCCAAATTCGCACCACTGGAGCAACTCTGCCTGTCGCCGCAATGTGGCTTTGCCTCCACCGAGGAAGGCAACGTCCTGACCGAGGAGCAGCAATGGGCGAAGCTCAAGATGATCGTTGAAATCTCGCGAGACGTCTGGCGATAGGCGTCGAGAGCGCACGACTGCCCGCGCATTGCCCGTGGACAATGTTTCGGGATTGCAGCGTGGCCAGGCAGGCCAAGCGTAGCGATGCAAATGATCGACAGCTTGCGCAAGCTGAACTGGCATTGATGCAGCCAATAATTTCGTGAGGTCCGGAAAGTGCCACAACCGGACTCACCCCACCCTATCCATTGTCCCTTATCCCCTATCCTGCTCCGACCCCACCTCGCCGTGTACTTGTGGCCAAGCTGGGTAGTGAGGCATTGCAAGCTGCAATAGCTTTCCGCGCATTCAGCAGGTGATTCGACCTGTCATCAGCGGGGGAGCGGATATGCGATTCAAACTGACGCTAGCGATCGTCGCGAGTTTTGTGGCGGCACCGGCCGTCGCTGACGACACGCCGGCCCGCGGGATTTACGTCGGCGTTTTCGGGGGTGGAGGCTTCAGCACCACCACCAACGTCACCCAGCTCGGCACCGCCTTTTTTACCGGGGGCGAGGGAGGCCCGCTGGCCGTCAATGCGACGGGTCGGACCGACAGCGGCGGTGTCGGGTTCGTCGGCGGGCAGATCGGTTACGAATGGTCGTACGGTTCGCTGGTGCGGCCCGCCTTCGAGATCGAAGGTTTTTATCTGGGAGCCGGGAGCCGGCGCGCGACGCTGCAAAACACAGGTGACCCGCTTCGATTGCCGGAGCACACGTTCGACAATAGCTTCCCCATGAGCAGCTCCGTTTTTCTGGCTAATCTCGTTCTCAGCTTTCCGATGTCCTATCCGGGCGTGACGCCCTATATCGGCGGCGGCATCGGCGGCGCCCGCGTCGCCATCAAGGGCGCGAATTCCCTCCAGATCAACCCGCCGGAGGTGGGCATCAACCACTTCAACTCCGGCCCCGATTCCTCTGCCTGGACCTTCGCCGCACAAGCCAAGGCCGGTGTTCGCGTCGCCCTTGGAGCCAACGCCTACGTGTTCGGCGAGTATCGCTACCTGTACGTCGGCTCCACCGATCAGATTTTCGGACCGACCGTGGACCCCTCTCATGTTCCCACCACGGCCTGGACGGTTCGCTTCGGCGATACGTCCTACCATCTGGCAACGGCCGGCATCGGCTTTAATTTCTAGTTTGACGCCGGGGACGTGCCGCCGGGGCGCTGCGTCTCGGCGGCATCGCAGGGCAAGACCGGCGAAGAGCTTTGGATACCTGAGCACCGGCGCGCAACCTGGCAGATGCCGGATGCTCTGAAGAAGAGATCAAAGCGATCACTGGCCACACGACGTCACAGATGGTGTCGCACCATGTGAAGGCGGCCGACAAACGGAACGCGCGAGTGCTGCGATCCTCGAGCTCGAGAACAGCAAATCAGCTACTTGGGTGCATCCTTTGCCTGCTTTAGCCAGTAGGCGGCCTCCCCAAGTAAAGTCATCACGGCGGGGTCTAGTTCTAGCGAGAAAGGTGACCAATTGCCCGCTTCGTTTGTCCGCCGTAATGCGCTCCTGAAAGCGCCGTTCTGGTCCATGAGCGACATGAGCGCAGACCCTCCCTCCAGCTCTTTGGCGACGATGATCCAGGGCCGCGCCGTGCCGGGCTCATCGAGTACATTGAGCACGTGGCGCGTGCCCGCAGGCTCCTTGCCACGCAATAACGCCGGGTCGACGTGCAGGACCTGGACGACTTCGCAGTCGCCAGTCGGCTTCAATCCCAGACCCTCGCAAGCACGGATGCCGATCGCCTTTCGTTGTCCATTTCGACGCGCGAAGTCGATCAGCGCTTGCACACGTTCTTGCTCCGCGGACTGTTGGGCGAGGCCTGGAATGCTGATGAGGACTTGGGTAGCAATGGACAACGCCACAATAGGCCACGCGCGCATGAGAGCAATCCTCGACGGATGTATTCCGGGCAAGCGAGCAGGTTACTGCGGCGGCATCTTGGCCGACCCTCCGCAAGCATGAGAACAGCAAATGAACTGCGACTGCCAAACGCGGTGTCTGACGACCGCCAAACAGAAGTGAGCTGAGCGAAATCTCTCAGGCAGATCAGTGGCGGTCCCAACGGGAGTCGTGCCAACAACCCAAGCGCCTGATTTTACTAATTAATACATCGCTCATTCCCAAACCTTCGGGGAGATTGGGGAATTCCTGTTCGCGTCCTGTTTCTCCAGACGGCCGATGGCGCTCGTGGCCAGCCGGCTCGATAATGCCATCGGCGCCGACGTGGCCGTCTTCATTTGGTGGCATTGGCGGGCAGGGTGGGACTAGAGCTACCGTTGTCGCGCTTCGACGAGCTGTCACGAACGACGCCAGTGCTCGCCAACGTCAAACCGTCCGGCAGCTACCTGATGGAGGATTTTTTCTATGCTGGCGGCCTGCCGGCCGTTCTGCGCGAGCTGATGCCGCCGTTGCACCGGGAAGCTCTGACCATCACCGGTCGATCGGCGACAACCCAGTTGGGTCAGGAGGAACCGGCGCGCTCGGCACCGATGTGAGAACCTCACTCTAATCGAGCCCTGCCCTCGAGAGTCTACCCGAGCTGATGCCCACGTTGCCGATCTCGCACCACCTCCGCCCCGTACTAGATGATCGGAGCCGCCTGAGAATTGGCGTTACGACGCCCGAAGCATGCCACCCGTATGGTGGTCGGTTATTGATTCAAAAAACCGACAACAATTGCCTCCCTCTGCTTTCGCTCGGTACAGCGCGATATCTGCATGTCGGATCATTTGATCCGCATCCACTTCATCGGAAGAGAGGGCAATGCCGATGCTCGTGCCGATGCGTACGTTTTGACCAGCAACATTGAAAGGCGCCGTCAGTGCGGAGTGGATGCGCATCGCAATGGCCGCGGCTTCGATTTCGGGATCGGTCGCGTGAATGACGATGGCAAATTCATCGCCACCGAGGCGGGCAACGGTATCTCCGGCCCTGACGCAGCCCTTCAGGCGGTCCGCAACGAGTTTCAAAAGCTCGTCACCAGCGGGGTGGCCGAGGGTGTCGTTGACCTGCTTGAACCTGTTCAGATCCAGCATAATGACCGCCACCTGTCCCGTGCCGCTGCAAGATACGGCCATGGCGCCGTCGAGACGCTCGCGGAAAAAGACGCGGTTCGGAAGGCCGGTCAGCGCATCGTGGCGCGCCATATGAGCCAGTAGCTTATGATGTTCGGCGATCTGGTCGCTCAGCCGCTGTCGTTCGGTGATGTCGTCGGTCGTGGCCACCCAGGCACCATCTGCCATGGGGCAATAGTGGATCGCAAAGGTACGACCGTCGCGCAGCTTGTAAGTGGTCTCAATCGGGCGGTTCTCTCGAGCCATCCTGTTGCGCCACGCATGATACTCGTCCTTGGGAATGTCCGGGCAGGAGCCTGCCTGGTAGCGCATATCGACAATTTCGCTGAGCAGCACACCCGGACGCACATAGCTGGCGTCCAGGCCGTACAATTCGATGTAGCGCTGGTTGCAGACGATCAACCGCTCATCGCCATCGAAGAAGCACAGCCCCTGCGTCATGTTGTTAAGGGCGGTCTCGAAGCGTTGGTTCTGCGCGCTGATGATGGCATCCCGGTCCCGCAGCAATAGCGCCGAATCGCTGAGCGCGCGCAGCGCTTCGCTGCGCTCCACGGAAAGGCGGGCCGTCGTGGCGATCACCGCAGCCAGGAATGCGGCATAGCTAAGCGCGAGAAGCCCGAGAAGCCCATAACCGGACCCGATCAAGAACAGGCATTTGCCGGTGAACGGAACAAGGATGGTGGCGACATAGGCGAGCGCTGCCGGATAAACCGGAGCAAGCAGTACGCTGCCACCGGCCGCCATGCCCGCACACACCGTGATGAGGACAAGTTCGGCGGCGTGGGGAAGGCGCCCGAGATAGATGGCTGACAGTATCGCCCAAGGAAGCGCCGATGCGGCAGCCGCAAGCGTGGCTCGTCGCATCGCTCGCCGGCTGAGTGTGCCGGTCTCTCGCGGCCGGCGCTGACCTCGCCGAAAACAAATGCCGACGGTCGTAAGAACGGTAAGGCCGAGCCAGCTCAGCAACGCCGCGTGCGGGACGGCGGACCAGAAACTGACGGTGACGATTGTAGCGTTGAGAAGCCCGCACGCCAGCGCGGCTGGCGAAGCACGGATCAGAGCGGAAAGCTGGTCCGACCCGATTTGTGTGCTGGCGGGCAATTGCCAGGCCGTTGCAACGGCTGCACGCATAGGAACGCTCTGAGGTTTCGATATCGATGCCTCTCGCCCCTTTGGCAACTTGCCAGGATCAGTTGAAAACTTTCTAACGCAGGCCGCACT
>Ga0075368_10000466_pt1 | contig 12003 bp, 12 predicted proteins | sample EndMethybrTD3033_FD_71518 | JGI IMG/M metagenome (GOLD analysis project Ga0075368, IMG submission 71518) | Populus endosphere microbial communities from Tennessee, USA - Endosphere MetaG P. TD hybrid TD303-3 | ecosystem: Host-associated > Plants > Roots > Endosphere | place: USA: Tennessee... | reverse complement strand
CTCCAGCATTAAACTTAAAGTTAGGTTGACTTCAAGGGCTACTTCCGCGCGTCGAGAATCCCGTCCGCAAGGCCGTAGTCGACAGCCTCCTGCGCTGACAACACGAGGTCCCGGTCGGTGTCCTCGCGGATCACGTCGACGTCGCGGCCGGTGTGACGGGCCAGGATCTCCTCCATCTGGGCGCGCAGCCGCACGATCTCCTTCGCCTGCAGCGCGAGGTCGGGCAGGGTGCCCTGGCCCCCTCCAGAGGGCTGGTGCAGCACCACCCGGGAGTGCGGCAGCACCATCCGGCGCCCTGGCTCCCCCGCCGCCAGCAGCACGGCGGCCGACGAGCCGGCCTGGCCGATCGCGGTCGTGCCGACGGGCGAGCTGATGAACTGCAGGGTGTCGTAGACGGCCAGCATCGCCGTGACCGACCCGCCCGGGGAGTTGAGGTAGAGGTTGATCGGCGACTCCGGGCTCTCCGACTCGAGGTGCAGCAGCTGCGCGATGACCACGTTCGCAACACCGTCGTCGATCTCCGTGCCGATGTAGACGATCCGGTCGGTGAGCAGCCGGCTGTAGATGTCGACCGCGCGCTCGCCCCGCACCGTCTTCTCGACCACGCTCGGAATCGTGTAGGTGGTCATCGGGCCAGCCCCATCCGGACCGGCTCGGTGCGCCGGGGGGTCACCGCATCGACATCGGTGAGCACCGCGTCGACGAAGCCGTACTCCCGGGCCTCCTCGGCGGTGAACCAGCGGTCCCGCCGGGCGTCCTGCTCGATCCGCTCGACCGGCTGGCCGGTGTGCTCGGCGATCAGCTGCATCATCACGTTCTTGGTGTGCTCGAGGTTCTCGGCCTGGATCTCGATGTCGATAGCGGTGCCGCCGATGCCGGCCGAGCCCTGGTGCATGAGGATCCGGCTGTGCGGGAGGGCGAACCGCTTGCCCGGCGTACCGCCCGAGAGCAGGAACTGCCCCATGCTGGCCGCCAGGCCCATCGCCAGGGTCGCGACGTCGTTGGGGATCAGCCGCATGGTGTCGTAGATGGCCAGCCCGGCCGAGACCGAACCGCCGGGCGAGTTGATGTAGAGCGCGATGTCGCGCCGCGGGTCCTCGGCGGAGAGCAGGAGCAGCTCGGCGCAGAGCTTGTTGGCGATCGCGTCGTCCACCTCCTGGCCGAGGACCAGGATGCGCTGGTGCAGCAGACGGTCGGCCGCGGACAGGCCGGCGCCGTTCGGTGATTGCATCGTCTGGGTCATGTCTCGAGCCTGCGCGGCGGAGGTGCGGCGTGCCAGCGAATCCGCTCTCAGCGGTTCTGCCTACGGCAGAGGACGTGGTCCTTACCTGGGCGCGTCCAGCTCGGCGAGGTCCTCCGATGACAGCTCCAGCTCGGCAGCCGCCAACGCCGAGTCCAGCTGCTCCAGCGTGCTGACGCCGACCACCGGTTTCCACCCGCGCGCCAGCAGCCACGCCAGCACCACCTGCGAGGGCGCGACGCCCCGCGACGACGCGATCGACGCCAGCGTGGCGAGCCGCGCGGTCGAGCCCGGGTGGTCGTACGCCGCGGGGAACGGCCGGTCCGCACGGTCGTAGCTGCCCTGCACCAGCGGGCTGTAGACCCAGAGCTCAAGGTCCGGGTGCTCGGCGAGGTAGTCCACGGTCTCGTCGGTGACGAAGCCGAAGCGGTGGTCCTTGCCCTCGACGAGCGCGCCCGGCCGCGGCTCGACGTACGACGTCGTCAGCTGAAGGGCGGAGTACGGCTCGACGCCCTGGGCCTCCGCGAGACGACGAGCCTGCTCGACCCGCCAGACGGGGTGGTTGGAGACGCCGAGCCGCCGTACGGCGCCCGTGTCGACCAGCGCCCCGAACGCGGCCACGGTCTCCTCGACCGGGATCGAGCGGTCCTCACCGTGCGCCCAGTAGAGGTCGATCACGTCGACACCCAGGCGCTCCGCCGAGCGTGCTGCCTCCCGCGCCACCACCTCGGACGAGAGCCCCTCGACTCCCCCGCCGTCGACCGGCTCCTGACCGACCTTGGTGGCGACCACCAGCTCGTCGCGGAGTCCGGCGTTCGCCGCCAGCCACCGGCCGATCACCGACTCGCTCTGACCGCCGTGGCCTGTCGGCGAGATCCAGAACGAGTAGCAGTTCGCGGTGTCCAGCACCCGACCACCCGCGGCGACGTACCGGTCCAGCATCGCCCACGACGTGGCTTCGTCGGTCCGCGTGCCGAAGTACATCGTTCCGAGCACGAGGTCCACGCCATGACCCTAGGGGAACGTGGATAGGGTCGCCGTCATGATCGAGCTCCGCACTCCCGCGCAGATCGAGGCGATGAAGCCGGCCGGCCGGTTCGTCGCCGAGGTCCTCGTCGCACTGCGCGACGCCGCCGACGTCGGCGTCAACCTGCTCGACCTCGACCGGCTCGCCCACGAGATGATCAAGGAGCGCGGCGCCGAGTCCTGCTACATCGACTACCACCCGTCGTTCGGGGCCTCGCCGTTCGGCAAGGTGCTCTGCACGAGCGTCAACGACGCCGTCCTGCACGGGCTCCCCCATGACTACGTGCTGCGGGACGGCGACCTGCTCTCGCTGGACTTCGCGGCCAGCGTCGACGGCTGGGTCTCCGACTCGGCGATCAGCGTCGTCGTCGGTACGCCGCGCGAGGGCGACCTCGAGCTGATCGACGTCGCCACCCGTGCGCTCGCGGCCGGCATCGAGCAGGCGCGGGTCGGCAACCGGCTCTACGACATCTCCGCCGCCATCGGCGACACCGCCCGCGCCGCGGGGCTCGGGGTCAACCTGCAGTTCGGCGGTCACGGGGTGGGCCGGACCATGCACGGCGACCCGCACGTGCCCAACGACGGCCGCCCCGGTCGCGGCCTCAAGCTGAAGCCCGGTCTGGTGATCGCGATCGAGCCGTGGTTCCTGCACACGACCGACGAGATCTACGTCGACGCGGACGGCTGGACGCTGCGCAGCGCGGACGGGTCCCGCGGCGCGCACATGGAGCACACGGTCGCCATCACCGACGACGGCCCGCTGGTGCTGACGGCCCGGTCGGGCCTCGAGGGCTGATCCTGGAGCGGAAGCGGCCCGGCGGTCCGCGAGCGAGGGAGCGAAGCGACCGAGACGAGCGCGCCCCGCGAAGCTCGCGGGGGTAATCAGTAGGCGACCTGCATCTCCTTGATGCCGTTGACCCACCCGTGTCGCAGGCGGCGCGGCTCCTCCACGAGGTGGATGCCCGGCACGTGGTCGGCGAGCGCGTTGAAGATCAGCCGGATCTCCTGACGGGCCAGGTTGGCGCCGATGCAGTAGTGCGCGCCGTGTCCGCCGAAGGCCAGGTGCGGGTTCGGGTCGCGGAGGATGTTGAACGTGTGCGGGTCCTCGAAGACGTCCTCGTCGTAGTTGGCGCTGCTGTAGAAGAGGCCGACACGCTGGCCCTTCTTCACCAGGACGTCGCCGACCATCGTGTCGTTGATGGCGGTGCGCTGGAACACGGTGATCGGGCTCGCCCACCGGATGACCTCGTCGACCATGGTCTCGGGCCGCTCCTCGACCCACAGCTTCCACTGGTCGGGGTTTGTGAGGAACGCGTGCATGCCGTGGGTGATCGCGTTGCGGGTCGTCTCGTTGCCCGCAACGGCCAGCATCATCACGAAGTAGCCGAACTCGTCCTCGTTGAGCCCGCGGCCGTCCTTGTCGGCGTTGATCAGCTTGGTGACGATGTCGTCCTGCGGGTTCGCCTTCCGCTCCGCCGCCATCTCCATCGCGTAGACCAGCAGCTCCATCGCTGCCGCCTGCGGGTCGCCCTGGAAGTCCGGGTCCTCGCTGGCGAGCATCGAGTTGGACCACTGGAACAGCTTCTTCCGGTCCTCCTGCGGGACGCCGATCAGGTCTGCGATGGCCTGCAGGGGGAGCTCGGACGCGAGCTCCTCGACGAACTCGCCCTTGCCCCTCGCCGCAGCCTCGCTGACGATCCGGTGGGCTCGCTCGGTCATGACCTCCTCGAGCGCACCGATCGCACGGGGCGTGAAGCCACGGGAGATGATGTGGCGGGTGCCGGTGTGCTCCGGCGGGTCCTGGTTGAGCAGGATGACGCGCTGGAGCTCGACGTCATCGCGCGTGATGCCAGGGTTGTAGCGGATGATCGCGCCGTTCTCGGCCGACGACCAGTTCCTGCTGTCCTTGGACACCGCGGACACGTCCGCGTGCTTGGTCACCGCCCAGTAGCCGGTGCCGGCCTCCGGCGCGATGCCGTCGCGCGCCCCCGGCACCTGCTCGACCCAGTGCACCGGCGCACTCATCCGGAGCGCCGCGAAGTGCTCGTGGGGAATGGCTTCCCAGTTGACGTCCGGGTCGGTGAAGTCGAAGCCTTCGGGGAGGATGTCGGTGGTCACTCGGTGCTCCTTGGCGATGGTGCTGAGGGGTTAGCGGTAGGCGACCTGGAGGTCCTTGACGCCGTTGATCCAGCCGTGGCGCAACCGCCGCGGCTCCCCGAGCTGACGGATCCCAGGAGCCAGGTCGGCGAGCGCGTTGAAGATGAGGTTCACCTCGAGGCGGGCCAGGTTGGCGCCGATGCAGTAGTGCGCGCCGTGTCCGCCGAACGCCTGGTGCGGGTTGGGATCGCGGGTGATGTCGAAGCGGAACGGGTCCGTGAACACGTCCTCGTCGAAGTTGGCGCTGGCGTAGAAGAGGCCGACCCGCTCCCCCTTCTGCACCGGTACGCCGCCGACCTCGACGTCGTTGATCGCGGTGCGCTGGAAGACCGTGACCGGGGTGGCCCAGCGGATGATCTCGTCACCCGCGGTCGCCGGCCGATCCTTCTTGTAGAGCTCCCACTGGTCGGGGTTCTGGAAGAAGGCGTGCATGCCGTGGGAGATCGCGTTGCGGGTGGTCTCGTTGCCCGCGACCGCGAGCAGCACCATGAAGAAGCCGAACTCGTCGTCGGTCAGGCCGCGACCCTGCTCACCACTGGCGTCGATGTCCGGCCCGGAGAGCTCAGCACTGACGAGCTTGGTGATGATGTCGTCCTGGGGGTTCTTGCGCCGCTCGTCGGCCAGCGCCATCGAGTAGCCGAGGATCTCCATGAAGGCGACGGCCTCGTCACCCTCCACCTCGGGGTCGTCGTAGGACATCATCTGGTTGGACCACTCGAAGAGCTTGCCGCGGTCCTCCTGCGGCACGCCGAGGAGACCGGCGATCGCCTGGAGCGGCAGCTCCGCCGCGACGTCCTCGACGAAGTTGCCCTCGCCCTTCGCGACCGCCTCGGCGACGATCTCGCGCGACCGTCGCTCCAGGTCTTCGTGCAGCGCCGAGATGGCCCGCGGCGTGAACGCCCGCGACACGATCTGGCGGAGCTTCGTGTGGTCGGGGGCGTCGTGGTTGATCAGCAGGAACTTCGTGTTCTCGACGCCCTCGCGGTCCATCTCCGGGCCGAAGCGGATGATGACGCCGTCCAGGTTCGTCGAGAAGTTGGCCTGGTCCTTGGAGATCGCCGCGACGTCGGCGTGCTTGCTGACGGCCCAGTAGCCCCGGTGGTCGGGGAAACCGGCCTTGGCCGTCTCGGTCTGGGTCACGAACGAGACCGGGGCGGTCCGGCGCAGGGCCAGCAGCTCCTCGTGCGGCACCCGCTCACGCATCACGTCGGGGTCGGTCGGGTCGAATCCGGTGGCGGACCCGGGGGCCTCGGCGGCTGTCGTCAACTCTGCTCCCTCGCTCAAGAATGGGCGGGTCATTTCTGGAACGTGTTCTAGTGGCCGAGGTTACATACTCTCGGTAGGTTTCGGAAGGGATCGTCTTGTCTCAAATCAGAACGTGTTCTAGTTTTGGGCCATGGCCAACCCCGTGATCGTCGATGCCGTCCGCACCCCTCTGGGCAAGCGGAACGGCTGGCTCGCGGGCGTGCACCCCGCCGCGCTGCTGGGCTTCGTGCAGGCCGAGGTGCTGCGCCGGGGTGGGGTCGACCCCGACCTCGTCGACCAGGTGGTCGGCGGCTGCGTCACCCAGGCGGGCGAGCAGTCCAACGACATGGTCCGTCGGGCGTGGCTGTACGCCGGGCTCCCCCAGCGCACCGGCGCCACCGCCGTCGACGCCCAGTGCGGCTCCGGCCAGCAGTCCGCACACCTGGTGCACGACATGGTTGCGGCCGGCACCATCGACGTCGGTGTCGCCTGTGGGGTCGAGTCGATGTCGCGCATCCCGCTGGGCGCCAACGTGCCACCGGGCATGGGCGACCCCCGTCCGGACGACTGGGCGATCGACATGCCCAACCAGTTCGAGGCCGCCGACCGCATCGCCGGCCGCCGCGGGCTCACCCGGGCCGACCTCGACGCGTTCGGCCTCGCCTCACAGCAGAAGGCCCGCATCGCGGTCGACGAGGGCCGGTTCAAGCGCGAGATCGCGGCGTACGCCACGCCCGACGGGGTCGTCGACGCCGACCAGGGGCTCCGCGACACCACCCTCGAGGGGTTGCAGGGCCTGACGTCGGTGCTGCCCGACGGTCTGCACACCGCAGGCACGTCGTCCCAGATCTCCGACGGCGCCTCGGCGGTGCTGATCATGGACGAGGACAAGGCCCGCGCCCTCGGCCTGACACCGCGCGCCCGCATCACGACCCACTGCCTGGTCGGCTCGGATCCCTACTACCACCTCGACGGGCCCATCGAGGCGACCCAGAAGCTGCTCGACCGCTCCGGGATGGCGATCTCCGACGTCGACCTGTTCGAGGTCAATGAGGCCTTCGCGTCGGTGGTGCTGTCCTGGGCCGGCCAGCACGGCGTCGACATGGATCGCGTGAACGTCAACGGCGGCGCGATCGCGCTCGGTCACCCGGTCGGCTCCACCGGCACCCGGCTGATCACCACCGCCCTGCACGAGCTCGAGCGGCGCGACCAGTCCACTGCGCTGATCTCGATGTGCGCCGGCGGAGCCATGGCGACCGGCACCATCATCGAGCGGATCTGACCGACGGGCCGGCGTCGGCCGGACCTCAGCCCCCATAAACCGGCTCGGGGACAGGCGCCTCGGCCAGCAGCTCGCGCAGGGCCGGCCCGACCTCGGTGGCCGCCCACCGGCCGCCGTTGTCCCGGGCCGGGCCGTGCGCCCAGCCGGTCTCGACCGTGATGGTGCTGCCGTCGACCTCGATCACCCGGCCGGTCACGTCACCGGCCTCCACAGAGGCGAGCCAGGCGACGATCGGCGAGTTGTCCTCCGGCAGGGCCATGGCCGAGGTGTCGAAGGCGCCCTCGGTCATCCGGGTCTTCGCGACCGGCGCGATCGCGTTGACCGTGACGCCGTAGCGCCCCATCTCCTGGGCGGCGACCAGGGTGAGGCCGGCGATGCCTGCCTTCGCTGCGGAGTACGTCGCCTGGCCGACCGAGCCCTGGAGCCCCGCCCCGGACGAGGTGTTGATGACGCGCGCGGCGCGCTGGCGGCCCTCCTTGGCCTCGGCCCGCCAGTAGGCACCGGCATGCCGTAGCGGCGCGAAGTGGCCCTTGAGGTGCACCCGGATCACCGCGTCCCACTCCTCCTCGGAGGTGTTGACGAGCATTCGGTCGCGGACGAATCCGGCGTTGTTCACGAGGATGTCGAGGCCGCCGAAGGTGTCGATGGCCTGCCGCACCATCGCGGCCGCCTGCTCGAAGTCCGCCACGTCGGCTCCGTTCGCGACCGCCCGACCCCCGGCCGAGGTGATGGCAGCGACCACCTCGTCGGCAGGCGACTCGCCGGTGCCGCTCTGCCCGTCCCGCTGGCCTGACAGCGAGACGCCGTAGTCGTTGACCACGACGGCCGCGCCGTGCGCGGCCAGCTCGAGCGCGTGCGCCCGACCGATGCCGCGTCCCGCACCGGTGACGATCGCGACCCGACCCTCCAACAAGCTCATGACGTTCCTTCCAGGGCAGCGAGGAAGACGGGGGGCTCTCCCCCGCCGTGGCACTCGACCCGGGCGCCGGAGACGTACGACGCGAGGTCGCTCGCGAGGAACACCGCCACGTTCCCGACCTCCTCGGGCCGGGCCATCCGGCCCAGCGGGATGGTGCGCTCGATCGCCGCGACCTGGGCATCGCCGCCGTAGTGGTCGGCGGTGTCGTCGGTGCGACACAGGCCGACGTCGATCGAGTTGATGCGGACCTTCGGACCCCACTCGACGGCCAGCGACGTGGTGAGCGAGTCGAGCCCCGCCTTCGCCGCGCCGTACGCCGCGGTGCCGGGCGAGGGCCGCAGCGCCGAGACCGACGAGATGTTGACGATCGCGCCGCCGGTCTCCTGCTGCTGCATCACCGCGTTGGCCGCCTGGGCGCAGAGCAGCGGCGCGAGCAGGTTGAGCCCGACGATCCGGTCGTGGAAGCGGGCCGAGGCGTCCGCGGCGCGGGCGTACGGCGCGCCGCCGGCGTTGTTCACCAGCACGTCGAGCCGGCCGGCGTCGGAGCCGATCTGCGCGACCAGGGCCTGCACCGCCTCGGGATCACGGACGTCGCAGACGTAGTGGTCAACGGCGTCGACCTCCGAGCGGGAGCACGTGAGCACCCGCGCGCCCGCGGCGGCGAACGCCTCGCTGATGCCGAGGCCGATCCCCCGCGTGCCGCCGGTGACCAGCACGACACGGTCGGACAGGTCCAGGGCGATCGCCATGCTGCTACCCTACCAAGCACTTGCTTGGTTGGTTCGAGCGAACCCGAGAAGGTCGAGCGAGCCCCGCACGGCCCTTGCGTCGTGCGACGGGCGGGTCGAGACAGATGAGGAGGCCCCGGTGCCAGTCACCACTGAGTTGCGCCCCGATGGCATCCGCGTCATCACCATGGACGCTCCCCCGGTCAACGCGTTGACCGTCCAGGGCTGGTTCGACGTCGCGGCGACCCTCGACGAGGCCTCCCGGGACCTCGAGACCAAGGTGGTCGTGCTGCGGGCCGAGGGGCGCGGCTTCAACGCCGGCGTCGACATCAAGGAGATGCAGCGCACGACCGGGTTCGACGCCCTGATCGGCGCCAACAAGGGGTGCTACGCCGCGTTCCGGGCGGTCTACGACTGCGCGGTCCCGGTCATCGCCGCGGTCCACGGCTTCTGCGTCGGAGGCGGGGTCGGCCTGGTCGGCAACGCGGACATCGTGGTCGCCAGCGAGGACGCCTACTTCGGTGTCCCCGAGGTGAACCAGGGCGCACTCGGGGCCGCGACCCACATGGCCCGGCTGGTCCCCCAGCACCTGATGCGCACGCTCTACTTCACCGCGCGCACCATCAAGGCCGCCGACCTCGTGCAGCACGGCTCGGTCTACGAGGTGGTCCCGCGCGAGGAGCTCGACGAGGCGGCGCTCCGCCTGGCGGCCGACATCGCCGACAAGGACACCCGGGTGATCCGGGCCGCCAAGGAGGCGCTCAACGGGATCGACCCCATCGACGTCAACAAGAGCTACCGGTTCGAGCAGGGGTTCACCTTCGAGCTCAACCTGATGGGTGTCAGCGACGAGCTCCGCGACGCCTTTGTGGATGAGCAGAGCGTGAAGGGGAAACAGTGACGAAGGGACCCCGCGACAAGCGGATGACCGTCGACGAGGTGGTCGCGACGCTGGAGGACGGCATCACCCTCGGCATCGGGGGCTGGGGTCCGCGGCGCAAGCCGATGGCGCTGGTCCGCGCGATCTTCCGCTCCGACCTCAAGGACCTCACCCTGGTCAGCTGGGGCGGCGCCGACGTCGGCCTGCTGGTCCGCGCCGGCAAGGTGAAGAAGCTCGTCTACGCCTTCGTCTCCCTCGACTCGGTCCCCCTGGAGCCGAACTTCCAGAAGGCCCGCCAGGAGGGCACCATCCCCGAGGTCGTCGAGCTCGACGAGGGGATGTTCCAGACCGGGCTGCGGGCCGCGGCACAGCGGCTGCCCTTCCTGCCGATGCGGGCAGGCCTGGGCTCCGACGTCCTGGTCAACAACCCGTGGATCAAGACGGTCACCAGCCCCTACGAGGACGGGCAGACCCTGGTCGCCGTACCCGCGCTGAAGCTCGACGTCGCCCTCGTGCACCTCAACCGCGCCGACCAGCACGGCAACGCGACGTACCTCGGGCCGGACCCCTACTTCGACGACCTGTTCTGCATGGCCGCCGAGCGCGCCTACGTCTCGTGCGAGGAGGTCGTCGACACGGCTGGGCTGACCGTCGACGCCCCGGTCCAGCGGTTGTTGATCAGCCGGATGATGGTCGATGGCGTGGTCGAGACACCGAACGGCGCGCACTTCACCACCTGCACCCCCGACTACGAGCGCGACGAGAAGTTCCAGCGGGCGTACGCCGCAGCGGCGGGCGGCACCGACGAGGAGTGGACAGCGTTCGCGGACCGGTTCCTGAGCGGTGACGAGGCGGCCTACCAGGCCGCGGTTGCCGACTTCGCGGACGAGGAGGCGGCGACGTGACTGCCTCCCGCGCGGACGTCTGCGCCGCCGCCATCGCCGACGCGTTCGCCGACGACGGCGAGATCTTCGCCAGTCCGATGGGGCTGTTGCCGATGCTCGGCGTCCGGCTCTGCCGGCTCACCCAGAACCCCGACCTCGTCATCTCCGACGGCGAGTCCGTGTTCCTGGCCAACCCCCCGCCGCTGTTCGCCAAGGGTGACGTCGTGGAGGGGTGGATCCCGTTCCGGCGCGTCTTCGACGTGGTCGCCTACGGCAAGCGGCACGTGATGATGGGCGCCACCCAGGTCGACAAGCACGGCAACCAGAACATCTCGGCGATCGGCGACTTCGCACGGCCGGAGCGGCAGCTGCTCGGCTCCCGCGGCGCCCCGGGCAACACGGTGAACAACCGCACGTCCTACTGGGTCCCGAGGCACTCGCCGCGCGTCTTCGTGCAGAAGGTCGACGTCGTCTCCGGTGTGGGGCCCAGGCTCGCCAAGGCGGCCGGGCGAGGCGCCTCCCGCTACAACGACATCCACCGGATCGTCTCCGACCTCGCCGTCTTCGACGTCCTCGGCCCCGGCGACACCCTGCGCCTGCTCAGCGTCCACCCGGGCGTCACCCTCGACGAGGTGCGCGAGGCGTCCGGCTGCGACATCCACGTCGACCCCGACGGCGCGATCCCGGAGAGCCGGCTGCCCACCGCCGAGGAGCTGGTCCTGATCAACGAGGTGCTCGACCCGAAGGGGCTGCGGTTCAAGGAGGTCCCGAACCCATGACCCCCCAGGTCCTGCGCACCCCCTTCACCGACCTGGTCGGCGTCCGCCACCCGGTCGTGCAGACCGGGATGGGCTGGGTGTCCGGCCCCCGGCTGGTCAGCGGCACGGCGAACGCCGGCGGCCTGGGCATCCTGGCCAGCGCCACGATGACCCACCAAGAGCTCGAGACCGCGATCGAGAAGGTCAAGAGCCGCACCGACCAGCCGTTCGGGGTCAACCTGCGCGCGGACGCCGGCGACGCCGACGAGCGGTGCGACCTGCTCATCAAGCACGGCGTGAAGGTCGCGTCGTTCGCGCTGGCGCCCAAGCCGGAGCTGATCAAGAAGCTCAAGGACCACGGCGTGGTCGTGATGCCGTCCATCGGCGCCGCCAAGCATGCGGTGAAGGTCGCGAGCTGGGGTGCGGACGCCGTGATGGTGCAGGGCGGTGAGGGCGGAGGCCACACCGGGCCGGTGCCGACGACGCTGCTGCTGCCGACCGTGCTCGACGCCGTGGACCTCCCCGTCGTCGCCGCGGGCGGGTTCTACGACGGCCGCGGTCTCGCCGCGGCGCTGTCGTACGGCGCGGCCGCGGTCGGGATGGGCACCCGCTTCCTGCTCACCCAGGACTCGGCGGTGCCCGACTCGGTCAAGCAGCTCTACCTGGGCACCGACCTGACCGGCACCGTCGTGACGGCCAAGGTCGACGGCATGCCGCACCGGATGCTCCGCACGCCGTTCGTCGACGAGGTCGAGCATTCCAGCTCGGTGCGCCGGCTCGGGCCGACCCTCCGCCGCACCAGGCAGTTCCGGAAGGAGAGCGGGATGAGCTGGCTCCAGCTCGCCCGGGACGGCCGGGCCATGCGCAAGGCCCAGGGCCGCACG